>Ga0065711_1049508_pt1 | contig 11273 bp, 10 predicted proteins | sample Hoacrofraction12_FD_59098 | JGI IMG/M metagenome (GOLD analysis project Ga0065711, IMG submission 59098) | Hoatzin crop microbial communities from Cojedes, Venezuela - Epithelial fraction 12 v2 (version 2) | ecosystem: Host-associated > Birds > Digestive system > Esophagus > Crop | place... | reverse complement strand
GGTTCGCTGCAGAGCCCGCCCCGCCCCGCCGCGTTCCGCCGCTCGGCTTGTGTTTCTTCCTTCTCAAAAAAGTGTGTTTTTCGTAAAAAAATTGTGACCGCGGCACCCCATTTCTCAGCATTCTTGCTGGGGACAGAACATTTTTTTGTCTTTCGGCGTTTCTTTGGGCTGAGAGTTAGAATGAATTTCAGGCGAGCCAATAATCCCCCAGTTTTGGGATTGAACGCCGAGCTGGACGGTGAGATTTTTAATTTTCATTTTGAAATAAAACTTCACTTCTGACAGCACTGTTACAGCGGCAGCGGATTCATGCTCCTGAGGCGGTTTTTCATTAAGGTAGCGCAAAATGTAGGTGATCTTGAAACACTTTCTTAGCGTAAATCAGCTTTGAAAAGGAGCAAGTAACACAAAGTAGACACTCAGCTCTGTATCTGCGTTATGAGTTGTTTTCCGTAACAAGGCTTCATCTCTTAAAAATAATGAAACCTTTGGATATAGTGCCCTACTTAGCTCTACTCAGAACTAATAAAGAGTAAAAGAAGGACACTTATCACCAGAAATGGTGATGTGAAACACAGCTGTCTTAAATCAGCAGGTACCTGTAACACATTATGAGAACACACAGAACTTCTTTCACTTTTTCCCTCATTTTTCTGCCTCTTTGTATTAATATTTTGATGAACTATATTCCCTTTTTTTCCTTCAAAATACTTCTTTTGATTAAGCACAATAGGTAAACACATTCTTTTGCATGGTCTTAATTTAAGATAGTGTTTATTTTTGTGCTTACTTTTACAGTGTACTTCAGGTATTTAGTCAGACAGAATCAGCAGTTGTGCAAAAAAAAAAAGTAAAATATGGCGTGCATATTTTCTTTATGAAAAACAGAGGTAAGGCTGCAGGCATTTCTTTAATAAAATATGTAAATCCAGGGACTTAATCAAATAATTATGTCCTCAGAACTGCTGAGACAAACTAGGGCATGGCTGTCTCCAACCCACGAGATCTGTGATGTGGGATAAACTGAATATACATAAATTGCTTTTTTCTTGGGATGAATTGGATGGCAGAGTGTGATGGTCAAAAATACGTAGTACAATGTGGAAAAGGAGACCCTGGTGATTATTTCCTATGATTGAAAATGCAGTCATTTGGCTTCTTTCACTTTTTCTTTCAAAAATATAATATCACAGACCGTCTTGCATTTTGGTGATGTGGGGACTGGTTTTAAGAGCTTGTCAGTGGTGCTGGTTTACCATGACTAGGATGCACCTAAAGTGTGAGAAACTGCCTAAAGATGTGGCAGCATTTCAGAGGGGCTTTTGTCTAGAGAGGACAAACAGCAAAATAACATCATATATGAGAGTATAAGAACAGATCATGTGCATTTGGAGCCAGCATCTGTACTGATGCTTTCACCTGGTGACCTGACTGTGGCTTGTGGGTTGTGAACTACATTGTCATAGAAGTGAGGCAATTGGAAAGGACACATCAAGCAGAAATTTCCAGGGATTAGCTCCGTCGAATATGTACTTTCTTGAAATACTGTATCTTACTCCATTCTATTCACTCATATCAGAGTTGGTGCACTAGTAGCTTTACCTCTAATTTCTTTTAATCCTTTGCACATACATTTTCCTGGGCTTAGCCTAGGCCTCTATCCTTCTTCAAACACCTGATGTAGCAGCACAGTCCTGGAGCAGTCTATATGCTTTCCTAAAAGCTCATTTTTCTGGTCCTCCAAAATTTTGACTACACATCTTGACCTTTCAATTTTGTTTTTGACAATCATAGACAGTTGGTTTTAGGCTTAGCAAAGGAAGAAGTGCAAAGAGATATTGCAAATGTTATCAGGTGGAGGAGAGAAATAAGAAAAAAAATTTGCAAGTGCCCTTTAATACCTTTCTTTTAATGGGCAACTTTACTAAAAAAATAGTTCATACCTTATTTCAAATATTATCATCAAGAAAAAAGATCTTTTTCTTTTTTCTGATACAAAGCTCTGTACAATGATGTACTCAGTAAGAGACAGAATGACTTCTGCCTCCGATTTTTCCCTGAAAAAAAAATAGTCAAGTAAACAGCATATTTATTAACGTACAGAAGGTAGAATGTACGGCTCACACTGGACTAAGATATCTGGACATGACCGAAATTTTTTGGAACTTCAGTCAGAAATGCAAGGAATCATTTTTCTTCTGTGGTATTGGATAAATCCCTTAGTGAAGGTCTTTCTTTTGAGCCTGTGTGACTCGGGACCCTATAGAATCATAGAATGGTGTGGGTCGGAAAGTACCTTCAAAGATTATCTAGACCAACTCCCTTGTCGTGGGCAGGGACATCTTTCACTACACCAGGTTGCTCAAAGCTCTGTCCAACCTGACCTTGAAAACTTCGACTGATAGGACGTCAACAACTCCTTTGGGCAATGCCATTCCAGTGTGTCCCACCATCTTAATAGTGAAAAATTTCTTCTTTAGAACCAATGTAAATCTACTCTCTCTCAGTTTACAACCATTGCCCCTTATCCTGTCACTACAGACCCTGGTAAAAAGTCTTTGTCTGTCTTTCTGGCAAACACCCTTCATATATCGAAAGGCCACAATAAGGTCTTGCCACAGCCTTCTATTCTGCAGGCGTAACACCACCAACTCCATGAGCTTTTTCTTCACAGCAAAGGTGTTCGAGCCCTCTGATCATTTTCATGGCCCTTCTGGACCTGCTCTAACAGGTTCCATGTCTGTCTTGTACTGGGGACCCCAGAGCTTGATGCAGTACTCCAGGTACTCCAGCACTCATGAGATCAGAGAAGATGAAGAAAATCAGCTCCCCTGACCTTCTGGCCATGCTACCAGTGGCTTTCTGGGTTGCAAACTCACATTGCCATCGCATGTCCAATTTTTGATGCACCTGTATGCCCAAGTCTTGCTCTGCAGGATTGTTCTTGGTGTTGTTAAACTTCATGAAATGGGCCCACTCCTCAAGCATGTAAAAGTACCTCTGGATAGCATCCCTTCTGGCTAGCAAGTCAGCTGAACCACTAAGCTTGATGTCATCCGCAGACTTTCTGAGGGTGCACTCAGTCTCACTCATTGTGTCATTAATGAAGGTATGAAACAATATTGGTCCCAGCACAGACCCTTGAGGGACACCACTCATTACTAGTTTGCATTTGGACATTGAGCCATTGACTATACCTCTTTGGATGCAACCATCCAGCCAATTCTTTATCCAACAGTATATTCATGAAATCCATACTTCTCATCTATCACCTGTCTGTCTTCCATATGCTTCAAAATAGCTTCCAGAAGGGTCTGCTCCTTGATCTTACCAGGCACTGAGGTGAAGCTGATTGGTCAGTAGTTCCCAGTGTCCTTCGTTTTACCTGTTCCCTACAATAAAGGAATATCACGCTATTTTTTTTAAATGTATGTCATATTCTCTTTTCTCCAGTCACTGGGGTTAGTGGGGAAAAGTGACTGCCGTTACTTTTCAGATATTATGTAGAGTGGCTTGGCAACCACATCTGCCAATTGCCTCTCAACCCTGGGATGAATCTTGTCAGTTCCCGTGGACTTGTGTATGTTCAGGTTCCTTATATGGTCTCGAACCTGATCTTTTCCTATGATAAGCAGGACTTTGTTCCCCCAGTCCCTGCTGTGAGGTTTGGGGACTTGAGAGATGTGGCAAGAGAGATTGCCAGTGAAAACTGAGGCAAAAAAATGTGAAGTACCTCATGCTTTTCCATGTCAGTTGTCAATAGAACTCCTGTCTTACCTCTTGAAGAGTACATTTTTGTTGGTCTTTCTTTTCTATTCAATGTACCCACAGAAGCCCTGCTTATTATTCTTCACATCGTTGCCAAATCCAGCATCAGATGTGCCTTACCTTTCCTAATCCCATCCCTACACACCTGGACAGCAGCCCTATATTCTTCCCAGGGTGCACATCCCTGCTTCCACTGCTTATGCATTTCCTTCTTGCAGTTCAATTTGACCAGAAGGTCCTTACTCAGACATATTGGTCTCCTGACTCCCTAGCCTGCCTTCTTACATGTGGAAATTAGGAGAACTTGTTCTCTAAGAAAAATGTCCTTAAATAGCTGCCAGCTCTATTCTGCTCCTTTATCCCAGAGGGCAGTCTCCTATGGGTCCCATCCACTAGTTTGTTACAAAACTGAAAGTTTGCTCTACTAAAATTCAGGGTCTTGACTTTATGTTTTGTCTGACCCACATCCCTCAAGTTTGTGATGGCCCTGGGCCCAGGCTGCAGCTCAGGCTGCCACCAATCTTAACCTCTCTAGTTAGTTCTTTTGTGTTAGTGAGCAACAAATCCAGTAATGCTTCTCCTCTGCTTAGGCAGTCTTTCACCTGGATTAAAAAAATATCAGAAACAAGTTCCAGGAGTCTCCTGCATGGCTTACAGCTTGCTGTGCCACTTTTCCACCAGATACCAGGTTGATTGAAGTCCTCCGGCAGGATCAGAGCCTGCAAGCATGATGCTTCCCGTAGCTGAAGTAAGCAGCATCCTCCCCTTGATCCCATGCCCCTGTAGTAAAAACCAACCATGAAGCTTCCCTTGCTGGCTTGGCCTCTAATTTTTACCCACAAGCTCTCAACTGTTCATCGCTGTTTTTCAAAGACAACTTTGTGCAATCAATCTGTTATTTTACATAGAGGACACTCTCCCCCACCCCCTGCCCCTTGCCTGTCCCTTCATAGCCATCAACTGCAGCACCCCAGTCTTGTGATTCATACCACCAAGGGAACTATGACTGTGCTGGAGTTTTACTGTTTGCTCAGGATGATATATGGAGGCATCCACCTCACAGATGCAGCTGAAGAGGCAGGACTGCAGCATACGTATGCATATTTCAGACAGGGTGGTCAAGGTCACTTATTAAGCCTATAGCTGCAAAGCCCCATTAACATGCTTTTCGCGTTGGGCTGCCTAAGGCTGCACAGTATCTTCAATATTTTCTCAGGCAAGTAGCTCTTCCTGATGCCTGTGCTGCTGAGCATTCATATTTTATAGATGTGATTCAGTTAAAATCATTCTGACTTACAGGTGCTCCAGGTACCTAAGAAACATAAATGAAGTAACAGAGTCACTCCAGGAAATTCAAATACGTCCTTGATGTAATTGCAGACTTTGGATGATTTAGGAGATATCTTTTGTCTGCAGATGATGGATTTTATTTAAAAACTGATTTATCATGATGTTCTAAATTATAACATTTTATTATATCTATAAGAAATCTTCATGTCTCAATAGGGAAGGGGTTACAACTGCATACTGTTCAGTCTCCAGCAGAGAATTCTTCCACATAATTTTTATTTAAATTTTGTTTTAATTCAAAGCAAGAGAGAAATAGCTTCTTGTTCATTCTAGACCACATAGTTTTCGATAACATCCAGCTCAGTTAAGGGATAATTCCAAGAACCAGTTCAGATCCATCAAGCTAGCAATCAGTCAGTCAAATTACAAAGAGTCTTTTTTACTCTTCAAAATTTCAACATGATATATATGTAATATGTATGAAAATAGTACTGTATTGGATGAATTTATACATGTATATTAATGCTTTAATAAAAAGCCAGATTTTGCCAGTAGGGAATGTGAATTCAGGTAGAGAGAAAGTAGCCAGTCACCACTCTTCGTTTCTGCATGAGCCATTCCTTTAATAAGCTGAGAGGGTCACAGAGTACGCAAAATATGATGTGTATGGAAAATGTGTGCACAAGCTGCAGACCAAAAGGAAATGTAGAGTGGAAACTCTGGGTGTCACTAATTTCAGTATTTCTAATAGTTCAGGGAAATGTTTGAGATCTTTTGGGGGAACATGAACATGTGAAATATGAAATGTGAACAATATGAAACATTTCAATGTCACATGAACATGACATTTGCTTTGCTGCTGGACACTTTGTGTGAGTCATCTGGGATGTCCCAGTGCAGCACATCTGGACTGCTGTTCCCTGCCCTGCACACTGGGGAACAGCAACTCCTTCCCACTGCGGGTTACTCTGGGGAAGGAGGTGGCACTCTCTTTCTTAGGCCGTCCACTCCACAGACAGCCTCAGCACAGGTGCAAGTTTCCATTTGAATTTCAAGATGATGAGAACAAAATTTTAGTTTTGACTTCTCCCTGGGCCCTGCAGCTGTGTGAGTCTCACTTATGTCAGGGTGAAATAAGAAGTGACAAGCATGCAGTGGTGCACCTTGTTACAAAACTGAACTGTCCTGTACCGTCTCCTACAAGACACAGGCAGCTCGGGCAGGTTCAGTGGCCAAGCCAGTTCCTAGCTGCCTGGTGCCTTGGCTGAGAAGACCTGGGATCGATGGTGGAAAGCAGTACTACAAAGATGAGGAGAGTGCAACCAGCTGCAGCTCCTTGTAGGCTGTGATAAATGAGCAGCAGAGCACAGTAGGTGAGCACTGAGAAGACAGCTGAGACTGAAAAGCTGATATTCACAGCTCCTTCCCAGATGTTTAGAGGCTGGGAAAACCTGTGCATTTTAAAAGCAGCTTGCGGTCCTCTCCTTACAGGTGATGCCCAGGAAGTCGTAGTGGGCTTTTTACTCCTAGGAGCCACCTTGGTCGTTTGCTACTGTCCCTAACTGCTGTTTCCTCCATCTCCCTCCTCAACAATAAGTGTTACAGGCTTTGTGTATTATTCTGCAAGCTTCCCTGACAAGGTTGCTCTGCATGCAGCCCAGTATTCACAGAAGTAGTGAATCTCACTCACAGAATGAGATCAGCAAAACCAGCAGGATGTACCTATGACACCCCTAATTTTTGATGATTCCTTCTCTTATCCTGGCTCATGAGTGCCCTGGCTGCCCCATCTGTCAGTATCACCACTGCAGAAGAAACTGTGAGGCAACCAGCAGCATCCACTTCCCTACAGGATGCTGCCAGATGTCACTTGGGCATACAGGCACTTGAGGCAGGTGGTCGGTGGGGCTCAGCTTTGATTCACAGGTTCCCAGGGATATCTTTCTCTCTTCTCAATGGCACGTATTTGCATCACTATTTCACCTCTGCCACTAGCTCTCTCCTTTGTCCATCTCTTTATTGCCTGACTGAACACAGACAACCGAAGCAAGATAGTGAGGGTGGTAACTATTCTCTGTTCAGCTGGACAAAGAAATAGTCTGTCTTCTCTGGTGCTTAAGAATACCCACCACAAGCATCTCCTGTCTAAGATGACCATAGCAATGTTCAGCACATTCCTTGGCAGAATTGCTACAGCTCAAAACCACAATTCTGTGCCACAAAACAGGACATTTGATGGGTATTAATACTTCACAGGCAATATTCATAGAAGCACATGCAATACTGAACTCTGTCACTCCAAGTTAGCAATGGGTCATTCTCATGCAAATCATGGGCAGCCTGCCCTGATATTATCCCAGCGTCAGGTATTTGTGAAGGTGATGATGGCATGTCAAGCCAGAAAAAAAGTGATCTGCAGGATCAACAGTTAAAAAAGCTGATATCTCAGGAACTGCTTGGAAGTGGATGAATATTTACTTCAATCCTCATATCCATGCCACCATCACTAACACACTAGATGGGGATAGATGTGTAAATAATGATTATTTGAAAGGGAAGGAGATTCTATATTAAGTCTAATTTAACTTCAGTAAATACATTCCTAGATGAACAAACAAGTTCCACAAAGTTTGTGGGAGAGCAGCAGGAAGGGGCTTCCCTGCAAGTGCAAGTGAGCTGGGAGACAAGGTGGACAGGGGTCAGGCAGGGCCATGCTGTCCCCAGCAAAGAAACAGCCTCACAGCACCTGCACAAGGCGAGTGGGGCAGGGATGGTGACAAAGACTGGGGACAGTCACAGCCCCGGATCACTGGGCATGTCCAAGGCGACAAGGCTGGGATGAGGTTGAGCCAGGAAAATGTAGCTAGATGAGTCAGAGATGCGCAAGCACAGCAGCTAAGGTAAAGCCTGAGCCTAAACACAACCTCCATGCCAAGAGGTTAAAATCCACAGATGGAGGGCAAGATATTGAGAAGTCCTCCAAAAAGTCACCTTCAATCCTGGCAAAGGGAAAGGAAGAAAGAAGGTCCTAGCAACAAGAAACATTATTGGATGCAGAAGTACAAGCAGAACTGCAATGAAATCTGCCTGGACACAGTCAACGTGACGAATAAAGCAGTTTTCCTTTGCATTGCCAGCCCAGGGTCGGGTTTTCCATCGCGTGGAACCGGCGCCCAGAACCTCCCTTCCAAATGCCGGTCTTTGTTCAGGAAATCCGTTCTTCCTAAGATTGGAAAGCGTACGAAAAGTTAGGAGGGGGGCAGGGTGACCGAATACCTCTGTGGGCTGTTCCTGCAGTAAAGACAGTGCTTTGCAAGAACAAAAGGGTGTTAAACTCCCTGTCTTCAGATGTGCAAATTTTTTTCTTTCTCTTAGATATGTTCCCATTTCCTTAGAGATAGCGTTGGTAGATCCACCCCGGGTAATGAACTCAGCTTACCTGTTTTACTCGTTTTCAGCTCTCCATACAATTTAGTTCGTGTCTAGAAAGATATCAAACTCTGTGGCTCATATATTTTTGTTTCCTTACGCTCGTGGCTGCCGGGCGAAGTTTCATAAGCAACTTCCAAAGGAAAACTGATTTATACTGCCTGGGATTTTTGTTTGTTTGTTTTTAACCGCACTTTCTAATGCTGATTCCAGCTGTTTCTCATCATCTCTTTCCATGGCACTTAGCTTTCCCTCCCAGGCAATATGCAATACACACCGGTGTCTGTTAAGGAGAAGGCTTTAGCGGGCAACAAATGGCAGAGAGGTGACACGTCTGCAAAAATCCAACGAGAACAGGGTTTTAATTCAGATTCTCTTCATCTCAATGAAAAGGAAAAAAAAGGGATCCTGGAACCATGCGACTTTCTAAGGGCACAGATCGCATGCAAGTGAAAGTGTGAAGTTGTTCGGTAAAATATTTGTTGACGTCGGTGACGATCGCTATCATTCTGAGGAGAGAAGGCGTTTCATCCCACCACTGCGAAGAGGATCTTTATCTCCACCTAGTTGTTGTTAACTATTCCGCTCTGAAGGGACCGTATGAAGCTGTTCTTGGACAGCTAAGGGTAATACAGAAAATCAATTAGTGATAACTAACGTGTAGCTCTTAATTAGGAGAAGGGAGGCTTCACTGCCCAATCTACGCACGTGAGCAAGTGCTGCTGCTGGAAGCGGGGGCGGCTCCTCCCGGACAGTCCGGCCCTGGTGCCGGCTGGGAGGGGGGTTTGGGCGGCGGAGGGGCACTGTGCCGACCCGCTGCCAGCGCCGACCCCTCCGCGCCGCGAGGAGCCAAGGGACCCTGAGGACCCCAGGCCGCCCCTCGGCTCCAGGCTCCGCCGCAGCCTCCCCCTCATCCCCTGCGGGGATCCCTCCCGCGGCCGTGCGTGTGCCCGGGGCTCGCAGCGGGGGTCGCAGCCACCGTGGAGACTGCGCCGACCGAAAGCTAGGGGAAATAGGGGAGGAACCAGCGTGGGGGAGAGGAGAGGAGGAGGAGGGGGGCCGGGGTTGTGTCAGCAGACTGCCAGTCAGTGCCCGGCTGCGACTGAGCCCGGAGCCCGACCGCCGCATGCTCTCCTCTCCCGTTTCTCCATTCGTGGCTGTTTCCCGTAGGAGTGAGCTCTAGGCACCAGCAAATGAAGACACAGGGTGGGGGTCTGGGGAAGATGATAGAGTCCAATATTTCCTTATGGGATAAAAGCAAAAATTTTACTCCAGCAGTACTCGCACTTGAAAAACTCCCACGTACAATCGCTTTTCCCTCGACACCCAGGCGAGACAGAGCCTCAGTACTGAGAGGCGAAGAGGGGCAGGATTGCTGCCGGCCCCACACCGGTCCCTCCTGGACAGGGCGGGCGAGGTGGGGTGCAGCGACTGCGGGCGTACGCAATCCCTCTGGTAACCCCGCTAAGGGTTAATTCGGGCCCCGTGAGTACCACGGCTCCTTTCAAGGGCTTCTGGCAGCGGTGTAAGAAACAGAAGGTAAACGGACCCTTAAGACGAATGTTTGCAGAAAGGAATAGCCAGACCATCTCGCCTCACCTAGGCTGAGCAGAGGGTGCTCCCACCGCCGTGCGAGCGGGCAGGACAGGCAGCGCCGTGCTCGGCGAACGGGGACACGGAAACCCACGAGTGGGGTAGGAGGTCCCGGCGCTTTGCTGTGGCGGCTTGTGCAAGCGTCACCGAAGAATCCCGAAATGAAACGGGTGCAAGACGAGCCACGTGAAGTGCGCAACACACCGACTCCCACGCCGCCAAGCAGCAGGAGAAGGAAGACCTGACGTCCCCCTTCCGAGCGCTCGGAGGTCCCAACACGGAGCGCTTGTTGCGGTGACCTTAGAAACCGCTTCTCCCAACAGCCCGCCGTTGTGTTCCAGTACACTGCTTTGTTCACCGTACCCATCATTCACTTCCCTCACGTTCCACAATCTGCTTGCCATAAAACGACACGCAAACGCGCACGCACAGAGAGCGCTTCTCCGACACACGCATCGCACCGAGCCTTGCAGAAACACACACCGCGCCGGGCTCCCGACGACGAGAGGGCATCCGAAACACGCATTACGTTTTCAGTCCTCGACGCAGACATCGCCGTGCACTGCTCCGTACACACCGCTCCGCGCCGGAGGAGGAACACGCAGCAATACTCCGACCGACAGCAACATCGCTGAGCGCCCAGCGACACACACCTCGCTCCGCGCCCCGAAGGTGCTCCCGCCGCTCTGCGCCGCCCGACAAAAGCATCGCCCCGCGCCGTTGACGGGCCCGTCCCCCCCCCCAAGCACGTCGCTCGGCGCCTGACGCCCGAGCATTTTAGAACAACAGGCCGAGGGACCCGCACACCGCTCAGCGCCCCGCCGCGCACCCACCGCCCGGGGTACTGCACAGCCACGGCTCTGCGCCTCCGGAAGCACGCGTGGTGATAGCAGCGACGATTTCCATGTCTTTGTTAACAGAGAGATGCAAAAACGTCCTCCCACAGCAAGTTCTTCCCAGAATAGGATATTTTCCGTCCAGTCCTTAAGCCAGAGAACACAGGAACAGCGCATTTCGGTGCGAACTCTCCTCCCTTCCCCCTCCGCCGCGTTTTTCCTCCGCGAAAGCGGCTGAAACGGCACCGCCAATCCCTGGTCAGGGCGGGCTTTTTCAATACTTGAAGTTCCTTTTCTCTCTCACCGCGAACAAAAGCAACGGGAGAGCTCAGGGCTATTTTCGCGTCAGTGAGTAAA
>Ga0065711_1049505_pt1 | contig 11274 bp, 7 predicted proteins | sample Hoacrofraction12_FD_59098 | JGI IMG/M metagenome (GOLD analysis project Ga0065711, IMG submission 59098) | Hoatzin crop microbial communities from Cojedes, Venezuela - Epithelial fraction 12 v2 (version 2) | ecosystem: Host-associated > Birds > Digestive system > Esophagus > Crop | place... | reverse complement strand
CCCCCCCCTCCCCAGGCTGGGGTCTGTCAGTCCTGTTTCTGTCCCAGAACACGGGTCTTTCAGAGTCCAGAAGGCATGTTTCAGCCACCTGGGTGGCAGCGGGCACAACTTAGTGAGGATGAGATTAGTGAGCACTCCTGCTCTCTGTATGAGCAGTGATTAACACACTTATGGGCTGTGCTTTTTTGTAAGAAAAGCCACAATATCGCTCAAATCAATGGGCGTAAACGTGAGATAAATAAACGGCACATCTGTGTCAGGCATGTAAATGAAATACCGCTTATGACTTGGGTAGAAATTAGTGTCAGGGACCAGAATGCGGGATACTACCATTTAAAAGCAGACTCCATGCTGCTCCCGTGCGAACGGGTTGCTGCCGGGGAATGCTGAGAGCACCAGGCAGCTTTCGCTGGCAAATGCCGTACACGGGCTCACAGCACGCCAAGGGCTCCTGACAGGCTGCTGTGCGTTAATACATTCATTCATTTCCACACATTCCAAACATCGAGAGCAAGTGACAGAAAACCACTAAGCTGTGGAGAGTTCCTCTAATATTTTTTGATTAGCTGACAGTGTTTGTGAAGCTGCTAATACCTCTTCATCCAAAAGAGGACATTTCTCAAACAAAATCGGAATAACCCTGTGCTAGACATGCAATTTGTGACTGATAGCAGTAGCTCGGTTGCAGTCGGTCAATATTGCTGTCTGGTGCTGTATGGCTGCAATGCTGTTGTTTGTATTTCTGAAATGTTTATGCTCTGTCAATCAAGAGACAGCAGATGCCATTAAAACCATCTCAGCACTGTCCCACTGCACAATAATTGTGGCATCTCTTCGAAGCACAGAAGAATGTCATGATTTGATGAGACCTCTTTTTTAATTTCTCGCATAGTTGTAGTTAATTTTTCATGATGGACCTATAGTCTAAGCACAATACAGCAGAAGAAAAAGACAGTGTATGTCTCTGGACGTGCTACAAGATTTTGCTATTGACTTCCCCTCGGGGCATTGCCCTCCCACCTGACTGGCACAACTAAGGGGGTACAAGGAGTGGTAACTCACTGTAGTATAGGCTGAAAGCTGTTACAGGTAGTTAAGGAGTAAAAGCCAGAGCTCCTGGGGGTGCATATAGTTTATATGTAATTGTATATATGCCCTCTGGGCAGAGCTCAGAGCTCATATAAGTGTGTAATATAATCAGATTACATGCCAAATGTGACACTTCCCTTGAGAAACCACCTACAGTTAATTTCTTTTTAATTAATATATTATAGAGGGCAGCTTTTGCTCCGTGTTTTAGCAGAAAAGCAGGTCAAGGGCTCTCTCCTCTGCACACACATTAGTTTTCCCTAAATTGCATATACCATTGGGAGGGAGATACTGCCCAGCACCCTCAACAGGCCTGTGAACCTGTCAGCCAAGGAACTGGGTTCCTAAGCTGGGGGCTGGTTGTGGAGGAGAACCTGTCCCTTGCACCTGTCTGGAAAACGTCTGTCTGGTTTCAGCCATGGCAATGCAATGCTGGGAAAGAGGAAATCTTAAGCGGTATTGCATTTTGTCAATTAAAACCAATACCATCTGTCTTCATGTGATGACTTATGAAGGTATCTGCTGTCACTGTTTCTACAAAACCATTTCAAGGTAGAGCCCAAGAAGGCATTGCATTACAATGGTTTAATCTTTAGTTGCTTTCTACTATTTAATGGCATATATATTGTCTAAGTCATCTATTTTTTTATGGCATTCATCACTATTTCCGCTGCAAACCCTTCTCTAACTGGCATATGCCTTTGTTAGAGAGTGGTATAGCCTAATTTCTGTCATTGTCATAGGATCTTCTATGAATCAGCAGAGGCCCAAAGGTACCCTGGGCAGAATTCATTTCCCTTAACTTCGGCTATGATGTGGCTGGTTATTTGGGCTCTCTTTGTCAGCAGAGAAACAACAGACCTCCTTGGGAGATGGCACATTCTATCTATACAAAGGTCCTATCTGTAGATGGGTCCTGTATGAAGATGGTTACACAACAAGCCTATATGGTTTATTTAGGTTGGATACCTGGCCTTTGGGTAGCTGAAGTTAGATCTGATGAGTGCTAGATGACAAGAGGCAGGGACTTGACTATGCTCTGGTGATGCCATCCTTCCCCTCTCAACACTGTGTATGCAGGAAAGACGATGTTTCTGATGTTGGCATCTGAACTTGGCTGGCATGAAGCCAGACACAGGAATTCATTCTGAAGCCTGGAGGCTGGTCAGTGATAGCTACAGGGTAAGGATTAATGCAATGTAATATTGATAAAACCAGCTTCCTATACAAGAAAATTTGGACTTTCCCAAAAAGCCTTGCTAGCTGTCTGTTAGAGTCTGTAATGACCTGCAAGTTGAAGTTCAGACTCCTGTAGTAATTAAAAAACCATATAATAATATAGCAGAGGGAGCAAACTGGTGTTGGCAAAAAGGCAGGCACAATATGCTGACAGTACTTTTGTGACCCAAATTTGCATGATTTTTTGGCTTCCTGTAAGCTGTATAAAATATTCTTATGGTGCCTTGTGTTGTAAATTCTGCCCCTGTGCATTAATATAATAATGGAGCTAAGTCCTGGTATTACAGCTGTGGAGCTGGAAAAAATCCAGGCTTGAAGAAACTGCAGAAATGTTGTTTAGCTGCAACTGCTGTTTTAATGTTGCAACTGACTTAGTGGCGAGGGGGAGCAAGGGACCATGCACAGGCACTAGTAGTGATCTTCCCTTTCTTTCTTTGCTGACTTAATGCTGAGCTCCTCTTGGTTGAGCTTGTAGGCTGAGGGACCGCTATAGCCTTGGGGCCTGCTCAGCAGACCTTTCCTGGGTTTGTTAGGTGTGTAGCCAGCTTTCCCTGGAAAGGGATGGGGTTGGCTCAGAAAATAATGAGGTCTGTATGAACAGACGACTGGAACAGGTTGCCCAGAGAGGTCATGGATTCTCCTTCTCTGGAGATACTCAGGACCCGCCTGGACAAGGTCCTGTGCAGCCTGCTGTAGGTGACCCTGCTTTGGCAGGGGGTTGGACTAGATGACCCACAGACGTCCCTTCCAATCCCTAACATTCTGTGATTCTGTGAAATGGCCTTTTGGCAGGTAGAATAATATCACCAAATTTGGTGTTGACCCCCTCCTACACCTCTAAGAAGAGACCTGGGAGAGAAAGCAGAAATAGGGAAGAGCTTCAAGGCTCAGATATTTGGCAGCAGCAATTCGAAGGCTACTCTGTGTTGTGTTAATCCAAGGGCTTTACTGAATCACAGGTAGAGATTTGTATATAACCTTGAATCCATTCTTCTAGCTGGAATAATATGTTGTCCTCCCATAGGCTTTGAGTTGCAGGTACAACATGTCCTGTTCTCTGAGCCAGTTGCTAGATGTGATGCTGTCTCTGCCTTTCATGCCAACTGGAGTTTGGATGTTTCTGAGGTATTGCACATGATATAAATCATCCTTACAGCTTCTATCCCATTTCCTGGAAACCTGGAAACTACAAGCACAAGAGTTCAAAACAGCTGCTCTAGTCCAATATTATTTTTTGACAGCATCAAATGCCATGCATTTCACAGAAAGGGATTTTCCCTGCTCCTGAATTGTGAATTTTAGGACTTTAGGTATTTTTTTTTATCAATTATTTGAAGACCAGCTTAGGTACAGAGACAGGCAAATATATAAGTTTGGTGTATTATTCCAGGTGGTGTAACCCTGAGTACACAAATAAGTTTCCATTTCTTCGGTTTTTGGAAAATGAGGTTGCAATCTTGCATATTTGGATTGTGGATCTTTGGAAAAAAAATATGGTGAATGAATAACTCTAGGTGCCAAAATGCCAGCTGAATGCCTGTTTAATGCACAGGAATTTCTTATGAACCAGAATGATGCTGGTGTCTGTTGGCATGGCTTCATGAGCCTCCTAGGTGGAAAGCAAAACACATTTTTTTCTTATGTCTAAATATTTCAGGAGGGGATGGAGTAACAGTCTTGATGTTCTGTGGTGATGGTGAGTGTTGAAAGAAATGAAGGGCACATTGAAGTTAAGGTAGTTAAAAATGAACGTGACTTTTTTGTAAAGACACCCCTTCCCTGAGGACAAGAATTTTTCATGTTGTTCCAACTTCTGACTTTTTTTGTAGTTACAAAAACAAAATGTACCAAAACCACAACAATATTTTTCCTTGCTGGATATTTTTAAGATTAAATTAGCTCTAGTCATAGGTGTGGAAAGAAAAATGACTGGTGGGTATGTGATGGGTGCTTGTAATTTTTTTGTAATTCTGTTCTTCTGCCTTTGGCATCACACACTTTTGCATTAGCATTTTTTTTGTATTGACTGAAGAATCAAATAATAGACAATATTTATTTGGAGATTTTTTTAGACAATTGAATCTGAAGGAAAAGATAGGGTATAGCATTTCAGTCCGGAGTGATGTCAAATATACTGTTACAGGGCTTGAAAATGAATATGAAACTCATCAGAAGCAATCCTAAGCAACATATGGATTCATATATAGGTATGGTATATTTAGCATATCTCAAGCTACAACAAAAGCTCTATCAATGTTCAGTTTATGAAAAGTTGATAGAAATTCAGATATTAATGTGGTTCTGTTCTAACTGCAGCATTTGGTGCAGTAACGTACTCTTGGCTTTTAGAATGCCTCTGTAAATGGGAGGCTAGTGCTTTGGGGTTTTGTATATATGTGGACATGTACAGACAGCTGTCAGAGTGTTATTGTGCAGGCTTTTAGAAGCTGGCACCAAAGTTAACCTCTGTTAATCTGCCGTGCTGGCACTCACCGAGGAGTTGCTGCGTTACAGGGCTGTGCGGTGCATGCAAAGTGATCCCGTTAGGCAATGCAGAGCGAGCATGCAAGAGGGAACGCGGGTCTTTGCCGAGGGCACTTGCAGCGGATATGTTGGTTTCTGTTACAGAATCACAGAATCACAGAATGTTAGGGGTTGGAAGGGACCTCTGTGGGTCATCTAGCCCAATCCCCCTGCCAAAGCAGCTAGCTTGTTTTGTCTCTATTATCACCTGCTGAAAACCTCTGTGTGCCCCATTTAATGTTTTAATTAATCCCAAGAAGATTTAGGGTGTCTGGAAAGGGTTTAGAAAACACAAGTGTTTCTTTAAAGCAAACACTGAGATGAGGGGGAAAAGGTGGCTCAAAGGCTTTGTTTTCCCTGGCTTTTCTGCCCTTGCATAGGAGTAATGACAGGGCAGGAATGGGAGCAACGTAACGAAATTTAGGTGAAAATTCGGTGTTCAGACAATCTTTAGGACCACTCCGAGTCCATATTAAAATAAATGTTGGAGGGATCTGGGGATTGGGGTAGGGAATCTGCACGCTGGAAGTGCCACACGGCTCTTGCATACTCAATGCTCTGAGTGGAAAGGAGATGACATCTCTGTACCAGTGGTTTTCTCCTGCATAGCTGCACTGCATGGATTGCAGCCTTCTGTGCCCTATCCACAATGTCCTTCTCATTCTGATGCCACTTTCCCTAAGCATTAAAATGCTTCTTCAGTCCTGAAATCAGAGGAGAGATACAATGAGAGCAGCTGGAAGGAGGTGATGGAGCAGGAAAGAGGGGCCGATGGCAAGAGATGTGTCTGTAGAGAGGACAAGCTACAAAGATGCTTTGTTGAGAAATCTTACCCCCCACGTCCTGAAGCTTTTCCTCTCCTCAACTCCTGCAGAGAAACATCTTCCACAGAAGAGGACTGTGCCTTGGCACAACTTTGGCAAAGTGCAGACTCGTGTCCTGCAGTCCTTTCAACATGGGTAGACATTGTGCAGTGTAACCTGGGACACACATTTGTTTTGGGGACAGTCTAGCTCAGTTCATGGTATTTCTTTTCCTTTTGATTCTGTACTTTGTAGCATCCAAAAGGGCTCTGGCAACGTGTACTCCCCTTTTAGGCATACAGCATGTGTTAGGCTATATAATCCAAGCAATGTTCCCAGCTATTCAGCACGCTAAAAGAAAGAGTGAAGCAAATGAGGTCAGGAAGAAATGCTTTGTACTGCCAAAATCATGTTCTCCCACAAGTAATTTTAGTATCCAGTTCCTTTAAAATGCAGGTGACTTCCTCACCACAAAATCTAGTTCTCCATACAAAAAAATGCTCCCAATAAACCTTACATGGGCTGATTATTTATTTTATTTCAGATAGAGGAGAAAAAGAGAAGAAAAATTCATGGCTTTTCATGTGGTGAAAAAAGGCAGGCAAAAATATTTGAATAACTCTTATGGCCAAATAATTCCACAGTTATCAGAGTGATCTTTGTTGGACTAAATCATCAGAAAGAAACTGTATATACATTTGAGCATAAAAAAATAAAGAGACGAAAGAAAAATTGCTGACTCTTTCCTATCTCTGACTCCTTTCATGGCAGTTGAGATACCTTTCTCTTGGCAAGTCAGTTGATGAACGAGTTGTTAATTAAGTGGTCAAAAAAGTAGCTGAAAAAGGAGTTTGGAATCTGCGACATCTCAGCATGGAGGAAACCATCTCTGTGATCAATCCTGTCACTTTTTGACACCTTAATTGAAAGTTATCTTTGGCACTGTGCAGGCAGCTCAGGTGCTGGGAATGTGGACAGCTTTGCGTTTTGTTGTGGTCATTTGGGAACAGCTGTACTGAAGTGATCGGCAGCCAATCCTGCTGCTGCTGGGAAGACAGAACTGCAGGTATGGCGAAGCAGGCGGGCTTGGAGTGGCAGGGACGGATCTAGGCTGGCTCAGACGGATCGCTCTCGTGGTGGAGAGCAGTGGCTTTGGGCTATGAAGGATTGGGATCTTCCCTCGCGGCTCTAATTGAAGTTTCATGTAATCCCGTGCCAGCCATTCTGTCATCCAGCACTTCTGGTTTCCGTCACGTCTTTTGCCTCTCTTTTCTGAAATTTAAGCTATGTAGTACAGCAGTTGTCTCTCAATCTATACGCTCCTTCTCTAGAGGGAGTGTGGTGGTCAAAAATGGGGCTGTGATATTGAACTAGACCTCATGTTACTGGGAAAGTGGTGACTAAACTGTGGAGAAGTGGAAAAAGTTGAGGTCTTGTTGGAAGAGCTGATTTTAGTTTTGGCCAAGCTGTTCAAAATGAGCTGTCTTTAATGAAATGTCTAAGGAAAAAAAGCACAACCCAGAACATATTAGTCTGGGGGGGAGGAAATAATCATCCTCTGTGCTGTCCTGTCGTAGTTATATAAAAACAGTGTAATTTATTACAGCAAACAATAGGTTTTTTATTTGGTTGCTGAACCAAATTGTTTAAAATATCCATATTAAAAAGCTCAAGGGTGAGCTTTTTTCTTTTAATTAATGTTTCATTTGAATTTGAGGGGTTAATTCTTCTGCATCTAATTAAATTTAGGGTGGTTTGAAATAAAAAAAAAAGTTTCATAATGAAAACATTTTTTTAGAATATGTTGAAATGCAACATTTCAGCATCTTTGGAAACAAGATGCTCTCAGAAAATTTCACAATGAAATACGCACTGTTCCAAAATCCCTCCTGCCTTTTTTGTTTTTGTTTTGTTCAGTTTGTTTGTTTTGTGGAAAATTCCCACCAACTGTGGGCTGGATTCAGAAATAAAGTTTGTCTCCCTGTCACAGACTTTTTCAATGAATTTTCTATTCACAAAAAAAATTGTTTTCATTTTAGCTGTATTCTCTGGAAAATGCTTGTTTTCCTTGGAGAATTCAGATGGAGTAAAAAAAAAAAAACCCGTGTCACCTCCATGGTTGCTGTCTGATGCATTGCCTTCACTTGATGTGCATGACACTCAGGTGGTGATTGGTAAGGAAAAATGAATTTTCTAGTTTGCTCAAGACAGAAAATAAAAAAACAGTTACAAGAAAATCACATCCAGAGAAAGGAAATGAGCCCGGTTTAACAAGTTTATGAGTGAGAGCTTCGTTATGAAGCACAAAAAAAGAGAACACATGAAAAGCTGGTTGGACCCCATCTGTTCATGTGATTCTTTTGACGGGAATCTAGCTGTGAAGGCTGATCAGAGAGAAAATTATTATTTCTTTTATGTAGTACTTACAAATGGATATTTATGTTCTTCTTCTGCAGTAATTGGTGAATATGTTTCAAATAGAGCTCTTTCCAGTAAATAAATTAGCATCAACCAGTAACTGCTTAGTGGCTGGTAAGCAGAAGTAGTATACTAAAATGGATAGGTAGGCTCAAGAGAGGGATTGTTATAATATTATTATTGAATATTTATGCTGTTTAGTCTAGAGAAGAGAAGGCTTGGGCAGTTGGAGTAATCTTAATGTGCATGAAAGGCTTTTGCAAGAAGATAACGCATAGGTTATTTTTTTGTGCTGTTTCAGGAGCAAAGGACCTGAGCTCAAGCCAGAGGGAGTGAAGATGAGGGGTTGGTGGTAAAAGTGATTCAGGAATCGTACTGCTCCCCTGCAGCCCCTTGCCCAGTCCCAGCTCCAGCTGGTTGTGATCTCAGTCGTGCTAATACAAATCTGTGTAAAGATGGAGCAGATTGCTCCAATAACCAAGGTTTAAAAAAAATACTAATTCTCTGCTGAGTGGGTGGAAGGGAGCTGTGAGCCTGAAAAGTTGAAAAGGCCCTGGGTTACTGTCCTCTTGATGGAGACCCAGCTCTTTATTCAGGGACTCCATAGTTGTGACGGCAGTCTAAAATTCTTCCACTGAGGGTCTGTCTGGCTTCAGTAAGGACTTTACTGGACTACCTACCTGTGTCACAGAGATGTCCCTGGCCTGAGAAAATGGGGTGGGGTGAGGAAAAAACAGATAGATGATGGGACCCAGCCATGTACATTTGAATTGCTGTTGTGACTCTGTTTTGGACTTAAGGGAAGAAGTTGATATCCTTTGTGGTATTGGCCAATATTTTTCCATGGTCTCACTGGTGGAAAAGGAGGAAGGACCTTTTAGGAGGAAACTGGGAATGCATGTCAATATAGAGTGAAAAGTTTCTTGCTCAGTGAAAGGGTGCTTGGGAGCATGACAGAGATATAGTGACAATCTGCCATGAGCAAATTCGAAGGCTACTGTCGGTCTTTGGTGTATTTGCCTATTTTTTCTTGGTATAATTGATTTTGGTATGTGAGAACTATACAGATATGATTTATCTTCCCAGCAGCACCTTTGTAAGCAAGTGCTAATAATTCCATGTCATGTCTGATTTTAAAATTCAAAATGCAAACCAGAAATATTTAATTTTCTTGTTTGTGATCTGTTTCATTTGTTGTGCACGTATTTGCATATAGTACTGAAAAGGTTTATCTTGTGTGTCAAGTATATTTGTTATCATACAGCTATTGATATTTTAATTCTGTAAATAGAGGTGAGCTGAACTACTGAAATGAAATCCTGATCCTTACCTACACAAAGTATTTCATATGTCAGAAGCAACATATTTTATGGCTCTGAATCAATCTTCTTTTTCCTTGGAATCTTTCTTCCAGAGGAAATTTCAAAATCCCACCCTTCCATTGTGGTTGGGAATGGGTTTTGGTTTTGCTTCAATTTCCATGGCAACAGGAAATTTTGTTTTCTGACAGGCTTTGCACACAAAAGTCTGATTTCCCTGGACTCTTTTGAATACATCAGTTTGCATTTTCATCCCTGCTAGTATTTTGAATCTCTGTCCTTAACCCCTTGACTCCATTTAGTTCACTGAATTCTGCTCTCTTTCTCCTTAGACAAGACAGGCAGGTTTTTTCATACTTTCATAATTTTTCAGAAATTATTTGATTCAGTGTGCTGATATCAGAAATATAGCCACATTTTATACTTAGAATAAAATTTCAATTCTTTCCTTAGAGGAGCATTATTCCTTTTAAAATTACTTCTAAGCACTAAACTTATTCCAAATCTGGCTTCAAGGTTGTGGAATATAACCTTTATCATTTTAAAGTCAGTACCTAACTTTCTTTGTTATGTTTTGCTTACTTTCACACATCTTACTGTGTTTGACATGCTGATCAGCCAGTCTGTGACTGTGCTTGAAGAGAGCTTTACAAATAGCAGAACAGCTACATAATCATTAAATTTTGTACTTTCTCCTCCAATTATGAACAAAATATTTCAATTAATTTCCGAATAGATGGCAGACTTCTGTGGTTTGTAAAGCTTCGTTGTTCACTGTGTGGGTGGTGAAATCTCATTGTATGTAATACTGACCTCACCTGTGCCACCGAACTCTTCAACATAAGTGCCATAAAACTTCAAGATACATAGTTTAAATTCAAGCAGCCTCTTAAGTTTGAATGTGACAGAAGAATGGAAGAAAGTCAGGCATATGGTAGTCTTATTCTTCTGTGCTTTGCCTACCTGTTCAGCTCCTTCCACAAGTATTACTGGAACAAATCACGTCTCTATGTCCCGCTAGCAAGTGTTTCATCTGTGAATCATACTGTAAATACTGCTGTGCCACTCAGAGCCTAGCCAGTTTTCTTCAGTAGTTCCTCTCCAGCTGAGCTGGAATAAGTACATGACTCTAACTGGAGAGGAAAATATTTCTAGTAAGACCCAAAACCTCCCCCTACTCTTTAGCCCTGCTCCATAAACCAAAGGAAGGCAACACTCATAGTTACTGGCTGTGCAGATCTGCAGTCCTTCCTCTCTTTGATTAAAGGAGAAAAGAACCAGCAGCCCTGACATGTGAGGTATTGGCAGCAGGATAAAGCCTGGAGTGAATTAATGGGGCAGTTCAAACCTTTGAACTCTGCTTTGCAACCACAGCAGTTGGAGAATTACAAAAGAGCTGAAAAAGTTGAAGCTCCGTGGATTGCAGCTTCTGGGAGTAACATCTTTGGAGGACAGCTGGTTCCCTCGATAGGTGTTTCCAGCTGCTTCCTAACTCTTTAGAGAATGTTGTGCTGATAAAAGATAACTTCCATTTCATTAAAACATTAATAAGATTTAAATTCCAGCACAGGAAGTTAAATTTCAGGCAGTTATCTGCAATGTCTTTTATTTATAGGCTTATTCTGTATTTATCTATGACTTTGGTGAAGTAGATTCTTGTTATTAATAGATATTTATATTCAATAGACTTTATTGATGCTGATACAATTGTTTTCCATTGATGTTGAGATCTGAGCTTAATTATGACTCTGCACTCCTGTTTGAAAGTCATGATAAAACTGGTCTCTGTTTTTGCTTTTGTCGTCAATGAAACATAACTAGCTTGCATTCGTTACCAGCATAGATATTTATAACTATATCTAATTTTTTTTTTTTTTTTTTTT
>Ga0065711_1049507_pt1 | contig 11275 bp, 4 predicted proteins | sample Hoacrofraction12_FD_59098 | JGI IMG/M metagenome (GOLD analysis project Ga0065711, IMG submission 59098) | Hoatzin crop microbial communities from Cojedes, Venezuela - Epithelial fraction 12 v2 (version 2) | ecosystem: Host-associated > Birds > Digestive system > Esophagus > Crop | place... | reverse complement strand
TGGGCGGGCTCCGAAGGACGGGGACCGGCAGGCCCCGCTCCCGACGGGCAGCCCCTGGCCGGGGGCCGGGTGGCTGCGCCCTCCTCGTCTCCCCCCGGTTCCCCCGCCGCGGTGGCCGGGCCGCGCTGGGCTCAGCGGGCGGTGTCGTTCCAGGTCGCCGCGTCGGGGGTGGTGGCGGTGGGAGAGCGTTCCCGCCGAAAGCAGAGCGCTGCGGTACCGGGTCGGCGAGCGCATCCACGGCTTCACTGTGGAGCAGGTGAGCATCGCCCCGCGCCGCCGTGCCTCCGCGTCGGTGCGGGTACGTCTGCCCGCGGCGGCCATCTGCGCGGGTGCCTGGGGGCCGGCTGGAAGGCGGTGCGGCAGGGAGCTGTAGCTGTCCCCCCAGGGGCCTCGGGTAACTGTAACGCGGGTTCCTACCGGAGCTCGCTCCGCTGGGGTGAACGGCGCGGGCCGGGAGTCTGCGTGTCGGCTGCGGGTGTCGGGCGTCTGGTGTGGTCTACAAGCCGTGACAGGTGGCCGAACTTCACTGCGTGCTGTTTTATGAAAGACATTCAAGTAATATTTTATCTCCTAAGCTGCTTTTAAGGCCTTTGTTAAGAACCTGCGATGGAAATATTACGTGGAATTTCTTTTTACTATTTTAAAAAAAAAGCAGAAGCAGCAAGTGAAGGTAATTCGCAAAAGGGACTGCTAGTGACAGAGCTAGTCGTAGAACTGGGGTCCGTGATCTTTCTTTTGCTGCGTTTGCTGCCATGCTGGCGTTTGAATAGATGCCTTTTCTTTGTCTTTCTGATCGAGTTGTTCTGGTCTTGGTGTCTATACCAGAAGAGTATAATTCTTGTAGTATATTGTAGTGTTTTTTTTTCCATTTGCGTACTACTTCTCCCCTCCCTCTCTCTCCCCCACAAACCATAGTAAGAAAGTATTTATTTAATACTGTATATGGCAGTATTACATACAGGACTGACAAACTGATCAATGTTATATCATCCGTGATTTATCTGACCTGCTTGCAGTTACACTGTGACACAGATGTTTTCTTCTGATGCAGGTGACAGCTGTTCCTGAGCTGTTCCTGACTGCAGTGAAGCTTAGTCATGATGGTACAGGAGCCAGGTATTTACATGTGGCTCGGGAGGACTCCAATAATCTGTTCAGGTAAAACAATATGCATATATGCATGCTATTAATATGCATAATTGTAGCACATTCCATCTCAGCAGCTCCATGTGCTTTCTAAATTGTAATCCAGATAATGTAACTGGGTTTATCTGTGACAACAGAGACGATAGTACTTCCTTAGAGTTTTTCTGGTTGGAACAGCTGTCATGAGGTCTGTTGTTCAGTCTGCTGCTCAAAATGAGATGTGCACTTAATTCAGATGAGGTTCCTCAGACTTTTATCCAGGTGAAAATTTCCAAAGACTGAGATTCTACAACCTCTGTTGGCAGCCTGTTCCCAATGTATGAGTGTCTGTAAGGTGTGTTTTTGTTTTTTTTTTTTCTTGAACATTAAGTTGGAACCTCCCTTGCTTCAATTTATGAACATTGTCTCTTGGCCTTCTGTCATGCATGTCTATGCAGAGAACCTGTCTTTATCATAACCTCCTTGTAGGTACTGGAAGGCAGGTGTTGAGTCCCCTTGATGCCTCTCCTTCTCCAGGCTAAATAGGCATAATTCCCTCAGCCTCTTTTCACAGGCAACCCCTGACCTTTTTTGTGGCTCTCCACTAAACTACTTAAAATTTATTATAATCTCTTCTGCATTGGTGAGCTGAACACTGGACTTTCCAATAAATTACTGTCACATCCCAATCACTTCATTAACAAGAGTGACTCAGATTTGCCGATCCCCTTGGTTGGATTAAGGTGAAACAACACTAGAGATCCTGTATCTCTTCACAATTTTTATCACGATTATGATAAATAAACTTGTTGTGGCATAATTGTGACAGACTACTGAGGCACGATTATAACAAGAAAACTATAGTGGTACAATTATGATAAGCCTTGCTTTTATAGTTTCAAAGGAAGGGAAAAGGAGTGTAGGGGGGACAGAAAAGAAAAGATAGGAGAAGAGGAAGAGGGAGAAATAAAGACATCACTAGTCCTGGGTCCAGCGTTTATCTGGCCAGCACAGGGGGAGTCCAGTTTCAGGGGCTCACGGTCTTTACAGGGAGTTTTCCAGTTTTTGTAGACAGCTAGCCTCCTCCCTTTAGCTGAGTTTCTCACTTCTCATGCTAATTAATTAGTTGGTGATAACTGCCTTTTCTGTTATAGGCTAAGTTAGCCTCGCTTTCCATGTGAATTAGCACACATGCTTCTCATAGGTGTGGGAGGGCAAATCTTTTCAGTCTTGAATTGAGTCGGTGGTCTCGATCTCCCACTGCCACAGTTACCTCTGTTCGACCTCTTCCAGGTGCAGGACTCTTCGCTTGTTACGTGTAAAAAGGGAGCTGGGTATGGAGGCAATTGGAAGTGGTCTGCTTAGCTTTACCAGAGTAGCACTGGGCTGTGAGGGTCCCTCCCTCCCTCACTCCAGGTGTCACTTGGGTGATTTCGTGCCAGACTGCCAGGCACCAGGATGAGCAGGCCCTTTGCTCAGGTCCAGTGCTTATCAGCACAAGATAAGTGCTAAGTGCGCTCCTGTATCTGACACTCTCAGGCTTTGTTCTGCACATTAGCACCTTAGGCGAATGTTTGAGGCATTTAACCTCATATTGTCCGGACTCTTACAACTACCTTATAGTTGTAAGGTATAAACAAATTATTTTAACCATAACCTTCCATGAAGCTCTTTCTGAGCTTTTTGGCTAAAAATGAAATGTGTTTAGTTATGTGCTGAAAACTTCTGTCCCGCCTTCAGAAATGGAAGTGCAGAGGTTGGAGACCCGCTAGAAGATGTGGCTGAGCACTAAAGAGCCTTAAGAACTCAACAGCTGCATCCTGCTGTATGCTGTTAGGTACTAGACAGTGGTAATGTTCCCATAAATCTCAGCTGCAGGTAGAAGGTGGTGGACTTCTCATCACAAATAACTGTGTTCCTCTCTGCATTCTCTGTCTTGTAGCATACAGTTCCGAACCACTCCAATGGACAGCACTGGGGTCCCACATATCCTTGAGCACACTGTGTTGTGTGGTTCTCAAAAGTATCCTTGCAGAGATCCATTCTTTAAAATGTTGAACAGGTCACTGTCCACTTTCATGAATGCATTCACAGGTGAGCCCAAAGTAAATAATACTGCTTAAAATGCATGGGGTTTTATTGCAGTAGAGCTGTCTGTTGGCTCTCTTTAATTTCCCTTTGGAGAGCCATTATTATTAAGTGTGAATGTTGTGAGTGAGAGATTAAAAAACTAACAAGGCAAGGCAACAAAATAGATCTTGTTCATTTGACAGTTACAAAGTCCGAATAGAGCTGGATCTGTATAGTATACAACAATGCATTTAATTATATATATTTCAAAAGCAAAGTTTTCATGGTAAAATAAGTGCAGAATTGAACTTACATATATTCCTCAGCAAAAATACGTTATATGTTTCTTCTCTTCCAGTTATTTATAGAGATGAGAGATTAAATATAAATTAGGGAAAAAAGCATCTCAAACTTTCTGAAATTCTGATCTTTTTGTGTTTATTTATATGCAGCTAGTGATTACACGCTCTATCCATTTTCAACACAAAATCCCAAGGATTTTCAGAATCTCATGTCAGTGTACTTGGATGCAGCTTTCTTTCCGTGTTTGCGTCAACTAGATTTCTGGTAAGATGTGGACAGGTTGAGATGTATGCAAACCTTAAATTAAAAAAAAACAAAACAAAGCCAAACCAATCAAACTCCAAATGCTTCCTGTTATTAATTTTTTCAGGCAGGAAGGTTGGAGGTTAGAACATGAGAACCCAGCTGATCCTCAGACACCTCTGGTCTTCAAAGGAGTTGTTTTTAATGAAATGAAAGGGGCATTTGTAAGTTTTGTGAATTTTTGTTTTAAGATCTTAATTGTGGTGAAGTGGCATAAGCTGCAGGTTATCAATGGCTTTATTGCACCAGAGATTTCTGTTCCTCCTTTGTGAAATGAAGTCCTCAGTAAAGTCAACGATCTGTTACATGGTTATTCTTCAAGTTAGCATGTTGAAAGTTTGTTTACGTATAAAAGAACACCTTGCTAATGGATTTTATTGTAGAATTTTCTTTTAAATTGACATGATATCGTAGCTAGTTTTATCGAAGTACATGGGACTACATAACAAATCGCTTATGTGAGGAGCAGCTCTTGTGTAACTTAGAGCTCTGAGATCTTACTATTGAGCACCTTTTGTTTTTAAAATGTGTTTTGATGACATTTACTGAAATGTGATGTTTTCTTCTTAAGACAGACAATGAGAGGATATTTGCACAGCACCTGCAGAATAAAATCCTTCCTGATCACACTTATGGTGTAGTATCTGGTGGAGATCCATTATGTATTCCTGATCTCACATGGGAGCAGCTTAAACAGTTCCATGCCACACATTATCATCCAAGCAATTCCAGGTATCTGAAATTTGTGGCTACCTTACTAGTTTATGTAGTGCGTTGGCACTCTGTTCATATTTCTGTGAGGGAAAACCAGCGACACAGTGTTTCCATGCATATGGCCAGCAACTTAGATAACCTGTGCCCTCCAGCAGTTAGGACAGCGTTGAAGGAAGGAATTTGCTCTGAAGAGAGAAGTAAAGGGTGAATTGGAAGCAGGAGCTACTGAAAGAGAGTTTCTAGAGTACATCTGCCTCCTTAATTATGGGGATTTGTTTTGTGGATTTTTGTTTACAGATGATTAATCTTGAACTCTCATGGGTTGGGGGAAAGTGGAACATACTAGTATTTGGCAGTAATGTTAGGGAGTTACGATACAAATAATGCAGATGAGTGTAGAGGTTCCTATCCTCCTTGAAGTCAACACACATTAAAAGTTATAAAAAGTTACACATGAACGGCTGTTTATTTGCTCCTGCATCACACACTACTGTATCAGGTTCTACATAATGGATTTGAGTTGGTTACTAATTCTGTTGGTACTGGTAAGATCTTTAAGCTAAAAGCTGGCTTGACAATTTGAAGGTGATGTGGAGGGAAATCTATAGTATCATTGTTTCTTCTAAACTGATTTTGTGGTCAATCTGTTAATCTGGTTAATTTACTTACGGAACATGAACTCATGTCACGGTAGTGAATTTACCATCCTTTGTCTTGTCATCCCAAGTATGCTGTTGTACCTGTGTTTAGATTTTCATCGGGGAATAACATTTACCTGAAACATTTTTCATCCTCATGTTTAATCCAGTGGAAGTCAGCAATGACTTTTTTGTAGGTGTGGGAGTGTGCTTTGGTAGACTGACCCTCAGAACCCAGCCGTGTTTTACAGATCAGTTGAGATCATCGTATTTTACATGTTGTGTGTGAGGACCGTAAGATTTTTATCTTCTGAAACTTTAGAGCACTGGAATTCGAGCTTCAATTGCTAATAATTTTTTTTCTTGAAACTATTGCTGCAACGAAACAAATTCTGTTTTTTTGTGGACTCCAAAGCACAAAACAGAAGCTGAAAAATGTGTGATTTTACCAGTAGATCCAGGGAGTTTGTGTGTGGTAAACCAGTAGGCCTTTAACCTAGGGGTGTTACAAAGCATGTTCCTTTCTAGATGTAACTGAATCACTGGAAATCACATGAAATTCAGAACATAATAAAAGCTGTTACCTGTAAATTTCTTGCAAATTCTGATGCTTAATCCCTGTCTTTCATTTGAAATGCAGATTTTTCACTTATGGTAATTTTCCACTGGAACAACATTTGAAACAAATACACGAGGAAGCATTGATAAAATTTGAAAGAATTGAATCAAATACGGACATCCCCAAACAGAAACTCTGGGAAAAGCCTGTAAGTAAAAAAAAAAATTTAAAAAAATCAAAAAAAACAAAGAGAAACAGTGCACATCCAGTCTTGGAGTTGCAGAAACTGAACACAACAGGTGAATGTTTTAGCCCAGCTTGCTGGAGTTATTTTGTTTGTTTAGAAGTGTGTTTGTGTGTAAATGAGCTGAAATATTCCTATTTTTGTTAAAATGAGGGAAAAACTTCATTTACTTTTGAGCTTCAGTAATGTAATGATTGCGTGCAGTTGTTTGTTTTCTTGTTTCCAAGTCCCTCAGCGTTTGGAGCATTGAGACGTTTATTAATACAAAGCTTTTAGAGCTATTTATGCAAGCTACTTACACAAATGCTGACATTTAAGTGTCATGAAATATGCTCTGTAATGATACCTAAACTTCCAAACACTGGTGTCAAAAATACACTTTTCCATTTTCTACCCCAAGCGGCTCCCCGCCGCTTTTGCTCCTTGGCTTGTTCAGAAGCTTAAGCATTTCTTTGAAACCTAACTCAGAAAGTGAATTATGATCAGATTGTCTTTCTTTTTCAGCTGTTCTGTTTCTCCACTTGTAAAAATTGAGATATGACTCATATTTTTCACTATACCCTGTGTTTGTGTATTTACTTATGAGTATTGAACTTGTGAATATCTGTAACATTATTTGAGATCTTGGAAGGAAGACACTGTGAACATGCACCCAGTCATTTTTTTATTTGTAACTTCTGCTCTGATATTAGTCTGCATCAATCATATCTATTATACTTTACAGAGAGAACACAGTGTAACATGTGGCTTAGACTCATTTGCTGCCGATCCTTCCAAGCAGACAACTGTCAGCATCAGCTACTTATTGACAGAGTAAGTATCAAAATTAAATTCTGTATCAAAGGTGCATTTTAGAACTTCAAGCAAGACACAGGTGTATTTCATGCCCCCCAATCCCTCTCTGTAAATGTCATCTTTAAGTTAAATAGTGCTATGGGAAAGCTAGACAAAGCCTGCTTTGGTAAATGAAAGCTTAAGTGACAAGCAGAATGTTTCTTGTCTTTATCAGGTAGACAGAAGTCATACATAAGTACATAAGAGCTGTTCAGTGGGTTAGACTTTTGGGAATGCTGGCTTCCTGTCTTTCATTTCTCTGCCATGTGGAAGCTTTTCTGTATGACCCTACTACGGACTTTACACTTGCAGCTTAATTTCACTTGCTTTACTGCTAATTATAAGTGAAAGACTCAGAACTCCCATGGTTTCCTGAGGGTTGGTGCAGTGTTCATAACTGGCAATTATTTTTCCTTTGCCCTCTGCTTTGTTTTGTAGCAGTAATTCTTCTGAAATGAACTCAGTGATGTTGAGTGTCACATATTTGTAGCTGGGTGGTTTTTAAGAACTGTTAAATTCTTTTCAGTATTACAGACACTTTTGAAACGTTCACACTAAGCCTGTTGTCTTCACTGTTGGTTGATGGGCCAAATTCTCCTTTTTACAAAGCCTTAATTGAGTCTGGTGTTGGTACAGATTTTTCTCCTGATGTTGGGTAAGTGTTGCAATTTACATTTCTTCCCTGTAAGCAATAGTAGTAAAGTTACAAACCAATATTAAGATGGGAGAAGTCATCTCTCATACAGGTAATTTATACCAGAAAAATCTTATGTTAACATTAAAATATCTTGAATTTCTACTGACGAACAGTATACAGCATTCTCAAGTGTGATTTTTGGCTTGTCAAAATAACTTCATAGAAGCTATGTTAGTTTAAACAAAGTTGTGCTGTTTAAGGCTTATCAACAAGAGAAATGGGTAGATAAAGACATGGCATACCTTCCGTGCCCCAATTTACCTGGGGTTTTTGTATTGGCCATTTATTGTTAGTATTACTCAGAAGAGTTTGCTAGCTCTTTTCTGTACTGTGTTACCTCTGCTTTTTTGATTTAATTCTGTGATTTAGTAGTAGGTAGGTTTGGCACAAACGTGCTTTTATGCAGTTAGGTGCCATTAACTTGCCGTTGTCTTTGTACAAAAGGGTATGTCTGCTCAGTTGATTATTCAAACTGGAGCTTTTGCAGCCAGTCTTCTGAGCTCGCTCTGCACTGCACACTGAGGGTTGGGTGGATTCTCTGCACCTAACTATAGGCTGAGCTGCTCATCGTAGTTTGCCTTTGTTATAAGAGAGAAAGAAGCACTTTCAGGCCATGATTCATCTGACTGATTTTAGACTTCAGGATGACAAAAATCATGCCTTTGTCTCCACTGACTGTCTCAGATCTTTGAGTCAGAAACCTTAATATACTCATCTGTGATTTTAATGCCTTGGGGTACTCTGCCTGTCTTGAACTGTCTCTATGTGAAGTCACGGGCTTCCTGCAAGTCCTGTGTCATGCATGCCAGTGCCATGCAGACATCTTAGTATCACAGGGCATGGCAGTAGAAATCCTTCTTTAGACACTGATGCAGTGATCGAGTTGTATGTTTTGCCATCTGCCTATTGACTGTGTTAATAAGGTGGTGAACCATACAGTGAGTTGGCTTTTAATTTGCCTTAGTGACTGTGCTGATGAATCAATCTAGAATAATAAGTTTGCGTCTAGAGATCAGGATTCCAGAGTTCAACACCTGAGTCTGCCATTCAGTCCCTTGTGTGGTTTTTAGACATGGAATAGTGGATGTCTAGAGTTGATGAGCACCTATTGCTTTTTGTTTGTTGGCTTTGCTTTGAACTGCTAGGTGTTCAGTATTTCTGCAAGTCTCAATTTTTCTCTCTAATGATGCATTTTTATGGTTAACTCTACCTGACAGCTTGGACAAAATTATCTTTAATTTTTTTTTTAAAGTACCAATGAAAATAATTGCAACAAACATGGAGCACTTAACCTTCACCAGTTACTTTACAAATACTGCCTTAAAAGTACACATTTAAAAGTACCATTCCACTCACCTGTGGATGTGTGTGTTTGGTGTTACAGGCAGCTAAAACTTTCACCTTTAACAAAAGAGACTTCTTTACCTGAAAGTACTTACAAGTGAATGGGAAGATGAACAGAGAAAACCAGCTTTTCTGTAACTGTTTTTCTTACTCTAATATTATATGTCATATGTTTTCTTAAGTGTGCTACTACTACTGATATTGAACAAAAAAATGCTTTTAAGTTCAGTTCTTGCCTCGTTGGTAAATATTTTTCATTCTATCTGGCTTTTAAAATCCCATGTATGTGGAAATGACGGGTGGTTTTCCCTTTCTTCTGCCTTTGCTGGCAGGTTTAATGCTTAAGTTCTAATACTTGTAACTGAGTTGAATATGTTTCATCCTAGGTTTAATGGCTCAACAAGAGAAGCTTATTTCAGTGTGGGACTACAGGGTATTGCTGAAAGAGACATTGATACTGTGAAACAGATAATTGCTAGAACAGTTGATGAAGTTATTGTGTAAGTACTGCTAAATTTTTGAGAAGACTTAGTTGTTTCATGCAGTCTTTTACAATTAGGTATTAACAAGATACGCCTATGTATTATTATAATGATACAGGCATACGTATAATAACATGCCTCAAAAATTTAGTTACACAAAATAAATACAACAAAGAAGCATCAATAGTCTTCAGTACTCTGAAAACTTGTATCTGCTACTTCCTCTATTGTAGCATATTCATCAGCATAATCTTCAGGAGTTTAATGATATTAGTGCAGTTTCAATAAATGACATGGCATGATAAGATTATTTCATATAAATTTTAATTCAGTGTGGAATATGTTATATTGTAATGCTTCCTTTATCAATGTTACAATTTGTTTTTGTAACTTCACTTAAAGTAATTAGTCTTAATGGTGTGATTTCCTTCTTTTGTCACCCCTTCCCAAAGGAAAGGATTTGAGGAAGATAGGATTGAAGCTTTACTTCACAAAATTGAAATCCAGCTGAAGCATCAGTCTACAAGTTTTGGACTTGCCCTGATATCTGTAAGTCTGTATGTGTGCCCATGTGTGGCATTTGTTTCGGAGCGGATAAGAAACCTACTGTCTACATATCTATGAAATACATTTTGTAGGCTCTTGATACGTACAATTTTTCACTTAAGGATTTTCCTTTGTCATCTCGTGTGCATCTTTCTTCCTTCTTTTCAGTAGCATTCCAGCTATCACTGGACTCCACACTGTATGACTTAATCAGGCAGAGAGCCTGTTGTCTTTGCCTGAATAGTAACTTTGATTGCAGTAGCACTGATTGCTTCTGTTAAGAGACATATGCCATACTGGCTCTTGGAACTATGTTTTGGACAGATGCCTATGTATTTTCAAAAGTCAAATAGAAGGACTATGTTTTTCTATGTAATTTGACGTTGTACTGCTGTAATTTAATTTCAAGATTCACAAGTGAAAATTTACACTATTTCAATTCTTGACATAAAATTTTGATACCAAAGCTGTTATGGAAGACATTTTCCACAGCAGAATGTTCTGTCTTTGAGAAGTCTACAAGTCGTAAATTTGGGAATGAATTAGCTGCAGTATTTGCAGTCAGTTTGGAAATCAGGGCCTCCTGCTGCCACTAGTTCTCCAGTATTCTCATTTTTTTTTCTGCTCTGCAGCAACTTAAGTTGCTTAGTGGCTCTTTTGCTTTCTGTTTCTCAAGTGTTGTGTCTTCATCAGTATGAACAAGAGTTCATTCCTTTGGTGTACAAAGTTAGGTAAAGAAGCAGAGGCCTGGATTAACACAAGACTTGTAAATAGGAGAGCACAACCAAGAGTTGTTTCAAATCAGATTGTCATACAGTGCAACAGACAAATTATTGATATTTAATTGCCTGTCATGTTGCCTAGTAGGATCTGGCAAATGTGCCTGGTTTTGATAGCCCATGCTTTCTAGCATGTCTTCAGATTGTGCGAGTAATTCTGTCTGATGAAATATTTATGCTTGTACTTTATTTTTCGATATTTTTAAGTGTTGAAGTCAATTCAGCTCTTAGGACTTAATTCGAGAATAGAAAGTTCAGAAACAATTCTTGCTTTTAAAGACCAGTCATGCAGCATTTGGTGTTAATTCACCCATAGAGGGGGATTATGTTTCAGTTCATTCACCTGAGGTCATCTTTTAGAAGCTGGCCTTGAGAAGGGCCTGCAAGGGACCCTAGATATGACTAAAGTAATCATAGAATGGTTTGGTTTTGATTGGAAGGGGTCTTTAAAGTTCGTCTAGTTCCAACCTCCCTGCTTTGGGCAGGGTCATCTTTTACTAGACCAGGTTGCTCAAAGCCCCATCCAGCCTGGCTGTGAACACTTCCAGGGAGGGGACATCGACAGCTTCTCTGGGCAACCTGTGCCAGTGTCTCACCACCCTCACTGTTTAAAAAAAAAAAAAAAAAAAAAAAAAAA
>Ga0065711_1049506_pt1 | contig 11275 bp, 8 predicted proteins | sample Hoacrofraction12_FD_59098 | JGI IMG/M metagenome (GOLD analysis project Ga0065711, IMG submission 59098) | Hoatzin crop microbial communities from Cojedes, Venezuela - Epithelial fraction 12 v2 (version 2) | ecosystem: Host-associated > Birds > Digestive system > Esophagus > Crop | place... | reverse complement strand
CTCACCCCTGGCCTTGGCACTCTAAGCCTAGGCTCATCCCTAGTGAGCTGGGCAATATCCCCTTCCCCCTTCAAACCTAGTTTAAAGCCCTCTCAATGAGCCCCGCCAGCTCGTGGCCAAGATTGATTTGCTCAAGACCACACTGTGAATAAATACTCAGCAAGGAACTCAGACAGGACAATAAATTCACTGCACCTGAAACAAGTGAGTAGAGCTATATATATTCTTTGCTGTGGAACCTGCAACTTTAATCAACCAGCTGTGAGGAACAGAGAGAGATCTCTTTTCTACGGCACATGGTGACACAGATAGCAGCTGCTTAGTTTGCTGGATAGAGGTTTTATTCTCCTAGTCTGTAATTCCAACACCTAACAAAGTGCAATATTTCCTTTTGTGTGTGTGTGTTCTGGGAACAGGTCAGGTTTTTTTCTGGATGTACAGGGAAACTCTCTAAAACCACCATGTAATAAATATCAAATCCCAGGCTGCTTTTAGCAGCGGGACAGACTGAGGGCAGAAGCGTGATGAAAGCTGTGCACAACAGAGATCTGTTCATGACTTACCCAGATCATAGTCTCAGCAGTTGTCTCTGCTGAGATTCCTTCACCTGTCCTTACTGTCTGATTCCTGTACAACCTCAACCCCAGTCTGGTGTCAGACATGAAAATGGTCAAGGAAGCAGTTGTTTTGGGTGTGGTGAACTCACAGAGGATGCAAAAAACAAGCAAGAAGATAGAAAGTACATAGAAGGAGGTTTAAGTAACGGTGCCAATTTACTACGAAGCAATGAAGCCACAGCTGAAGGAGCGCTGGGAGATCCCTCCCAGGGATGCACTGAGGACAGTACGGGCTTTAAGGGTGAAAGAGTTGGTTGCAGAAAGGCAAATGAAGAAACCACACAGAATAGAGAAAAGGAAAGCAGAGCTACTTACTAGGCATAAATCAACGTCTCAGAAGTTCTGCTGGCTTTCCTGGGATGGGGAAATCAAGAGTTTCCTTCCTCTCATATTATTACTGCAAAATGTCTGGTGTCTCAACCTTTACGGGGCCACTGAATCCCACTCCCTGAGTTTGCTACCTAAGCTCTTAAACTCCAATAAATCAAGAAAATTGACATTTCTAAAAATAGCTCTTTTACATATCCTGAGGTAATTACAGCCCAGGAGGATTAGAAGCATTAAGCGTACATGAAGCCTCATGAAGTCCCTGGGGTATGATTCATCTCACCATACCACACCTCTTGCCTGTCTCATCCTAGCTAATCACCAAATATCTCCTAGTTTCTCCGCCTCTCTATTCTTCACCCCTCTTCCCCTCCCTGTAGAGGATATCTGTGAAACTGAAAGCTGATGCAAAAAAATGAGAACAATAGCTTAAAAATTCCCATTGTTCTGTTTCTGGTGGAAGAATTTCTGGGTCTTGCAGAGTGAAAGAAAATCCCCAAATGGTCATCTGGCTCCTTGTTATAGATCTCACAGCACTGAAACAATTTAGGCATGACTGGGAGTAAATATGGAAAATGTTAGCAAATGAAGGATTGAAAAATGATAGTGTAAAAGATGGAGAAAACTGGCTGGAATTTCATTTTGTGGGGGGATGAGTACCGACTCCAATGGGAAGCTGTGGGGATAAACACTTCTTAAATTAATCCAGTTTGTAGAGAGACTGATTTTATTCTGAAATTAAAAACTTTCTAGGAAGCAGATGGCACTTTTATTTTTCTTACCCTAGGGACACTTGCAGCCTTGGTGTTTCAGTACATAGGACTACTTATAAAATATGGGGGCTGGTCTTTACAGGCAGTCAGTCCCTCTGTATGCTGGTGCATGGCACAGTATGGCTAGAGCATCTTATACCACAAGAGCATGTAAGGCTGAAAGCAAAATGAGTTACAGTGATTTTTGTGACTACCAGTTCCACTTACAAAAGTGAGTGAATAGAAAGACATAATCTACTGACTACGACTACTGGCTGGGAACATAACTGGTCAGAAGCAGCAGCAATCAGTTAACATGCATTTCTCTAACTGTTTTCACGGAATTGTTCAATTGTTTACTTATGAAGCAGAATATGACACTACCTGCCATAAAGCAAAACTGCCACTTGGAGTGTAACCTAATTCTGAAAGGTTAAGAGGAGAGAAAGGTACCTTGACACCATGTAGGATAAAGACTTAAGGACAGCCAGCCTTATCTTCAGGACATCTGTGAATCGCCTTGATATATGTCCTCAACTGGAAATCCACAGTTGTCTGTTGTGATGATTTGGTACTTGTCTCTGAACTAGCTGCCAGTAGCCATGACTGGAGGCACAATATTACGTTAGACAAACCATTCATCTGATCCACATTGCTGATAATTTCCCTAAGAAAACTGAGCTTTCTACATATTCAGCAGTTCAACCGTCTATAAGAACTTAAGAACTTTTTATTGCTGTAAGACATGTAAGATATCTAATTAATTCCATTCACTCTCTCTAATATCACATAAAATAATTACTTTAGTGTTGCATAAAATTGTCACATTTCTGAATGTGAATTCAAGATCTAACTTTTGTCTTCCCCATCTTATTCTTATCCTCACCCACATGTTTATGAAAAAGTGTTGGCAAAGTGTTTTTCTAAGTTGTTAATTAGAACACTGTGTACAGAATATTATTCCTTCATTATAGGAAACTACAAGTAGGTTCTTTTCCAGCAGAGACCGAAGAGTGACTTCTTTGCATGCTTTCCTTTCTCATTTGGTCTAGGAATAGTTTTCAACACCTACAGGAACCAGGAAGTAGTAACATTGATAATGCAATGACTTCTTTGCAGTTGGACTTGAATTATCAAAAAGCTGTTACTGAACTCCAGCCGAGACGTAGCCAAATCTGTTCAATAGCCACATATCGGATGATTAACTTTATATTACCAGTTTAGATGTTCTGACTTTCAACCAGAACTGTTGAATAATGCCACGTCATTAAACTAGGAAGAAGATAGTCCATTTCTATTTCTGGATCCTCTTGCAAGCCTTTGTGAATAAGGTTGGGAATAAGATAACAGCTCTGAGATATTACAATTTAAACTAAAGTCAGTATCTAAAGGCAAAGTGTCTAGTGTAAGTGAGGCTCCCTTTACCGACAATGGAAAAGACAGCAAATAAATTCCCAATCTATGAAACCGTAGATGAGGAAAGGTCTTCAATACGGAGTGATTCTCTTCACAGGTCTTTTTTTTACTTTTTTTTTTTTTTCCTCTGTTTACTGTTTGCTATGCAGTTGGTATTATCTAAATGTTTAATATATGTTGGTGGCAAAATTCAGAACATTATACTGATAGTACATTTTATACACCACTGTATTTACAAGAGGTAAGTAAATGTGAACTCTAGAAACTGAAGGTGTAGATATCAGTGTTGACTCTTTTAGCTATATTCTTGCTCTTATTTTGGTGCTTTTTTTCTGAAGATACCAGCTTAGGGAATCAAGCGCGCTCTGCATCTATACACAGATGTAAAACTAGTTTATAGATTATGTCCCATTAAATAACATTTCTCATTATGTGTCTCAGTCTCAGTTTGTAAGGAAGTGCCAGAAATGTTATTCCTTACAAGAACTTTCTCTGCACATCCATTTAGATCAACATTAACATATATCAACACCAAGAAAGTTGACATGAAGTAATGAAACACTTGGAAAATTACTAGAAAGTTCGTAAACTAGAAAACAAAAATAAAATAGACCAAAATAACACAGAATTGTAAAGGGCTAAGTTCCATCTAGCGTGTTCTTGCGTTTTATGATACTGGTGCCTGATACTCAGACTGAAATAACTTGTGTGCTGTCACTGCTTCCTTAGAGTCATGTATTTCATGGTGAGGAGGATCTCTGAAATACATGGATAAACAGATATAAATACAGATGTGCTTATATATATTTTCCCTTCTGAAAAAACAAGTACAAACGTTCCTGTACTTAGCTATTTTGATTCAATTTACAAGTCATCTTTGAAGAGCTTTCAGTGGAATTGAACTTTATTGTGGAGTTTTCTACTTGGAAGACCACACTGGAGATGGTCAAAAAATCCATGAAGGTATAGAACAAACCAGCCAACTGAAATGTTATGAAAAAACATATATGACATGGCAAGAACTGAGATGAATTCTTAAAGTGGTGGTAGGGAAAAAGAAATCAATAATTACTTTAAAGGTCACCCAAGCAAGTCTAAATTTCAGTGAGAAGTGACTTTTACTATCAACATGTTGGACAACTGTAGTCGCTGACGGGAGCTGATGGGCCAGTAGACCCTCTCCGGAAGGAAACAGGAGACCTGGTTACCTGTGATATGGAAAAGGCTGAGGTACTCAACAACTTTTTTCCATCACTCCTCACTGGTATGGCCTCCAGCCATGTCAGCCAAGTCGCAGAGAGCACAGGCAGGGACTGAGAGAATGAAGAACTGCCCACTGTAGGAGAAGATCAGGTTCAAGACCCATCATATGTGAGAATTTGTGGCAGTCCAGTGAAGTTCCCAGTGACTGGAAAAGGGGAAACTTAACCTCTGTTTTTAAAAAGGGAAAAAAGGAAGACTTGAGGAACTACAGGCCAGTCAGTCTCAACTCTGTGCCCAGCAACGTCATAGAGCAGATCCACCTGGAAACTATACTAAGCAAGCGGAAAAGGAGATTATTGGTGACAGCCAGTGTGGCTTCACTAAGGGCAGACGGTGCCTGACAAATATGGTGGCCTTCTATGATGAGGTTATTGCGTTGGTGGATAAGGGAAGAGCAACTGATACCATCTACCCGGACTTGTGCAAAGCATTTCACACCGTCCTGCATGACAAGGTTGTCTCTAAATTGGAGACACATGGATTTGATGGATGGACCACTCGGTGGATAAGGAATTGGCTGGACGGTTACACTAAAAGAGTTGTGTTCAATGGCTCAATGTCCAAGTGGAGACCAGTGACGAGTGACATTCCTCAGAGGTCGGTACTGGGACTGATGCTGTTTAACATCTTTGTCGGCGACATGAACAGTGGGACTGAGTGCACCCTCAGCAAGTTTGCTGACAAGACCAAGCTGTGTGATGCAGTAAACACGCTGAAGGGAAGGGTTGCCATCGAGAGGGACCTCTACAGGCTTGAGAAGTGGGCCTGTGAAAACCTCATGAAGTTCAACAAGGCCTGGTACAAGGTACTGCACATGGGTCTGGGCAAGCTCAAGCACATATACAGGCTGGGCAGAGAAGGATTGAGAGCAGCCCTGAGGAGAAAGACTTGGGGAAGCTGGTTGATGAGAAACTCAACATGACCCGGCAGTGTGTGCTCACAGCCCAGAAGGCCAACTGTATCCTGGGCTCCATCAAAAGAAGTGTGGCCATCAGGTTGAGGGAGGGGATTTTGCCTGTCTGCTCTGTTCTGGTGAGACCTCACCTGAAGTCCTAGCACAGGATAGACATGGAGTTGCTGGAGTGGGGCCAGAGGAGGACTACAAAAATGTTCAGAGGGCTGGAACATCTATGCTGTGAGGAAAGGCTGGGAGAGCTGGGGCTGTTCAGCCTAGAGAAGAGAAGGCTGCGGGTTGACCTTCTAGCAGCCTTCCAGTACCTGAAGAGGGCTTGCAAGAAAGCTTGAGAGGGACTTCTTACAAGGTCATATAGTGATAGGATGAGGGATAATGGCTTCAGACTGAAAGAGTGGAGATTTTGATTAGATATAAAGAAGAACTCTTTACTATGAGGGCGGTGAAACACTGGCACAGGTTGCCCAGAGAAGTTGTGGCTGTCCCCTCCCTGGCGGTACTCAAGGCCAGGTTGGATGGGTCTCTGAGCAACCTGGTGTAGTAGAAGGTGTCCCTGCCCACACCAGGGGGATTTGGACTAGATGATCTGTAGGCTCCCTTCCAACCCAAACCATTCTATGATTCTATGATTCTATGAACTTTTCCATTAAAAGTGAAAGTAGGGAATGCAAAATAAATAATTCCCCTCTGATGGAGACCATTTTTCAAAAAGGAACTCTATTTTCTTTGAAGGGTAGAGAGACAGAAGGGATATTTTTTCAATAATATCAGGTGTCTTTCCTGTCCTGAATCCCCAAGATGCCTTAGCATCCCCAGAAGCTTGGAATGGCCCAACACATAGGAATGTACAGGTGATAATGGCACTGAGCTAGAAAGTCCAAAGAAGTTTATAATTAATTTCTTATGAACCTGGAGATAGTTACACTAATTTATCAAGTAGTGGGAAAAAATTTATTTTATGCATTCTAAAATGACTCTCCAACATGTGTTTCTGTAAGATCACATACTAATTAAGTAGTTACTTGAAGTTGTACTCTCTGATTTTCCCTAAAATATATTTTCTTTCAGATTTTTATGTTCAAACAATTTATTAGAGATTAAGCAAGTAACCATTTGGAAAAAAAGAAAAACAGCAGAGAATCAGGAATAATTAATAATCTATAAAAAAGGTTATTTTGAGTAACCGGAAGCAGCACCTCAGCCTTAGTTCAGGGAACCCTCTGTATGCCTTACTTATTCAATTGCTATGTCTGCCTCAGCAGGAGAAATAAAAAAATAAAACATTAGTTCTGTGTCAGTCTGTACAGACTGCCAAGTACAGCTGAGGAGAGACTGGAGATTTTAAGAGAAAAGTAATTTAATGAATTGATAAGTTTCAGAGCTACCTCTTCTTTTAGAATTGTTAGCTGTGTACAGAGATGAGAGTTTTAGGAAGGATTTTACAAAGCCCAGGGAGTCAAACAGGTGTTCAGATCCATTGGCAGCTTTTGAAAATCTCAGCCATAACTGCTGCTTTTTCGACAGGGTTGTGTGCTATGCTCCGTTTACATTCTGAAATCACTGATGGAAAAATGTTGTTTATTTTGGGCCAGAGTTAAGCTGTAGTGGTCTAATGAAATATGCATTTCCATCTGTTTGATCAGAGTAATCCTCTTACATCTATAATGTATTCAGCATAAGCACTATGATATCTTTAGTCATTAATTCCCCCAACATTAAGTGTTTGGGATTTAAATATGAGGCAGCAAATTAGTGCACAGTTACACTTAGAAACTACACTTAGTTTTCAGCAAATTTTTTAATTTTCTCTTGGAATTTCCCAGGTTTTTTTTGTTTCCTTGAATAAAAGAATGACACAAAACAAGCCAGAACCTATGTAATGCCTAGGTAAGGGTTTTTTTTATTTCTTTTTACTACAATGTAAATTAAGCCTTTTGAGATTTTAACAGCCCGTCTGCTTGTTAACAGAAGAGATGAGACTGCAGTGAGACAGGTCCCAGAAACAAGTTGCCATTACCTTTTTTAGTCTACCTGAAACATTGACAGTATCATCAATAATGTCAGCACAGTAACGGCCTTTGTATAGATAACTCATGATTTTTTGCAAGCTGACTGCCTCTGAACTGGGAAAACATCTTAGCATTGCCAATAAAGAACAGCTATTAAAAAATAATTTGTTGACAGTTTTAGTATTTTACACGAAGAAAGATAAACCTTATCAGAACACAATGCTCACATCCTATCCTGCCTCTGGAAGACAGTCATGTCTTAAACAACTACTTCAGTGTAGCTCTCAAGATTTCCACTGCAGCCTTCTATGGATTTAGTTAAAGATCATATGTGGGAGGTGACCAATTTTTACTAGTCTCTTGGGTAGTGGCTTAAGACAGGAATCGCTCTGTCACACTAGGTATGTCAGACTCTCAGGGTAGAAGATAATTGCTAGTCTCCTTTGAAAGTGGGGCACTACAAAGAAAAAAAAAAGACAGGTTTGTGGACATAGCTAAGAAAGAACACATTAATTGTCCATTATTCTACCTAAAGCACATTGCTTGCTCATTAAGCACACAATGAACAAAATGGATTTACCCATACAGGGCCAGAAATTTTACAGCCCTCCCTTTCAAATAGTATGTCACAATATTTTATTTGCTTAGTCTACAAAAGAAAAGCAATAATCTAAATGCAACTCCCCTTTCAAAGAACCACTTTACAAAATCCTGCTTACTCCTGTGATAGGAAAATAAACCAATCTACTTAAATACGATTATTAAGATAGTAGACCAAATATTATCTATTATTATTGTGTCAATCTTCTCAGCAAAAACTAGACAAGTACATATTTTGCCTAGGCAAGTAAATTTTCATAACCATTTCTGCAGCATGGGTTTCTGTTTATAAAGGCTTAATATTAGGTGCTACTTCAATACTTCTGAGAAGTTGAAAGACTTTTTGCCTCTCATTTGTTGCTTCTAGACCTTTCTTTTCTTCTCTTTTTATGCTTTTGATAAGAACTGAAATCCTATGAAAAAATATTTTGATATAAAGTGTCTGCTCAGACAGAACTCTCTTAGTATTATATATATGGGGATATTCCTTCTCAAAATTAACTACAATTAATTTACCTCTTTGTTTGCAAGAGTTTTTGGGAAATTAGATTTGATTTTGGTTTTTTCACTGTAGTCAACATATAGACAACTTATCATTTCCTTCATTCAAACTGTCCTTACACTCTCAGCCTGAAATTAACATTATTTTTTTAGTGTTGAGATAACAAAGATGCTCTTAAGGGATTCAGTAAGATTTCACAATACTTACATTGATTTATAGCATCTATCAAGTCTCTTTAACTAGATCCTGTCATCTGTGTCAAGCACAATTCCAGAAGATTGCACGTCTGTAATTCTCTATTGCTCCTCTACAGGTTTGGAGGTTCAAGTAAGAACTAACAATTAACACATTATTCTCAAAAAATATTCTATCAAACCAATAGAGAGTTGCGCATCACTAAATACTAAGATGTATATCCATACATTTTTCACCATGAAATAATACTGTTTTGAACTATTAGCAACCGAATTAAGAAGAAATCTTGGCACAAAGTAGTTTGTTGATATACTTCAATGTCAAAGGTTTGGGGACAATTTGGAAATTTTGATAAACAGAATATATTCCTGTGGATATGAAATTCAAATCTGCATTAACATTATGTCGTGAATCACTGACTAAAAGACAAAAGGTTTGAATCTGTTCACACTTAGCAATATCATATTTGTAACTGTAGCACTCACCTACAGCAAGGGCCAGAAGGAGGATCCCAGGAACTACAGGCCTGTCAGCCTGACCTCCATGCTGGGCAAGATTATGGAGCAGTTCGTCTTGAGTGTGCTCACTGGGCTTGTGAAGGACAGACTTGGCTGGGGGCCAAGCTCTTTTCAGTAGTGCCCAGCGACAGGACAAGGGGCAATGGGCACAAACTGAGGCACAGGAAGTTCCATCTGAACATGAGGAAGAATTTCTTCCCTTTGAGGGTGACGGAGCACAGGAAGAGGCTGCCCAGGGAGGTTGTGGAGTCTCCTTCTCTGGAGATATTCAAGACCCGCCTGGACGCGGTCCTGTACAGCCTACTGTAGGTGACCCTGCTTCGACAGGAGGGTTGGACTAGATGACCCCCAGAGGTCCCTTCCAACCCCTACCATTCTGTGATTCTGTGATTCTGTGACAGGGGATCAGACCCAGTCAACATGGGTTCCTGAAAGGCAGGTCCTGCTTGACCAATCTGATCTCCTCCTATGACCAGGTGACCCACCTAATGGACGAGGGAAAGGCTGTGGGTGTTTTCTACCTGGACTTTAGCAAGTAAGGCCTTTGACACTGTTCTCCACAGCATCCTCCTGGAGAAACTAGCTGCCCATGGTTTAGATGGGTGTACTCCTCCCTGGATAAAGAACTGGCTGAATGGCCAAGCGCAGAGAGTGATGGTGAATGGAGTTAGACTCAGCTGGCGGCTGGTCATGCGTGGTGCACCCCAGGGCTCAGTTTTTCCTCTGGTCTCGTTTAATATCTGTAGCATTGATCTGGATGAGGGGATTGAGTGCTCCCTCAGTAAGTTTGCAGATGACACCAAGTTGGGTGGGAGTGTTGAGCTGCTTGAGGGTAGGAAGGCTCTGCAGAGGGATCTGGATAGGCTGGGTCGATGGGCCGAGGCCAACTGTATGAGGTTCAACAAGGCCAAATACCGGGTCCTGCACTTTGGTCACAACAACTCCATGCAAAGCTACAGGCTTGAGAAGGAGTGGCTGAAAAGTTACTCAGTGGAAAAGAACCTTGGGTTGTTGGTTGACAGCCAGCTGAACATGAGCCAGCAGTGTGCCCAGGTGGCCAAGAAGGCCAACAGCATCCTGGCATGTATCAGGATTATTTGTGCCAGAAGGAGCAGGGAGGTGATTGTGCCCTTGTACTCGGCACTGATGAGGCTGCACCATGAGTGCTGCGTTCAGTTTTGGGCCCCTCACTACGAGAAAGACATGGAGTTGCTGGAGAGTGTCCAGAGAAGGGCAATGAGGCTGGTGAGGGGTCTAGAGAACAAGACTTATGAGGAGCAGCTGAGGAAACTGGAGAAGAGGAGGCTGGGGGGGGACTATATTGCTCTCTACAACGATATGAAAGGAGGTTGTAGTGAGGCAGGTGTTGGTCTCTTCTCCCAAGTAACTAGCCACGTGACAAGAGAAATCGGCCTCAAGTTGCTTCAGGGGAAGTTTAGATTAGATACTCGGAATATTTCTTTCCTGAAAGAGTGGTCAGAGATTGCAGCAGGCTGCCCAGAGAGGTGACTGAGTCTCCATCTCTGGAGGTCTTCAAAAACATGTAAATGTGGCACTTCGGGACATTGTTTAGTAGGGATGGTGGTGTTGGGTTGACAGTTGGACTTAGAGGTCTTTTCCAACCTTAATGATTCTATGATTCTATGATATTCCATATGGTGACCCTTCTTTTTTTCTTTTGAGATAAGGGAAACATTTGGCTCTTAAAATATCTCCACACAGTGTTTGACTCAGATTACAACTTTGTGAATTTTTTCTTAAAAATATAAAAAGTAATGCAGTTAATCAGATCACCAACATCAGCTAGTAGTAATGTTCCTGTGAAAAGATAAGAAGGATAGAAGCAGACTGATTATTTTCTTGGCATATTTTTCCAGCCTGCAGCAGTTTGCAAATTTCTGTGACAGAGATTGCACTTGGATCATCATACTTAACAGTCACTGCTGGACCTATCTTCCATATGTTTTTAAAGTCATCTGGAATCTCTTTATGTTCCTGTAATCGATGGCCTTGCTGGACTTGTCAAATGCAAGACAAAAGACAAACGGACTGAGGTTGTCAAGAGCTGAAGAGCTAACAAAGGAAGTAAATAACTGGTGCTTATCTTATCAGACAAAAGTAAGGGGGGATAGCCCATCACTGTAAACTCAGTGATCTGTGGGG
>Ga0065711_1049504_pt1 | contig 11275 bp, 9 predicted proteins | sample Hoacrofraction12_FD_59098 | JGI IMG/M metagenome (GOLD analysis project Ga0065711, IMG submission 59098) | Hoatzin crop microbial communities from Cojedes, Venezuela - Epithelial fraction 12 v2 (version 2) | ecosystem: Host-associated > Birds > Digestive system > Esophagus > Crop | place... | reverse complement strand
GTCCTGCTGTATAATGGCTTCCAGCTCCTCCTGTTTATTGCCCATGCTACGTGCGTTGGTATAGACACACTTGAGCTGGGCTGTCAGTCTCACCCCTGACCCTGGCACGCTAAGCCTAGGCTCATACCTAGTGAGGTGGTCTATGTCCCCTTCCCCCTTCGAACCTAGTTTAAAGCCCTCTCAATGAGCCCCGCCAGCTCGTGGCCAAGAATCCTTTTTCCCCTTTGAGATAGCTGCAATGCACCTGTCACCTCCAGACCCTAAGGCTCTGGGTGTCTTTCCCAGTAATTTTGCAGAAAGCTGAGGACGTTTTCCGGGGCTGTAAAACTATGTTTTTTTTTTCTTCTTAGATTCTTCCTTACATTATCATCTACTGTTGACATTAGCGTGTTGGAGATACTATCCTGGATTAGGTGAACTGTTGGTTTTACCTAGTGCAGCTGTTGCTAGGTTCTTTCTCTTACCTATTCTGTACGCTCTCAAGTTTGACCAGGTGAGGATGTCTACCAAAACAAATTGGAAGTCTGTCTTTCTCAGAATTGCTAGCACTTCGAGTGCCTTCTAGACACCTTGATTCTAGGCTTCTCTACAGCAATGGCGTTTAATGCCATCCAGGGATAATTTGAAAGGAGGTTGTCTTTGTTAAGGGAGTCTGAAGTCAGTCAGCATGCCCAAGTACACCTTTTAAGAAAATGAAGAGTGCAGTTAGCATTTTAAAAAGTGCAGCGTGTCTTCTAGAAAGTAGTGTTTGAAGAGAACTTCAGAGCATGTGAATGACAGATAAAACAACTAAACGTGAACTTTTGTTCCGTGTTGTGATAGAACTAGCTGTCGAAATTCTTGAATTCACAAATAGCAAAATAAGTTACACTTAAATTGCACAGATGAAACCACAGTTCTGCAATAATATTTCTAGTTTTGTCTTTTACTTCAAAAAGGGATAATGGAAGGCTTTCAGAGAGTTACTGCAAAAGTAACTGCAACTGTTTAGTAACAGGCAAACACCTAGTTAAAAAAACAAACACCTTTGTGTTCAGATCCACAGTAAATAGAGCAGCTTAAGATGGCTGTATGATAAATACAGTGATAACTTACTGATATAATCAGATTTTTTTTTTAAAAGGATTGCATTCATTGCTTCTGCACATCTAGAATCAGAGTAACGAGAATGTAGCTTATCAGTGAAAAATGAGCTGGTAGGCAGTTGTAAAATTACCTGCATATTGTGGTTCATACCTTTCTAACTAGAGAGGTTTAGCTGGGCATCGTGTAGTTAAACAAGATAAATTTATTTACAGAGTGATAGAAGTTTGTAAGGAAGGGACTTCCTTGTCCCTGAAATTACTTTGTCCTTTACATAGAACTCAAAAAGCTCAGCTTTGAAACTTGTAACATGATATTTTAAAGATATTCTAGGTATGTGTATCTTTCCGTGGAAGATGTATATATTTCAGTTGAATATTAAAATCTGCAAATAGTGGAAGAAATACTCTTGAACTTAATGACTCTCCTTTAGATTCTTAGGTAACTGAGTCCTATTTTACTGATAACAATAGAATACATGAAGCTTATCTAGAAGCCTTAAAAAGCAGGTGGCATTGGCACTATGCAATTTTATTACCTTAAATATAAATCAGATTGGTTTTGAAGAATTTACATGGTTGTCCTTGTTTTGGCTGGGACAGAGTTATTTTTCCTCTCAGTAGCTGCTGTGTTTTGAATTTAGTACAAGAAGAATGTTGATAACACTGATGTTTTTAGTTGCTGCTAAGAAATCAAGGTCTTCTTCCAGTTTCCCAATTTCAGCTAATGAGCAGGTGTGCAGGAGCTGGGAGGGAGCTCCTGGGAGGAGCCAGGGAGCGTAGCCAGACAGACAGCCCAAGCTGGCCAATGGAGACATTCCATACCATCGACATCATGCTGAGTTTATAAATGGAGGTTGTCGGGGGGCAGGAATCTTTTTTTTTTTTTTAATCTTCTTTTCTGTGAGTTTGAATCCCTTTTGTCTACCAGTTTGAACTTTTGTGGGAATTTAGTCTTTTGGAGGAGTTTCACAAAATTGGTGAGATCCGCAAGTTCCAGGTTCCGCGATTGCTGCTCAGGGACTGATTGTGAATTGCTTGTCAGGTGTTGAGAAAATTGTACTGTATCTAGGGTTTTTTTGCATATTCTTTAGTAGTAGTATGAATATTACTGTTAGTATTTACTTTGTCACATTAAACTGTCTTTATCTTAACCCACGAGTTTCCCCTTTTGTCCATTTCTCCTCCCCATCCTGCTGGGGGGGGAAGGGGAGGGGTGAGTGAATGGCTGTCCAGTGCTTAGTTGCTGGGTGTCGGGTTAAACCGTGGAAGTTGTATAAGTATTGTTTCTTGCATAAATTAACAGAATGAAAAATCTAGTAATTTCAGGTTTTGGTTTTCTGACTCCTTCCTTTTTCTGATTTATTAGGCAACTTTTTAAATCATTCAAATATTCTTCATAATAGAAATAAAATTTAGTGTTAAGAGAGCATCAAGCATATCTTTGCAGCCAGAACTTTCTCTAAAAAAGCTAGTAAACACTGCTGTAATAACAAAATCAAAATTGGAAGTTGGATATCAAGATGTACATAACAGTGCTGACTTGCTCTGTTATATTGTGGATAGATTTTAATGTATCTTAAAAGTAATAGTTTTATGCTGTATCTAGCAAGCACAGGAGGTGGCAAATACGGCCTGTACAAAACACATAATGGAAGTTCATGGAACATATAATAAAAATTTTCAGGAAATGTTAGCATTTTTGTTTTAAACTGTGTGCATTTGGGGGTGTTGTTTTAGATTTTTCTTTATTTAAGGATTTCCCAAACTGTATGTTTTGAAATGACTAGTCTTAAACTGTGATACTTTGTATTAGGAAGAAATTTTAAATGAAAATTGAAATTTATTAAGACAAGAAGAATCTAGACCTTTTCTGCCATAAAGAGTATGGGTGAATTTGCCAATTGTAAATAAATAGAGAAACATATGAGTATTTTGTTAGTGAAATTTTTATACTTTTTTTCTTACACGAAAAATAAACTAAAATAATTTATTGAGAACTTTTATGTCTGAAATGAAATGATGTATTTTTAAGGTACCTTGAAGCATTCTGTTGATTTTTAAAGCTAAGCAAATCTAGAAGTAATTGTGCTGTGTTGTACAGTAGTTCAAATTTTTGCTCTGAAGGTATCCTCTGATTTTTTTCATCTCTGCATTCCCTCTGTGTCATACTTCTTTCTCTCGCCTTTGCCAGTGTGGTTTTTCATAAGTAATCAAAGTTCACTAGTCAAAATAGGACTTTCATGAGAATTTTGTAGGTCAGCAGAAGTAACACATGGGGTTTTTTCTTCTGTTTGTAGAAGAGGTAGAGGAGGAGAGAAGAAAGGAGAGTGAGGAGGATAAAGAAAGAGAAGAGGCCCATGAAGAAGAAGAGAAACACACAGAGAGAAGTACGTAATGTTAAAACTTATGTTCCACTGGTGACCCGTGTTAGAAACACAGAATTGTTGTGGTTGGAAGCGACCTTTGGAGATTATCTAGTCCAAACTCCCTGCTCAAAACCAGCTCAAAAGAGCAGTTTTATCAGAACCGTGTCCAGACAGGTTTTGAGTATCTCCACAGAGGGAGACTCCACAACCTTCCAGTGTTCCACTTCCAGTGTTTGACTGGAAGGTTCAGTCTCACAGTGCTGATTAGAGGGGAATAATTACCTTCCTTGACCTGCTGGCAATACTCGTCCTCAGGCAGCTGAGGATGTTGGCCGTCTGTGCCAATAGGACACATTGCTGGCTCATGTTCAACTTGATGTGCATGAAGACCGCAAGGGCCTTTTCTGCAAAGCTGTCTTCCAGCTGATTAGTTCCCAGCCTGTACTAGTACATGGTTTTATTCCTACCCAAGTGTAGGACTTTGCATTTCCTTTTGCTGAACTTCATGAGGTTCGTGTTTGCTGATTTTTCCAGCTTATCAAGGTGACTCTGAATAGCAGCATAACCATCTAGTCTAGCAACCACTGCTTCCAGTTTTGTGTCGTGCAAATTGCTGAGGATGCCCTCTGTCCCATTAACTATGTCATTAATGAAGATGTTAGTGTTGGTACCAGTATCATCTGCTGGTGTACGTTACTAGTGACAGGCTCCAACTGGACGTTGTGCCACTAATCACAGCTCTTGGAGCCCAGCAGTTGAGTCATTCCGTTTATCTAGGCCATGCATAATTAAGTGGTCTCTTAGAATGTCCTAGGTGTCAAAAGCATTACTAAAGACAAGATAAACAGCAGCCACTGCTCTCCCCTCATCTACCAAGCCACCTGTCTCATCATAGAAGACTATCAGGCTGAGGAGGCATGATTTCCCCTTGATAAATCCATTCTGACTGTTCCCCATCACCTGCTTCTTAATATGTTTAGAGATGATTTCTAGAATTACCTGCTCCATCACGTTGCCAGGAATTGAGGTGAGACTGACCATCCTGTAATTCCCTAGTCCTTCTTGGCTTTCTTGAAGATCAGAGGAAAGCAAACATCAGTCCTCTCCTTAGGAACCTTGTGCCGTTGGCACAACCTTTCAGCTGTTGAGAGTGGCCTTGCAGTCACCTCAGGCAGCTCCCTTGGCACTCGTGAGTGCATCACTCTGGCTTGCACAGACTTACGTATGTCCAGTTTGTTTAAATGTTAGCTCAGTGCTCCTCTGCTGAGAGCAAGTCTGCCTTTGCTCCAGACTGTCCCACTGGTCTCGGGGAACTGGCATTGCTGAAGGCAAGTCTTTTCATTCACATCTGAGACAAAGAAGGCATTGAGTGCCTGGGCTGTTTTTGTGTCCTTTGTCACTTGCTCCCCTGCCTCATTCAGCAGGGAGGATGTAGTTTCCCTAGTTCTCCTTTTGCTGCTGGTGTACTGGTAGAAGCCAGTTGTTGCCCTTCATGTCCCTCACCAGATTGGCTGCTGGAGGCCACACCATATGGCACATCACCATTACTGAGTGCAGGGACCGTCCTCCTTCTGTGCATCCTACTGTGCAAAGTCCTGTGGTCATTAGCTGTTCTCTGGGAGCTGTGCTCTAGGCCCAGCAGTACAGGCCTCTCCCTAGTACTTGCTAAAAGGGTGCTGGAGCCTCCATAAGGAATCAGCTGGAACATAAGCACAGAGCACCCTTTGATCAAGGACAGCTGATGCAGCTCATCAGAAGCTGCTAGTTTCCTACAAGTCACAGCCTCCTTTAGGTATCTTTTCCACTAGTAGCAAGCACCCTGAAGCTCTGCAAAGGGAATCTAACTGCAGTAAAACTAGATGTAGCATCTGCTTCAGAACAAATTACCTGAACATTAAACATGTTCTGTTCAATATATAAGTAAATCTTGCACGTTACAAATTACTTGTACTACTCAGCAGTTAGGCTTTTCTGAAGAGTCTGGCTGGGAGTAGGAAAGAGTTGTATGGAAGGTTCTAATAAACTTGTCTTTGCTAGTCTGGGCATAGAGTCCTTACTATTCAAATTTTTTTTGTTTGTTTCTAGAAGTTTTTTTGATGGATGGAAGAAAGCTAGAGATTTTTTCCATCTTCATTTTCCAGTTTACTGTCATTCTGGAAGAAAAAAATTAAAAACTCATATCTTAGACATTTATATTGCTTACACATATTCAGCATTCTGAAAATGTTTATGAAGAGCCCTGTGGCTCTATAAAACTTACCTAGAATTTGAGAATGTATGCTTTCGCAAAGTTTAAGAATTAACCTAGGTTTTCATGCAGATTTTAAAATAGTGCCTTATGATAATTCTTAGTACGTTGGTGCATTTTTAGTGCAACTCTCAAAAAAATCAGAAACCATTAGCAAATTGGATCAGGCTGAAACCATCAGAAATCCAACCATCAAAAAATCAGACTAAAAGAAATTTGTGAAGTTAGAAATACGACTCACAGTGTATGTAATAAAAGTAAAGAAAAATGGCAGTGAAAAGTAATTGTTTGTTATGCTGTTTCAGTCTCCAGAGAATCTTCATTGATGTACTGCTAATTCTGTCTTTCTGTGTTATCCTTAGGTTTGGGGTGGAGGGTTTGGGGGCTCTGGTCTTTGGTGTTCTGATGGTGGTCAGGTACCTGTAGCATGCACTGTAGCTTCGCTTCCTGTGCCTAGTCTTGTTGGTTTACATGTCGATCAATAGAGGTTACAGTGCCAGGAGCTGGAGGAGTGAATGAGGTCTCTGGTTCTTTTGTACTGCATCGCTGTGGTGAAAATGGCTTTTGTTATATAGTTCCATTTTGAGCCTGTTCTTTTGTTAGATTTTTACTTTCCTTCTGTCCTGGGTTCAGCTGGGATAGGGTTGATTTTCACAAGAAGCCAGGAGGGCTCACCCAAACTAGTCAAACGAACCGAACCGGGTATTTGGGATATTCGATACCATGTGAAGTCATGCTAGGTATTTAAGTCGGGGGAAGGTAATTTGCTACTCAGCTGAGCATTGGGTGAGAAAATTGCACTCTATATTCTTTTTATCAGTATTACTGTTGTTATTTTCTTCTCCCTTTGCTGTTCTGTTAAACTGTCTTTATCCCAACCCATGAGTTTTGCATTTCTCTCCTCCCCATCCCACCGCGGGGAAGGAGCAGGAGAGCAACTATGTGGTTCTTTGTTGCCAGCTGGGGCTGAAGCATGACACTTTCTTACCCAAGAAGTAAGAAAAGGTTTGAATGGGTTTTTTTCAGTTAGAGAGTGGCAGTACAGGTTAAAACTTTGTGGCAGGTAGAAAAGAAGTTCATTGCTGACACAGGCAGAATGAGATGTAGCTTTGTTGACTGGAATTCTGAGGATTCCTTTTTCAGAAGAGGGTTTTGCTTCTCAGAAGCCATGCTTCATTATAGGATGGTACTGATAGGAGCAGGAAGAACTGGAGGCAAGTTTTGGAGAGCTGAATGGAAGTATTACAGGCATTTTGCATTTGGGGCAGTGGTTTGGTGAATCGCAAAGCAGAACTCACTAACAGGGCAGCAATGTAAAGACACTAAAGGGATTGTTCTGCTTTGTTGTCATTCGTTGTTTTTCCAAAGGCGTTCTTAGTGGTTTAGGATGAGAAAGCTTCAACTGGGGACCAGTGAAACTTCATAATAATCGTGGCATTCTGCAGATACCTGTTTTTTTGAAGGTTCCGCATGAGCGGTTGTATCTAATTGTTCCAGGTGAAGTGTCAAGGAGAAAGCGTTCCAAATCTGAGGACATGGACAGTGTTCATTCTAAACGTCGTCGGTACATGGGAGAAGACTATGAAGCAGAACTCCAAGTAAAAATTACAGCCAGAAGGGACGTTGACCAAAAAATACAAAAGGTAGAATGGAGATGCAGAGCAAAGATGGCAAACACACACCTATCACTTGTCTTGCCATCTTTGAATTAGCTATCCTTTCCCACACACTCGCTGCCCCCCTCAACACTTTGTCTTTTTTTTGGTTGAAAATTGGATGTAATTCAGATACCAGAAGTGGCTTATATATAAAGTCCTATATAGCCCTGCTTTTAAGAAGAGACCAAATACATTTGAAAACTACGCTGCAAGAGTTATATTTGAAATGTGTTAAATATTTAAACTCTGAAGTCTTATGTGACTATAGATGGAGAATCTTAGCAAAGGAGGTATTTCAGTGTGGTAAGGATTTATATGTGGCGCACTTCATTGTGTGCCTAGCTTAAAAGAAAGCCTGTCTTCAGACAACAGTGCAATCAACATAGCATTTTGCAGGTTATTATAGAGCTGTTAATTGCCTGGTTGCATCATTGTCAGGTAAAGAAACCTATGGTCTTAAAGAGAAATAAATTGTGCCCTTCTTCTGTCAGTTAGTTAGGTAGTGCGTGTTCTGAGTTCATTAATACAGGATGCAGAAAAATGAACCATGTCTGTTGCTTGTTTATTTTTTTTTCCTAAGGAAAATTTTTGCACTGCAGTAAGTGTACACATACAACATAAGGCATTTCTGCTAGAGGAAGATGCATCTCAGAAATAAAGTTTTCATTGAATATCTTTAGTTTCTGTTCTTTGAATGCCACTGTCCCTCTCAAGAACACAGAAGAGGAAAAATAGTTTTTGTAAACACAGTGTTTTATGAAAATTTCCTGTTGTTGAGGTTCTTTTTATATGTAATAAGTTTTTATACACTTACAATACTGCACTGAAATTAATTTCTTGACTTAGTGGCAAAGGGGGACCTTTTGTATTTTCCAAAGCAGATGTAGAAACTTTTCTTAACTGTATACCCACATGCTTATTGGTGACTGTAGATTTATTTGATTGGCAGGGCACAACCATTGTCATATTGTTCTGTTTGTAGCAGGAGACTTGTTCGGAGTTGAGAATGTTTTTATAGATGGTCTACCAAATTCTGCGATTATATTGTTGGGTTTTTTAATAATAATTTGGCAGGTTATCCAGAGACTGTTAGAAGAAAAACTTACTGCTTTACAGTGTGCTGTGTTTGACAAGACTCTGGCGGACTTGAAGACCCGAATAGAGAAAGTAGAATGTAACAAGAGGCATAAAACTGTGCTTACTGAACTACAGGTTAGTGTTTGTGTGTTGAACTGCATACTAGAATCAAATTTAACATGAAGTTCCTCAACATTTAGTAGTAAGTCTCCTGTAGTGTTCAGTAAGGAAGCCATTCTGACTCCACAAAGGGAAGGTGCGGGGAAGCAGCAAGTACTGATGTTGCTTTTCAGTTGTAAAATTCTACTTCTTTAGTCAAAAAGAAGAAAGCAACCAATTAATCGTCAAAAAGAAGAAAGCAACCAATTAATCATCAAAAAACCCCAAAGCAATTCTTCCTTCTGGCACGCTGATTCATTAGCTGTTAGTAAACTGGTTTTCCACTTTTCTATTCCATTTAGACATTCTTCAAATAAATGTTAAGCATGAAAATACCTAATGCCTCTGTGAAGCCAGAAATTTACTTAAAAATGGAGAAGTGCAGAAAGGAGAGGACCATAGCACTGGACTTTGTAGAATGTTCAAACAAAGAAACATCACATGATACTTATCCGTGTTATTTCCCCAGAAACTAAATAATTATGTTTGTGCAAGGGAAGAAATCGCTAGTGTTGAATGCAGTATGCATTCTTTATAGAAATGATGTACATAGTGATGAGATGAGGAACATCACAAAAATCAAAGAATTTTGAAATGACAAGTAAAAGCTTACGTCATAACAAATTCAAACAATAAGGTGATTTTACTTTTAACATTTAAAAAAAAGAAAGTATGGAGTTTGCCAGACCAGTTTGTACTACATAACTCTTCCCCTCGCTGCCCCAGACATTTGATGTTGCCTTTTTATTAAGTGCTAGCTAGGACATTTTCACTATACTTGTTTATCAATGTCTTTAGCCATCAACTACAGTGTCAATAACATCGTATAAGGCTGTGAATGTGTTCATGTTAGTATACTTGCAGTCTAAGTTTACACAGGTTTATTATTCAGGGTGCTTCAAAAGACCACTGCACTGTATAAGATAACAGAAATTGAAATATAAATGTAATTAAAGGCAGACTATAATTGTAGTTTGTCATGTTGCTTTGTAAAAATTTGAAAGAGGTGACGTTTCTAAGTAGACTAGCTCCTTTTAGGTAAGATGTTCTGAAATCATGATATATGAAACTCGCCGATTTTTTTAAAAACTTCCATTCTTCTAGTGCTATCCTAGTGTTTTCAGAAGTTTGTAAAGATACTTTAGCTCTTCTTTCTATGGGGGGAAAAAAGTAAAAGGAAAGAAAAAGTACCTGTTAAGAACAGGTGGCACAGCTACTGCCTCCAGAGTAAGTCAGTCATCAGAACTGCAACCTAGACAGGGTAAAGTAGAATCTTGTAACACTGAGGTAATTACAGAAGGAATGGTCACCAAATAGTATATTGGGGGAAGCACAAGAAGTAAAACATGAGATGTAAGAGTGGTGCTTAAGAAGATAATGAACCTGATATCTGAACATCAAATAGAGTAGAACAAAGCTGACAGTAAGGTGTGTGTGATACGTTGTGTATCAGTGAAATGGAGAAATAGGATAAATGGGGGAAGAGTAGATAATATGTAAGTCAAAAAGGTATGCATGTTTCAATATGGTTGGTACATAAGGCATTAAAACAGATGCTTTCAGTTACTTTCATTCATGCAGAATGTTGTGGAAAGCTCTGCAAGATAGGTGCTGTTTGTGCAATTGTGAATAGGAAGGAAAATAATTCAAGTTGTCTCTAAGATACCTTGATGGCGATATATGTGTGTGTCTTTCTGCTGCTCTTGAAGTAATATAGTTGTACTGTGTTTCAAGAAAGAGTAATTTCCCTGGATATGAAAATAGCCTTTGACCTGATGTCTTAATTGCATATCTTTTAGTTTGTATAATTTCTTTTTCTCTTCTTGGAGAGGTTGTTTACAGTTTTGTTTGTTTTCATCTTCTTCCCATCTAGGCTAAAATTGCTAGATTGACAAAGCGGTTTGGAGCAGCCAGGGAAGACTTGAAGAAAAGACAGGAAGTAAGAACTAGATTCTTTATATTTGTTTTTCTGAGTTAGCCTAAACCTTATGTTGAAAAATAAATAAATTTTATATGCAGAAAGATGTGACCTGGTTGTTCAGTGGTGTTCATGAAGTGGATTTGTCTTGTTTGGTTAAAGGCAGTGATACGAAAGAATAGTCTTTGCACATCTGTTAAGTAGTTCTGATTTCTGTGTAAGGTTCTTCAGGCATTATGAGTGTGAAGGCACCTTAAACTGTATGTAAACAAATCTAATTTACTTCAAGGTGAAGAGTATAGAGTAAATAAGACTCTCTCCCAGTACCTTGATTTTGGGGTAAAGGGGGAAGAAGAGAGGAATGGATACAAACAGTAGTATTTCTGTGTGTCTAGAATGAATATTTTGGGTTAATTACTGTAAAGAAATGGAAGCTGAAAGTCCATTAACATTCAAGCAGAAATTTTCATTCTCATGCTATAAAAACTTAAAGGCAAGAGACTTATAAAAAGGGAGGATGCAGGAGAGGGAGAGAGTATGTAGGAGAGGGAGGCAGGTAGGACGAAGTAGGTTTTGGGGATTTGTAAAACATGGCAAGTTCTCCTGCAGTGTTGGCTCCAGAAAATGCATGTATCACACAGAAATGAATGAATATGAAATATAATGAAAGCAAAAGTTTTCGAGCTGACTTATGGTCATTTTGGTATGGTTTTTCTCTCTTCTTCTCTCTTCCTTTTTCTCTCTCTCTTCCCCCCCCCCCCCCC
>Ga0065711_1049502_pt1 | contig 11275 bp, 5 predicted proteins | sample Hoacrofraction12_FD_59098 | JGI IMG/M metagenome (GOLD analysis project Ga0065711, IMG submission 59098) | Hoatzin crop microbial communities from Cojedes, Venezuela - Epithelial fraction 12 v2 (version 2) | ecosystem: Host-associated > Birds > Digestive system > Esophagus > Crop | place... | reverse complement strand
GAGGCACAGGAAGTTCCATCTGAACATGAGGAAGAACTTCTTCCCTCTGAGGGTGACGGAGAACTGGAACAGGCTGCCCAGGGAGGTTGTGGAGTCTCCTTCTCTGGAGATATTCAAGACCCACCTGGACAAGGTCCTGTGCAGCCTGCTGTAGGTGACCCTGCTTCGGGAGGAGGATTGGACTAGATGACCCACAGAGGTCCCTTCCAACCCCTACTATTCTGTAATTCTGTGATTCCCATCTACTATTCTTTTTCTGGATCTGCCAGTCGTATGCTTTATGGTATTCCTGAATCCTTACCAGAAGACACAAATTCTTCATATTCCTCTGCTTCTTTGGACACTCTCTGTTAAACAAATAAAAGTGTAGATAGGGATGAATTGCTGAAGTGTTTTGTGTTATTTAACTATGGGGGTTGCTTGTTAGTCCAATAGGAACATTATGTCTCACAGTTACTTATAAATAATCAAACAATATTTACTTTAGGTAATTAAATCAAATAGTACCTGAGTGCTTGGTATCAGAATACTTCTACCAGTCTGTTCAGCTTCTCTGCTTGTGTCATAAAATCTCACTTCTCGAGGAACTGTTGTCAGGAGTAAAATTTCTACAAGGTTAGTTCACTCAGGACCCTTACTTTTAAAAGGCGTATGGAAGTCCAGAGGAAGTGATTGTTGTAGTTCTTTAAAATTAAAATACCTAAAGCATGAGGGACAGAAAGTCTCCATCATCTTCTTGCAAACCTTTATATGCAGTGTTTCTAGGTATAAATGAGCCTTTAAAAACAAAAAGGCATGTAGCTACTCTAAATGGAACAGGCATTTGTTTCTATTAAATTGTATTCTATATAATGGCATTTTCCAGTTAACAGTCAAGTTTATATTTTTATGAATACACGCACAGAATCACAGAATGTTCGGGGTTGGAAGGGACTTCTGTGGGTCATCTAGGCCAAGCCCCCTGCCGAAGCAGGGTCACCTACAGCAGGCTGCACAGGACCTTGTCCAGGCGGGTCTTGAATATCTCCAGAGAAGGAGACTCCACAACCTCCCTGTCTGTCACCAGCAGGCCCAGTGCCGTATACCCCTCCCCGTGATCAAAGAAACCAAAATTCGACCCATGGCACCAGTCCCTGAGCCATCTGTTAATCCGGTGAGTTTTCCTGCCCCTTTCAGTGCTGTTCCCTGCCACTGATGGGATGGAGGAAAACACCACCTGCGCTCCCAATCCCTCAACCAGTCGCCCCAGTGCCATGAAGTCCCTTTTGATGACCTTGGGACTTCTCTCTGCTACCTCGTCCCCGTCAATCTGCATTACCAATTTTTTTATTTTTTGTTTTAAACGCCAGAACAGGCGGTTACCAGTGACCCCTACCTACAAAAATTGTGTTTCCAAAATCTCTTGATGTCGATTCCGTGGGGGCAACCGCACGGCCTCGCCCCGTGCCACACATGGCAGAAGCCCTTTTTGCATTGTCTACTATGCATAAGTCACATTATTGATTAGAAATTAATTTCCTTACATCTCATACTTTATATAGTTTTTAATTAAGATCTAAGTACCGAATAAAGAAAGAGGAGAAAAATTAAAGTGGGTTTGTACTCTGAACCCTTTGCAATGAAAGAAAACCTGCTGTTTCTGAATTAACAAATAGGCAATTTCATGAAAGTACAAATCAATCTAACTGATTTTGAGGAAGTACAGGACATTCAAACCAGCCTTTATTTCTGCCTAAAACTGGGACTACATTACCAATATTTTCTGAAAAGTAAACTTTGATCACTTCTGTATTTAACTCCACCAGTGGTGAATAAGACTGGGAGAATTTCTGAGAGCCTACAGAAAAAATATCATAGAACATGATTCTTCAGTATTTTTAAGTCCTGCCCTGTTTGCTGTTTCTGTCTCTTAGCACTGAAAGCTGTCTCTCTCCTATGAAATTATCTTTCACTGTCATTGCTACAACTATTTAAATATTGATAAATATTATATATTTTTACCGACATAGTGCATATATATATATACAGATTTATGTATGTGGATAGTTAAAGGTATATATGTACTATGCTGTTACATCTTTTTACTTTAGGCCAAGAAGCATACACAATTATTAGGTGACTATTAGAAAACCATTAGTTTGAATTTGTATATCATATTATCACCTAAGACTGAATATCCTAATTATGATATTTAAGACAAATAAAGTCAACTGAACACATAAAACCTGATGACCGTGTCAGCTCCAAGCCATCGTCTCAGTGGTTGCCTTTCTGCTAGCTCTGAGATTTGCTCTAAGCCCAAAACAACCACTGCATAGGTGTTAATCTAATTACATAACAAACAGCTAATTAAAGTGTAATAAAACTCAGCTCATCCCTGTGTTCACAATGCAGTATTCACAGTCCTAAAATCAGCTCCCACAGCCAGAAGGGACTCAAAGCCTATTCTCTCCACTTAATCTCTCTTCTGCTTTGTGTCTTCGGTTCTTACTGATATGTTCACAGCAACCCTGTTTAATATGTGTTGTAGCAGTGTCCTGAAAACACCTCTCTTGTTAGAGCTGCTTGGGTAGCTCATGATAAGTACGTGTGAGGGAAGTTCACTGCACTAAAGGGTTTATAATCTAGGTAATGATAGCCTTTAAAATAACTAGGAGTGTAAAACCTGGAGTCCACAGATCAGCTCTTTCTGTTCATTCAGATGCTTGTACTTTCAAGGGGGATTGAAAACCATGGTGGCTACCTTGTATGATTAATAGAGAGTATGTTTTTAAGTATTTTGTTTACCTGGTACTAAAGTCTCATAATGGACTGGGTAAGGTAGGAAGAAAAGATTATTTACAAACCACTTTACCATTTGCTGATTTATGAAGTCTTCCCTTTTGAGTCTTAATAGTGGTCCTTTAAAGTAGTGAGTTTGAACATACAGCATATGTTGGGGTGTTTTTAGTTTCTGTTTGAAATGGACATGAAATGAGTAGGTAGTATCATTATAAGAGAAGTGGAAAATTAAATTTTATCTGGAAAGGAAAACAGCCTTGGGAGTAACCAGTGTATCTTGACTCATGATTTCCTTTCTTCATTTTTTAAATTTTTGATTTCTCTGTTATTTTCTCTGTATTATTGTTATGTTTATTGAGAGCTTACTAGTTTCATTTTTTACTTATCTGATACGGGTGTTACATCTCATCCTCATTTAGCGAATGTCTTGTTTTCTCTTGGACATTTCATTCTAGTTTCTTTTAAAAATACCTTCGCTCATTCTTTCATTTGTCTTCTTTTTTACTAACTTTAGTGTTACTCATCTTTTTTCTGTAATAATGTTCATATGATGTTTATCTCTGTTTTCCCCTCTTTTTGGTTTCCTGGTGGCTCTGGTTCTTATTGTCTACTCAACTGCTTTTGATTGCTTTGTTTTTGTTATTCCACATAATTCTGCATCAACAGTGTCTTCCTCCTTGTGCTGAACTCCGTGGCTATTCACAATATTGAATATTGAACCTGTTGCAGTTGTAGGTTCCTTTGAGATGCTGACTTTTCTTCAGCACTCTGGTATTTTCCCAGAATGTATTTTCTGTATTTGTTACAGACTGTGGTTTGGTATTCATGATGGCCAGATAATTTCTTTTTGCCCAATACTGATGAATTGAGAATTCAGTGAAAAAATTCCCTTTTGTAATCATCATGCTGTAGTCAATACTGTGCTTTGCTCTCTGATTTTTCTGCAACCTAAATCTTCAAGGTGATGAAAATTAGCACAACAGAGGAGAATCCATCATGTATTGTAGGAATGAAAATACTGCAGACCTTTAGAGGAAAGTTGGGTTGCTTGTTCCTACTTCTTCAGTTACAGGGTGGTGGAAATTCAAACTGCCCTTTGTCATCATACATGTGTTAATGTTATGCATGTGCCATCTTTGTTAGAAAAAATAAGCATAGTATTTCTAACTGAAAATAATTAGAGTTAATTGTTAATTGCCAATTATTATAGAGTCATATTATTGTCTTTCCTACCCTAAGGCTGATTTTGAAATCTTGATCTTTATATGCAGTGCATATTTCTTCGAGCATAGAAATCTGTCTTGGTAGGTTAGTGTTCATCATATTTATTTTTTAGCACATTGTGTGTAATATACTCATTAAGATGCAGTCCCCTGTAGTGAATTCTTGTAAACACATACATTCACAAATCACAATATTTTTGTCCATTTGCTTATACCAATAAACCTTATTATATTTTTTATAGAGGGGAAAAATCAGTATCAATTTTCCATATATTTTCCCTCAGAAACTCTCTTCATGCTGATCAAGTCCTTGAGATTTTAAAATGTGATATACTTGTTTGTAATAAGCAGGTGTGTATTCTATACTGATCAACCTCTTTTTTTGCTGGTCCTTATCAGTATCTGTGGGTTGTTCCCATGAGACAGGAAGGATTTAGGCTGATTAAAACACCTGATACTATAATACTTGCTTAGGACTTAAAAATAAATAAAGAAAATATTATCAATCACTTCTATACTGAGTAGATTGTGTATTTATCTCTATTAATATAATTGAAAATAGAAAAAGGTAAAGCTACCGGCATTTATTTTTAGAACAAAAAGAAAACTACTTAAAACTGAATTAGCAGCTACGCAAATTGGAAAGTTTCTTCAGAATAGTGAAGTAATACTCATTTCCAGAAATCACAACAAATGCTGTGGAGATAGGTAATGCATAGATCTTCCTGCCTGACCAGAAGTCATCAAACTTCAAGGGAACAGTTGCAAGGTTATCAACTCCTTATCCTTGGTACTTTTTCTCACTGTGGGTAGTGTCATGATATCTCCCTCCCATCCCTCTGCTCTACAGTGACCCCATGACAATGATGTTCTAGAGGGAGGATTGTACTGTAAGGAATTATTAGCCAGGGTTCATTCATGTAGCTCTTTGAACATATGGAGCTGTATTTGCATGATGATAACTCTTCCAGCTGGTCTCAGTCCAGTTCTCAGTGGACATGTGTCTGCAGTCTGTAAATAGCAATGACAGTGCTTAATAAGCCATAACAATAGCCTCAGCAAGAAGACTTTGTTTAATAAAGACAGTGGGTCCGTTATCAGTTCATAGAAGCTCAGATGCATATGATTGTACTTGGTTTATGTTTTAGCTAGATTTTTTTTCTATTTTTCATTTCCATTTGGGTTTTTCTATGCCACTGGAATAATTTTAAGTTTGATCTTTTAAATGGCAGCAGCTTTGTATTTTCAGAACTGAAGAACGACTAATTGCATAGTGTACAAAACTTTAGGATTCTTGTTTTCACAGCATAGATGAAAGGTATCTTTTAAAAGTATGTCTGTCTGTGCAATGAAATTAACTATAGATTCAGTCCTCACTCCACATACACCAATATTAAAATGCTCCAGAAGCTATTTACATGATCACTTGTTTACTGCCTTTAACATATTGATGGAGGAAAAAAGCACAGGCGCGATAATTTAAAAGGTTTTCTGCATATGCTTCTTTCTACTTAAATAAGCCTACATATAAATTAGCAGTGCACACTTGAAATTTTTTAGCATGATGGTCTCTGCCACTGCTAGATAATTAATTACCACCCTCTGGCCACAGGCAACTGGTACCTAGTCCACTCAGCTCCAGAGAACAGCAGTACATAGACCAGCTATAGTAAGAGACGAAAAGGTGAGATAGAGAGAGAGTCGAAGGACATAGCTAGGAAGAATAAGCAAGGTCTAGGACATTTTCAGTGCCCTGGCTCCCTTTAGTAGGTGCCTGGCTGGAACTACACCAGTTTCATCTGAAAGTGTGTCTGTATGTTTATATGTTCTGATGTTTATTTTGGCCTAAAATAATGTGAATCAGTATAGTGTTCACAAATAGTTACTGGATGTGTATGCTGTTTGTGCATAATTTTATTTTGCATTCGCGTGTGTGTTTTCAGAAGTATCTCAGTAATAGTTCGTGACAGATGTACTTTACAAGCAAAAATAGTTTGCTGTTTTTAAAGACCATCTCAAATTTGCCTGTGAAGTCTTTTTGATTATTACTGTTATTGTCTATCAATCCAGATTTAATTGCTCTTCGGTTTGCCTACTTCAGAGACTGAAATGATGCATAACTTAAATATCTTTTATTAAAATCAGTGAGGCTTTTAACATGATGTACTGGGTTTACGTGGCAAGGTTTTGGTAGCAGGGGGGCCTACAGAGGGGGCTTCTGTGAGAAGATGCTACAAGCTTCCCCCATGTCCAATAGAGCCAATGCCAGCCAGCTCCAAGAGGGATCCAATGCTGACCAAGGCCAAGTCCATTGGCAACTGTGGTAGTGCTTCTGTGATAACCTATTTAAGAAAGGGAAAAAACCTGCTGTGGAACAACAATCGAGAGAGAGGAGTGAGACGATGTGAGAGAAACAACTCTGCAGACACCAAGGTCAGCGAAAAAGGAGGGGGAGGAGGTCCTCCAGGCATCAGAGCAGAGATTCCTCTGCAGCCCATGGAGAAAACCATGGTGAGGCAGACTGTGCTCCTGCAGCCTGTGGAGTTTCCGGTGGAGCAGATCTACACCTGCAGCCCAGGGAGGACCCCACACCAGAGCAGGTGGATGCCCAAAGGAGGCTGTGACCCCATGGGGAGCCCATGCTGCAGCAAGCTCCTGCCAGAACCTCTAGACCCATGGAGAGAGGAGCCCATGCTGGAGCAGGTTTGCTGGCAGGATTTGTGACCCTGCAGGGGACTCGGGCTGGAGCAGCCTGTTCCTGTAGGACTGCACCCCATGAAGGAACACATGGTGGAGCAGTTAACGAAGAACTGCAGCCCGTGGGAAGGACCCACAGTGGAGAAGTTCATGGAGGACTGTCTTCCATGGGAGGGTCCCCATGCTGAAGCAGGGTCAGAGTGTGAGGGGTCCTCCCCTGAGAAGGAAGGAGCGGCAGAGAGAGCGTGTGATGGACTGACCATAACCTTCATTCCCTGTGCCCCTGTGCTACTCGGGGGGAGGAGAGAGAGAAAAGTCAGGAGTGAAGATAAGCCTGTGAAGATGGGAGGGGTGGGGGGAAGGTGTTTTTAAGATTTGGTTTTATTTTTCATGATCCTTCTCTAATTTGATTGGTGATAAATTAAACTAATTTCCCCAAGCCTAGTGTGTTTTGCCCATGACAATAATTGGTGAGTGATCTCTCCTTGTCCTTATCTTGACCCACGAGCCTTTCATCACATTTCCTTCTCTGCTGTCCAGCTGAGAAGGGGGAGTGATAGAGAAGTTTTGGTGGGCACCTAGCATCCAGCCAGAGTCAGTCCACCACACATAGGTGTATGATTAAAAGTAGGTGAAATATTTTAATGAAAAAAAATACCTCTGAGCTTGGTTTCAAAGACCTGAAATTACGAGTTTTCCAAATAAGAGGCCTAATTCTGAAAGTCTTTATTTCTTCACTAGAAGTGGAGTTATTGCCTAAAAACTTTGGCTAGATTCTTGTAGAGTCTTTAGTTTTGGTGTTAGGTATTTGCATTTTAAGCAATGCTTCAAAAGTTTATCCCCTTAAAATGAAATTGGAAAAAACCAGACTTTGTAATGATCAGAAAACCACTGAGAAAGAATAAAGATATAACATTGTGAAGACTGAAATGTGTTCTGAACCATGCCCCAACAGGATGGCATCTCTTGCCAGCCAAATTTTCAGTCTTGAACTGTCTCCTGTAGTAGATACCTAAAAGCATGTTTGTTCTTTGAAGGGACTGTAGAAAAGTTACTCTTTTAAGCAGTATGTTTGGAAGTTCTCTATGAAGTAGGAGAGATCAATTGAACTGCAGTTATTCTTTCTTATAGCTGTACAACTTTGAAGATGGAAAAGAAAAAAAAAAGAAGATTTCTTCAAGTGGAGAGAAAAGAAATCTACAATCACCTGTTTAAGTTTAGACCCTAATACTTAAAACCATCCCGAGAGGGAAGTTGCAGGACTCTATCCCTACCCCACCTTACTGTGTGTTTTATTTAGTGATAGTTTAATGTAAAATACATTTTAAAAATTATTAGCAGGGGAACCAAACCACAATGTCCTCATGCATAGATGTGTGTTCAACCTACTAATTCAAAAGAGTAAATGTTCTTACTTGCCTACTGTCACTCCTACTGTTGAATCTTCTTACAGAAAAATGGAGATTGTCACATTTGTAGAATAGCCTAAAGATTTTGTGATACTGTCGACTCTTCTCCTTGGAGATCTGTGTTTTTCTGTGCTTCTGCATATGCATGAATTAAACCAAGGTACTCTGGGTATTATTTATTTTATAGAACAGATGCGTAGAACAGCTTTTACCTTTTCGTGTTATCTTGCCTTCCTATCCCCATACCATGTATTTCCGAGAAAGATTTAAGCAATTTAAGCAATTTTTTGAGTATTAAAGAATTCTAGAGCAATTCAGTGTGACAGGTTGATAGAACCTGACCGATCTTAGGCACTGAGTTATTTGGCCATGTGACGATTTAAAGGTTGCTAAGAATACCTAGAAGTAGAATTTTAGGTGCCGGAAGATATTTAAGGCACATATCTAAAGGAAGTCGTTTAGGTACTTCTAAGGCTTAAGTGGCAACTGAACAAGGGCTTGCAACAGTGATTTGGATTTAAGAGTTTAGATTCCCTTTTTAATCCTTTTCTAAGTGCTGAAATCCCATATTTGCATTTATAGTATAGTATCAAGATAGCATAGTATCAAGATAAAGGCTCCTATAATGCCTAGCTCCTATATTTATCTGTTAACCATAAAAGCAGTAAAGCAACAATGACTGCATCCCATTCTACTGTTTGGATGATTTGTCCCTGAGATAAAAACATTTAGTTTCTTGCTGTACTAGGGAAAATAATTTGCTTCATTTTTATGGTCCTTTTATTTTTTTCACCTAATTGTATTCAGTTTGTGGAAGCAGAATTCCTGATAATATAAAAAGCTATATTCTGTATGTATGTATGACTTAAAATCCAGAGAAGAGTCTTTTTCTTTTGCCTTCTGCTGATTAATTTTGATCTGGTGCAACTCTTAGAAAACACCAAAATTAATCAGGATTACACATTGACAGCATTGAATTTAATAGGATTTCACTGGTAATCTTAAAACAAAAAGTGCCTGTTGAGGAATACAGTACAATGTACAAATTCTCGGCTGAGGTGACTGTATCAGTCTAACTGCAGCAGCACAGAGCGTAGCAATATAAATTAGCTCATAATGAGTTTCTGTTGCCCTGACCAGTTTATTGTCAGTACCTGAAGTAAATAATTGAAAATGTGCTTGCAATTAAAGTTTCTCTACAGTATGGTTCAGTCTCATTGATAGTATCTAGCATAAACTTACTAGAATTTCTCTAAAATACAGCCCCAGCTCTTGTGTGTGTGTGTGTGCGCGGTGTTCAGTTCTGTGCCACCTCTGTGACGCCTCTGTCTTGTGGCTCAGCGGTGGCATTTTCACTAGTTACCACAAAAATGGCTATGGAAATAAGTTGCCAATAAAGTATGCTTTCTTCCTTTTCTGCTTTCTCCACTCTCAAAATGAACTGCTTTAATCATTATGATTATGAAACATTTATTTTTATTCTTGTTAGTATTTGTTGTTTCACTTGATATGTGATACTTGATATGTGATAGTCTTCATATGCTATTTTTTAGGGGACAAAAACGTGACAAACTTCAGTTCTTGAACTGAATATTTTTAGGGGTTTTTTTTCTGTTTCTTTTCCTCTTTTCTCTTTTTTTTTTCCCCTCTTTTTTTGGCCCCTCGTGGCTGTTCATGGTCTCGGTGACACATGCAGTTACTGTAACTGACAAAACAAATGCTGCCTTGATAACAAGGAGAAAGCATGTTTACTTTTGCCACCAATGAAAAGTAATTACACAGCTAAATCAGCAGAAATGAAAACTACAGCACAAAGAATTCTGAAAAATAAGAAGGACATTAGCTGCAGTTCCATTTGGAAGAGTAATTATGTGGAAATGCCAGCTTTTGGCTCAAAAAGGTACTCCCAGACTGCAATTGCAGTTTGATTTATAGCAGTGTATATCAGGAGTAACTGTGATGTCAGAGTCAGTGGCATCACAAGAGTGTAAAACAAATGTAGCTTGTGCACATGCTTTGGATTATTCCCAGTTCTACCATTAGTCAAACAAAAGCGTGAGTTGCACCAAGAAAAACAGGATTCTTCTCCACAGCTGGGGCTTATGGCATTTATTCAGCAGCACTGATGGCTGGCTGCCACTACTGCTGTTTCTACAAATGCATCACAGTGCTGAAGGTGAGAATTAAAGTGCTTCCAAATTTTAGTTATTAACAAAGTATACCAGAAAAATAAAGATGTAAAATTGAAGATACCAGAAAAGTATAATTTCGAAAGAACACTACATTAGTTATGAAGGAATAAATATTAAGGTGTCAAGCCATCTGTTTGAAATGGCAGCTATTTAGAGCTTACAGGCTTTTAAGCTTTAAGGGCTTACAATCAGGGTCAAGCACAGGAAATTGTAAGGGGACAATGATTTAAATATTATAACAGACTTAGTAGCATCACCTACATGGGAGGAATAAAGCATAAAAGTAACAAATGCACACAAAAAAAATGTTTGTGTATATCTTCAATGTTATCAATAGCTTAGAAGACTGTGGATATTAGAGGAAAACGGACATAGTTGGGCTTCGGTCTTTACTTAGTTTCTACCTAAATATAGAACTCAATAAAGCCAAAGTTTGTGGGTTTTTTATAATTACTGTTTTTTAGTCTGTAGCTCCTGCACCTAAAACCATACGAAACAGTGTTTTTTCTCACCTTTTTCACCCTGGCCATTGTCAGTATTTCTAATCTTGACAGATATTTCTGACTTGTGCTGGTTGCTGTGTATACCGTGACTCTGTGGTAGTATACAACAAATTCCAATTGGAATTATGCTAAGTGATTTTGGGCTCTCACTGTATTTACAGGTCTATAACCCTTTTGAAGTCTTGGAACTAAAAATATTTTGTTTATGGCAGTGAAGGGCATTTGAAAATTCTGCTCAGTTAATTATTTTTTCAATTGGAAAAGCTTCTGTTGGTTCATCTGTGTGGATTGACTGGGTACATAGAGTTGTATGTTTTAAAAAGTACTACTGAAGGAAGGGGTTAAAAGGGATTTTTATAGAAGTGGCATTACCTAATAGTTGCTGTGCATTTAAAAAACTGATAGTGCTTATCTATTGTCTAAATTAACTGAAGCAGAGAGTCTTGCATCTCCATACAAAGGGGTCAGTT
>Ga0065711_1010452_pt1 | contig 11275 bp, 8 predicted proteins | sample Hoacrofraction12_FD_59098 | JGI IMG/M metagenome (GOLD analysis project Ga0065711, IMG submission 59098) | Hoatzin crop microbial communities from Cojedes, Venezuela - Epithelial fraction 12 v2 (version 2) | ecosystem: Host-associated > Birds > Digestive system > Esophagus > Crop | place... | reverse complement strand
CAACCTCCCTGGGCAGCCTGTTCCAGTGCTCCGTCACCCTCAGAGGGAAGAAGTTCTTCCTCCTGTTCAGATGGAACTTCCTGTGCCTCAGTTTGTGCCCATTGCCCCTTGTCCTGTCGCTGGGCACCACCAAAAAGAGTCTGGCCCCATCCTCCTGACACCCACCCTTCAGATATTTATAAGTATTTATTAGGTCCCCTCTCAGCCTTCTCTTCTTCAGGCTGAACAAGCCCAGCTGCCTCAGCCTTTCCTCATAGGAGAGATGCTCCAGTCCCCTCATCATCCTCGTAGCCCTCCCTGGACTCTCTCCAGTAGCTCCTCATCTTTCTTGAACTGGGGAGCCCAGAACTGGACAGAGTCTTCCAGATGGGGCCTCACTAGGGCAGAGTAGAGGAGAAGGATGGGCCCATGGATTTGTGGGCGTTCAGATTGCTTAAGCGATCCCTCACGCTGTCCTCCTTGACCAAGGGAAAGCCATCCTCTCTGTAGGCTTCTTCTCTTACCTCCGGGGCCTGGGGTTCCTGAGGGCCTGCCTTGGCACTGAAGACTGAAGCAAAGAAAGCATTCAGTAACTTTGCCTTCTCTGCATCCTCCGTCACCAGGACACCCGCCTCATTCAGCAGCGGCCCCACATAGTCCCTAGTCTTCTAAACTTGCATTTATTTAAGTATTCTTTATATCTTTAACTATGTTTTGCAGCATAGTTTCAGATAGTTCATTTTTTTAAGTGTGTCAAAATTATTTCTTCTCCTCCTTTTGTTCCTTTGCTCAAATGTTTATCGAGTGTTTTCAACCCAGGGAAAGAGATGAGAGCTCAGGCCAGCCCCTGATGTGTGCCTGGCCCCAGCACCACGCTGCTGCTGCAGAGGCCACCCCACGCTTCTCCCTCTCCATGGGTTTGCTTCAGGCTGGTAGGAGCTAGGGCGCATGGGGGGAAGCGGATGAGGCTGGTGGGGGCTGTTCCAGCACCCCGGGGATGCTCAGCGAGAGCGCAATGGCTACCGCAGGACCACAAGCCTGCATGGCAGAGCTGAACGGGAGGACGGGAGAAGCTGATGGCGCAGAAGCAGGACACAGCAGGACCCCCCAGCAGATGGAGAATAACCACAGGCTCATTCAGTGATGCAGACCTTTGGTGGGGCTGCAAGTCTGGCTGGCGGAGGGCTGTCCTCTGCGTTGCCCCGCTGCCGGCACTTTGACTTCCACAGTCTGTAACAAGGGCTAACACCACATGCATGCAGAGTGTTTACACTTCACCTACATAACCATAACATACACCTCACCTACATAACCTGTGGCGAGTCTCCAGGAGCACTTCTGCTTTCCCACTCACCGCAGCATCTTGAGGCCGCGGTCCTTCACAAACAGAGCTCGGACCCAGCCACCCCTGAGCCACCAAGTCCTGGGGGTTTTTTCATCTCTTTTTGCTGTGGCTGCTCTTGGCCAAGATGCTTTTGGCCAGCAGCAACAAGTCCTTCCCCAAAACTCTCCAGGCAGCCCCAGCCAGCAGCAGAAAGGCTCCAGCAAAGCTGGGGGGGCAGGGAAGAGAAAGGAAAAGAGGAGCAAACCACAGAGCAGAGCAAAAATCCCAACCAGGGCAAGTGGGAACGGGTGGCCTCAGTAGTACATGGTGGGACTCCTGCCTCCTGCCCCTGGGGCAGTCATCAATTCGGCTGCCTGACTGCACTGGTGGTGAAACCCACCCCGCATTAACACCCAGGGGAGCAGAGGCGTAATGCAGATGTTCATTGCTCAGCTCTTCTCCCTCCCAGGAGAGCTCCTGGTCAACCCCAGCCCACTTTTGTCCTCCATCCTCTGTGGTCCCTGAAGCTTAGTATCTGCTCTCCATCCCTGTAACTCCATGGGACCTGTGAAGCCATGCAGACACAAAGCGGACAAGCACGTCCATCAGCAACAAACGCAGAAGAGCTCCTGGCTGCTAATACATTTACCCAGCCCTTGTGAAAATATAAGGGTAGAATTAAATGAGCGCTCCTCCTGCTCTAATCTGCCATTTGGGGAATTATCATACTTTGTGCACCCAGCAAGATGTGCTTTACCTCTGAAGAGCCTCAGCGCGGGTGAGTGTGCACAGACTCACCCGTGTAATTGCCTGCAGCTCAGCTCTTATCGCCTACTTGACTTTGGTGCGAGCCTGAAGTGAGTCCTAGTCCTGAGACAGTGATTACCATGCCTATCCCATATCTTACAAAATGACATTTCAGTTTTTGATAGCTGCTCATATTAGGCCCAGAAAGGGTTTTTTCCAGCACTCCTGGCCACAGAGAAATACTATCCATGTTTCAGAGCTGATCGTGGACAGGCAGGGATCCCAGGGCCCGTGCAAATGCCAGGGAGGAGCAGAGAAGCGGGTTCAAGTCCTGAGTTCAGCGCCGCTGGGTCTCCCCAGGCTACAGCTCCTTCCACTTCTACATTTCAAACACAAGGGCTCCTTCATAAGCGTCCCTTCCCGGGTCGCTGCCATGCCACCAGATACACATGCTGCCATACTGCTGGTACATAACTTCTGAGCACCGTGAAGAGCCAAAACCTCTCTCTGACACCAGCAGCTCCAGCAGAGTAATCTCCCCACCACGCCGGGCTCGGTCAGGGTCGGGGTCGCAGATCCCCAGGCTCCCCACGGGTTCGTCGGGGCTAACCTGGCTTTGCTCGCCATCGGCACGCCGACGGGCCCTGCCTGGACGACTGCCTGGTCGCTCATGGGCAGGGGCGCAAGGCATGACATCACACCCCTGGCTGTGAGGTCACTGCCTCCTGTCTTCGGGGCCCACAGCAGAAGAGCACGTGTCCTGGCAGATACCCAGACTGATGTCTTCTCAGACTTCCTAGAAAAGCGCATGCTGCATTTGGAGCCAAGATGGAGCTGGGAGGTGTTACAAGCACGAGTGAGGACAGAGAAATGATACAACAGGACCTGAAAAGTTTACAAATCCTGTACAGACAAAGAATAACTGTGAAGTTTAACCTGGAGAAGGTGCAAGCCAGCATACCCGGGGAAAATAATCAAACCCACAGATGCTTCATGAAGGACGCGCTCAGAAAGCAAGGGCTAAAATGAGTCTGCAAGCCAGGCATGAAGAATGAGTGCGTGTGTGTGTGTGAAAGCCAGAGAGCAAACAGAAGCCTGACGAGTGTGGCTTCTCAGAGCGGGAATCACACAGCACTAAAAGCATGGGGTTGTACTGCAGTTTTGAGGACACTGAGATCCGTATTTAGTTTCCACACAGTCGATGCTGTGGTAGCATTATCTGGGGGGGAAGGAGGCAGAACTCCCTCCCTGCCCCTGGCAAGAGCCCCTGCCTTGCTAAGAGCTGTGGGAGCCCCACGGTTGCCCCCGGCTCAGGCCCTGGGGCTGGGGGCTGCGGGCAGCTCCATTGCAGCCAGGTGCCCCCAGGAAGGTGTCCCCAGAACTGCCGAGCTTCTTCACTCCTGCTGCCTTCCTTTGGGTGCTGTGGCACACGGCTTCGCGCTCCAGAGGCAACAGACTGTTCCACGGTGCACAAAAGAAGTGGTGATTTGACAAAACCAAGAGCAAACCCTCCCAAGCAGTGCTCCACAAGCTCTTACGTTCAAATCTTTTGCAAAAGGATGACCAGCATTACTTGTTGTCCGTGCTACATTCGCACCACGTGAACCAAAAGCTTGCAGCTAACTAGCTTTGGCCCCACGCCACATTCCCAGGGAAGAGTCGCATCCCTCCGTGGTAAATCCCCGCAGCCAGCAACTTACCGGCAGGCTGCAGGCACCGCAGCAAGGGAACCAGCCCCCCACGACCCGCAAGTGAAGTCATGGAGAGCAACAGAAAGAAAAAGCAAGCTGGTGCTGGGTATCAGCCCTGAAAAGGAATCAGCAGACGAGAAGACAGGGTTGGAGATTATTTTGCCCCTTTGCCAAAAGGCTCGGTTTTCATCCCCAAGTTATTTGAAAATTAGCCCCAAGGTAGGAGCCCCTCCCCTGCTATCACCGGGCTGAGGCTCAGCCACCCTCCTGCCCACCTGCCCAAGCCAGACCACTCGGTGTGAACAGCGAGCCTTGCTGTCCAGCCTGGCTGTAAGCACGGCTACTGGGACGCTGCCCGTCCCAGAGCATCCCTAGGACGCCCTCGGCGTTGGCGCAGGAGCCCAGAACAAGCCCTCTCTGGCAGCTTGAAGGATGACCCTCACGTGGCAGATGAGTGCCGAGACCGCACTGACCCACTGGTGCCTGAGAACAAAATGTTTCATTGTGCCCAGAGGAGCAATTTCAGCAGAATGGAATGAAATTACATGGCTTATTTCACTGGGTTTTGTTCAGAAAGGAGAAGAAAAGGCTTTCTCTTCAGGGACCTGCAGGAAGCTGTCATTTAGGAGCCAGGACCCAAGCACTCCCGTTGCCTCAGACAGAAAGAGAAAATGCTCCTCCTGCCACCGCTGACTCCCACCTGGTGAAGGAGTTTTTTCTTCTTCTGTCTCTACCGTTTGCTGCAAGGGGACTGCTCCCATCCTATTCCCTCCCCTAAGAAGACCAGACGTCACCCCCTGCAACCCTAGAAGAAGTCACGTCAGAAATCCAAGAAGGGATTTCTTTCTTCGAAGAAGGGAGTTTTCTGTTGTCCCACCTGGTTATACCTGCACCTTTACTCTCTGCTTTGAAGCACTTCCAAACCCACATCGAGACACCGCTCCGGAGCATCGCACCAGGAAGGGGCAAGCACTCGCACGGTGCCCGACGGAGCCAAGGGGCCTCCAGCTCCCGGGTCCAGACACCAGGGCAGGGACCGGGACACCAGCTGTGCAGCTCTTACTCTGAAGAATGCTTTGGGGGTGTAAACCACTGACTATATTACCAAAGAGCATTCTTTTGGACTTACGTAGTGCACGTTTTCAGCTTTCACGGCTGAGAGTCTTCACCAGAAGATTTAGTGAGCAAGTGGCTAACATGAAAGAGGAAGGATATGCTGTTATGTCTAGAATTAAAAGAAAATAAAATGCGCACAGTGAGACTGTTAAACTGGTCTAAAACAAAAGAATCCCTCACGTAGACAAGATGGAAAAATCTCAAGAGACTTCCTTTTCAATACCTAAGCTTTAAAATCCACTGTATAGAACTCCTCACCTTGGGAAGGTCACGATTTCCACTGCTACCATGCCATGCCTGCCCTGGCAGCTCTCCTTTCTGGTTACTCACACCCAAGACCCCGTCCCTGCCACGCAGCCTTCACCTCATGCTGCTGAATCCTTCCAGCCACTGCACTCTCACGGACATCAAACTGCCCAAGGATTTTCCATCCTGGCTGCTTCTGAGGAGTAAAATCCTGATGGTCCTTTAATTTTGGGTTTATAGAGTGGGGCTTTCACACCTTTCCTTTGCCTGGGGGTTTGTTTTTCTGCTTAAACATAATTTTTGGCTCGCAGCAGGACACCACTCCAGGAGCTGAGCCTCTCTGGGATGGTTATTCAGCACCCCTCACTGGCAGCCTGCATGAACTAGTCTAAAATGGGCTTTAAAACACAGAGATAAAAAATAAACAAAAAATGTACCAAATATAAGATCCAGAGAAACCCAGGTTGACAATTTCCAAGAAAACCGTAACATTCTTTAAAAACAGTCTTTCCTGCAAACAGATCTTGTGTTTCTACAAGCATAAGTTTCTGGCCTCGTGTATTTTTCGCTGAGTATCTACACCAAAACATTTTATTTGAAGAATGTTTTTAGTAACTTTATGTCATTAACAGGATTTCAGCTATTTAAGCTGCACAAATTAAGGATGACACCACAAACACGCACCCAGAGGAGATCGCGATCTGTGTTCTTCTTACATTTGGTATTGTTACGAGATTAGGGATCATTTTGTAGCCTTTCTTTTTAAAACTTGACTGACTACTGGTCGGGGTAAAATTCATTTATTTGAGGGCACACGCACCTGTAAATTCCTCTGCAGAGTTTCAGATGGGCTGCTTGCCATTTTTAGTAATATTCAACTTCATTTCATACCAAACAGGAAATATTTTGTTTTCCCAACCAGCCAAACTCACTGCGCAAGGCAGGTCCCAAAACCAGAAGTTAACACTTCTGCATGGAGGCTTTGTCTTTCTGTTACAGGGCAAGGAATTTACTGCCTCAGGTGTTTATGTCCTGAGATATGACATTTATCTTTGTGCCTTTCGTAAGAATTTTAAAGCTGTCAATAACTTTTTAAAGGCACATAAGATTATATGTTTTTTTAAACACCCCGTCCAGCCTAATTTCCAAATACAACTTTTAGCAACGCGCAAACTAGGCTGTAATTCCTTTATTTGTGTGGCAGCAACCTCCGCCAACTGTTTGCAGCAATTGTTAATTCACAGCTCGCAATGCAATATCTGTACTTATTGATCCAATAAGCTCTGACAATAGACAAACTCCATTATATCATCCAGTGAAACTCTCAAGGATCACTCCTGACCTTGCAGGCAAAGTACCCCATATTCAAAACATGTTACTGGCATGCAGGCCCTTACTGGGGAATTCTGCTGTTCTGTCTACCATAACTACACTTCACTTACCAGGAATATTATCAGCAGTGCCCTCGGGTTATTATGATCTCTAGTTATGACCTCTAGTTTCGGTGACCATATTTTCAATTATAGGATTCATAAACTGAGCCCTTTCCAGCCCCAAAATGTCAGGATCTTGAATGTCAAGATAAACACCATGCAGTCTTTTAATCAGGATCTTCCTCTTTTCTTCAAAAATTACTGAAACAGAGCATCAGTGTTGCTGGTAATCTTTAAAATTCCACTCACTGAACTGCAGTGTCCCAAAGAGTCTTGGTACATCTCACGTTTGTCCTAAAGTTATTTCCAGGTAGAGAATCCAGGCTAGACACAGATCAGCCCAGCACAGATTTGTGAGGGAGATGAAGGGCCTTCCTCCCCGCCGGCCTTCCTCTGCGCCCTTCCTCCCCGCCGGCGGTGCCCTGGGGTAGCCATGCCACTGTTACAGGATGCCATCAGCCAGGTGGCTTGTTGGTCTCCTTCTCTTCAGCCACCTAAATATGAATGAAGTCTTTGCCTGCGTGCTCAAATGGAAAGCAGTTTGTGCCTAGGTACTGTCCATTTGGTTAGAAGCTGGCTCAGCCTCTGCCAAAGCCAGGCCAGCGAGGTTGGGGACAAGCCTCAGAACAAGGCAGGAGGCTACAAAGTGCTCCCCAGCAAGCACCAGCTCCCAGGGCCAGAGTGCTGCCTTCCCAGAGAGGGAAGCTTGGGATGGGGTTTGTTAAAAGTCAGGGTTTATTTCTTTTTTTTCCCCTCCTGATGACTGCAGAGCCTCCCAGCAGTCACACGTAAACACCTGCCCTCCCAAGCAGCATCATCGCTAAGCAGCCTGAGAAAGCCCTGCCTCATGAAGAAACTATGGGAAATACATTCACAAATAATTTCAGAGTGTGAAGAGTTTTAAACCCAGCCCCTTGCTCTGCCTGACTTGGAGCAGGGAGCTGAAATGAGCTTTCTCACCTTTCAGACAATGATCTCGTCCACCTGGCTAGGGAATTTTTGAGGTAGATCTTTCTCATCTCCTGTAGAAACAGCTTAATTTAGTACGAACAACTGCATCCATACTGGAGCAATGAGTAAAATCTGACATGCACTTAACCATGTTCATTCTTTTCTTTCAGGATCAATGCATACTTTACTGTCCAATTAAAGCTGAAAAATATCAGCAAGATGGGTTGACATCTCAGGATAAATTACATATCAGCGGGGAAGTCTCTCCTCTGACGAGGATACACTCACTGACACTTCATGTCCACACCATAAAGCATGTTGCTTCAGGAAGCCCAGTATGGTTTTGGAGATATTAAACACATAAATGAGTACCTCTCTAAAACCGAAGTGACTGGGCAATCTAGAAGCAACAGCATAAGGCATTTAAACTTCGGATTGAGGGAGACAAAGGTCTCACACAAACCTATCCCAAAATAGTCAGAATTCAGATTGCATCCTCCTCCTCCTTCCATAGATCACCCTCCACAAAAGTTCCTCTGTTTTATTAATCAGCCAAAACAACACCAGGTTTGAGAACTATGTACAAGTTGGGGGGGCACAGGCCCGTGCTTAGTACCAGCAAAGGATACCAGCCCAAGTACCTAGCCCATCACAGATTTCCTGCGTGACTGGAACTACGTATTAAAAGCTATGATGGATTTACTTCTATGGCTCATTTTCACTGGGTGCAAATTAAAAAAAAAAAATCTAATTATGCTTAAAAATCTAAGCCCTACCCACCGCGGCTCTCATTTTCCAACTGTAAATGCAAGCAGCATCTTCAACTTCTTATGATATTCTATGAGAATAAACATTAAAGATTAGAAGTAGTCAGAAGATATTCTAACTTACCTATAAGGTATTGAGAAGATAACAAAAGTAAAAAAATTTCTGTAACTTTGGAGACAAAACGCACACACCAATCTCAAAGTCCATCAGCGCAGACAATGACACTATCTCTCACAGACAGGTATTCGCATTGTGTATTTGCACATTTTAAATTACTAGGGGTATAAAATGATCTGACCTTGGGGCAAACCTTGCGTGTCATTCACCTACTGTGAACACAGCCATAACACAGCACCAGTATTTTGTATTCCTCTGCGCAGTCCATCAGTATTGCCTGCTGTGTTGCTAGAGGGTGGCTAGTAAGAATTTTTCACTGGAGCTTGCAAGTCAAATGAGCCTTTAAGAGCGTGGCGGGAGCCTAACAAACGCCAGAGGAAAGGTTACGACAGAGCTCCGTGTGTCTCTGCTCTCCGGCTGCTTGCACACCTCGTCAGAGAGCTCAGCTGGCTCTACCCAAACGCTCTGGGATCATCACGTCTCCCCGGAAGGCTGAAGGCACCAAGCCCCTTCACACTGCCGGTGTGAGAGAGGACGGAACTCCGTCTCTGGCATTCCCCAAACCAACCAAATAACCACCACGTCAAACAAAACAGCTCTAAGTAGAAGCCACGAAAAATCTAGTCCAAAAAGGCGATGCAAATACCAGCACCCTCTTATCCTCTTTCTAAACACAGTAATTATTCTCTCCCCCATCCATAGGGGTGATGACTGCCGGAGTCTCTGCCTCTTCTAAGCTTTGGGTTCACATCTTCCCGAAGAGGAAGGACTAGCTCCACTTTTGCACCTTGTGAGGACAGAGGCGTGAAACCTTATGGGTGCCGAGAGCTCTGCCTCCCAGCCTCTTCTCAGCAGGAAGAATCAGCCCCTCCAAAAGTACGCAGAGTAATGGGGTAGTAAAGATTTCCCACTCCCAGCACAGCGAATGCAGAAACTGCCAGCAGCCTCAAGAACAAGTGTCAAGCACCAAAACAGTCTCTTGATTTGATCAGGGATCGCACAGCCTGGGGACCACTCTTAGCTAACTGTGGCACTTGCTGTGACTGATCTATATATACATATACATATACCTAGACAGGTAGGAGTGAGATACATATCTCTGGGTATGTACATTCATTAAAAAAATGTATTTATTTGTATATATAAATAGGAACACATCAAATCCGATACACTTCGATGTGAAAATTGGAGAAAGGCAAATTTCTGCTGGAAGGCAGAACTTAATTGTGAAACCATTAGTTTGGCGGGTTCCTTGTTTATGAAAATTACACTAATAAACTGTGATACATAAAAGTGCCAAGAGAGATGACTACTTATGCATCGCAAGTACAGGTACCCCAAAAATAAAGAGATACTTAAAGATCTGATGCCAAAAAGACATTTGTGCAGCACCATAATACCCTTTCTCAGAAAGTTTAAGGCTCACAGGATGATCGCCCAGAAACCACTCTGCAGGATCTCAACAGTAGTTTCCAACAAGAAAAATATGCTATTTGCACACATATATCTGGGAAGTCTTTTAAAAAGATTTTTGGATCAGAATTAGATGCAATTGTATTCTTAAGTTTTCAAATTGTAAGGCTGATTTCAGCATTTTAACACCGTAGCAGATAGAGTCAACCACATGAGCTTAGAGCTCTCATTGCACTTACTCATACACTGCCTCCTGTGCTCACAGCTTTGTTTCGACAGAACATAGGTCAATATTCTCTTCTGTAAAATAAATAAAGAAATAAATTACTCATGCCAAATGAGTTACAGAATTACGGAATCACCGATGTCGGAAAGGGCCTCTGGAGACCATCTACTCCAACCCCCCCGATAAAGCAGGTTCAGCTGGAGGGGGTTGCTGGGGGCCGGCGCCACTGTTGCTCAGTGCCTTAGTCCTGTCCCCGAAAGCGAAAGCCATGTTCTTCGAGCGCACCCTAGTGAAACTCCTCTTCAAGCCTTTTTTTCTGGCTTAAAATCCTGCAAGTATCTATACCTAGCTATCAGTGTTTTGCTGCCTTGGTGCTAGCGTCTGGATTTTAAAACATATAATTAGTAGAGAAAACAAGGAGACGTAGGTGCCTCAGTACCTGATAAAAATCCAGTTAGATAATTTACACTAAATTATTTTTTAGTGATACACCGAATGTGAATTATGCAAGTCTTCAAAAAGGCCTTGAAAAATTAGTAATTTTCCTTTTGAGTACTTTTGTTTCTATAGAGAGATGATGTTGTTGCTGTTATGGAAGAGGCTCGTGTTTCTGTAAGTTAAAATCATAAAATCATAGAATATTTCAAGTTGGAAGGACTACCTAAAGCTATACCATACAACTAAGAGCGTCGTCCACACACTCCTTGAACTCTGACAAGTTGGTGCCGTAACCACTAACCTGGGGAGCCTGTTCCAGCGACTGACCACCCTCTCTGTGAAGAGCCTTTTCCTAATGTCCAACCTGAACTCCCCCTGACAGCTTCATTCCATTTCCTTGTATCCTGCTGCTGGTCACCAAAGAGAGGAGATCAGCACCCCCACCTCTGCTGACCCCCTTGATGAAGTTGTAGACTGCAATGAGGCCACCCCTCAGCCTTCTCTTCTCCAAGCTGAACAAACCAAGTGACCTGAGCTGCTCCGCCTAAACCTGGCCCTCAAGGCCTTTCACCATCTTGCTCACCCTCCTCTGGACACACTCCAATAGTATGATGTCCTTCTTATATTGAGGCACCCAGAACTGCATACGGTGCTCGAGGTGGGGCCTCATCAGTGCAGTGCAGAATGGGACAATCACCCCCTCACCCGGCCGGCGATGCTGTCCTTGATGCACCCCAGCGCACAGTTGGGCCATGTGGCTACCAGGGCACGCTGTTGACTCATTTCAACTTGCCATCAACCCAACCCCCCCCACACCCCCATCCCA
>Ga0065711_1049501_pt1 | contig 11276 bp, 7 predicted proteins | sample Hoacrofraction12_FD_59098 | JGI IMG/M metagenome (GOLD analysis project Ga0065711, IMG submission 59098) | Hoatzin crop microbial communities from Cojedes, Venezuela - Epithelial fraction 12 v2 (version 2) | ecosystem: Host-associated > Birds > Digestive system > Esophagus > Crop | place... | reverse complement strand
GAGATAAAGACAGTTTAATAGGTAAAGCAAAAGCCGCGCACGCAAGCAAAGCAAAACAAGGAATCCGTTCACCACTTCCTGCGGGCAGGCAGGTGTGCGGCCACCCCCAGGAGAGCAGGGCTCCATCACGTAACAGTCACTTGGGAAGACAAGCGCCGTCACTCTGAATGTTCCCCCCCCTTCCTCCTTCTTCCCCCTGCTTTATGTGCTGAGCATGACATCACGCGGTACGGGATATCCCTTGGGTCAGCTGGGGTCAGCTGTCCCGGCTGTGTCCCCTCCCCGCTGCATGTACCCACCTGGCTTCCTCGCTGCTGGGGTGGGTGAGGAGCAGAGAAGGCCTTGACTCTGTCCAGGCACTGCTCGGTGGTAACGAAAGCGTCCCCGTGCTATGAACACTGATTTCAGCACAAATCCAAAACTTAGCCCCATACAAGCTACTATGAAGAAAATTAACTCCATCCCAGCCAAAACCAGCACATTTGAAAACATTGCTTTTTTGCTGATTTTTTTTGTTTTCTGCATACCTGATTTTGTCTTTCTTCATCTATGGTTCTCTTTAGGAGCACAGGTGAGTATAGAACTGTAGAGGTGTCTGTATGTGTATGTATTTTGTTCCGTGGAACAGATTTCAGATTTCTGGATCCCTGATACAGTGCGTCTGCTGGGATAGGTGGCCTTCTGCGTCTTTTTTTCAGCAGCAGCTATGCTCTCAATTCTTTATATTATAAGGCTTAAAGTTTACAGATTAATTTGCTTCCTTTTGTAAAGCCAAGCCACTCTTTAAAACACGTAACTTATTGTCACTAACTTTAGAGCTGATGACGTCTTCTAGATACTCGGGCATTGCCATGATCTGACTTGCATGGAAACTTTCTTTTAAGAGCTGTGTATCTTTGCATGGGAGCCTGGAAGTCGTTTACCTATTTCAACTGTCTGTTGCTCGTGAAATTGATGATAGCATACTGTTCAGAAGCAAATTGCAATTCATTGACATCATATATATTCTTTTTCCGCCTTCCTCCTCCCCTTATACAGTATCAAGTCACTGCGTAACGTTATTAATTTATGGCCTCTTCAGGGCATAGTAGTCATTTGATAAGATCTGCTTTGGTCTGCAGGGAAATTACTGGTATTTCAATCAAAAGAATGATACCCAGCAAGAAGTATGCTAGTTATCCTTGCTAGGTCACAGACAGTTGAAAATCCTTAATACTCTTGTCATTTCCTTTGTTTTAAAAACATGAATTTGTTCCCTAGAGCGAAAGATACTAGATATTTACAATTAGTATGCCATATACATGTGACAGGTTTATAATCCAATTTGAAGGCTGCTGAACATGTCACACATATCATTATTTTATGGCTTTCTATTTACAATATTTTTCTTTTAGAAGTATATTAACTTTAGAAATTATTTAGAAGTTTCTTTTTAGACGTATATGAATGTAATTCATGCAAAAATATACAAAAATATAAATTAATATTGGAGTGTTTTTAGGAGCTAAAATATAATTTAACATCTTTTAAAGGTGAAAGTCTTTAGTAGACAGTTTTATGAGCAGTGACTTTGTGGATGGTCAGGTCCATGCAAAGTAAGTCTTAGTTCACGTATTGCAGGATTTAGATCTACTGATTTAAAGACAAAAGTACATGGGGGGGGGATCAATCACACCGTCTCAGATCTGAGAAATACATACTCTACACTTTGTAACTGCTATTACTATACCCCCTCCTGAAATTTTTACTAGTCTGTATTCATTGTTTCTTGGGGATCGTAGTCCTCTTGATCTGTGTGAGATGTATTTTTTTATTAGGCTCTGGTTTAACGGCTGTGTGTTGCATATGCTGGATTAGGCCCCAGTGTATCTGGTGGTATGATTGAAGAGGATCTTGCTTAAAAACCCAGATCTGATATCCTTGTTTAGTTATTATTGGGTGTAAGATAATAAAAACTCTGAACAGGAACAGAAACTTGGGAAAATGGCTTGTGGAAATGTAGTTGAGTATTGTAGCTTCCCAGGCAATTTTAATCCAGCCTGAATTGATTCAGTTACTGCCGAAAATTGTGGTCTTGTAGTCCCCCCAGCCTCTTGCCATTCAGTGAGTGTGGCTGGACACTGCTGGTTGTTAAAGGTAACCTGTCAAAGAAGACAGTTCAGCTCCCAGTTGAGTTGACTCTCTTGATCTGGTTCACCACATCACCAGCTGGCTGTTGGTGACAGCATGTAAAAGGACTGGGTGGGTGGGAAAAGCCAAGGCTTCTTTCCTCTGCAGCTCTCACTTGCTCCAGACTAACATAAGCGTGGAATTACCCTCTGACAGTTTAACCCTGAAGGGCAAAACTAGGGTTTCATGTGCCACTTTGAAAGTACATGTCCAAATGCTTTTTTTTAGGCAAGTGTTACCCTTTTGGGGAGTCAGGCCTTGATGTGTGGTGTGAGGTGGATTTTTTGTATGTTTTTTTAAAAGATGGGGCTTTTCCACTGGGGAGTAATTAGAGGACTAGCTGAAACCTTGTTAAAATGTAGTAGCACACGAAGGAGTATGATTCCGTAGTAGTGACAATTATCTTGCATGTATGGAAGTGTGCAGTGCTGGGCTGTGGGTAGGGTGCCTGAGGGGGCTGGGTGTCCCCGAGGAGAGACCCTCTTGACCCTCAGCTTGCCTGCCTCAGTTATGTTTCTCAGAAATGGAATAATTATTCTTGTTTCATAAAAATGCCATAAGGAGAAATGCTTGCAGATTCCAATAAGGAAGTTCTGTGTAGAATATAAATTAGTCCTGGCCTGTAATGTTGAACAATGTCTTCCGTAACCCATGCAAATCTGGTGTGCTAGTATAGCTTTTGTTGTTTTGTGATTAGTGTAGTAAAGTTTATGCAAGTCTGACTGTGACCTGATTAATAAGTTTACCAAAGATTCTGTCTTAAAAAGAGAAAGGATGTTTAATCAAAATTGCAGTATGAAGACAATCAGGAATTTGTAACTATTTCATTCTCAAACTGTGAAGTCACTGGGGACTGTTAACTACAAGAGTGGTGTTGAGACTTACTCTGAATTAAAGTAATGCTTAAATATGACCGAGATGGAGCAAAGACTGTATTCTGGGGATTTAGACCCAAATAGGTGTAAGAAGGCAGCTTTGTAGATGTGCATGCAGGAGCAGTATTTTCCAATGATTTTTTGATAAAGTTTGAATGCATTACATGTTCAATACTTTGCTAAAAGGCATTGTCAAATGTTTTTATTAAGGCAGCAGCCTCTTTAGCCTGTGAAGGTTGGTTGATAAACATCCTCTGTTGCTATAAACATCCTCTTGACCATCTGCCAACTGAGGCCTGAAAGGAGGGAGCAGGAAGGTAGAACCTTTCACTTGAGAGCTTGTTTTAAGGCAAATATTGCATTATGTGTGTATTTCACTGAGAAATAGATGGTTTGTGAAATGAACCTAACAGAAACACAGCAGAAAAAAAAATCCTATTGTGAGTCCTGCAGTGTGGTATTTATGCTGTGAATGTAAGAATGATTAAGAAAATATTAACAACTTTAGTTAAGGGTGAATTGTTTGAAAGCCTTAGGTTGTATTTCTCAAATATGAGGACATACTTATAAACTTTTTGAAGTCCACAAAAAATTCTGAAAAAAGAGAGTAAGCTTCAGCCAGTAATTTCTTGAAGTAAGGGCTTTGGCATCATGCTGTTCTCCCATTTCTTCCACCTTTCCTTCCAGATCTAGGTGCAATTGTTGGCAAATTAGTGAGTGTGAATCAGAATTCGAATTGCTGGAAAACTAAGTGTAAACACAGCACACACATACTGGTAGACAATTTCTAAGAGTAGAGTTCCTATAATACTCTCTCAATAGCTAGATTTATTTTGTGTCCATTACTGTGCAGCCAAATTAGTCTTTCATTACACTAAGCATGTTTTTTCTTGGTGTGAACTGACTTGGAATACCGTTTACCTTGGTTTTGCTTGGAGGGTGAGGTCACCCCAGGGCCTTGCAGGCATCTCTGGTGCATCTTCTCCCTGCCTGCCATGGGGGGAAAGGGGCTCAGGGCTTGGGGCGAGTGGTGGCACTGCTCATCTTGAGGGGCTTTTGTCGTTATTTTAAATTACCTTCATTTTGAAGGGGTATTTTGTTTTAGTTATATTGACATTCTTTATTTATCTCTGATGTTTGTAACTACAGCTATTTCTTTTTCCTGTAATGGTCCTTTCCTACGGGCTCTAATAGTTTTCCTCTAATGACTGTGCACAGTTAGTTAAGATTTGATTTGCAACATATTAAAATGTTGTTTTTTCTGTAACTTGTGTGACACAAAACGAAGTGTCATGCTTGAGTGAGAACAGCAAAGCACCGAATCTGTGAGCACATGCTACCCTGGCAGCACAGTTTGGTAGTTTTCCTTCGGAGCCTTGTGCTGTGTTGATATTCCCATCCTCTCCTCAGCAAAACCATGTTTGCAGCCTGCTGCCCAGTGCAGGGATCACAAGGAACATTTTTTTGTGTAAAAGCAAAGACTTCCCCCTGGACAAGTGCACTCAAGTAATGATTGGGTTTTTGGGTGAGGTTTGTGATAGGAGAGATTTTCATGTGTTGAGTCTAGATGTGAGGAAAGGAACCCTTACCTGTGCTGCACCAATGCCAAAATATTTCAGAAAGCCAGAAAGTGTGAGGAGCACTTATGATCAAGGTATTTGTGTGTTTGAAAACAATCTGAGACCATAAATTGAGACCCTGTTGCAATGTAAGAAAAGAACTGAGCGAGTAGCATGACAGGAGTCCCTTCTCCTCTGGAGTAAACTTTGTTATTATTGGCAGTTTTTCTAGGGTATCTTACCATCTACTTAGGGTAAGCAGTGTGCCACCAATCTATCTGGAGATCAAGTTCGTAAAATTCTTAGAAATGTGTTAATTGTCTTCACATCTCAAGAGTGCTGTGTGAACTTGAAGGTTGCAATCCTGTGCCGGGTACGTGTTTGCTGTATGGTCTCTTCCCTGTGCAGTAGAGCGCTGTTGTCTTAACACTTTGGCTTTATGTGGCTGTGGTAGTTGAGACCCTGGTGAAGGGGAAGTCCTTTCAGGTCATCATCTTACAAAGTATGTGGTACCCTCTGAAATATGATAAAAATACGTATCTTGAGATTTGGAAACATTACGTTGTCAAGAAAAGACCTTTCTGCTTACAGAATCAAAACTACAATGGCTGATTATTCTGTACCCAAACACTGAAGTGATATATGGGATGGTGGATCTCTCTATTCTGAATTTCAAATATCTTTTCATGTGACATGCCAATAATACTGTATTTTCCAAAGATTTGAAACTGGGCAGCAAATTGTTATTGTATGTAATTGCTGGATAACCATTTGTGACCTTCCTAAAATTTAGTTCAGCAGAGCAGTTTTACGTAGGAATTATGAGATTACTTGCCACAGGTCAGGATAAATCCATTAACAGAGTCCACCAGTCTGGGCTGATTTGATTTGTCTTCCATCTATGGGACATCAGGACTCTGGAAGCTCATCTTCAATTCTCCTGACATCAGTCATGCTATAAAAGGAAACTGTGCCATGTGTGGTAGCTCAATCTGCTGCGTTTTTTTCAAATGCTTCTGCTGAATCTCATGTAATATATATCCAAACCTAACCTGTGAGTGTACTGATGGATTTTAAGCTTACTTGTACCCGGTAAAATTAGTATTTTAGATAAAGTTCATGTGTTTTTTTTTCCTTAAAAGCAATGAATAGTTGTCTGGGGTAACTAAGAAGCCAGTGGGGTGAGATCTTTCATTTGGGTGTCTCAGATTTCAGCCCTCTTTCTCGGCAATTGTTGTTTTAGCAGTATTGGATGGGATCTGTATTTTCCTAGCAAAATCAAGAATTCTCCTCCTTGGAAGCTCAGGGTGCGGGGGTGCTGCCACACCAGCCTGGCACGGGCCCATGCAGCCCCTGGAAGGGCACATCTTGCTTCTGTCCTCCCCTTGCTCCAACTTGGCTGCTCCTTCCTTACCCTTTCCACTTACAGATGTGTGCAGCTGGGTGGGCTGAAGCGAGGGGTCGATCCTGCTGAAAGCCAACACTTTGCGAAAAGGGGCAAGAGCTCTCCTCCACCATCAGCACCGTGCACACACTTTATAATGGGTTCGACTGGTGTTCTGTGGCCTTAGTAGGATGTTTCTGAAATCAGCTGTCACTTCGGTATGTCTGGGTTTTTTTGGAAGCCGGATTTGTTAAATTTGTGCTTGTACTCCACATCCCTGCTACAGATCGTTTGAATTTCATGTGATATATTATTAATGTTTGCTTTCCCTAATCCCATTGGAAGCTAACCATTGTGCATTTGTAGTAATGACGACGTCGTGTTGTTAGGATTGGGTAAAATCATTAAAGGCCTGCCTTAGGCTCTGCGTAGACACTGCTGGTGGTGGTTAAGGATCGTACAATGATTCTACAGATTTTTGAAATGGGTCTCCAAATATATGGGGGAAAGAAAATTGGTTAGTTCAAATGGCCACAATACAGCTGAGAGTCTTTTCTGTGGCGTCCTATTCATGAAACAGTTTGAAGCTTTGTTTGTATCTTCTCAAGAGTGTATTTTGAAGCTAATCTTGAAATTGAAAAATTTTAAATAAAGGTTGCTGAGTTTCATTGCAGGCATGCTTTTTTAGATAGGAATAATGTGTGGACACTACCTTGGAGAGATTACTTGTCACTGGGTTTGTTCTTGTTTAATGTAAGAGCATAACCTTTTTCTTTTTTTTATTAAAGACCTGTACCTATAGCTATGTATTCAAAGGAATTACATGTCATGTGGAGTCTGTAACTTCTACCTAATAGTGCTGATTTCTAGCTCTCCTGTTAGTAGGGCTCAGTCAGGTGTACAACTTTTCGATTGCTTGATATTAATGGACAAATATTTTTATGAAAAACTGAAAAACAGTGTGTTAATTTTTTCCCTGAAGATTTATGGTCACTTTCTATTTTTACATTCAACTGGTGGAATGTAAGCCTTTGCTGGAATGTTTATTTGAATGAATCACTGGAACAAGCTTTTTTCCAAGGCTTTTATTTAGAAGAGTAGTCGTGTTCTGCCCTAAAGGCTACAGGGAAGCAGGTGAAGAATTGATTCGTTCATGTGTATTCTTGACTTATGGACAATGACTCAAATGGACTACAGCACAAATGCTATTTGGATTGTGAAATTGCTGAAAAAGAAACATTCGTTAGTAATGGGTACAGGTTTTGTGTGTCTGTTACTAAGTCTCCATTTATATTTTAATTTCTAGCCTCGCATGAGATTAGAAATTTTTTTTCTCTTTAATGCAAATCTTTGGTGTATGGTGTGCATTTGCTTAAGAAACAGACGTGGATAACGGGTGCTTCTGGGTGGTGGGTGAGCAGGGTGCTTCCGCTGTGGCTGAGTCGAGCTGCTGAAAACACCGTGGCTGCCTTCCCGAGGGGTGCTGCTGGCAGAGCTGTCGCGCCTCCTCCATGGGGTTCCTGGGGCTTGGAAAAAAAGTCATGTTGTTTACTGGGCTCTCTAATTGCCAGTGTTATGCCCCTTCTCTCTTTTTAGCTTTATATTCTGGCATCTGTAGCTTCTGCACCTTCTGTAACTGCGGTTTCATTACATTGGCTTGGTACTGCAGGTTTGCAGTCACTAACATTTGTGAACCTTTGCTTAAAGAGTATTTTTTTGTGAAGTAAAAGTAAACCCAGTTTTCTGCATCTAAATGAACAAAAACCCCAACAAAAGCTACATTATCACCTTTATGCTATGGTATTATATTAAGTCACTTTTTGCCTGCTCCTGAACTTCTGGGTTGTGTTTTTCCCCAGCACTAATGAGTACTTACTGGAGCATAGAATCTCAATTTGTGGTAACATTGACATGTTCTCATACTTCATTAAGAATGTATAACCTTGCCATTTTCTTTCTTCGTAATCAAATTTCCCATATTAACGATTTTCTTATTTTAGTTTCTTCCCTAGAAGTGCAGTTTCTTTAGAAACAAGGGTGTCTAGTTTTTTGGTATTCTTATTAAAATCATGAGGTGTTCAAGAGTGTATTTTTCTCTGTATCCAAGGGTGTTAGTTACAAAGTGTTTTACCTGCAGTGTTTGGAGATAAACAAATATACTTTTAGCCCCCTCTCCCTGCTGAAAATAGTAGTTAAACACCCCACCCCCAACTTCCTTGTATCTGTATCTCCCAATTTGGGTTCAATCTTATATCTTGTAATTACTCATTTACCTTCTGACCATGGTACTTTTAAAGATTGTGTATCTAGTGTCAGGGTCTGTGTCAACATGGTATGTACTGTACGACACGTGTCCATCAATGCATCAGATACTTGCTTTGATAAAGACCATTTTTCTTAAGACTCTTTACTCTCAATTAAACATGCTCCAGAAATTAATTCAAAATAACAAAAGTAATCTACCTGAAGTAGCTTAATTTCTCAGTGCTACTTGTACTAAAGAAAAGCAGGAAATGTGTGTATTTGTGAATTCATGCTTCTATATCTTTACTGATGAATAAAGAACTTCCTTACTCTGAGGGTGACCGAGCACTGGAACAGGCTGCTCAGAGAGGCTGTGGGTTCTCCTTCTCTGGAGATATTCAAAATCTGCCTGGACGAGGTCCTGTGCAACCTGCTGTAGGTGACCCTGCTTTGGCAGGGGGGTTGGACCAGATGATCCCCAGAGGTCCCTTCCAACCCCGAACGTTCTGTGATTCTGTGAAATAAGAATCCTATGTTGAGAGCCAGACATTCAAAATCACTGTATTTTTAACAAAAGAAGAAAAGGTGTTGGCCAGATTCTCAGCTATACCTGGTCATCCTGGGCACAAATGGTTCTGTAATAGTGAGACCACCTTAAAAATAGTGTTTGAATACTTATGTAGTACGTTGATGTGAACTGGGTAATTTTTCTGGCCTTGAGTTGAACAGTTGAAACTAGGAATAGACTTTCATGAATCTGCAATAGTTAGCTACATTAATAGTCTCTGGATTCACTGTCTTATATTTCTCTTTTGGTTTGGGTTTATTAAAAGTAATATGTTCAGAGTGTTCTGTAACTCTCTTCCCTTTCTTCCCACGGACGAATGAGCAGCGAGTTCTCAAAATGTTACATCTAATTTTATTAGTGAAACTGTGGCAGCTTTGGAATGGACAAGAATCAAGGCAGATTCACAAACTTGTCTGTTCAGATAAAAATCTGGTGTTGAAGACTCTGCTGCTGTTCCTGGCTGGGCATGTAGTTCGAGAGAAATTACATTAGCATTGAATTTTCTTTATTATGTGTAATTTTTGGTAACATTCATGGAAATGTGAAAGTAGCTGGTTCTGCTGCAACTTAAATATTTTCTCATTTGAAGATGAAGATAACATCTAATTTCTTTTTCCTTCACCTTCTGTCCTCAGATCTATCAAATTACTGTCTGTTTTAGATTCAAGCTTTACATGGAAATTAGTTGTTCTGAACGCTGTGAAGTAAATATTATTTTCATTAATGGGAAAATTTCGGAACAGACAAGTAAAATTGCTTGTTTGAATTATGCAGAGTTCTTGGACATGGTCAAATTGCTAGACTGTGCCTGTTTTCAATAAATTCTTTACAAAACTTTTTTTATCTAAGCTGTAATAATATTGATGTCCTCTAAACAGACAGAAAAATGCTTTTTTTGTTTATCCTTGAGTTGTGTGACCAAGAGGATAACTGTGAAATATTGTTTATAGAACAGTATATCTTGAAATATGGATAAATGAGCTATCTCCTGAGGAGAGTACAAAACAGATTGTAATTTTTCCTGGGAAAACAGGCAAAGAATGCTTTTAAGTTTTATCTTAACCTGGCAAAGAGCATGAAGGTCCTTGACTGGGCAGAGAAACCCCCGCTCTAATAGAAATTACCAGGTCTGCCAAGCGAGTCCAGTGAGGATGGAGATGTAAAGTGCTTGTGTTTTATGGAATAACAGATTATCGGTTCCCATGAGATGCAAGTGTAAAAGAGGCTTCTCCACTGAAAATGGAAACTTTGGGTGCGGCAGGAGAGTATGTCTTGAATTACTTTTTTTGTCTCTTTCAGTAGCGTGGAAAATAGTGAGTTCTGCTTTATCTCCCAGGTGGTATGGATGAATGTGTTCTTTTCCTTGAAGGAAGATTTGTAACGTAGAAAAGCAGAAGTTTGGTTATGTGTGTAAAAAGCTTTCTAGCTAAAGAATTGTATTTTTATCCTGGTTGAATTTTGAATTAGGGACAGAAGAAGATATGATCTATGGAGTGTGAAAGTTCTTAGAGATTACTAGCATTCTCAGTTCGACACAATTTCAAAGCTTTTGAAGACTGAATAAATTCTGCTTAATGGGGTGGATTTTTTCATATTGCCTTGGATATTCTGAAACTATAGTGACGTAGTTAATACCTCTTAATGAGTCTTATGGGCAGTACATCTATAGAACTTTTATTGTGAATCTTCCTTCTGTAGCAGATGTGTACATTTCTGGTGTGCTGTAAAGGAGGCCGGAGGCTTGTAGAAGTGGTGCTCACAGCACATATGCAGTTGTCTGAAATCTGCATTTGGATATTCCTGGCTGAATCAATTTTTGCAGTAAAGGGTAAAGTAGTGAAGTTTATGCAGTATGCCAGTATATTGTGAAAGACTGGGGGAAATGTGATTTCATGTTTTGTTCATTGACAGGTATTAGCACCTGCCAGCAGAACCCCGTTGGATCAGTGTGTGCGGATGCCGTTCAGGAATGGTGCTTCATGGCTTTTAGTTTTTTTACTGGCAGGCAGTTCCCTGCTGCCTTGTTCTCAGAGTCTAATTTGTCTAGCTAATGTATTGTTGCTTGCATTATGTATATTATCAGTTCATGGAAGTGCTGATGTAAGCCTTCATATAAAGAGAAGTCGTTATGGTCCTTTGCCATGGGTGCTAGAAGTTAGAAGACAAATACTTCTGATTGCTAACTGGCTGCTGGATGACCTTGAGCAACTCCTTTTCTTTCTCTTGCCTGGATTTCCCTTGCCTTGATTTCCCTTTCTTTGTATTTGGTTTAATGATATTTACCTTATTGCAAAGCACTTAGGAAGCTTTCCATTGATAAGGGTTCAAACAGCGGTGTATTCTCTGTGGTCCTTCCTCTGCTTTCATGGACAAACAGCTTTAAAATTGCAAATACAGAAGTCAGTCAAGATGCCAGCTCAGTTTTTCGTGGTTTGTGTTTGTTTTTTTTTTTTTTTTTTTTTTTTTTTTTTTTTTTT
>Ga0065711_1049500_pt1 | contig 11276 bp, 11 predicted proteins | sample Hoacrofraction12_FD_59098 | JGI IMG/M metagenome (GOLD analysis project Ga0065711, IMG submission 59098) | Hoatzin crop microbial communities from Cojedes, Venezuela - Epithelial fraction 12 v2 (version 2) | ecosystem: Host-associated > Birds > Digestive system > Esophagus > Crop | place... | reverse complement strand
CCTGGACGCGGTGCTGTGCAGCCTGCTCTGGGTGACCCTGCTTGGGCAGGGGGTTGGACTGGGTGACCCACAGAGGTCCCTTCCAGCCCCCACCATGCTGTGGTTCTGTGTGCTTACTGCTTGGAGTGGATGTGGGCTGCTGTGGCAGTTTGCAGCCCTAACAAGGGAAGGGAGATGGTTTCTTTGGTGTGAAGGAAGCCTTTTCTCAAGAAAAAGCAAAAGCAGGCCACGAGTGAGCGCAGTGCCTTAAACATACCACAGTCCAACCTGCTAAAATTTGTTTTGTAGGTACAGTATGGCTAAAGTCATTGACATGAGAGCTGCTCCTTGTCGTAAAGAGGAGATGCAGGAGACGAACAGGAGGCTGCGGACATATTTGGGGGCAGGTGGAGCTGGACCTGGCTTGGTGCTGGGCTCGGTGGTGTGCAGTGATGGCTCAGATGGTCCCGCTTGGCCGGCGAGTCCGTCTCGGCCAGGCCGATTAGTGCCGGGCGAGAGCTCTGCAGGGGCAGAGCTGGCAGACCGTGGCAGACTGGGCATCCCAGGCGCACCTGGCAAGGGCTCAAGCAGCTTCTTGGCTGCGATCCCCGCTCACGTTGAGCAGCGTTTCGCCTTTTCCAGCCTCCAGCAAGTGGGAGGACCTGTGCAGCAGGTACTGATCCAGGAAAAACAAGGCTTCCCAAGGCAAACAGGGAGCGGGGACTGAGCGTGTCAATGCTGTGGGCCAGGAGGGTTTTCCTATTGTCTTGGTTATCCTCCCTCCTTGGTGCGAGAGCAGTTGTCGGTTTGTCTGATCAAGTGACAGCGAATGTGCCCTCTTTATTGTTGCTAAATCGCTCTCCTTCTCGTTCCAGCGAACATGATCTGGGGGAGGATATTTATGACTGCGTCCCCTGTGAAGATGAAGGCGATGATATCTACGAAGATATCATCAGAGTGGAAGTTCAGCAGCCCATGGTAACAATTTATATGCATTTTTTTAACGCTGTGCCTTGGTGGGAGGGGAAGGGAGAAGATTCAATTAAATAAATAAGTATCTGCCAATGACAGGTGATGCTGCAGGGAAGCGAATCGCTTTGCATCCTTCCTTGAAACTGAGCTGCCTCATGAGGGGTGAAAATAAGCTGAGCTGGGATGGTGCTGGCCCAGAGGGGGTTCTCCAAGAGGTTTTCCAGCCCATCTTGTCATCTGAAGGAGTTTCGGGAGGAGGAAGGGAAAGGGAGAACTAACAAGCCCTAAAAGATAAGCTAAAAATAGCAGCTGGCTGCTGAGCCAAGGCAGCGTGTGTCGGTGCAGCCCTTCCTGGGATGGGGAGCGCGGCGGCTCTGCCCGCTCCAGCAGCCAGATGTGCCGTGTCTGCCACCGGTGTTTTTAGATCGGGGCGAGCGCTGACAGATCTGTGCGTGGAGGATCCAGCACTTGTTTGTGCCTGTTGCCACTCCTGCCTGGGTGTCTCAGAGCAGGTAGATGTTTACGGCAGAGCTTTCTGGGGCAGCAGGGATCTGTGTGGCTTTAGGGACAAGCAGCCGACCCCGCTCATCATCTCTAAAAGCCTTTCAGTGATGGGGAAACCTGGGTGTGCAGCATGCACAGCCTCATGGAGGGACTTGGCTGAACTCCAAGGGCTCTGGTGCAAGTATCATGCCCCGTGGATGAGCCAGGAAGGTGCTGGTGGCCCTTGCATCTCCCCAAAGGTGCTCACAGCCACCCTCGCTACCTGTGTCCCCAGCGCCGAGGAGATGGGCTGCCCTGGCTTCTGCTAATGCAGAGCTGGAAGGGACCTTGCAACCGGAGTGTGGCCTGCCAAATTTCCCCCCACCCTCTGACATCTGTCACCCCCAGGTTTGTTCAGACTCTGATTACTGTCTTCTAGCTGCAAGCAGTACATACCTGCCCGTAACGAAGCAGGATCAACGGGCAAGTTGAGCGATCAGTTAAATCCCCGGAGCGGGGTGCGTGGCTGTGCTGGCCGAGGGGCTGGGGACCACGGAGGGCAGGGCTTCACCCCACGGAGCCCGGCAAATGGGCCAAGCTGTGGGGCAGCGATGCCCATGTGGATTTTCTGAGCCATCCCAAGCCTGGCTGCGAGTGGTACCAAGATCACGACGATGGTGGTTGGGGCATTTCATCCCTTTGTGCCTTGTCTGCAGCTTGAGGAGCTCCCTGTGCACCGAAAACCTGTCTGGATCCAGGAGCCGGGCACAAAATACTCCTGATCCTGCCAAAGCGCGTCGAGCTGTGCACAGACACTGGTAGCAATGCAGAAGTCTGCCCAGCTCCTTGGTCACCAGTGTTTTTACCGGGTTGCCATCGGTTGCAGAAGCCAGCTGGCCCGGGAACTGGCCCTTGGAAAGGTTTTGATAGGAATTTCTTGTATAAAAGGCAAAAATGGGGGAAAACTCCCACCATGTGGGTGCCCTGCAGCCAGGTAGTGCAGGATTAAGGTCAGTAGAACTGGTAATTTTTCACTGTCCCCTCCACAGTGTTTTATGTTTTCTTGGACACTGCTGAGCAGTGATGGAGTCGATGGCTCTGACTCCCTTTCCTTCTCTTCCCTGAGTAAAAGAGTCTGATTTTAATATAAGCACCCACTTATCTGTCTAAATACTGGATTTCTTTTTTAAGATTTGTTGCAATAGCAAGTGTGTAATGCTAATTGATTTCTTGTATTTCTGCATGCTTCAGATTAGATATATGCAGGTAAGATGCATTTTTTAAAATATTGGTTTCCATCCAGCTGAGGTCTGAGCTGTGAGTAAAAGGGGGTGTGTGTAGAAATCTAACATATTATTTATGACCCACTTAGGCTGTGTTGTGAGTTTCATCTTAAACAAAAAAAATTGGGGAACCCAACATTTCTCTCTTTATTCGTTAGCTGATAGTCTTTGGTGATGTAGCTACAATAAATGCAAAAAATGTAATGCTTGCCATGTTGAAACATACTGAATAGCACAGCCAGGATTCCTTCCTAATTTTTTTTGATAAAAATAGTTGCCTTTAACATAAACCAGTTACAGTACTCCCCTGACTTTCCCAACTTGTGCTTGTTCGGAGTTTGCCGTTACTGAAGGCTGAACTGGAGCTCTGCTCTGCGTGAGGTTGCTGGACCGCTCTTGAGAGTACCTGACCATGCGTGATTTTTCCTTTTTCTAGAAAATGGGAATGACGGAAGATGACAAAAGAAATTGCTGTTTGCTAGAAATCCAAGAAACGGAGGCCAAATACTACAAAACACTTGAAGATATAGAAAAGGTAAGAACGGAGCAGTCTTTTCTGTACCATCGCCTTCCACCTCATCACTTGGTCTTGCGTTAATCTCGCTGTGTTAGTTCTCACCGCGAGAGCTGGCAGCTGCGATGAGGCAGGATCAATGCATTCACGTGTAAAATTGGAGAGAAGGAGGATCCGGAAAACCCATACTGACAAGCACAAATGTGCAGCCTGTAACCGCGGGAGCCAAACAGCATATTTTTTCTGATCGCTGCGTATTGGAAATAGGCTGAAAACCTTCCCGCTGCGTCCCCCCTGCCCTGGGGTAAGAGACTCCCACTCCTCGCTCTGCCAGGCCGTTCTTGCCAAGAAGAGCCACGTCTGTAGATACCTTATCACTTTGATTGCTACGGAATCATTTCTTTGTTCTGGGCCTTTTTCAAAAGTGCTAAAGCTGTGCTGACTTGTCATTGAAACTAATTGGATTAAAAGTAGCATTTTGCTGCCTGCATTCGTGGCGTTTAATTGGTTTTGATAAATTATTGTTGTGCCTTTCTTTTGAAAAAAAAAATAAATGAACACCTCAGGAAGACAGCGGAGTGGTGGATGTGGCTGGAGCGTGGAGGTGGTTTCTGCTCTGAGGAGTGCAGCAGGGATGAAGAACAACAGAGAAAATTAATCTGCCATTTCTAATCACCCTAACGCTTTTGTTTCACCCTTTTTTGCAATTATTTGCCTCTATCTGCTGAAAGTTCCCGCAAAGAAAGCCGTGAGCGAAACCGGCACGGTGCAGTAACATTGCCCATTTTCCATAGAAATGCCCCAATGTATGTGGCGTTGATGTAAAAGCCCTTGCTCCTCGGGAACAGCCACAGCCCTGCTTGGTCAGTCTAGAGGAAGAGTTAAATTATCGCTTTGGTATCCATGAAAAAGGCTGGCGAAGGCTTGGTAGGTTCTGACAGCGTCTTATGGGCAGAGGGTCCTGTCTTTGGTGCATTGCATTGGGGTTTTTTTTGCAGTTACCAGTCAGGAAGACATTTCTATTAATATGTATTTGTTCAGAAAGGCATTTCCAATGTAATCACATCATCGGCGCTTTTTCAAGGGCAAAATTCTGGTGAGATAACCAAAGAGCTGAAAAGGTGCTGCAGAGCTCTTCCCGACGGCAGCGAGGTGAAGAAACTGCGCGGTTTCCATCCCTCTCCCTGCAGGTTTGGCAGGAGAGGGGTCTGCGCCCACCCGCGCCTGGGGGTCTTGCACCTTCCCACCCCCGACGCGGGGGGCAAGGGGAGCGCAGGGTCGGGGCACCCACGGGGGTGCCTGGCTCCCTCTCGGGTCCCTGGCACAGCCCGGTCTGGAGAGTTGCGTTGCCGTTCGTCTTCCTTTGCAAGTGATTAAATTCATTAAAAGCTGGCTGCTCCCTGCCCAGGTAAAGGCGGCTGATGAAGCAGGGAAAAATACCTGCCGTGCACAAAACCCACCTTCCTCCCTCCTCTTCGGTGTTTCAACCGCTTTTCCCTTTACCTCTTGCAGAACTATATGAACCCCCTGAGGCTGGTACTGACTCCCCAAGACATGGAAGCTATTTTTATCAATTTGGAGGTAACGGCGTAGACGTAGTGGCTTAAATCTTTGTTCGTTTCACGGCAGCTCTGCCACCTTCCTGCTTAACTGAAGGCTCAGATTTCACGTTAGATTTGTGCATTCACCTGTAGAGGTTCAGTCCTTCGTGTGCTGCGGAGCTTGAACGGGTTTAGGGGATATTCTTTAACACTCAGTTTTAGAGCTGGGGATTATATGAACCCTAGGTAAGAAAACAATTTTATACGGAGGATGTTCGAGCGCTGGGGCTGTGTATTTCAGCTGTACTGAGATGGTTTACGCACACTGCAATGAAGGAATTGATTCCTACTCTGGCTTGCACGTGGTCTGGGTTGGAGCCTGCTCGTCTCCTCCGCTCCCTCCAGACCTGCAAAAGGGACTTCAATGCACATGGAAATCGTGGGGCATAACCTCCTAACAGAATTACACCCTGGCCGTTTAGGGCTGCGTCTCACTAGAATGACCTGTTTTAAAAACAGCTAAAAAGAGAATAAAGAGAAAATGACTGCCTGATGAAGTGGTGAATGTGCATTTCTTTAGGCTGTGTTTGCCCACTCGCTTTGGCTGTGTTTAAAGTATTGATCGTTTCTTCGTTTTAGGACCTAATTAAAGTGCACTTCAATTTCCTGAGAGCCATCGACGTCTCGATGATGTCTGGAGGAAGCAGCCTGGCAAAAGTGTTTCTGGAATTCAAAGAGAGGTAAAGGAAACCCAGTATTTGGGCAGCTCCAGTTTCAACAGAGACGGGTTGATGTTTGCAGGGCCTGTTCCAGAGTTTGGAGCAGAAATGCCTGCTGCAGCAGACTGGTTTTGTATCCTCCGCAGCTAGATGCTCTTAGGCAGCCGAAACATCACTCGGTGCTGACACTTGAGCAAGCAAATCCAGCCATGATGGTGTCGGGTCGCCCAGAGCAGAGGCTGGGACATGTCAGAATCCCAGCATGGTCGGGGTTGGAAGGGACCTCTGTGGATCACCCAGTCCAACCCCTGCCGAAGCAGGGTCACCCAGCGCAGGCTGCACAGGACCTTATCCAGGCGGGTCTGGAATATCTCCAGAGAAGGAGACTCCACAACCTCCCTGGGCAGCCTGGGCCAGGGCTCTGTCACCCTCAGAGGGAAGATGTTCTTCCTCGGGTTCATACGGAACTTTCCATGCTTCAGTTTGTGCCCGTTGCCCCTTGTCCTGTCGCTGGGCACCACTGATAAGAGTCTGGCCCCATCCTCCTGACACCCACCCTGCAGATATTTATTGGCATTTCTAAGGTCCCCTCTCAGCCTTCTCTTCTCCAGGCTGAACAAGCCCAGCTCCCTCAGCCTTTCCTCTCTGGCTGACCTGGATAGGTCGGCGTGGCTCCTGTGGACTCTTGCTCCTGCAAGCCCGTGTCTGCCTTTTGCTGGGCTGGCTGCCCTGTGGGACCGGCTGTTCTGCCAGCTGACCGTACGATGTGTTTACAGGGATGCGTTGGAGGGGATAAAGATGGGAACGCTCAGATTGTGGCGAGCCAGAATGGAGTAGAACCCCGCTCGCCTTTGAGGGTTTATTCTAGTCTCCTGCAAGCGGCAGCGGGGCTTTGAGGGCCTGTGATGTGGTGGGATGATTCCTTCGCAGGGGAGACGTCGCTCCGGTTGGATCAAAGCGATTGCTCACTCTGAAAAATCGCGTAGTTGGCATTGCTTGTGGCCCGCACCTATTGCATGATGAATAAATGTGGAAGTTGCTTGCACAAACAGAATAGGTTCTGTGTTTAGGCAGCTGTGAGCAGGAGTACCCCAGAACGCAAAGATAAGGTTAATAAAAGCCTTTAATATCCTTAATACTAATCAAAGGCCTGATTCATTGTGGAATCGTGCCAGGGTGTTATTTCACTGTGATTAAACCAGTGTCTAGACACAGAAACGCCATTCAGAAGTCAATAACTCCAGAAATACCATCTGCATTAATAAGACACCGTAAGGTCAGATATTCCATCATTCACAGCGCCTCTTTCTAAAAAGGGAATGTTTTCTGGGTTAAATTAAAAAAAAAAAGTTTCTGAAGAAGAATGCAAATAATTTAAAAATACTCATAAAACTCACTTAGGTGATCTTGATCTCCTAATTCCTGGCTTGGCTCCGTGCCTGCCGGTGCCATCCCCGGGGCAGAGCTGTGCACGTGGGGAGCAGGGGAGGGACGCGGGAGGAGTTGTGGAGGTGGCACTGCTCCCCAGGGAGATCTGCAGGGCTGTGCGGGCGCGCGAGGCTCGGTTGTGGGCTGACAGCCTTTAAATAAACGTTTGCTGCTGTTAATTTGCTGGTGGGAGCTCAGCAGAGCGCTGGTAGCTGGTGGGTTTCATGCAGGTGTGTGAAAGAACCTGCCCAGTTCCTAAGGGAGTTTGGAAGCAACTTTTTGAAGGAGCTAAAAGCCTTCCTGAGAGGCAAATGCAGGAGCCAGACCGATGGCTGCGAGGTGGCAATGGCGTTGCCAAAGCTGCTGTGTTCAGCCCGTTGGGGTCTTGAGGACCTCAGCGTTGTGAGGAACTGCTGCTCATGGGGAGTTTTGGCTTGGAGAAGACCCAAAACTGAGCTCTCGGGGATGAAGAGTTTGGAGCAACCTGATCTGTTTGGAGCAGGGTCCTCCCTACGTCAGGAAAGATGATGATACCTCATTTTCCAGCAAGGAAATGGAGCTGCGGGAGGAGAAAGTGAGCTCAGCTGGAGAGACAGTGTTCCCCCACCAAAAGGAAAGGTGGACCTCCAAAGCCCCTGCTTGGTCCCTGTGTAGAAGACCTTCCTCCGTCAAATGTGTCCATGACAAATAGCTCTCGCTTCCCTACGCATCCTCAGAGACATCCCAGCAAAATGATGTATTGCTCCTCTGCTTTGCAGCCTCTTTTTTTTGTTTCCTTTTGAAAGGAAATGGTTTGTAAATCTCTTTCTCTGAAAGCTGGAGTTTGAATTTATGCTCCTGAAGCCTCTTTGAAACTCTCCGAGTGCTGGCAAGGTAGATATTATTGTGCATGCTCAGAAGTTGTCAAGGGGAAAAGGTGGAAGAATGATCTGTATTGGCTGCGGCTTCGCCGGGGACCGCGGCTCCCATAAATCTCCCCATTCAGTTCCCCGCCGGGGTCTGGGAGCCCCGCGTTTACGGAGCGACGCGGGGTCAGGTGCTCCCAGACTGTCTCCATCGAGAGACGAGGCCCCAAAATAATGGATGAGCTGCAGCGGGTGATGGAATACGTGTCTTATCAGCAGCAATGCAGTTAACGGCGGGGGGGGGACCCAGACCTGTCATGCGGGATTAATGAGTGGAGGAAAAAGGGGGAATCCACAGCAAAACTGCTCTGTTGGTGTCAGGTGTTTAAATTTATAGTCTGGGGTATCGTTACAGAGCTTCACTGTGTTTCCTAAGGCTGTGGCAACCTTCTTGTCCCAAATTACCCAGTCTCTTGATCTTTAGGTCCCTGTGGCCCATCCTGCAAGGAGCAAAGAACTTTCTAAAATGTGTCCTTAGGTTTTAAGGGGATTTGAAGCCTTGTTCTCTGGCGAGGTGCAAATTATCATCACCAATGTCCATTCTGGGCATGTCTCAAGAATCAAGGGTTTCTTGCCTTCCTTCTTACTTGGTGAAATATCCAGGACCCCTCAGAGAGAGGGGCACAACTCAGCCACGGTGGTGGGGATTGTTTTTTGGGCTGTGAGCGGCTGCGACTGGGGAAATGAAGACTTTTTGGGAGACAAATACCCGGGCTTGAGCGAGCTGCATTCAGAAATACTCTCACGAAATGGATTTGTGTTGTTGTTTGATCTTGAAGTGCATCCTTGCTCTGCCTTCGCAAGCCCTGGTGCTAATACAGCACAGCCGGAAAATCGGGGCTGCGCGGCGACTATCGAGACGTCAAGGGGATGATGGCGATGGCGTAGTCGTGAGAAAAAGCTGACTCACAGCCGAGGAGCCACGGGGTTGGATTGTGGAGGTTCAACGCTTGCCCTCTCCTCATGGTTTAGTTGTTCCACAGGGCCTCCCTGGGGTTGGAGCTGCTGCCCAGGAGAGGCGAGCGCCGGCGGTGAGCGGCAGCTTGGGCAGGGACGGGGTCCTGGCTCTTTGCTGTTTCTTTTCATATTCAGGCTGTGGGACATGGGTACCTCTTGTAGAGCCATGTTGTAACCTGCTCTAGGAAGAGCCTTTCCCTGTGGAGATGCATTTCCCTTCATTGTAGTGGTGCTCGGAAGGCACGGTGGTTAAACACGTCGCGCTCGGAGTGGAGGGGTGAGCCGTCGTACCTCCGAAAACAGGCTCCTCTGGCCACTCAGCCCCGAGCTGGATCACCCCCACAGGCTCCAGCTCTGGAAACTTCAGAAGGTTCAAATGTTAAAAAGCCAAATGTAAAAGAGTGCTAATACTTTACTAAGCAGTTATGTGGGGGAATAGCTGTTTGCCTTGTCCTTTCACTGTATATAAGTATATACATATATCTTTTATAACAGGTTATAACTGCCAGCAAGTGTTTCTGATTAAATCTGTGATTTCCCCCTCTCCAGGCTGCTGATTTACGGCAAGTACTGCAGCCACATGGAGTACGCCCAGAACACGCTCAACCACCTCCTCGCCAACCGGGAGGACGTCAGGCAGAAGGTGGAGGTGAGCGGGCGCTGGGGCCGAGAGCCGCCCACCCCCATCGTCGCGGGTTCTGAAAGGACTTCTTGGAGCTGAAGGCGTGTTGGGAACGTTTGATTTAGCAGGAGAGGGGAGGGACGAGGGGGTGAGCCTGTGCTGCTCAGCGAGGGAGCAGAGCTGGGGGTTATCTTGTCCTCATACCCTGCTTGCCCCTGCATCTCCACCCCGAACACACTCTCTTGTCCTCCCTTCCCTGAGTTTATCCAACATAGAACAAACCGGATTGCTTTATTGGAGTGGAGCTGGCTGTGGACAAATTCCTCTTCAAGTTGTGCAGGGAGACCCAAAGGCACCGAGCATCTCCGAACTGGGAGCTGGTGGCTTTTCAAGGTCACCTGCAGCATCGGGGACAGTCGGCAGCGAGCTCCCGTCCCCAGGCGAGCACCCGGATTACCACCCTGGCCTCCTTCCCCAGCGTAAAGGCTTCGTGTAAATAGGGGCTGATCCAGATATTAAGTAAATCAAAGGAGCCCCAGGATGCATTGTTTGAGCTGCTGTTTTTACCCGACTTTAATTCCTGCTTTGGTCTTGATGCTAATCTGAATTTGCTGGGCTGTCTGTACGCGTTACCTTGTTCTCTGCAAACGCTCTTTGATTTTCCGTGCAAAAGTAGCAACCCAGTTCAGGGATAAAACTGCATTTAATAATTTTTTAAAACACGTTTTCTGGATCTTGCATCAAGCCAGTTGCTCCCGTGCTCTTCACAGAATCCCAGCATGGTCAGGGTTGGCAGGGCCCTCTGTGGGTCACCCAGCCCAACCCCCTGCCCAAGCAGGGTCACCCAGCGCAGGCTGCACAGGACCGCGTCCAGGCGGGGCTTGAATATCCCCAGAGAAGGAGACTCCACAACCTCCCTGGGCAGCCTGGACCAGGGCTCCGTCACCCTCAGAGGGAAGAAGTTCTTCCTCATCTTCAGCTGGAGCTTCCTGTGCTTCAGTTTGTGCCCATTGCCCCTTGTCCTGTCACTGGACACCACTGCAAAGAGTCTGGCCCACTCTTCCTTTCTCTTCCTCCCTCGTGGCAGCTCCGCTCATCTTCCCGGGGGGGCACACAGGGGGTCTCAGCCAGCCCAGCGAAGCCACGTAGCTCGGTGGGTCTGGGCAAAGGTAGCAGTCGCAAAACTTCCTGCAGTCACATTCGCTCATCTTCATGACCGAGTGCTTATCAGCGAAGCCGCAGCCGCTCTCTGCGTGCTTGCTCCCAGCCCCTCGCAAATAAAATGTGTTAGTTCCAACCATGGAGGAGGTGAGTTAAGCTGATGCGTTTCATTTGACATTTCCCGAGGTTGGAGAGCATCGGTGTGCTCTGCTCACGAGCAGTGTCTCATTACACTGGAAGAGCTCAGTTGCATGAGAATGTCTGTATTTTTAGGTCCAGCCCCTGTGTTTTATTCCTGGATAACCTCTGTGGTGGGGCCCTGGCTGCGGCTGGGTGCATGCAGGGACCGTGAGCCGTTGCTCCCCCGAACTGAGTTTACAGAGGCAAAACGTTACAGTCACAGGACATTGGAGGCGGTTTCGGGGGGGGAACCGTTGTTTTCCCCCAGCTGCTTCACCACTGATGTGTTGATTTCTTTACTAGGAATGCACACTAAAGGTTCAGGACGGGAAATTTAAATTGCAAGATCTACTGGTGGTTCCCATGCAGAGAGTTTTGAAATATCATCTCCTGTTAAAAGTAAGTGTTTCAGCATTGGCACTTATCGCCAGCTGCCATCCTGGCTGTAGCATCTTTCGGCTTTTACAGTAGAGAATGAATCATTGCCAAATGCAGAGTGAGGGATTTTTTTTTTTTTTTTTTTTTCCCCCTT
>Ga0065711_1049492_pt1 | contig 11276 bp, 10 predicted proteins | sample Hoacrofraction12_FD_59098 | JGI IMG/M metagenome (GOLD analysis project Ga0065711, IMG submission 59098) | Hoatzin crop microbial communities from Cojedes, Venezuela - Epithelial fraction 12 v2 (version 2) | ecosystem: Host-associated > Birds > Digestive system > Esophagus > Crop | place... | reverse complement strand
CTGTCCAATGTCAACCTCTCCAAGTTCCGCAAGATCCAGCACGAGCTGGAGGAAGCCGAGGAGCGGGCTGACATTGCGGAGTCGCAGGTCAACAAGCTCCGAGCAAAGAGCCGAGAGTTTCACAGCAAGAAGATAGAAGAGGAAGAGTGAGGATGTCTTGAGGCAGCAAAGTGACCTGAGGGATACACAAAATGTGAACCTCTTGGTCATTTCATTCTGTAATTAGTCTTTGTAATGCTGTCAACGTCTAGAGAATAAAGACAGTAGATTTCTTTGCATACGTAGCAGAAGCAGTGCTTTTGGTAGTTATAGTTCAAATCTGCATTTACATATATTTGGGTCATTTTCAGTTTAAACATTTTATTTTATTTAACCCTTGAATAGCAGTAGAACTTTAATTATCTCCAGTATTTCTCCACTGTGTCCTATTACATTACTGGGTAGGAAATAGCGCTAATTTAATTCCAGTTTGGCAAGAGAGGAGGATCAGGGCAAAGGCAGGACAAGTACCTTGTCTGTCCTGGCACAGTAAAATCTTTCCGCCTTTGGGAGTTCCCTTTCTAAATGGGTTCAGTATACAGAGCAGAAGCTGTCTTTGCTGGTCCCATTCTCACTTGTCAATTCAGATTTAGAGGGAAGTTGCCCCATAAAAAGAAACCTGGAACCCCAAAGGTCTCTGAGTCCTCACAGAACAGCTTATACAAGACCTGAGGTGCTGTCTCCTATGAACAAGGCAGGTGAAGGCCAAAAACTCTGGAGAGTGGCTTTTTATTGAGCAAAATTAAAGATCAAGCAGAGCATTTTTTTTTATGGAGGAAGTAATATACAGTCAGTTCTAAAGCAAAAGAAATAATGTATTTGGGTAAGAAGACGTTGCAGTTCCTTACTTTCTCTGTTAGACAGAATAGCTTATATTAAGACAGTATGCTCCTGTTGTAAATGAAATGGAGATCGATGAAAAGATTGGTAGAAGTAAGTGTGAACAAGCGGATTCACTATGGCATAAACCCCAACCGATGTAAAATCTAGAGCCACCAGAACAGCCTAGGAAGTGCTGCAGTACTGTATAGTGTTTTCCGGTACTGAAATATTAATATAAGACTATAATAAGATTTTGTGCCAAGGAATAATGTGGAGTTATGTATAAATACAAAAGCTAAAGGAAATATATTTGATCATGTAAAGATAAGACTTCAAGTGGGAATAATTCCAGGAACATTAGAGTTTTAAATAAATCACATGATCTAGTACTTTACAGAGGAAAAAAACGTAGATGATAATGCCAAACTGTGTCCTACCTGTCTGACTCTAGTGGCAATGGATGAGTTGGAATGTATATAACTGCATCCTGGCTGGACAGAAACAAAACAAGTCATCTACACAATGTGTGCTGGTCTGAAGTCTTAAACAAACAACGTTCTGTTTCCTGCAAGGCAAGAAGCAGCACTTAAAATACAAAACAGCCATTCTGGCAGCACTGAACACAGGTGCATTGCATAGCTGCTATAGGCAGATGCTACTAGCAGATGTCAGGAACGGTAAAGGAATCTTGCCTCTCTTCACTATAGGGACACTTATGGCTCCCTCAAGGTTCCTGGCTAGCTTTACACAGCTGCTTTTCCTGGGACTACTTCAAGGAGCTCTGAAGTTGCTTGGGAAGGCAGCTGGAGCTGTTGGAGGGGAGGTGGGGTGAAGACAGCAGGAAGAAGCCCTTTGTGCTGTCCACAGCAGTCAGTGTGTTTGCAGCAACAGCATTCAGGAGTAGGAGGTCCTCCTCCTCCCAAGCATGCTGGGGTTTACACACCAGGGAATCCTCCCATGTTATAACTAAATATGGAAGCAATTTGCTAGGCAGAAGCTAAGTATATTTAAGGAAAAGATGATACCCTGTGTTGACTCCTGTGTCACTGAAAGTGATGCTCTTGAGAGACAGTATCTTCATGTGTGAAGCTGTGAAAGCTGCATCAATGCCAGTGATATCTGGGCACCAAAGAAGGAAACTGCTCATCAGCTCTCTCCCTTCCTACAGTATCTTCCCAAGAAATAGGTGGGATTCTTTCTTTCCAGACAAAACCTTTGTTTCCACACCTTGAAAGGAATCAAAAAGATTTTCTTTGCACTAAAGCACGTATTTCTTTAAACAAAAAACCTCAAAAGCTGGATTCCAAAGTCAGTGTATTGCAACTGTGGCTCAATAAAAGCGTGGAGAAGTATTTCTAGCTCCATGGCTACCTTTTTAAACCTGCTGACTGACTAGCAAATACCACAACAACTTTGGGGACCGTATTTTGGTGCCTAAAATCTCTGTTCCCCTTGGACAATATTACAATGACCATCCGAAATGAACAACCTGGTCTGACTGTGGAAGAATCAATGAAGCACTTGAAAGGCTTGAAAACATTTTGGCTCATCTCTCACCCGTAAGAAATTATGGCTTGAGAATTTGTCCCTAATTGTTCAACAGATGCAAGGTAACATTGCACGTTCCTTAAATGAAAACATCTTGGTCCAATTATCTACTTAAAACTGCATCTGTTGGAAATGGAGAGAAGTCCCACATATTGCACTGGGCTCACCTGGTCTTGCCACTGGCCTTTCTGGAAAGTATGACTGAAGATTTCCTGGAATCAGAGTGGAACATTAATGGGAGGGCTAAGGAAAACTGATTTCTCCTTACTTTGTCATTTGCTGCCTTAGATGAAGGACAGGAGTCATTTTGCATTGACACACTATTTCTGGAGTCAAACTGCTTGTGACCTGATAAGTGCTGATGCAAAGGTAACTGATCTTGGGGAAAACATGATTACTCTCAGACACTGCTTTTCAATAAGTTGTCATAATAATGTTCATCACTGCTGTTCTCCAAGCACTTCCAAGCCGTACATTCAGGACTCTGAAACATTTCTTTGACCAGAATATGTGTTCCTCCCTAACGACAGAAAAGGAGAGGGATCAGAGTGAAAGACAGAAAGCAAAAGAACAGGAAAGGAGGGATAGGGAGAAGGAGAGGGAGAAGCAGGCAACAATGCCAGATTCAGCTTTCCAGTTCTCTGAGTACTTACTGGCCATGCACTCACGTCACACAAACGTTGCCTTGACCAAAAAGTACGTTCCTCCCCAATGACAGAAAAGGAGAGGAAAAGAGAGAGAAAAAAAAAGAGAGGGATAGTGAAGAGGGAGAAAGAGAAAAGGAGAGTGAAAGAATGAGACACTGGTAAAGAAAGAAAGCAAGCAGCAAAGCAAGCAAGAAAGTAAGCAAGAAAGAGGGAAAAGAGAGAAAAGAGAGGAAGGGAGGAAAAGACTAAGAAAGATTAAGGAAAAAAGAAGACTGAAAAAGATATTGATGGGGAAGAGAGAAATATCAAAGACGGGTGAAGAAAGAGGCAGAAATTAAAGATGGAAGGAAGGAAGAAAGAAAGGAAGGACGGAAGAAAGAAAAAGAGAAAGGAAGAAAGGAAGAGAACAACCAAAGACACATCATCTAGTTGTTGTTACCTGACCCTGGACTTCAACTCTGCAGCTTTTGATCGTCTGTGGGAGCATTTGCTAGTTACTACCTCAGCCCTCTTCAAGTAGTTGGGTCCCGGTGCAGGTAGCTGCTGTTCCTGAGTGCAGAATCATGGATTCAGTGGCCAGAGGTGTGATAAGAAGAACACAGGGATGCAGAGAACTCACTTGGGAATGACTGTCACAGCTGTACCTACACTCTGGAAGCAAATTCCACACTGCACTTGTGAATTCACTGTCCATCCACCCATTTCATGCTCATTGCCTTTGTACCTCCATGCCTGTCTCACTGGGTAAAGGAGTGTCTTGGGAAACAGACCTGTTTTCTGAATCTCTGCTTTTCCCTGGCACTCTAGCAGCGGTAGGCGGGCGGGCGGGCAGGCAGTGTCTCCTTACACCCCAAGTCCTTGTGAGCAATCATGCCAAATTAAATGGCTGAGAACACTGAAGGGAGATGCACCTTTGGAAAGCAGAGGTTCTGGTGGGGACTGGGAGGGCAGGTAGGGTGTGGGATATTCCTGAGAGAGTTGAGAGAGTGGGCTTACACATTGAGCATTGCATGACTTATTACTAATTCACAAATTGGTAATGCTTTTAGATAGAGAGCGCCTAAATGTGATGATCCTTATGGCAGACACACTAATGAGTGAAGTTTTCCCATCCTTAAGTGCTCTTGGAAACGTTCAGAATTTCCTCCTCTCTTGGTATGTGAAATCACAGTATTCCAAAACATTTTTTAATGCTTGCCACATCTTGAAAGACACCTACTTTGGGTAGCCAAAGGATGATATGCATGCTCCTTTCATCCACAACATTCAAAATCTAGGCATCAAAACCATATTAATTGGCTGAAACTATGGCATCTCTGTTATCTGTCAGCAATTGCAACTGATCAACATGTTCTCAGATTTTTTCTGGGGGAATAGCCACTTTCTCAAGCTTACACTATACTAGTAACCCTGATCTCCCTTTGCTCCAAATCCTTCTTCCTCTGCAACTCCTTCTACCACCTGTTGTCTCTTTTTTTGCCTGTTCTACCCAGAGTCCACCCAGTCTTCTCACACCACTCACCTGCTCTGTAACAGGAGCTCCTCAGCTGCTTTGGTGAATGATGGAAAGGGCATACTTAATGTCATGTCCTCATCCAGGACCCACTCTCCAGTTCGCTTCTATTGATGCTTGCTGGAAAGATAGGAGGAGCCTAAGTAACTGTGCAACTGGATTCATCCAGCACCTGCCCAGGTATTATTTTTTACCACCTTCTCCACTTCACAGTGAAGTGGTGCATAGCTCTCTTCAGAGTCCCAGTTGCTCTCTTCCCGCTCTCTCTTCTGAAAGATTTTGTAAGTGTGAAACACTGTGCATTCTTACGTGGTAGACTTCTCTTTACCATTAAGCTATACCACAAATGCATTGCAAAAAGCAACCTTGGAGCAGAGTCAAGAGAGTATAATTAGGAGACAGAAAGATCTTCACAGTCCCTCCATACTTTGGTGCATGGGACAGGGCAGTCTGCACAAGTAACTTCCAGCCCCAGAAATGCTAGCTTACCAAAGGCCAATGTCATGAAGGGCCCAAATTGCCCTGTACCTACTTTGTATGGCTCCCTCTGAGTATTTTAAAGTTTCTGGTAGTTCTGTTCATCGATCCGTTTTCCTCAAAAATAAATTAACACCTCTAGTCTTATCTCATGCTTACTATGTTGGGTTTTTTTAACCACATAGCACAATACCACCACTTTGTACTAGACACTTCCTGCAAAGAATATTAAAAGCATACATTTCATTAGTCAACAGAAGAAGGAGATGTTTGAACAAGGAAAGTGTGTCCTACCATCTCCAGAGTCCAGTACCCAGCTGCATCTTAATGTTGGGAAGTGCTGGGATGAGAAGTCTTGCTCTGAACTATCAGTGTTTCAGCAATTCTGTTTCTTTGGCATTAACATTCCTGGGAGGTCTTGTTTTACACAGAGGGCAGCAGAAATGCTGTTGTGGCAAATGCTGGGTATTCCCTGTCAAACGGTTCATCAGGGGTCCACAGGGTGCACTGCTCCCTCCAGCATGCCTTGCTCATACTGAGAGTGTGGCTGACAACAGCACTCTCAAGCTGCAAATCCCATGGGGAATGTTTCTCAACTGAAGTGTTGTACCGAATAATCCATAGATACATAAGCTCTGGTCGCCTTTTTTTTTTTTCCTGGAGATCTTGATAATTTTAGCTCTTTCTGAATCACAGTTTAGTCTTCTATCTGACAATGTCTGGTACAGCTAATTGCAAAAAAGAAGAAACATTGCTCATAGTGGGGGAGTAAGATTGTTTCTGTGAGTAAGCTTGGCAATGGCTGTCTGAAGACCTATTGGTTCTTAAATTGATCATTCAGAGACATCTACTCTGCTGTGATAGCAAAGATGCTGCACTGAGAATATTTTTGATCAATGTGATTAAGAGAAAAAAGATTTTTAAATGAAAGCAGATTGTGGAGCTAGCTCTAGATTACCAGAAACCCCATGGGAGTTGCTTGTGAGTTTTTTGGCTGCAGTGAAGATTTCAGGAGCATTTAAAAAGCGAAAAATCAGGCTGCAAAAAGAGCACAGAAGAAAATAAGACATCTGCAGAAAAGTTGATTTTTCACTCAAGAGCAATTAGGGATATTCATGCTAGTTTTATAAGTTTGGGAAAAAAACAGAAGAGTAACAACGCATCAGGAATAGAGGGCACTCACCTGATATTGCTATACGAATTAAGATCTGAAGAAACTGAATTATTTTCTGGGGCATATAACCAGTGCTTAACTCAATGCCAGACAATGGAAATGACAAATGTAATATCAGGCTTTAAGAGGGACTAAGAAGTGAATCTGAGAATACATCCCAGCACATGTGATTTTCATATCAACAGATACTGCTAAAAAAGGAGGATAATACACTGCGCAAGTACCAGCAGGGTTTTTTGAGAATAAAGTCATGCCTTACAAGCCAGCAAGCGTGTGCAAAACGGTGCCGGCATCAGTGCTGGGTGCCTCAGTGCTGACACTGAAGCAGTGCTAAGACTTCCTCGCTCCCCTGTCACCACGTGTATTGACAGGCACCTGCGTCTGGGTGGGGCGTTACCACCATGAACTCGTCACAGGAACCTCAAGCGTAGAACAGCAAATGCAACTATTCAGAGTGCGGTGTAGTAGTGGCTGAAGGGTCATTGTGATGATGCCTTTAGATGTGGTAAAGACAAAATTGCACTTCTCTGACTCACTCACAAGCCTCTGCACCCATACAAGCTGGCCTTGTGGTCTGCATACTTTTCAGTAGTGGTACACCAGTTTTCAAGAAGCCTTTAATTCTCTCACTTTTCTGCCACTAAGGCAAGCACACAAATGAGAGCAGTGCAGGGCATGGAAGAAGGTAGTCAGTGCTTTCTGGAAGTATGTCTCTGCTTGAAAAACTTGGCGGCACCAACACAGGGTTACTGCCACCTCTCTGCTTGCGACCATATCCACTCCAGTGCAGGAGAAGGTAGGGGTTGGAAGGGACCTCTGTGGGTCATCTAGTCCAACCTTCCTGCCGAAGCACGATCACCTACAGCAGGCTGCAGAGGACCTTGTCCAGGCGGGTCTTGAATATCTCCAGAGAAGGAAACTCCACAACCTCCCCGGGCAGCCTCTTCCAGTGCTCCGTCACCCTCAGAGGGAAGAAGTTCTTCCTCATGTTCAGACGGATCTTTAAGGTCCCTTCCAACCCAAACCCCTCTATGATTCTATGATTCTATGATTCTGTGATTTTGGGGATCAGGCACAAGGAAGATGCCAATGCACATCAGGCACCAACCCTGTCTCCAAATGGCAGGAATGGGACTGACCTCCATCAGGAGCGTACACACTAAAGCCAAGTCCAGCACAACGAGAGAAATATTCAGCCCCAGTTCCTTTGCTCTGTTGTATGATCCAATCATCTAGCCCTTGCTGAACAACGACGAAGGATTTTCTGCACATGAGTGACAGCAACTGACCCATCATGCATTACAGCCAAGCAATAGTATGGCTATCTTCACTCTAGAAAGGCATGACCAGAACAATGACAGATCTGATGACAACTGCAAAAAAAAAAATACAGTCATCAGAGAATTGGAGCTGCTGGGGCCCAGACATACAAAACTCTTCTGGAAAAATCACAAGCTGCAGGTTTCTGCAGGTTTCAACAAGGTGTAACTCAAAGGAGCTGAAGAAGCCAGTATTTTGCACAAGAAAAAAACCCCAACGGTAATTAACAGAACTGTAAGAGAAGACATTGAACCACACTCTAAAAATTATATCTGCAAACAAAGCAGCAAAACATTGCTTTGTACAATGGCAGTGGGTAGCCAAATACAGGTTACCTGAAAGAAAGAGGGAAAGTCCTCCCGTTCCTTCAGACATCTAACACCAGTTCAGTCCCTCTGCAGGAAGAATTTCCATGAGGAATCACATCTTGTAGCCTGGGGAGACCAGAATCCAGGGACAGTTACCAGGAACACTGACTGTCTATGCCCAGGTATGCGCAGGTTCACTTTGTACGTATGTGTATGCCTATTGCCACTATCGGACCTTCATCCTGCTCTGCCAGGGGCGAACAGGATGCGGCTGTTCATGCTGTTGATATTTGTGTGAGTGCTGTTTGTTGTGTTCACCTGTGCTGATCTGTGTGGCCATCTGTATGTACATGTACATATGTGTTTGCATATGTGTGCTCTGTGTGCATGTGCCTTCTGAGAATACTTGCTCAGCCTCACTACTTGGTTGGACCTGGGCTTGGAATTGTGGCAGTCAGACTGACAGATTCAGCCCTGCTCCATGACAAGAAACACCTCTGGAACAAAGCCAGCAGAGAAACTGTTGTTAAACTGGAAAACAGTCAGGTATTGACCATTGTAAGGAGTGTTTTCCTACCGGACAGCCAACCTGTCAGCTGATCCCCTTCATCTGACAGGGCTTCAGGGGCTTTTGCTGCTCAAAATATTCTGGCACTGTCTGAGATAACAAGTGAATGACAAGCATATTTGGAGAGTTCCTCTGGCTGACCTGACTAGGAAGGCACAAATCTCACTGTTCCTTATCTGTATTAGCCACAAGTGTTGCTTGTTCAGTGCTGACAAGGAGGAAGCTTCATGGAAAGCAAATTGATCAAAGTGAAAAGGAAAGGAACTGACCAGAATGGCACGTTTATGATCAGTGTGCAGGCCAATATGCCCTCAGAGGACTATTGGTAAAAGCCTTTGCCATAGGCCAACCGGTCTTTCTCATTTGGAACATTTCCCAGCAGGAGCAATGGCACAGCATTTGGGTCAAGGCAATAGAAAATGTAGGTGTGCGTGGGAACCTCTGTACATTGCCACAGAGAGATGCACACACTCACACATACACATACTCTCTTGTACACTTGTATATAGCCTAAAAAGGACTCTTTTTTGTCCTCTGCAATTTTACAGTCACAATTCAAGAAACACCATTCCAGCATTTCCTTCTCTGAGTCTTCAGGTCAAACTGCTCCCTTTCCATTCATCTTTCTGAGAAGACAAAGCTGTGTTAGTATCAGCACCCGGACTGTACCCAGTCCTGGCTCTAAACTACTTGCTCTGTGCGTGCCTCCCTCCTACTGCATTGCGTGGTTGGCCTGTGCTGGAAGAAGCCTGAATGCTTTGCATAATGTGGAAGCCAAACTCTTAGGTGCCAAACTTCCTTGTTATGCAGATAATCCACTTTTTAGTAGATGCCATGCCACAGACTGTTCCCAAACAATCCATGTAGCCATTGCAAGTGTGGACTGTTTCCTGGGCATGTTAACAAGCCCTTTGCCGCTGGCAGGACTGCTGCATGGACATCTCAGCTGAGGACATAAGGGAACTGCTGCTTTGGCAAGTGAACTGCTGGAAGCCCAGCACCTTCCCCTGAGCTAAATGCAAGCTGCTGTCAACAACAGCCCAGTCTTGTCCAGTCCCTGTGGTATCTTGTCAAGTTCCTGACAACACAACTCACTTTTCTGCTATACTTCTATGACCACTGAGCGCATGGTATTTTCTCTGGCACTGATATAGCATTCCTGGCTGAACAGAAGGAGGACAGAAGTCATCTGGGCATGAAGCAGGTTGCTAAGTGAAATCTTCCATGATAACATTCAGATATGAGGGATAAAACTTTCTCCCATAATTTTTCTGAGTTAGTGCCTCTTACAACCCCAGATATTAGAGACTCAGAGGACAGAGATGCTGCTGCAGACTTGTTTCATGAGCCCAACACACAATGATCCTGGTTCTGTATGGAAATCTGATGCCACATAGGAGACCTTTCTTCTTTTGATTACACAGAGAAGAGGTAATTGTTAGCCAATTGGATATAAGGACTCTTCCTGCAGTGCCACAGCCACGATTTTGCTGCCAAAGAAGGAAATGAGTTCACCTCCCAGGGCAAAAGCAGCAGTGGAGAAATCTCTCTCTGTGAAAGAACTTTATCACATAAGGAGAGGAAAACATTTGCTCTCTTGCACACAGGAGCCTTTTTTCTCACCTGAGAGAGCTCTGAATGCTATTTCATATACTTATGTGAGAACCAGGATGATGAAGCAGAAAAAACGAATGAATATGGTCATGGTCAACAATGTCTGTTGTTCCCTGGTGGAAAACTAGTCCTTCTATACATTTACCCAGAGATTCCCTCCCAAGAAGGCTTCACTCCCTGCACAGCAACACTAAGGCCAATCCAGAGGAGATATGTTAGAATACCATAAATAGCGTGGGGCAGGCATACAGAAATATGGCTGTAAGGAGAACCATCACTTTAAATGAACTTCTAACATCTAAAACAAATGTATAAATCCCTGAGTTCTTATATTTGGCCCAGATCATATTCCCTGTGCAGCTGGTGAAGCCAAATGCTTCACTTACTCCTCATTGATGTCTAGCCTCCCCCTCAAATTTTACAATGTCAGCGAAAAATTAGATTCTTTCTTCTGAAACTTGACCCCTGAGGGCAGTTATACCCATAACCATAAAAATAGGCACTTCAGCTGGGGCCCTCAGAGATGTGTTTGTATTGGAACTGCTGACCCAAATGAGATTTTCATACCAAATCAGGCTCCACTAAGTTCCCTCAGTACAGAAGATTTCATTTTGAGGAGGATATCATACATTTTATGTACACGGAGGAGACAGACAACCTTTTAATCTCTTCAGCACAATCATGAATCAGAATGACAGATATTTTCAAGCACCCTGCAGGGGTCCCTCCCACTGGAAAGAGCATTCAGTGTCATCTGGCACAGGCATCTGAAATGTCCTTCAGCACTTGAAAATGCCCAGTCAGCCTTGGGCTCTTCAAGCTGGAGAGGAGACAGCCAGCAGATATAAGGTAAGGTCTGTAAAATCAAGAGAGGACAACTAAAGGGAATGGATGGATGACTGGATTTCCTTGCACAAGAAGTAGGGGCATCAAGTGAAACTAGCAGGTGGTCAAAGACAGAAGGATGGCATGCTTCCATTCCTCAAACCACTCATAGTTAATCTACACAGCTTCTCACCACCAATGGAGTGGCTACTGAACGTTTCCATTCATTCAAAAAGCTGTCACATAAATTCATGGGAGGAGAACCAGGTGCAGACTCCTGACCCCACACACAACAAATGCATTGGGATTGTGATGTGCCAGAGCCAGGAGAACCTGGGGAATGGGGCATTGTCCAGGGAAAGCCTCAGCATATCTGCCTATTCTCATAATTCCCGTACTCTGTCAGCTTCAGACACCAGTG
>Ga0065711_1013955_pt1 | contig 11276 bp, 12 predicted proteins | sample Hoacrofraction12_FD_59098 | JGI IMG/M metagenome (GOLD analysis project Ga0065711, IMG submission 59098) | Hoatzin crop microbial communities from Cojedes, Venezuela - Epithelial fraction 12 v2 (version 2) | ecosystem: Host-associated > Birds > Digestive system > Esophagus > Crop | place... | reverse complement strand
GGTAGGTTTAGGCTGGATATAAGGAAGAAATTCTTTACAATGAGGGTGGTGAAACACTGGAACAGGTTGCCCAGAGAGGTAGTGGAGGCCCCATCCCTGGAAACATTCAAGACCAGGTTGGACGGGGCTCTGAGCACCCTGATCTAGTTAGCGGTGTCCCTGCTCGCTGCGGGGGGGTTGGACTAGATGGCCTCTGGGGGTCCCTTCCAACCCAAAACTTTCTATGATCCTATGATTCTAATCACAGGCAGCGTTGGGCTCCATAGGACCAGAAGAAGAAAAATTCATCCTGGGAGCTGCCGGCTTGAACGATTTCCCTCGTACAGAGGCGGAGAGGGAACGACCTTGGGTCCCAGCCTGCCCGTGCACGCACTCCCTCCCCGCTGCTGTTGCCAGCAGCAACTTTTCCCAAACGGAAAGCCAGCTGAAATACCATTACTCTCAGCTTAATTTTGTATTTCATTAGCTTTAAAATGAAAAAAAACCCTAAAAGCCAAAGCAGGCACCAAGATGGCAACACGAGACCTCGGAGGAGCTCCTGTTGCCTTGGGAGGCTGGTCCTGGATCCTCATCAGCCAAACCCTCCGGCAGATGCAGCTCCACCGCCTTCACCGGGAACGCTGTGGAAGGGAAAAGCGGCTCCCATACGTAGGGGACCGTTTGTCACAGGGGATGACAAGCAGTGGTCCCCGCAGCCAGGGCCTCCTGCCCCTGCACTCATCCTGCCAGCAGCATGGTCCTGCTCACAGGATCTGCCTTGTTCGTAACCCAGACCAAAAGGCTGTTGCAGACCAAAGTCTGCTGCAACACAGGCACGGCAATGCGTGGGTTTTTTGCAGCGTGGGCGTCTGCCAAAGCAGGTCCCGGGTCCGACACCGGTGCCGGTTGGAGGCAGGGATGGAGGCAGCAGCTCCGGCTCCTTCGCAGCCTCTGCTGTGGAGAAACATCTTGGCTGACTCACTCCTGCTGCAAGCACTGCCCTCCCTCCTCTCCTTCCCCATCCCTTTCTCTGCAAGCTGCAGGCAGCTTCTTTATGGACAGAAGATAGACTTCCAGTTGGTTTCTCTTTTTTTTTTTTTTTTTCAAGCACAAAGCACAAGGACGAAAAAAGGGCTGCACCGTTTGGATAAGCAAATCATCCGAGAGTGTTAAAGCATTAATCACAACAAGGGGAACGACATGGCAGGCTTTCCCGGTGATAAATAGCCCCTTGGTTAATACAGAAAAGAAAAATCCCACCCTAACTATGGAGACGTGGAGTTTTAATCAGCCTTAACAAAGAAGAACTCCTGTTTGTACGCAACTAGAAACAGAAAGCATCATTTAATGTCTGTCAATTAGTGTCACGCTCCACCGCTAGCATATCCATCAAGATTAAATAGTGTCCAATGCTGACATAACATTTACACTTGTTTGTGCCAAATCATTTATTAAAAGCTAAGGAAAAAAAAAAGGAAAAAAGAAAAAAGGCTGCCTTTGGATAATGTAACTGTTGACTAACATTTGCATGCAATAAACCGCATACTTGGCAAGGGCTCGCAGGGCCGGAGCCAAGAAAAATCTTCAACTTGACCCATGCAGAATTTGCAAACCAGAGCAGTGGGAACAAGTTCGCTACATGGAACTAAACAGGGGATGGAAAATGCAAGGACACCCGAAGTGCCAGGCTGCATCAGAGCAGTGTTGGCCCCAGTTTTGGTACCGGTTATTACAAAGCTGCTTCGGAGAGAAATGCAGAAAACCCCTCCGCAGCGAGCACTAGGATGCGTCTTTTGGGATGTGCGGATGCTTCCCAAGGAGAGAGGCAAGCTAAGCCATAAAGCACCAGGATTTAGAGCTCTTAAAACCCCTTGAGGCTTTTCAATATTTACTATTCTTATTCTGAGTGCGCTCATCACCCACAGAAACACTTCATCTCTTTCCAACCCAGCTAGTGCCTTGGTGGCTGCCGGGTGGCAGGGAGTCCCAGAGCCCATTTTGAGGAGCTGGACCACCTGGCTCTCCCTCCCACTTTGAGCCGTCCCAGCAGCAGCAGCGATGCCGAAGGGGGTCAGGGAAGCATGGGAGAAGACAAGTGGCCCAGTCAACAAAGCAGATCTTCACCACAACAGACAGTGATGGGGAAAGAAAAGGAAAGGGGGGAAAAAAAAAAGAAAAAAAGAGTACTTTGGTGATGTGGCAAAATGCAGCTTTGCAGATTGGCGTTCCCATGGGAAACTCCTTCACTGTGTCTCACAAAAATCCAAGGCGCATTCCTACTTTTTCTTCTGTTATGGTCTGGGCATCATTTATTAAGAACAGCCAAAGGCAGAGAGAAATCTGCAGCAAATAGCCCTGGAAGTGCTTCGAAAGCCGCCTGCCTGCGGTAATTTATGGCAGCCGACTCGCAGAAAGGAAAGTCGACAGATAAGACAAGTATTTTTACAGGAAAAGGAGTTAGGAGCAAAGCATATATGGGTGGGTTTTGTGTTGAAACGCTCTGGTCTTGGAAGAAGAAGGAAATGGGGCAAAGAAAAAGGGTTTTGGTGTCAGGTACCAGGTGTGAGCAGAGGGACTCAGGCTCGTGGCTTTATCCCCCAGCCCAAAATAGGAAAGTGGGGGGGTAAGAAGGACACCCTGTCCATCACCCGTGGTCACCTCGCCGCAGAGCCCCCGGCAATGCCCTTCCTGGGGACGGGGAGGGTGAAAGGCACTGAGGGAGCTGCAGCATCTGGGCTCTGCCTCCTGCATGGGGGAGCTGGCCTTTCCCTCTGCTCAGCAAGCTGGCAGGGAGAGCAAGGCCGTCAGGGAGGCTCCGGCGGGACATTCCCACCGGCCGGTGCCGGAGCAGGGGGAGATCTCCGCAGGGTCAGTGGGGGAGGATGCTCACGGCACTGTAGCTGTTGATTTCATCCAATTTTGTTCCCACTTCGGGCTTTTTCCAGCACCAGGGTTTGGCTTTCCAAGACATATCTGCCACGCGTGGGTCTCCCCACCTCCCCTTTCATCCAGAGCCTTCAGGGAAACCAGATTTCCAGAAAAGCAGGGTTTTTTTCAGACTCAAGGTGGTACAACCTCAGAGAAAAGCCAGTCTACCCTTGGCTACGCACAGCCCCGTCGAGCCCCAGCTGCCCAGCCTGAGGCTCCCAGGGAACCACTCCCAGCTTTTAAGCCTGAGTTTCCAACACAGTTTGATTTTATGACCCAGTTTGCATTGCTGGAGCCCGGCGATGCTGGATCGGGGCTCTCAGCAGTGACAGGGCAAAGGAGCAGAGCGGGACCCTGTCCCGAAGAGCCCGTGGTACCGAGAGGAGGTAAAAGCAGGGATGTCGGCTACTCGGCAAAGCCTCCCACGGTACTTTTCCACCAGCGAGCGAATCGCCCAGCCCAGGCGGCACAACGGGGTCCTGCTCGCACTGCGCCGGAAAGCGGAGGGATTAGCACAAGTCTCTCTGCAAACAGGGCTTGGGTGGGGGCACCCAGGGCTCCTCGCCACTCCCCTGAGAATAAATGGCTGAGTTAACTGGGAAAATGCACCGGCCGAGCTCCAGCGAAGCCATTATTCATTGGGAGCCGCTTTCTCATGGGGGATGGCAGCGCCCGGGCTGCTGGGTTGGAGATTTGCAGGGTTTACACGGGACAGAGTAACTCTGGGGCACACCCAGAATAACTTCCCCTGCAGAAGGATGCCCAAGCGCTTTGCAAACATCGACCCAACGGCTGCTCGGTCGGGGCCGGGACGAAGCTCCCTCCCCAGTCTGGGCGCAGGGCTGTCGGAACAGAGAGCAGCCCAGATGTTCCCCTCAGACACGTGCAGATGTTTTCTCCCCGGCCAGGTCTGAAGCAAGCAGAACGTGGGCTGCCTTTGTACCAGCTAGATAATATTAATCCTTTTTCTAGACTCTGAGCACTTTGGCGGCCGGGAGCTCTGCCAGCGTCTATGGGATTTGTTTGCTGCTAGGTATCGTCACGTACGAGGTGGGGGGGCTGCAGATGGCAAGGCTCCAAGGCAAGTTTCCACGACGAAACTGAGTTTTTCCCAAACCCCAGTGTTTCAGTCTGGATATCCATGCTGTTCCCCAGTGAGCAGCTACCTGCATCAACTGTTTCCCCCCCAGAACAGTACTTCCACATTACAGGCTTTATCCTTTTTGCCATTTAAGACCTGCAAGCCAGCACCAATCCTGCACTGCTCCTGTGGCCAGTCCATGGGAACCCCCAAGCATCCATATAAAACCAGCTCAGTCCCTGCTCCCCAGAAACATGATGTAATTGATGACATGAGCACGAAGAGGTACCGAATCCAGAGTGATTCGGGTCACTCCCCATCTCAATTCAAGCGCCAGCTGCTCAGCTTCATCAAACGAGGAGATGGCGATGGGCACCACTAAAGCAGCAGCAAAACTTCCCAGGCCCAGGACTGCGCACCAAATCTTTGTGGAAACTTTGGGGTTTTTCATGTCAACTAGTAAGCAAACGGAGAATTTTAGGGCAAAAATGCTGGAGCAGGACCTGGGGAGCCCTCGAGGCACCTTTGCAAGAGCCAACTCAACACAAGGCAGCCCCTTGCCTGGGCACCAGACAGCAAGCAAAGTACCAGGGCACCGGCTAATCCAGGGTCTGGAGCTCACAGGCTTCAGAAGGACCAAGGAACTAACTTTATTTGTGACACCAAGACCTGCTCAATTTTTACCCAGATTTTGCCATCAGCAAGGGCACTCTCTGCTCTCCATAGATTTCCCCCAGGTCTCTCCCCTTCCCAGCCCCAACCACCTCCGGGCAAATGACCAATATTTCACCCCTCCCTGCCGAGCGGCTTTTTGCTGGGTGTCGATGGCACATCAACCCTCCTCATCCTCTATTTGCGCTGGTGAAAGGAGGAATTACTGCAGTATTTATCTACGCTCTCTTTCACCAGGAGACCATTCATCTCCTTCGCATAGCAGCCCTGCGGGCACCGATCGCTGCACACTTCTCATACCACTTGCTAAAAACATCACGAGGGAAAAGCTATAAAGCAAATAAAATAATAGAAAATTTTAAATGAAGGCGGTTAAGGTACTTGGAGGACCCGGTTGACCAGCGGTCGTGTCTGAGCTGTGTTGGCTGTTGCAGACCCGCACCTCCGAGCAGCATTTGGAGGGTTTATTTTCCTCCAGACAATGACAAACAGACTTTTGCTTTGCTAATTGGTGAAAAAGAAAACAGGGGGAAAGCCTGGCTTTCCTCCTCCCATCAAGGTGAGTAAGAGTGGGGCCTCTGTGCTGCAGCGAAACGGGCAGGAAGCAAAGCAAAGGTGAGGACGCTGCGCTGGGGATGTACATTGTGCGTACGGGACCTGCTTCATTCCAGGACCGCAAGGCTCATGGCCCCAAACTGGCAATATTTAGGGCTGGAATGACATTCACCTCCTCCACAGCTGCCTGCAGCTGGGGCTTGGCCACCCTGCGACGCTCCATGGCAGATTTACAGCTGCAGAGCCCATCGGAAAACACTTACCTGTTCTACAAACGGAACCCTTGTCTTTTAAAAGGAATTAAATCTTGTGGATAAATACAAATGTTTTTATTCCCTTTGAGGACAATTGTGGCAGAATAAGATAGCGGGTTAAGGTGTGGCCGGAAAACCTTTCACTCCATGGGCTGCATCTTGTCATCCAAGATAAACAGGCAGCTTAATGAAATATCAAGAGGGAAAAGGTGAGATATTTGCCTTTATGTTCATTACCCTTTAAAGCAGAAACAATATTTGAAGAGAAACAAAGAATTGGGCAAACCAGGTAATAATCACATGCGGTGAATAAACACAGCCCAGATCCTGGATTAATCAAATGACTTCAATAAAAATCCAAACGCCGGGGCTCTGGCGGCGCAGGGGAGAGCACCCGCGTCCCACAGTACACGCAGCCCTCGCACCCGCCACCGGCCCTGATGCCTCTGCCAGAAGGTCCCCCCGGACGGCGTCCCCAGGCACTGTCCCATCGGTGTCACCACCACCCGCGTGTCCCAGGGAGTGTTCGTCCCCCGGCACCCCGCTGTACCCACGACTGATGCTCGGGGTGCACCTTCCACCCGCCGGCAAAGCCCTCGGGTACTGTTTCTCCCTTCACCCACACAAGCTTTGAGATATTACTGTTGCTATTTAATTTCATTTCCCACTTTTCTGCTTGTCTTCTAGAATTACAGACCCTAGGAAAAATATCAGTCGGGAAGTTTATAAGACGTGGACTGCGCAGTGGAAGGGAATTTATTTGTTCACACCAACCGAAGACTTCAGTATACGAACAAGTGAACGCCTGCTGCCCTACAGATCTTCGCTGCAGGAAAAATTGCAAGTTTAAGGAGTTGCTACGGTCTATTGGATAAATACGATGCATTAAAAAATACCCTCAGAAGGTATTTACACAATAATCTGTACTGGTTCCAAAGAAACCATTAGTGTTAATTAGAAAACCAGACGCCTTCCCCGGGCTAAACACCACCCAGCACGGAGGGAGACGGGGACCTCGTGTGTCACGGCTCTTGGCAAGTGCCACCTGCCCACGGGTGGCACCTCCAGGAGCCCATTCCTGCTCCCAGGGAGCCGTCCCGAGCATGCAGAGGTGATGGAGGAGCCGGGGCAGTGCCCTCGGGCTTTGCTTGCTCCACCGCTTCCCGGTGCTGCGGCTCTCGGTCCCCTCCTGCTCGGCTGCAGGAATTCCCCATTTCGTGGCCATCAACAAGGTAAGCAGATGCCAGAGGTTTAAAGCAGAAAGGGAGGAGAAGAGATAACCATCGCCGTGAGGTTTTGCAGAGGTCCTTCAGCCTCTCTAGTAATCTCAGCCAGCCTCTCCAGCCAGGCTAAAACCAACCCCTTCTCCCGACCGCAGCCTTTTGCTGCTGGGAAAACCGGGGCTCAGCCCAGGCGTTCCCAGCTCTGCAGCCACCCCACGCCTTCCTACCAAACAATCTCACTTTATTTCCCTCAATAACCAGCTGTTATTATTTACAGCACCAGCAGGACGCAGCACAAAACAAGCATTTAACGAAGTCAGACAACTGTTGGGCAAACCAAAACCAGAGAAAACGTAAGAAAAGTTTAAATTACTCACCGGGCAAACGGCGGGAGAGCAGCCTGAAGTCCTCGGGGGTGTCAGGACGAAGGGCGGCAGCCACGTCTCGGGCAGATGAGGAAAGCTTCTCCCAGGGCATCTCACAAGGGCACAGAGTCTCCTTCCACGGGCTTTTAGTTTTCCAGGGTGTTTTTCCTTTATTTCAGTAGACTAAATTCAGAGCTTTGACAGCCTTGAATAATTCAAGGGTAGAAATCCCTCAGTCCCCCTTGGTCTAACAGGGAAGACATGGATGGACAGGAATCGGTGTTATCAGCAACTTAGCTGCAAGTTTAATCACGTAATTCTTGTCCCCTGTAACCACATATCACCCAAGCACAAAAATTCCCTCCCATGCAGACACGTATTAGGGGCATTTCTCAGTTCTTGGGGAATTACTGGGAATAAGCTGGAGGTGAATGGCAATTATCATAAAGAGAAATGTAGGGGTCCTCACCAGTCTTCATATAAAAACAGTATTTAGCATTTAAGAAGTATGCATTAAGTGTGTCACACACGTCACGCTTCAGGATTACACAGGTTTACTACACAGGGGAAAGGGGGGGGTAAATATTTACTCTACAAAGCAAACAAATAGAAACCTGTCAAAACCATTTTGCTGAGCAGAAATAGCCCTTTATCTTTCGATCTTGTCTCCTCAGCTCATCAGCCAGGCGAGGCACCCTGCTCTCCACCCCAGCACACCGATGGGCAGTTGCACCTTCTTGATTTTTCCCTGACAGTAAAAAAAAAAAAAACCACAAGGAAAAGAGAAAGGGCAGAATAGGTCAGAAAAGGAAAGTCCTTTTTCCTTTGGGGTGGGCCAAGGGCTGCAGCATCGTGCTGCTGTTTCCCTTTGTGGCCAGCCTTGACTCCCCAGGTAGGGGTTTGCTGCTGAATTAATTATCATAAATATTCCATTATTGTTATTTGCCAGCCCAGGAGTGGCTGGGACAGGACTGCTGGCTGGCTGCATCCCAACAGAAGTTCATCTTTAGGATTTTAAATGCTTCTCTTAATTGCTGCACTGGGAACGCACTGAAATCAGTTCATCCTGTATCACTGGAAGGTGAATACCCTGGGGAGCAGCACCTATTCCAAACCTGTCATACTCTAAACAAAACTGACAAGAAATCAACTGTGCTCCACCCCTTTGTCAAAATTACATGAGGATGCTCCCAAAACAATCCTTCAGACCCAGCTCCAGGTTTTTAAGGCTGGAGATCTACACCAAGGAGTTCCAGACTCTTCTTTTTAAATGAGAGCTGCACAGTGCTCGGTAAGCTGAAGCATTATTTTAAGATAACCTGGGTTTCATGCTAGGTTTCACGAAAGGACCAAGCAGTTCTGCCAGGCTTACTAGAGCCAATAAGGAGGAAAAAGGGCTGCAAGAACCCCGGATCCTCCTGACAATGTTGGAAAGATTCAAATTTAGAAGTGAGGTATGGTAGACTTTGGACCAAACTGTGCCCCAAAACCCCCCAACCCCACCAAAAGAGATGAGGAACCCCTTCTGCTATGCACATGCCCAAGCATTAGCAAAGCCCATGGCACCCCGTGCCCCGCAGCACAGCCATCCCACCCCGCAGCGACACCGCTCGGCTCGCAGAGCCCCCGGCCTCCCGCAGCAGCAGCCACCTAGATGCCAAATCACAGAGGTGATTTATCACTGGGACCAGAGCAAGGCTACCTGCATCAGACACGAAGCTGGAGACCAGAATCCCCGCACAGAGCCACCTTGCAGCCAGAAACATTTTCCACCCCGAGCCGAAACAGTTGCTCTACGCTGGAGATCTCCTAATCAAAAGGCTGTGATTACTTCTGCCCCCAGTGCCGGGCAGAAACCGTACCAATAAATGTGTCTTTTCCTTTTTACTAAAGGGGATGGTAAGATCTAAAGCAGCTGAATATCTGCTGGGGTTTTCCCTTCAAATTAGCCAGCAAATATTACTGAAATCTCAGCAAACAAGCAGCTGCCCCAGGGCCTTCACCCCATGCCCTTTCTTCCAGGTGGGAAGAAATTCCAGTTTGGGAATTTGCTGCTGAACAAGGCCACCGTCTGTGGGTTTGCTCTGCAAATCTCCGAAGTCAATTCATTGCCAGGAGGACCGCGTTCCAAAACCCTTCAGCGGCTCCTAGAGGAGCGCAAGCCCATAGTACAGATGTCTGCTCCTACCAGAGTGCAAAACCCCTCCCAGCAGCATTTTCCTCCTCCAGTGTGATGACGAAGAGCTTCATCTGACTCAGATGGTGAGGTGCTGAGCCTGCCAAGTGTTCAGGCAACACTAGAAGGCACCATTCCTCCAGGGATCGGCCTGCCCGGCTGCCACCCGCCTGCTCCTCAGCCTGAGCTGGAGCTCGATACCCCACCACACCGCTAAGGAAAGCCACAAGCATGAGCCTGGAAGGACAAAAATCAGAATATTTTATTTCCTTGAGCTCCAGTGATACAACTGTAGCAGCATTTCACAACTGAACTCCTGCATTGTTAAATACACATTTAAGGAAACACATTAAACTCCAAGGCAGGCAAAAAAAAAAAACAAAACTGCGGACAAAGTTACTCATCCTCCCCCTTAAATAAAATGTGCGTTTGTTGCAGACAAAGCAGCAGTACATGTTTCACATACCAGGTTAAAATAAGACTTCAGACTCGCAGCAAAACTTTCGAATGCAAACCTAGAAGAGGCGAGGAGGGGCTTTGGTGCAGGGGCTTTCACCGGGGGATCCAGCATTACGTACAGCAGGCAACAGCGAAAACGTGTAAGAGACTGCTGCAGTCATTTGACCAACTGGGCACGCTCCCAGCTGCAGAATGGGAAGTCTGGTTTTATCGGATACCCAGTGTAATCCATAAAGAGCTCTACAAACGTACAAGTGCTCCTCACCATCTGCTCAAGGCAGAGCAAGTTCCCAAGAAAACCTGGTTGATACTTCTTTATGTGCTCAAAACTCAGGACATGCTCGCATTTTTCTGGCCAGTGCCCGAAATGGGGTGCTACATCCCCCTCCAAGGACGCTGCTCAGCTGGCCAAATTCACAACCACCCTCCCAAACACTCCATTGCCCCAGGCTCTGTTCCCTGGGCAAGTCCATCCTTCCCATCCCAGCTACTCACAGGTTACTCCAAACAGGAGATGAATTTCTCCTGGAATAGCCAAAGTGAGGTCAGAAATATTCAAGCTAAGCAGCCAGAGGAAGAGGATGATGCACTGGGACTGCTTGCCCAGTATGACTCCCAGCTACTGCAGTCACACTGAAAGCTGTCACCTTCCACGTTATGCTACGGTTTGCCTCTTTCATATTAAAGTGACCCAAAATTTTCATCTAAGTGTTGATGCCCATCTCTGATGGAAATATTTTGTGCAGTTCTGGTTCCTGTCAGTGACTCTCCAGTTGCTAAAGTCAATAGAAAAAGACATCCAAGGCTAACAGACAGCTCAAAGACCTCCAGCCTTGAGGATCTCCATGTGTGGAGAGACCTCAGGGCTTTCTTCAGCCGCACCACCAAGACCAGCAACCTCAAACTTACAATTTTTACATTTTAAGACACAGGGTGCATTTGACACAGTGACTCATTCAGTTTAAGTGACAAAAAGGCACCAAGAAGCTCATTTCACCATTATCCGTGGTACAAGGTTACTCTACACAAGGCACAGGCAGCACCGCCCACAGAGGTGCTCTTTGATTTACCTTCTCCAAATAACGGAGGCAAAAGGATCAGCTCTGCTTAGTGTCATCCTACGCAACGCACCGGGCTGACGGGACACCTCCAGGGACACGGGACAGCCCCAAAGCTGCCCATCGCATCGCCGCTGCCCCCCAGCGCCCTCAGAAAGGGGACGGTGCCAGCTCAAGACATCAGCTGCTGGCACGGCAACCTCCAGGGATGGAGATTTGCCAGTTGGTGCCCTGTAACTTATATTTACACATCCAGGCCCCTAAAACCCCTCATTAGCTACTGACTGCCCAAGCAACCGGCTAAGGGATGCATTTGGGTTTGGAAGAGCCTTTCCCAGGAGGAGCAGGGCACGCAGCAAGGCTGCGACCCTTCCCGAGCAGGCACAGCTTTGCTGGCACCGCAAAGCTCAGCATCCCGCAGCAGCAAAACCAAACCCGCAGCACGAGGAACCTCTCTGGGTTGATTTTTTTTTTTTTTTCCTCCTCCCCAGAGATGAGCAGCAGCTTCTTGTCAAACACGGGCTGG
>Ga0065711_1011191_pt1 | contig 11276 bp, 5 predicted proteins | sample Hoacrofraction12_FD_59098 | JGI IMG/M metagenome (GOLD analysis project Ga0065711, IMG submission 59098) | Hoatzin crop microbial communities from Cojedes, Venezuela - Epithelial fraction 12 v2 (version 2) | ecosystem: Host-associated > Birds > Digestive system > Esophagus > Crop | place... | reverse complement strand
GACGACGGCACGGTATGTTGGTATATTGTTTTGGAGGAGGTTCTTGGGCAGGGGCTAGGGGAGAGATGAGGGAGGTGCAGCCTGGCTTACTGCATTCAGCACTGTTTTCCTTTTTGCAAATAGCTGTGAAAGAAAGTATGTGTCTTCTTAGCAGAAGGCGCAGGTGCACTTTCTGTGGAGCTTGACTGGCAGAGAATGCTTCTCTCTGGGATTCCGTCGCACCGGTCTATGCGAAATCTTCAAACACAAAGTGTTAACCGCGCAGCTTATCCGTTTTTCTTTCTAAGCAAAGAGTTTTCATCCTGAACTCTGAAGATGGGTGTCGTGGTTTAACCCCTGCCGGCAACTAAGCACCAGACAGCTGCTCACTTGTTTCTTCTCTTTCCCCTGCGGAATGGGGAGGAGAATAGGAAAAAGTAAAAACTCGTGGGTTGAGATAAGGACAGTCTAATAGCAAAGCAAAGGAAGAGATTATAATAATAATAGTAGTAATAATATATACACAAAACAAGTAGTGCACAAATGCAATTGCTCACCGCTGGATGAACGATACCCAGCCCACCCCAAGCAGCGATCGCTCCCCCTTGGCCAGCTCCCCCAGCTGATGCGCTGAGCATGGTGTGGAGTATCCCTGCGGGCAGTTTGGGTCCGCTGTCCCGGCTGGGTCCAGCTCCCTGCTTCCCGTATGCCTGGCAGGCCAGGCCGGCCTGAGCAGCTGAAAGAATCCCGGACTGCCTAGCAACAACTGAAAACATCAGTATGTTACCAACATTGTTTTCATCCCAAATCCAAAACACAGCATTACACGAGCTACCAGAAAGAAAATCAACTATCTCAACCGAAGCCAGGAGGATGGATCTAGGTCATTACGCTGTTTGTTTCTCAGCTTAGACGATGAAAACTGGTTAGATACCAGAAAAACTTTTCTGGAAAACTGTGCAGACCAGTAGAGCCATGTCATAGCCTGAAAAATGATGGGCTTAACTTTCTCTCTGTTGGCAGCACACAGTGAAGAATCACAGCTGACTTTTTTGGAAGTCTCATTTGTCTCTAATATGCATACTTTCGGGGTTAATTCCTGCTTAAAGTTGTTGGGTGATACTCTTAAGTTACAGAAGGATTCCCTGACTTTAGTCCACAGGTGGCGTTTACACTGGGAAATAGTTAGCGTGCTATGTCCAGGTGTTGTTCTGAGATACCATGCAAAGATCTCAATCTTCCGAAAGTTACACGGTAAAAGAAGTACCAAAATTTTCTATGAAAAATAAAGGATTTGTAAACCACATCAACAGCACAGAACTCTACAGTTTGGAGAGACGTTGCTGCTGCTACTGAAATCCTTCCTTACTGGAAGGACTTGTTTTGAACCACCGCAAGGGCTGTGATGCGTTTTTGTTTTTTTTTTAAACCTTATGCATGGAAACATATTTGATACACTGGAATAATATTGTAGTCACTTCAGAGTGCACTCTTTTGTAACTCTGTACATTCATATTTGCAGTCTTTTGAAAATCTGGGGTGACTGAACGATGTTCCCCGCTAACGGTCCCAAGGTCAAATCTCGTCCGTGCTCTTGGTCTGCTAGCGCACCCGTGTGGTGACGGAACGTACTGCCCTCTGCAGAGAGCCCGGGTTTGCAGGGACTCGTGCCGCTATGGACAGCCCTTTGATAGAGAGCAGACAAAAAGGTAAAAAAGGAAAGGAACGGAGCGAGTCCTTTTTTCTCTCGAAGTGAAGAAAAAGAAAAAACCCAAACCTATAAGGATTTTGTAAAGAAGTTTCTAAATAGGAATTTTGGAAACAGGCTCATATTGTTCCAATTCTACTCTTAAAACTTCAGGAAAGGTATCCAGGGGCTGATAGCTCCTTGTCTTTCCCATTTTTAGCATGGACTTCAGGTTGAATGTTCATCTTGGTGGGAGTTTGGGTTATTTACAGAATTGGCAACTGTCACTCAATCCCTAAAAGTTGTTACATGCCTTCAGCTTACAGCACAAATATATAAAGATGTCAGTGACAAGGTAGAATATGTGGGAGAAAAGTGCTGTTGCGAACAGTGCTGGAATAATTGAGCTATTTAGGTAGTGTACTTGGTGAAATACAGCTTTTATTCTCCAACTTGGTCATTAAGTTTGAGATTTCTCAGAATAAACCCTTGACTTCATCAAGTATGGCCCAAGACGGGGAAGGAAGGCTGTCAGCCCCAGGAAAAGAGAAAACTCGCATGTCCAGCGTCCACTGGAATTCGGTAGGATCCAAGTGCTGCGCTCCTTTGTGTTGCTTTGAAAAGCCTGATGGTGCTGTATTTGTTGTTCTGCAGTGCCATGGTAGCAAAAAGGCACTCTGCCTTTGTGCACAGAAATCGCGAGGGAGCAGGTGCAGAGAGGTGATTTTTACACACGTTCTGGAGGTCGAAAACTCGCCATACTTTCGTGTTTTCCAAAGCCCCACATAGATATTGCAGAATATTTTGTAGAACTGAACCATTTCTTCTGGCCCTAAGGTTAATACCTTTGTTTTCATTTGGAGAAAATACGAAGATGTTTGCTGTGCAGTCGCCGTTCTCGGCAGCACGTTTCAGTGCTTCCCTCTGGCAGAGAGATGCGTTGTGTTGAGTTCGAGGGATGCGAGAGGTCAAGATAAATCCACAGGAGAATCACTGTTAAGTGATACATTGCCTCTGAATTTGAGTGCAATCTGTGTTTGGCTTAGTACACCTCTGAAAGAGGATTAGAAGGAAAGAAAACTGCCGCTGTTTGAACAGTTTCTAGTCTGTCTGTTTAGCTGCGAAGTTCCTTGCTTTTTCTTGTGGCATAGTGACAAAAAATATGCTACAGTACGTCTCGCTGGTCCCTCAAGATGCCGTTATCTTCCTAACGAGACTGTAGTGCTCAGAGTGACAAGTTCCTACCTTGACTGTAGAATAAAAGATTCACTTTCATTCACATTGACTACTAAAGTAGTGTCATGAACTGTCCTGTACCCTTTGGTATTTGACAAGCTAACCTAAATTAACAGGCGTTTGTTGCATTATTTTATGTCTATGATTATGAAGAACTTCTTGAATGAATTTTTCCAGGACAGCTGATGAACTAGACTCTTACGGATAAACACAATTCTAAATGGAAGCAAGGTGCCATAGTAGAATTTTACTTCTGGTGAAGTCATTTCTTTGTGATTATATTCTAGGGAATCTGCTTCCGATGAGGTTATTTTTCGAAACATTATGTAGGACTTCTTTGAGATCAAACCATTACAATATACAATTGACAATATGGGCTTGGTGGTTGAAATTGTGAAGGATGATACTCTTCAGATTTAACACTCATCTGGATTGCTTCTTTTAGCTATTCTGAGTTTGTATTGCTTGAAGCCAGAATAAGGCTTTTATAAAGATTCCAGCATCGTTGCTAGACTGTAATCCTCTGTGTTTTTACTGTGGGTGGTACTTCCCTTGGGGTGTCTCTTACGAAGAAAATCCTCAGTGCTGTAAGCATTACAAGGCTGGTGCAGCGTCACAGCGTTCGGAGAGGTGATGTTCCTAGTGGGAAGGAAAGGAGAGGTGTTCTGTTCTTAGAGCAGTAGCTTCCAGACTTCACCAGCTTCGAAGATTGTGGTGAATTAATGACAGTGAATGTATTGGACTGTGGTAAATTAATGACTTCAGACGTATCGTACTACCTGTGGTTTATATGGTGGAGCTTGAGGAAGAACAGGGCTACAGCGTGTTCTACAACCTGAAAAGATGGTTTCCCTCCCCATGAGAAATACAAATATCACAGTTTGGAACTGCCCCGTATTAATTTGGGCTGTTCCAGGATAGAAGATAACACAGTCTACATTTTAATGCGATGGTCTTTGAGTCTGTGGAGGTGTCATGGTTTAACACCTTCAAACTGAGAAGAACTTTGAAGCCTGACAGATTTCTTGGAGTGTATTTTTCTCGGAGGTCAGTAGCATTACGTGTCTCATGTACTGGAGGACAGCGATGATCTGCAAGCTGTTCCTGCTGCTGTGTGGTGGGAGGCTTTGGTGTTCCCTTGGCTCCCTCCTGCTGAGGTGTTCGGAAGGTGACCTGTGCAGCAGGAGCCAGCCCGATAGCCCCGGCCTTGGGATAGGGCTGGACCTGGACTTCTGCTTCCCAGGGTGCCGCAGTGGCAGAGGGACTGGTGAACAGCAAGGCAAGTTCTTCTAATTTATGATTCCTGTGTGAGTATTTTGGCCTTTATTTCTGTTCCCTGGAAGTTAGAGTAAGTTTATGATTGTAAGCTTTGTTGTTAGTATTTTTGTAACAATTGACCGACTATGTTATAAATATTACTGCTAACTGTAGCTTAATGCTTAAATGTTCTATGCCCACATAAGCCTTTTTTTTCTTTCCCTTCTCACTCTTTGATATAGCCTGATTCTAGTAAAAAATGAAATAGTTTCAGTTTTAAATGCATTAATCTAATAGAGAATTAAGGAAAAGAATAGAATTTATATGAATAAGTGGTTTCTTGTTTGCTTCACTAGAGCTAACAGTATCGAGAAAACAAAACTTTTCCCTGCCCATTTAAAAATATTTACTCCTTCAAGAAGTCAAATACTCGGAATGTTGTGCTTAGCCCTGCCTGCAGCACAGTATAGGTATAAAAATGCAGTTGTTTTCCTTACGGTTGCTCTGGACAACTGGGATTTTTGCTCACAGAATTAGCTGCAAACCTCTCGGGCAGGGAGCTCATCCGCACGGCTTAGTGCCTTCGGCTGGTGGAGGAGTCTGCCTCCAGCCCGTGAACGCAGTCTGCGAGGCTGCGAGCCTCTGCTGTAACTGTCTGTAGAACAGAAGTGCTCTCTGGCTGTGTGTCTGCTGTAAGGCTCGGGGTTGTTGCGCGCTCTGCGCTGGGCTGGCAGCGCGCTGTGGCAAACCACGGGCGTTTCAGCAGACGTCTTCAAGGGTCGGCTTTCGTAGCTGGTGATGATTCCGTCACGGCTGACACAGGTCTCATCCTCTGACGTTTGGTCACAAACCTCAACTCCTGATGAAGTCATCAAGACCTATAGGAGTCTGATGAATTAAAAACTGAGGAAGGAGCGATGTGGCTCCTTCCCCAGCAGAAGTAACTGTGCTTGCTCTAGTGGGCCTTCGTCTGGAAACAGAGCAGCTTTAACGCGACCGTGGTTTATAACCAAAAGTGCTGCTTTGTGTAGTTAAAAGGGAGCACTCTGGTGCTAGGACTGGTGTAGGCGTGAATTATTTTGAAGTTATATATGTATTTTAAACTTATCTTATATTTAACTTTGTTTTTTCCTTTGGTGAGGAAAATCTGGTATCTATAATGGTCTCCATATAAAGATGCACTTATTTGAGACTGTGATGTGTGGGTGGAAAAGGATTTGCCTAAGAAAATCATGAGCTGACTCTTAAAAATATTTTGGAAATGAACGGCAAGGGAGAGAAGATAAATATTTTATAAACATGGCCAGATGAATTTATAGTTTGGCTTGTCAGAGATCACCAGTTGTTCCCAGTTCTGGCATGACAGCTCTCTCTCCTGCCCATCGAAATGCAACATTCTCATCTTCTGACCGTGTCAAGCTCTAATATTGCGGCTTCGCTCCTTCCCAGGTGGACCCAGACGTGCTGAAAAATCATCACCGCCAAATCGTTGTGTTCGCTTAAAACCTGAATCAGCCTGGCAGAAAACCAAAGCAATTTGCCAGCAGCACGAGGTCTTATAGGTGGCGATTAGGAAAGTGGGGGAGGTTTTTCTCAAACATCCAGAACTGAAATTTCAGGCAGACTGTGGAGTCCAGGGAGCTGGTTTGTGTCACCCTGGCGGTGTCCCTCCCTGGGAAAGGTGAGGCCGGAGGCGTGCTGGGAGGGGGGAGGCAGCCGCAGCCCTCCCTGCGCTGGCTCCCTTCCAGCCCTTGCCATTACCTTTCCTTTTCCTGTCGAAAAAAGGGGCGCAGGTCAAAAAAGTAGGAACAGGTAGAAGTGTTCCGTTTCCCATTTTCTCTCTTCACAGAATACCTACCATCATTTGGTCATTCAGCTCTGCTTCCTATTTCTAAAAACAGCCCAGAGCAGATGAGCCAGTGTTGGTTAATAACTCGGCTTGCCCAGGCTTTCTTCCTTTTTTGGTAGTATTCGTTTGCTGGGAACATTCCAGGGGTATAGAAAAAGATACTTTGTTGTGTCTGTTTCTGCTTGTTCACAAAAGACATTTTTATATTAAAAGCAGGAGCTTTTCTTTCCTGTGTTTTTTTTTTCCTTTTTCTTGTACATTACTGAAAAATAAGGTCAGCCAGCAACCCCGCCAACTGCTCTGGCATTAACAGCGTTTCATAACCCTGCCAGCAAAACCGAGTGGGTTTAGAAGCTTCTCTCCCCTTCCAGATGAAGGGCTTTTGAGTGCGAAACCCAAAGTGCTATTATTAATTCTAGACTAACACGTTGCAGCTTACCGAGATGGGAGAAGTCGGAGCAGTTGGACGCCAAATAACAAGTGGTGAAGTCACGTGGTGCGGGTAGCTCAGCTACTGCTTATAAGTAGCCACAGCATCTGTTAAAGGCGCAGAGCTCAGCCTGGTGACGTGGGGCCGGCGAAGCAGACACCGTACGTTATTCATGTGGCCTTTATTTGCTCGGGTCTGCTGTTAACTTCTGCTGGAGGCAGGGAGGAGTGGGGAGGCTGGCTCGAGCGGCGATGGTTTTGCGTTAACTTCGTGCTGTGGAAGATGGAGTATTATTACTGTCCACGTTTGCTAAAGTTGCTGCAATATTTGTGGGTAAGTGTACTCTTTAATGTAACTGCACGTACCAAGTTGGCTGTTTTTAGCTGTTTGCAGAAATCCTGAGAGTGTTCGTGTGTGGCGATGGCTTTGCTTTGCAGTTTCTTCCTGATCCTTCTGAATGGTGACATTGAACTTGGGGTTTATTTTGAGTGAGAAAGACTGTTTTATCTTTAATACTCGCTTAAAATGAGGAGACTGCAGACTACTTAAACGTGCCTCAGAAAACCCTCTTAGTAACTGGAATTTCTTCCTTGCTTATGCCCAACCATGGGAGTTGTAGCTGCGTATTGGAAACGTTCTTCCCCAGGTGTTGAGAAGCTGTCTTGGACGCTGGAGACGGCTGCTTGCGGAAGCTCTCCTTCCCCTGCTGCTAGCCAGAGCTGCTGCCTGCTGGTTAAGTCAAAGGGCCAGCACTAATGGCTCTAGAAGTGTGTACTTTTACAATTCCTTACTTATTTTTAATTCGACTCTCTTAATAGGTTTCACTTGTCTTGGTGAGCACTTCCTCTTCAAACAATCCCTCGGGCCCTCTCCAATGAAAAGCTCTTTTTAACAGGCTGCTTTTACTGTGCTAGTCTGCCAGCTGGGAAGGGTTACTTTTGCACAGTGATTGCTATTTGTCTGATATTTTCACATTTAGAAAAGGTGAATTTGATTTTTTTTTAAAGCTTTTATGAATAGATACTGTACTACTTTGAACCTAATTACTTAGTGTTTTAATTTCATTGCTACTAATACCAATTTTCATTTGTTTGTGGTATTGTCTGCATTGATCTAGCAATTTTTTCGCCTATAAATTCAGCGTGTAATCCGCACTGACACTTTAAGCCTTTTAATGGTAGCTGCTTGCTGGTGCATTTTGAAACTGTAGTAAAGAGCTGGTGTCCCTCATTTAGAGTTGACTTTTACAGTCCTTGCCTTGTGTGTGCTTTGATCAGAAGGGAGATGAGATTGCCTACTGTAATTTTTTTGGAGCTGGGAGAGAGCATAGTACTTGAAGATTTTCTTAAAAGCCTTTTCCTGTTGGAGACTGTAGCATCGTAAAACATGGAAGTCTTTGGACATTTCTTAATTTCTTTGTTTGTTTAGCTACATTTTTAAGTGACAAGCTTTCTTTAAATTGCACATTAAAAAACGAGCATGATATAGCAGACTTCAATACGATGAGAGGGCGGATGTTCTTCGTGGTTTGCCAGTGTGAGAAGTCGGAAGGAGATTGCTGAACGCTTTTGCTTTCACGTATATTTGGTGATTTTTCCGTACGGTCAGGAAAAAAAACCATAAACCAAACTTTTTGATTGGTCCAGAAGGTCACTGGGGTGATATCTACTATTGTGCAGTTTTGGTCTGTAACAGAACAGCTATGTTGTATTTTCTGTGTGTATATGCTCTTTTGGGGGCCTTGAAGTATTAAACATTTTCATTAGTGTACACTTTCCTGATATGCTGCATATATTAAATAGATATAAATGAAATAATGTATTCATATTGTTAAACATTAAATATATATAAAAAAAGAAATGTAAAAGGAAAAGCACAGCTGTGCCTGTTGGCACTTTCTGTGTTGATGTTACAGCTGAAGGCTACTAAGGAGATATTTATCCCTTCTCTCTCTTTATCATCAGGAGTAACCAGAGATGTCGGGGTTAGTTGTCAAGCTTTGTGTTATTNGATCTATCCTGAGAAGCTAAGATACTTTATTCATTAGGTAGACATACCTGAAGAAGCTGTAATGCTTAATGAAAAAATATTATAATGAAAATCCATTTTTAAGGCTACTATTTTGAATTGTTGATAGGTTGCATCTCTTCTGCTGTGTATTTGTTTTACTCCTACACAGTGGTGGAGCTGCTGGGCATCAGTGAACCCAGTCAGTGCCAGCTATCTGCTGATGACTTGCTGATTCCTCTTCTGGTCTTTTGAATAGGGTATGTATTGCTGTGATGCATAGGAAAGTTGTCAAAAGAAGTCCTCATGGTATTTTTTGCACACAGCATAGTTTGTGCTCTGCCTGAGTGTGTGTGAGGTGATGACTGACCACCAAAAGGTCTGTGTCCTATAGTCAGGGGTGTTGACTGACAGCTCTAAGTTTTGGAGAAGCTGTCTGTGTGTCCAGCAACATGTTTTGTTCAGTAGCTTGCATGAGATGCAGGCAGAGTTCTGTGCAGTAACTCAACCCTGTCAGCTCCCTGTTCGATTTTGTTTGTAATGATGAGAAGAGCAAGCTTATCAAGCCTGGATCATTTGCATTCTTCGTGGCGCACGCTGCAGGACTCTGAAATTCTGCATCTTTAGTTCAGTGTAACACTGAAGCAGGCATTGCTGAGAAGCAGGTTCCTGGGGAAGACTGAGCGTTGGACTTTTTGATCACGGAAGATGGACTAACTGAAAGCTATCGCTGCAACTGTACCAGCTAGGAAAAAAAAACAAAAAGCAATAAAAGAGGAAAGCCAAGAGTACTGATGAGGCCTTGTGGCTTGCTGCGTGAGGCTTCTATGAGTCTTTAGGATGGCTGTTCAAGAATGCAGAAGTTCCTGGCTGGTGTGATAACGCAGTCTGGGTTTGGTCAAGTTTGTTGATGTTTCTTTGGGTGGGGGAGGAGCAGGACTCTTAAACACCACTCTGTGTTTGGTTCACTCTCAGAAAATTGTCTCTTCATACTGTGAATGTGCTCGTTGTTGAGAGACACTTCTCAGCAGTTTGTGGTTTGTGACTCCAGCAGTATATCGATCCTTCCTTGGTTCTGACCATACAGATTACAGATGGTGTGATACATAACCTGTATGGCATACAGCTGACCTTTTGCTGGTGGTGGGGGGCAAAAAGGGTCCAGGCTGCCTCCGAGGTCTGTCTGCAGCCCTTGCTAGGTCCTGCCGTATCTGTTGCTCTCCCAGAGGCTGCTGCTGGTGCTTTTCTTCCTGGCGGTTTCAGGGCTGGATGTTCACCAGCCAGCTGGTGTCAGCACTGATTCCTTTTGCTGCCTTTTCCATCAACCTGGAATGCAAACTTCCTGTGTTGCTTTCAGTCCTGTTCTCAGTTACAGACTGTGTTTGTTGTTTGGAGCCCTTCAGTCAGATGTTCAGGTAAGCATAAAGCAGAGCACGGCACTCTGATCACCAAATGCACTGTGGTGGTCTGTAGTTCAGCCGCTGAAATTCAGAGACTGAATCATAGCCCCTCCGTGTTCCCCATCATCACTTCCTTCTCTGCTCTGCCATGTACCTTCCTCCTAGCTCTGATCTTTTCATCATCTTTAATTGGTTAATTATTGTAATTATGTATTCAAGTGCCAGTCTTTCAGTGACCCTGTGCTATATTTATTATATTTGAGTATTTTCCAGGGTACATGGGGTAGTCATCATCCCTTCTCCAGTTGGTGAGGAGCTTTGCTGCAGCTGATGCAAGACATCTTTAGGTCTGACTTGCGTCAGAAGGCCTCGAAGCGCAGCTCAGCAGTCTGTTGTCCAGCTGCTCGCACCCATTGCTGGTCAGCGCGCCAGGTATGCAGCCACAGCGATGAGGTTTCCTGTTCCTGTGTAGTGCCCCGTGTCCGATAACCAGCGTTTTTGGCTTGCTTGTGGACACAGCCACTCGTGGAGTGCGCTCAGTTGGTTCTGTTCCGGCCCGTAGCCATCTCAGAGCTGTGAGCAATGCTTGCTCTGCCCCAGGGCGTTTTGCGGGCTGCTCCAGGTTGGCGATGTAATCTCTCTGTTGCTGGACCTGAGGCTGCTGTAGGAGCACACTGATAAACAATGACCCGAGTCTCGAGTGGGACCAGGTAACCTAAGCCATCTCAGTGAGTGGAGGCCAGGCCTCCTGCAGTGGGGGCAGAGCTGGCAAGAGATAGGGAGCTCTGGATCCGTTCCAGAAGAGGTGCTGGAGGGAAAGAATAGGGGCCCTGGCTGATTTGGAACAGGCGCTGCAGTACTCGTGGGGAGAAGAGGGCTGGTGTCAGGACAGGAACTGTGCTAGGAGGTGTAGTTCTTAGTGCCTTGGTCAGGAACCAGCTGCAGCTTTGGTTGTTGCTTCTGCTGAGCCACCTTCAGAATGGTCCTGGCTGGTTTGATGGTTAGTGTGGGACGGGGCGGAGAGCTGGCGGAGCCTCCAGCTGTGCTGCTGTCGTACCGGAGACAATCGACGATCAAAATCCTGGGGTGCGATGGAGAGCTCTGGGGTTGCTGTTCAGTCCAGATAAGGCAGATAAAGTCAGTAGATGAGAGAAGACAGCTGGAAGAGCTGAGGGCAGCTGCTGGCACAGCCCCTGATGTGAGAGGGCCCTGCGATCTCTGGTGAATAGGTGGGCTCTCCTCGGCAGTCAGGTGTTGGCCTGGTCTGGATCCCCCACAGCACAGGTGGTTGGTGGATAAATCTGACACCTCCTAAAATGGGTGGTTTCATTAGTTCCAACTGAGTGTGACAGGAGAAACATCTGGGGCAGGTGAGCGGCTGAAGATGCCATGAAAACATGATAGGTATGGTCTAAGAGCGGCCTTGGCTCC
>Ga0065711_1049499_pt1 | contig 11278 bp, 2 predicted proteins | sample Hoacrofraction12_FD_59098 | JGI IMG/M metagenome (GOLD analysis project Ga0065711, IMG submission 59098) | Hoatzin crop microbial communities from Cojedes, Venezuela - Epithelial fraction 12 v2 (version 2) | ecosystem: Host-associated > Birds > Digestive system > Esophagus > Crop | place... | reverse complement strand
ACCCTTTTTTTTTTTTTTTTTTTAACAACTATTGTTTCCACTTCATAGATAGGAAGGTATTTTTAAATGTATGTTTAGTGTGCCAGCTGTGAAGTATTGCACAACAAGGAATATATCATGTTGGAAGGGAGATCCAAACCAACTTAAAGGTTTGTGGGTTTTTTAAATGGATGGTTGAGGCTTCCTTGAGGGTCCAAGGTGTTGATCAGAACATTCATATGTTCTTGGCTAAATATGATTCTTAAAAAGTAGTCCGCTACCTAATTTAGTAGCTTTAGGCTTCTCCAACAGGCTTAAGGTATAGCACAGTGAAATGAGTGCTGCAATTACCTACTGTAAGTGACCAATGGAGGAGAAAAATACCTGCTTTAAAATGGAAAGTTCATGATGTGCTGACTTTGCAGAGATCAGAACAAGGCTGTTATCACAGACAGTTCAAGCAACACAGAAGCAGTCATCTTCACAGTGCGGAACTTGCCACAAATTCAAATAGCAGAGACAGTTTTGTAAATATAGTGGCCGTAACAGCTGTCTCCATTATTCTAATGTGACCTCTCTGCTAGTATATAGTTTAAATTGAATCGAAGTGCGTTGGATAAATAGCCAAATGATGAGATGCAAAAGCAGAGTCTTGGGGCAGTTAGGTGCCTGCCTCACCAATGTGAGTCTTCCCTCTGCCTCTTTTTAGATGTATCTGTTGGCGTGGGTTACGGATCCGTTGTAACGATGTCACCCCAATATGAGTATTGATCGTTCAACCTTTGTTAGTCAGCAAAACAAGGTTTATATAGCAAAGCAATTACAGCATCTGATTGGTTAGACCCCTAACCATATATAGGCAAAACTACTGCAACTCGCTGTGACTGGAGCAGAGCTGCATCTCGATGCGGAAGCAGTGCTGTGGCAGGAAACGACAGCGTGGTGGGAAGTGACGGTGCGGCAGGAAACGGCAACGTGACAGTCCCCCTGCTCCAGTGTCCCGAGCTCGTCGCTCTACCTTCCCAACAGGGTTCCGTGTCCGCCGCTCTCAGGGCTCACCTCCGGATCGGAACCTGGATTGCTCAACGGCACCAAGCTATGTCCCCTTTCGTCCAGCCAGGACTCCACATATATCTTTTGTTGAAACAGCATACATGGTTCTTAATGGTTAGTCACTGGCAATTCTCGCTGCTCCAGCTGATGTGAAATCGTAGTCATAATCTGTAGGTGTTTTTTCCACAGAATGTAAGACTGGTTGTGCCCACAACAGTAGTCCAAAAGATACCAAAAGAAAGTAAGAAAGTAAGAGCAAGGTGAAGATCTTTGATGGAAGTTCCCTGGAATATTATCCCAGTCTCCAATAAACTATGATTGAGATACTTCCTGTGTTACAGGAGATTTTTCATCTTTAATTAGGTGTTTGGTCTCATCCAGTCATTTTACCTTTGTCATCTTCAATATCTTAAATATTATCAGCAAGCTTGGTTACTTTCCTATTTGTCTATTCTCTGAGATAATTCGATAATGGACCATCTAGTTGATATTTGGAGCACTTAATTGAACATCTGTGATTTCAGTACCAATCTTTGCAGAACTCCACCAGTGACTTCTCTGTTCTGTAAATTATGACCATGTGCTACTGACCCATGCATTAGCCAGTTGTTTCCTCATGCCTTGTGGCAGGTTTGTTTCTTTAAGCACTTTTGGAAGGGGCGTTGTTGAAAGCCTTTTGCATTTCAGAGTAGACCCCTGTCCGGGCTTTTTGACACTTTGATGAGACTCCAATAGCTTTGTGAGGTATCAGTCCGCTTAGTCCCCTTTACAAAAGCCACAATGATTCTTATACAGAATGTCAGTTCAATCCTCAAGCCTGCTAACTTGTTCTACTAATTTGCAGTTTCTACTAATTTGCTTAATAAATACATTGAGTTTGCAAAGCTGCAAGTTTTTATAGAATATTCAAAAAAGGTTTTAGAATTGGATGTAGCCATGTACACTGTAGGTAGTAGTTCAGCTATTTTATCCTTGAGTGCATTTAGAGCTCTTGCATGGAAACTGTCTGGTCCTGCTCATTTCTTAATGTTCACTTTGTGTATTTGTTTCACATTCTTCTCTGTGGAAGTTTGAGCCCAGCTCTCTGAGTCCCTCGTGAAGCAGACCTTCAGCAAGGGAAGCTCCTTTCCCTAATGACAGCTAATGACTTACCCTCTGCACATACGTTGCTCTTGAGAACGTGCTACATACTTCCTGGCACGTTTCCTGCTCCCATTTTGATTGGAAAAGGATTTACTGTTAATTTTTATAATTTATGCCACAGATGTTCTTTGGTCTGTCTCACTGAGTTCTTACCTTTAACCCACCAAACTTTATGATGCTTGCTTTTTCTCATTTGTGCTATTTTGGAGACTGACTTGATTCTGTTACTGAGTGTACCCTGCTGCCAAGCATCTTTTTGTGCATTCTCGAATCATCTTTGGTAAATTATATTAATTTTTTTGACTTTTCATTTTGTTTGTTTGTCTTTTTCTCTATACTGTCTGCAAAGATGAACTCTTTTGAGCTTCCTTTCAGCTTTTTTTTGGACAAATGTCCTTAGTTTTTATGTTGTGCTCGTTGAAAATAAGTGTAACATCCATAAAAGCCATGAATATTGTTATTATAAGACTATGAAATATGGATGTAAAACATTTTTTTCAGTGCTAAGCTTTGTAGTTCATCTGCTTAATGTTTGTTCGGGTATTTAAATGGCACTTTATTCCAAAATGAATTAAACCCCGTGGGACAGAAAAGTACCGATTTTAACAAATTTTGTGAAAACTGACTTTCCATTTTGTGATGAGTGGAACAAAAAATGCACGGAAGTGCACATAAAAGTGCCCGAAGGCACTAATAGGCATTAATTGTCCTGACCAGCATCACCTGGGACCCAGGCCCACACCCTCTCCCATGGGCCCTGGACCTGTATTTCAGCTCGGGCCAGGCACCTGATCCAGCCCTGAGTGTGGCTGTCTACAGTTCTGCTTCTGGCTGCTCCTGAGTTGTCAGTGGGTTCTCCTGGATTGATGTTGGCTTGTTCCTTTACTTACTTCTTGGAGCTGTTGGGGAGACCCGCTGCTGTCAGCTTGTGGCTCTGCTCAACCTGCTGAGGTACTTTGGGGCAGCGCTCTGCTGGGGGGGCACCATTTGTGCTGGGGTCACCTGTGTCTCCGTGCTTGTGGAGTAGCCCTGGTCTTGCTGCTCCCTGACAGTGAGGTTGGGGAATTTCATAGATTTAAGAGTTAAGATTTCAAGTAACTGAATCGGTATTAGAGATTGTTTCTTCTAGTTATCAAGGAAGATACACTGAGTAGCAGGTGGTATTTTTTCCATCTCTCTTAAATAATGATGTGGTACATATTGCAAATAAGCAGTAGTGGCATAGTATTCTGTGTCCTGTGATCTAATTAGTCTCTCTTCCTTAGTTTCTCTCTGGCAAGCTGCAGATACTGAAGCTTACACATTTCTATTCTTGCTATGGCAGCCTGGTATGCAGATCCTCTACTAGCTTTAGCATTGTTATAAATTAACATATTCTCATTAGAAATTTAACCAAAACTGTATCATATACCCATATTTTCAAGGAGTTAATTTCAGTCTCTCATTTTTCTTCATTTCATTGTCTATTTTTGCAGCTTGTGGTTGTTACATAAATAAAAAGGCTCTTCTGATAATTTGGTGAAGTAAGACAATAATATTCTAGATGTAAATTTTATGGGATTTTATTTCTGGTTTAGCTTTTTTAAGCCTTGCATGACACCTCTGACAAGATTAGTAGCTACAGAAAAGGTGCTAGGCATTGGTGAAGCATGCCCACCTGATGTGGGAAAAGCAGAAGCAGGAACATGTGATTCGTGGAGTCCTGTTAGCCAAGTAGTGAGAATAATGGGTTCAGCAGAGACACCGATACACCCGACACTGGAGATAATACCTCCAGCCTTACCTAGGTGCATTCTAACAGTATGGTGCAAGGACTGTTTTCCTTTTTTTATAAAGGTGCTGGCAAGGGTTTCACTATCTTGAGACTCATCACTAGTACTTTTAATGGATAGTATCTGTTATGTAAGTACTGGTTTTTTTAAGCAGTGCTACATAAATTGAATTATTCTGTTCTGTACATGATACGGTATTGTATAATGTAGTTAAATGATATATTATGGGCAGACATGAGACAGGGGCTCTCTGTTCAAGTCAACTGTAAGCAATGCTTGTTCAAGCTGATGCATCCTATCTTTCAGCAAGAATTACAGCTTTGGGTTCATTGTTGTCCACATGTTCAGTGGGCAGAGCTCATGCTGTCAGAGCAAATAGATCACTCGCATCTGCTTACAAGAATCTATTATATGCTTCACTGTTAAATTTGTAGTAAATTCGGTAATGCATAGTTAGTAAAAGAGAATAACTTTCTGTATTGTGCAGTAATTAAAAAAGCTTGGGTTCTGTGTCATGATTGGTGCGCACTCAGAAAATGCTAGAGAGAGCATACAGGTGCAAATAGAAAGTTGCTGCTGCTTAAAACATGTAAGTATGCTGCTTTAAGCAGCTTAGATGCACAAACATATCAGTAATTGAATTAACATAGAAAAAAAGCTATGGAAGATATATAAATTGGAAGATGATGTTCCTTTTTACCTGTTTCCTATAGTTTTAGTGTTTAACTTGATAAAACTTTTGCCTCAGTAGGTCTGCTTCATTTCAGGAAGGATCTGCTATTTCGTCTTGGTACCAAGATTCTTCCCTGGCTGCTTCTGTGATACTGCTCTCTCTGCCAGCTAAAAGCTGTGTCTGTGTAAACAGCTTTTTATGTCTGGTAACAGTTGAATGTGAGCATCACTGGCGTGCCTGTTGAGTTGTGTTTGAAGAAGCTCACTGTAGAGTGAGGTTTCACAGGCAGCAGCAGGAAAGTAGTTTTTCTGTAAGAACTTTCTGTCACGAATTATGAAGAATGCTACTAACAGAATATCCAGGTTTAAGTTTGTGGGATTGCAAGCTAAAAATAGCTTAATCTTTTCTTGTAAACAGAGCAAGCTACTTATGTTGTCCTTAAAGGTAATAAACCAGTGTAGTTTATTGCAACCTTATGACAGTACCATTGTTAAGGTAGTTGTCTTCAGAAATTGAGTTTTATGTTTAGCTCATTGTTGATCTTTTTGAAGAGAATGAAATTTGGAAGCATGTCAGAAAACTTCCATAGGAATTAACTACAAGAGTAAAAAAAAAAAAAAAGGAAAATTCACTTTGTTTTTATGAAAATTCTGTTATATGAAATGGTGTTTTGCCAGAAATGGAGGAAATGAATAAATCATAAACTGGGAATAAACATAAGTATTCTGAAGAGAAATATTTTTAAAGGAAATATGAGATAGCATTAAAACTCACTGCAACTTTAAGGAAGGTCTGTTTCTATTTGTAAAAACTAGTCTGTCACCAAAACAGTTCTGATATTGAGTGCTTAGTTACCTATTGCAATTCACATCCCTTTCTCATTAGGTCTTTGTCCAACTTTAAGTTGGATTACTTAAAATGGATTACTTGGAATAGCAGGCATACTTTTATTCACTTGTTTTTCTTCCACATGTAGTCATAAAGCTTCTCTTTTCATTGCTGTCTCTGCTACTAGAAGTTAATCTGTACCAATTAGTAAGGATTCTGTGGCCAGCAGAACAACAGCAAATAGTGTTGCTACCAGTCATTCACCAAACTAAATTCTGAAGTTCTGATAAAAGGCCAAGGAAAGGGTCAGAAAACTTCAGTAGAAAAATGAAAGAATAACTTCTTTTATTATGCACTAAGATGCAAATAACTCAATTTATTATATCATCAACTCCTTTTTACTATCACCTGCCCTCTTTTCTTCCTTCTTACAACTGTAGAGAAATCCTGTCTCAAGGAAATATGCTTTTTTTTTTTTCTCCCCATAATCAGAGATGGGGGTGCTGAAAAAAATTTATTATTATTACCAAATATTTTTGCTGTACAAACCCTTTAGGTTTAAGGCAATGGTTGTCACTGTTTCGGCTAATGTGTAAACTCTTTGTACAGTTAGTGCTCAATGAAGTTGTACTTGTTCTTTATATGGCTATATACATATAAATAATTTCATATATGCATTTCTCTAAGTTTATTTAACTTCCGTCTTTAATAATGGGTATTTCAGTACATATGTAGTAAACTCTTGTACAATTCAGAATGTGCGTGGAGGCATGCAGTAGTACAATTCAGAATGTGCATGGAGGCATGCAGTAGTACAGACTGCTCTGTTTCTGTAGTGAGAGCTAGAGATCATATTTATTTCAGACCTTCAAATGTACTACTACTGCAACTATGTAACTATGACTTATGTATGTCTCTTGTTGCTCCTGAGCCACGTTTAGATGCGTATTTGACATTGGTACAGGGTTTAGGCTTTAGTTATATTGAAGTTTAAAATCTAGCAGCCTTGTCCTGAAGAACAATTATCTTATATGAAGTTGTTGCATATTTATTTGTTTCTTGGCTGATATTGTAGTGTTGTGGTATAATTTACTCTCTGAAGAATGTGTTTCTGTCTGTGTTGAGGTTAACTGCATGGTTACCTGCACAGTTCTTCACTATGGCTTGAGTATTTCTCTGGAGGTCTTCAAACCTATCATTGCTGTTTGAGTAGTTTCTTTGATTTCAAGATGCTTGTTTTAGATCTGTGAGACTGTATAAGCATGATGACTGAAATATTTGAGCATCGAATGTTGGATGAGAAGGTTTACTACTTTGTAGATATTCTTTGGTTTAAACGTGTTAAAAAACCCAAAAAAACTACCCCAAACCAAACCCACCTGTTTCTTGTTTTTTTGTATTAATTGGAAGACCAAATGCCATCCAAATATATACTGAGTTCAAGTATAACATGAAGTCTTGCAAATTTTTACCTATAAAGCTTTTTTTTTTACTACACTCAGAAAAACATAATCTTTTTCTTAATCAAAGTGCAGTTTGGTTTTTTTCTGGACAATTTTTGGTTACTGCTCTGACAGTGAGGCTGGAAAAAGTGTATTTGTGGTGACATGGGGCTTAGGAAATTGTAGATTAAAACTAATCATTTTGCTAGGTTATTTTGTGTTTGGATCCCTTCCACAGTCCAGAAGCCAGCATTAGGCCGGTAGGTGGTATAGGAACAGAAAGAAGTGATATGGGAAATATAACGAGAGATGGGGTTACTTCCTTCAGTTCCTTCCAGTGTTTAAGTTGATGTGATATTACAAAGTAATGGGGACAGAGGAGTCCATCTGAAAGGGGATTATCTGCCCTCTCAATACTTTTGAAATATGATAATGGCGTACATTCCACCTTATAACTTTATCTCTTTCTGCTCTTGGAGACTTTGAAGAAATACTTAATTTTTCTCTGGAAAGGGCAGCTGACAGTTTTGAACGTCAGACATCAGCTGAAGATGTTATTTCAACAGCTGGTGCTGTCTTGTAGTTAGATTAGTTTTTCATTTGCCTTGGTCATGTTCTCCTGTGATTACTGGTTTGGGTTTCTTAATTTTATTATTTCTACATTTTTTTTAAATAATTCAGCCAAATTTGAATTGTAAATACTTTGGAAAACATCCAGTTGAAGCAGATGTTTCTACTGTAATCTCTTTAATTACAAAAAAAATACTTTAATTGATTTTAAGGTTTGGGAAATCTGAAGTTTAAGTTGGCCTGGTTATATTTATTTGCAAATACTTAAGATTTTATTTTTTTAAAATATGGATTCGGAGACTATAAAAAGGACACAAGTAAATAATTCTTGTTCGTGATCCATTTTGAAGAAATGCTGTTATTTTTCACCACTTCAATGAGACTAACTTGGAGAGCATGTCACCTTATTCAGTTAGTGATTTCAGTTTAATACTCCTACGTAAGAAATTACTGTATTTACTCATACTTAGAATGTCATACTTCACAGGTATTGCAAGAGACTGAACTGCAAGTTGATGGACAGGTCATATTCAGTTTAGAAAAAGATCTTTTATACATGCCATTTCTAAAATTCTAGCACAGGATAGGGATAGGATAATTCCAGTTGGCAGGGACCTTGGGAGGTTTCTGATCCATCCTACTGCTCTCGAAGCAGGGTCATCTGCAAGGTCAGACCGGGTTGCTCAGGCCTTGATCCGGTTAGGTCCTGAAAGCCTGCAAGGATTGCAATTGTACAGGCTTTCTGGGCAGCCTGCACCCTGCCTTCCTGTGGAGGAAGTTTCTGCTTATAACCAGTCTGAACCTTCCGTGTTTCAGCTTATGTCTGCTGTCTCTTGTGCTCCTGTCATGCACCATGGAGGACCCTGGCAATGCAGGGTCTTCCCACAGGCCCTGGGAGGCTGCTGGGTCACTGCCAGCCCCCCAGGCTGTCTCTTCCCAAGGCAGAGCGAGTCCCGGTCCCTCAGCCTCCCCCCTCGCTGATGAACTTGCTCCAGTTGCTCAACCTCTTGTAGTTTTTGATCCCTCAATACAAGAATGCAGTTTTCTGTGTTATTTAATGACAATTGCAGGGGATAGTCCCTTCCCTTGATCTACCACCTTGATCCAGACAAGGATACTACTGGCCATCTCTGCTGCCAGGGCAGGCTGCTGGCTCAGCCCATCACATAGCCTCAGGGCCTTTCTGGTAGAGCTACTCCTTAGCTGGTACTGGTGCAGAGGGTTAGTCTGTCGCAGGGGCAGGATTTGGTAATTGCCCTTGTCAAATTCATTGAGGTTCCTCTTGGCCCATTCCCCCAGCATGTTTAGGTCTCTGAGTAGCAGCTGTGTCCTCGAGTACACCAGTGGTATTGGTGTTGTCATGAAATCTGGTGAAAAAGCAGTTCCTAACCTCTAACAGGCCATGGATAACAATGTTAAATGGGATGTGTCTGGTTTCCATCCAGTAGGTATCATAAGTTTCATAGAGTCTGGAGAGAGCTTAGAGATTGTGTGATGTGTAGTTTATAATAGTTTAGTTCATAGTGTCCAGTGAATTGTGAAATCATTTCTCTTGCTAATACAGGGTGTGTTTTGTTTGTGGTTCCTCAGTATTAGTGAGAGTACTCTTTTTAGGGTAAGATGAAATGTTGTTAAGGTAGCAATTCCACAAAAAAAAAAAAAAATCCTGTGTTTTAAAGCCTAAAGGTTCATTGTGTCACACATAATGAAATGAAATCTAAGATTTTTCTAAATGTATTTTATTTGAATTATGGTTTAGTTGACTGACAATATTTCACACTTTTACTCTCTAGTTCTGGGGAATTATTTTTTTTCAGATAGGTCAGAATTAAGCATAGACCACTTTAAATGGAAACACAAATATTTTAGTTGTTAGACTCAGAAAACAGAAGTATAGAAAATAAAACCTGAGATTACACATTAATGTAAAAGTAAAAATATTATTGGACCTCAATTTTACCAGTAATTCTGTTTGGGAAAATTTGATCTCATATATGGTAAGTATAGGGTTTTTCTACTGATGCTTTATGCCACAGATTTTAAATGGACATTATGACTGTGTGTTCTGTTTCCTGCAACCTTACCCTGTGACTGAATAGTTTTTATGCAGTCTTTTTTCTACGTAACAAAAAACCTTGGTCATTTGGTACTTGTATTATTTAGATTGTTAAACGTAAGGATAGTCTCTGGCAGACTCTGCGTGAGGCAGCACCTGTCCAACCTGTGTAAGATGAAAGATCACTTCTGTCTCTCCCCACATTTAGTGGATAGAGTGGGAGGAGTGGATGTTTCCAGAAGAAGATTTGGCAAATATGCAACAGGAAGGATGTTATGATTAGGTAATGTTCCAGTATAATGTGTTTTAGTATCTACCAAGCCTGAAGCAGAAAAGATTGATTGCTGGGATACTTTAATTTCATTTATTCTAGTGGGTATCCCAACCACGGTTTTTGGCATGCTACAAGACGTTTTGTCTGCAGCTCTATAGAACTGGCCTACTTCATGTTCCCTTAGCCATCGATGCCATTTAGGTAACCAGCTGTGTAGCTGCGTAGAGCTTCAGACTGGAAGGGAACACTAAATGACCTAGCTTGATCTCCCTGGTATCGTAACCTATTACATGTTAGTTAGTAATCATATTTTAAATTTGGCGACTTAGGTTAGGCTACCTAATTCCAGTCCTTAAGTCCGTGGTGTAGGCAACATCCAAAACTAGTCTTACTTTGATTTGCATCTTTTCCCTAGAACATCCCAATGTTATTTTTCTGTCTGAATCTGTCAATTTGTTCAGATTATAAATCTTATAACAAAGACACTGCAGCAAGCAGGTGCGGCCCTAGCTGGAAGAATGAGCCAAAGTAGATGCAAGGATGCAATGATCTCCCCTGAAGTAGGGCTGCATGTGCTGCACTATGTATTGATCATGAGGCCTCATCTCCCCAAGTAAATCTGTGTGATCCTTGTGCATGTTTAAACTGTTGTCCCGACAGAAGGTTTGCCTTTTACTATTTGGTTTATCAGTCGTGATAATATTGCCTGACTGTGGACTAAGAGCAGGATTGCGGAGCTGGAATTTGCAGACTTTATACAAATCAAAAAATTGTTCAGTTTCTTGAAAACAGTGTTAAACAGGATAGCAGCCAGGATTTTGTATTATGAGTAATGGAAGGAATTGGATCTGGATGAAGAGTTAGAATGTACCCTCAGCAAGTTTGCTGATGACACAATACTGGGAGGAGTGGTAGATACACCAGAAGGCTGTGCTGCCATTCAGCGTGACCTGGACAGGCTGGAGAGCTGGGCACAGAGGAACCTGATGAGGTTCAACAAAGGCAAATGCAGGGTCCTGCACCTGGGGAGGAACAACCCCATGCATCAGTACAGGCTTGGGGCAGACCTGCTGGAGAGCAGTTCTGCGGAGAGGGACCTGGGTGTCCTGGTGGACAACAGGTTGACCATGGGCCAGCAGTGTGCCCTGGCTGCCAAGAAGGCCAATGGCATTCTGGGATGCATCAAGAGGAGTGTGGCCAGCAGGTCGAGGGATGTTCTCCTTCCCCTCTACACTGCCCTAGTGAGGCCCCATCTGGAGTACTGCACCCAGTTCTGGGCTCCCCACTTCAAGAAAGATGAGGAGCTACTGGAGAGAGTCCAGTGGAGGGCTACAAGGATGATGAGGGGACCGGAGCATCTCTCCTATGAGGAGAGGCTGAGGGAGCTGGGCTTGTTCAGCCTGAAGAAGAGAAGGCTGCGAGGGGACCTTATAAATGTTTATAAATATCTGAAGGGTGGGTGTCAGGAGGATGGGGCCAAACTCTTTC
>Ga0065711_1049498_pt1 | contig 11278 bp, 14 predicted proteins | sample Hoacrofraction12_FD_59098 | JGI IMG/M metagenome (GOLD analysis project Ga0065711, IMG submission 59098) | Hoatzin crop microbial communities from Cojedes, Venezuela - Epithelial fraction 12 v2 (version 2) | ecosystem: Host-associated > Birds > Digestive system > Esophagus > Crop | place... | reverse complement strand
CGGCCTGGCCCCGCCCCGCCGCGCCGAGGCCCCGCCTCCGCCCCGGCAACCGTTGCTAAGAGCGGGGAAGCGGCCGAGCCGCGGGGTGCCCGGCGGCAGAGCCCCCCCCGCGCGAGCCCCGCGGGGATCCCCCCGTTCCCCGGGGGTTTCGGGGCTCCCCTCGCAGCCCCCCCTCCCAGCGCGGGGTCTGCGCCCTTGGGCGGCTGCCGAGGAGCAAAGGAGATTTTTAAAATTTTATCGGTTTTCGGTCTTTCTTGCTGCGCTCCGGATCCGCGAGTCTGAGCCCGCACAGCCTTCCTTTGTATTTCTCATTGCTTACGTTATTTTTCAGAGTTCGAAATACCAAGCTTCTTGTCTTTTTTTTTTTCCCCCAAACCTCGTATTTCTATTAACGAGAAAAGCTCCCGTAAGATTCGTGGTGGAAATGATGACTTCCAGCTCGGAAACATCTGGAGAAAGGGCACTTGGCATGTAAAATGTCCCCTTCAGAAGCCGTCCTGGTTCGCTGTGGCAGCATGTTATCTGAAATGGTGTCTTTTCTTTTGTTTTATTCCTTATTCCACGCTGCTCCCAGATACCAGCATTCAACAAAGAAAGGCTGTGCCGGATGAAAAGCGCGTCCCACCTTGAAGACACAAAGAAATCCTACGCAAGTGTTTTGGTTTGGGCTGGGTAAATGCCAGGTGCCCACCAAAGCCGCTCTATCACTCCTCCTCCTCAGCTGGACCGGGGAGAGGAAATCTGATGAAAGCCTCAAGGGTTGAGATCAGGACAGGGAGAGATCACTCACCAGTTACCATCACGGACAAAACAGACTGAACTTGGGGAGAAAAAAAGTTTAATTTATCACCAATCAAATCAGAGTAGGATAGTGAGAAATAAAACCAGATCTTAAAACACCTCCCCCCCACCCCTCCCTTCTTCCCGGGCTCAGCTTCCCTCCCGTTTCTCTCCCTCGGCGCAGGGGGACCGGGAATGGGGGTTACGGTCAGTTCATCACACCTTGTCTCTGCCGCTCCTTCCTCCTCAGGGGGAGAACTCCTCACACTCTGCCCCTGCTCCAGCATGAGGTCTCTCACACAGGAGACAGTTCTCCATGAACTTCTCCAACACGAGTCCTTCCCATGGGCTGCAGCTCTTCACGAACTGTCCCAGCGTGGGTCCTTCCCCTGGGGTGCAGTCCTTCAGGAACAGGCTGCTCCAGCGTGGGTCCCCACGGGGTCACAAGCCCTGCCAGCAAACCTGCTCCGGTGTGGGCTCCTCTCTCTCCATGGGTCCCCAGGTCCTGGCAGGAACCTGCTCCAGCACAGGCTCCCCACGGGGTCACAGCTTCCTTCAGGCACCCACCTGCTTTGGCATGGGGTCCCTTCCACGGGCTGCAGGTGGAGATCTGCTCCACCATGGACCTCCATGGGCTGCAGGGAACAACCTGCCTCACCATGGTCTTCATCACAAGTTGCAAAGGAAGGCTCTCTGCTCTGACATTTTGGGCACCTCCTCCCCCTCCTTCTTCACTGACCTTGGTGTCTGCAGAGTTGTTTCTCTCACATCTTCACATTTCTCTCGCTAACTGCTGTCTCACCACACAGTTTTTTTTCTTCCCTTTCTTAACTATGTTATCACAGAGGCGCTACCACCATCACTGATGGGCTCGGCCTTGGCCAGCAGCAGGTCCGTCTTAGATCTGGCTGGCACTGGCTTTACCAGACATAGGGGAAGCTTCTGGCAGCTTCTCACAGAAGCCACCCCTATAGCCCTGCTGCTACCACAACCTTGCCACGCAAACCCATAACACCTTCCCACTGCCACCAGCGTGGTGCACTGGCCGGCTCCTGGAGGAGCTGGTCCTGGGGGACCCAGCGCAGACAGCACAGCTGCCAAGAGCTCCCAGCATCTCTAGCTGCATGCCACCCCAGCCTTTGGCATGGGGTTATTAGCCTGCCTAAGGGGTTTAAGATGACCTAGTTGAAGAGGACTAGGTTGGACAGCAATTTTTTATACAGTGCAAAGCTGCTGTGATGGCAAAACACTTTCTGCAGGTCTGGGGCATTATGGGCTCACTGGGTTATGTAGCACATCTCCTTCCCTTTTAGCGTGTATGTGAAATCACTAGAAGATGCCACAGTTTCAGAGAAAGCCAAGAGTAAGCTACATATACCTCCCTCTGCACAGCTGCAGGTGCTGCCACTTTCCAAATGCCAGCATGCCACTGCAGAGAGGTTCTGCCATGCTGAGAGACATCAGGCTGAACACAGACATGTCCAAGATGACAGTGGTCACCAAGGACATGAGCTTGGAAGTGCCAGCGGTGACACTCCTTGTGCACGGCCTCTGGGATCAGGACTAGGCAGACCTGGGGGTGCTGGGTCTCCTGGGAAGGATCTGGCTGTGGAGGTCCAGACATTGGTCCTGGAAGCTCTTGCCATCTCTGATGTGGTGTATGGATCTTTCATCAAAAGACTGGGCAGTAGGGCAAAGGACAGAAGTAGGGTTATCATTTACATCTGCACCATGGGTGAGGAACAGGCTTTGTCTCGCCTCACTTCAGAGACATTGAGGAGTGTTGGGGAGATAGATGATTTCCTTCTGTAAACAGTGAGTGACAGGGGGAAACAGAAGAAAGGCAATCCATCCCTCAGAGAACTATTGGCATGAGAGAAACCACCTCACTGAAGTGCTGATCTTTCTCCACTGACTCAAGAAAGAGCTTAGACAATCACCTCACATGAGGTGTCCACCTCTTAGCTAGAGAAAATTCCTGGGTGGATTACCTCCAACCCACCACAGTGGCTGTATTTCCTCAGGACCACGCGAACCCTCAAGGTGAGGGCAGCGAATCGGAGCGGAGCCCAGCATATCACCATCATACATTGAGGCAGAACCTCCTGCTTCAAGTGAGCTTTTCGCCCTGAAAGTGGCTCCCATATTCTGTGGCTCCTTAGCCCTGCCAACCTCACATGCCCTGCAGGGTCCCAAAACGTTCCTAGAAGGCAGTCCAAGAGGTAGGTCCTGGCTGCCTTGAGGCTCAGCTGGACTAATGCTCTGCAAAGGAACAGAGCAGAGCTGACAGATCACATCCAGGGGTAGCCCCTGCTGCAGGTCTGCACTCCCATCTCAGCAGCGTTGGGCTCCTGTTAACCTGGCATTGGGGAAACAAGAGACCACAGCGTGAAGTAGCTTGCAACACCATGGCTGTATTTCCTGCTCTATGTCCTGAACCTCAAGGCAAAAGTGTGGTTTCACAAGCCGGCATGAGATGAGTGAGCGGAGCAGGGCTGGAGCTGAGGGGTTTAATTCAGCTGAGCTGCACCAGGAGGTGATGCCCTGAGGCCCCAGGGCTGCACGGGCTGCCCTGAGCCTGAACCACTGCGGTCTCACTCTGGTCAAGTTAACGTACGAGAATTCAGTCCAAGCCTGGTTGTTTCACAAGTTCATGCCAACAGAAAGTGTGCGCTGATGCTCCAACCTAGCAAGTGCTGGCAAACATGCAGATTGCCCTTTCTTTCTGTTGACTTCTCTTTGCTTCCTCCATCCGATCTGCTCAGCAATGACCACCGATTAGCCCTGAAAGTGACTGAGTTGCAACATGTCTGTGATGTAGGAACAAAACCTAAAGCTACATGTGTGACATGGCAGCATCCGGCCACACGAGTCATTCTGTAGGATATGGAGATTCCCAGCATGAACAAGGTGACAGTAAATGGACATCAGCCTGAGGCAGCACCACAGCTCACCTCCAGCTTTGGGAATAACAGCATTCACCTGATCGGTTTTCTAATCTCGGACCAGATGCAGAAAAGCTTATAAACCCCAATTTACATGGTACTGACTTCATGTACTTAAAGACAGTCAAGCAGACGCCCAAGTGCTTTGCTGAACCAGAGACACAGCAAGAGTTCGGTAAAACTGATGTCCCTTGACAAGCATTTCTACTGCCCTAATTATTGCATTCATTGCAGGACTGCCTATCAGTTGAGCCTTGCTAGACAGAAAGTTTGGGAGAAGGAAATCAGATGATGCAAGGACTGAAATCATGGTTTAGGGCTGTGTGACACTCGTGCCTGGCACACGAAGCCCTCTGCCAAGCACCATGCTGCCCGTTTGCAGCAGCTGGGTCAGTAAGCTCACAGGTGGATTTCCATGAGGTGAAAGTGCCTGTCAGGCTGGAAGGCAAATGCCTGAGTTTCAGAGCGAGGGGAAAAAATTGTATATAAAGTCATCCAGTTGAACAGCAAGACGTGTATTTGACACATTCTTTTAATTGCTGTCTGTGCTCTGATCTCAATGTGCCGTGTTCTAGTGACATCACACACTGTGTATTTACCAGAAAACAGCACTGCGCTAAACGATGTTGCATTTAGCACCTACGTCAAAACTAAACCCGTCTGCATCTCTTTTTTTTTCTTTGCTCTCTGGCAGCCAGGCTGGTGCCGAGGCTCCCAGCACTTCCCCTCTCTGCAGCAGCCCAAGAATAGCCCGTCTCCTAGGACCGGACGTGGGCTTGTGCTCAGTGGGACTCTCTCATTCACACCAAGAAGGCTTCAAAGCAGATTTCTGGCATCTACTTCAACCCCCCATCCCATTGCCGACCCTCTTTGAACAGAGGTGATCTCAGTGCAGCTGGGGCAAAGCTCACTCCCTTCTCCGTATTCTGGGCAGAATTTCCTGCTAAAATGGTTAAGTATTTGTGAGAGCCGATGATCAAGTTAAAACTGGATTTGCACAAGAGAGAAACCTGTTGTTTTATTTAAAAAATCCTGAGGAATACTAGGGACCACGGTCATCTGAATAAGAGCTAAAAAAGGAAACTTCTCCATTGCAGGAAATGTGCAGTGTTCTTGGGACCGCCGCTAATTGAGATCAGTTGAACTGTAGGACCTGGAGATGCAGGAAAGCAGGAGAGCTGCCTGCCCACAAATAACCCAAACAGACCCCTGCCATGAGTCGGTGCAGCTTTGTCCCCTCCACCCAGCTCCGTGGGAAGGTCTGACCCATCGCAGCCCCCCGGGCCCTGCCCACGGCAGCAGGGCTCCAGCTGCAGAGCAGCCCCGGCTGCCCACAGGAGGGACTTCAGCCAGGAAAGGAGGTCTCAGTCGTCAAACCAAAATGCATATTGTCACGGGGTCCCCCAGCATATTAGTCCTTTCATTAGCTGACATATGTATAACAGACTCACTCTACGATATCTGAGTAGGACCATGCGAATTCCAAGATACCGCAACAACAGCATGCAAAATTAAATGCTTAAAAGATCATTTCTAGAGCCAAAGTCATGCCTAAGCACACACGCACTTGTAACCAGAGATTATCTAGCCAAAGAACAGATCAGCATACATCATCCTCAACTTTTCTCAGCTCCCTTTTAGACCTTAAATAAACGCTTGTGTTTGTCTTACCGTTCTGGACAACGCTTATCAAGGTGACGATGGCGAGCAGGACAACGCTTCCCAGGGTTTCCTGGTCCATTTTGCGAGCAGACTGTCGGGCTGGATGGTGCAGCCTCGGCGGCAGCTCAGCCCTGCAAGCACAGAAGGAGGAAGTGAAGGTCTTTCTTATCTTGAGTCGTGAAACACTTCCTATGGCTTCACAGGAGAGTGGCAGCACCCGCGCTCGGGTGCCTGTCAGCAGCGCAGCCACAGGCTCACTCGCTCACTCATCGTATACAGACGAAGCCCAGAGAAACAAGAGATTATATGTCCGTGATCTAAGAGGATACATAATGTGGAAATATTTCTACTGCCCTTCCTTCACAGGAGCAAAACAGCATCTTTGCCATCTAAAGCATGTCTGAGCATTTGGCTAGCTGTGTGGAACAGCGGCAAGGCTGGAAGAGACCAGCCAGGCTATCGTGGCATTGCCTGCAAGTGCTGGGAGGAGAAATAATGTTGGCAAGTCTCAGTAATGCTTCTGTTCTCAGATGTGTTCCCTCCCTGGTCACATCTCCATCAGCCTTGCCAGTGAGCAGACTCCAGGTCTCCAGGTCACAAGCAAAAGCTCCACCTGGTATATTTGAACAGGGAGTACAGAAATGCTAAGAGTATCAAGGGTGGGCACAGAAATACATCTTTCATTACCAGGGAAGGATCCTGCATCCTTCTCTCTACAAATAACTCCCTGAGAGACCGTGACAGCAGCCAGCATTCAATATTTTACAGTCTCAGACTTCACAACTGTACCCCAATTTTAGTAGTCGAAGCACGATAAGGCTGAACACAGTTGCTGCACCATGCTCACACCTTGGCTTCAACATCGTGACAGAGATGGCAGGAAAGCACAGGTTGCAGTGCTGGACGGCTGCAGAAAGTCCCACAACTCCTGTCAGATCACTGGAAAGCATCCTCATCCAAAATGCACATCACTTGCCAACTGTAACTGCTCTGCTCCCTTTTGCCCATATTCACAGAATCATAGATTCATAGAATGGTTTGGTTTGGAAGGGACCTTAAAGATCATCTAGTTCCAACCCCCGTGCCATGGTCAGGGACACCTTCCACCAGACCAGGTTGCTCAAAGCCCCATCCAACCTGGCCTTGAACACTTCCAGGGATGGGGCATCCACAGCTTCTCTGGGCAGCCTGTTCCAGTGCCTCACCACCCTCAGAGTAAAGAATTTCTTTCTTACATTTAATGTAAATCTACCCTCTTTCAGTTTAAAGCCATTACCTCGTGTCATATCACTGCATGTCCTTGTCAAAAGTCCCTCTCCAGCTTTCTTGTAGGCCCCTTCAGGTACTGGAAGGGTGCTATAAGGTCTCTCCCTGGAGACCTGATGGGCAAAAGCCTTATGAAAAATCCTTACCTTTAGTAGGGTTTGAACACTAATAAAAGCAACATTTTCACTGGACTGAGTCCTGGACAACTTTTGTCCCATCTGCCTGTCTGTCTGTCCATACTCCACCACATGCTATCCAGAAAGTCTGAGTGCCACCCAGCATCCAAACCATGCCCGGACAACTGGTTACTTCTCTCTGGATGGGACACAGCCTGGTAGGAGTTCCCAGCCAAGCTGCAAAATTCATCTTGTTCAACAGGGACATGTTTACCTCCAACGGTGTTCTTATCCAGTCTCTCTATCATGCAAATTATTATAATCTGTACTGTTTAGATATGGAAAACTCCCAGGTACTTTGGGTACAAGCAAATACACAGAAACAGGCTGGCTGAGAGGTAGGTGATTCACACTGCGAGTTGTGGCCTTCTATTAACTTAAAAGAAGGCAGCTTTCTAGGATACTTTCCCCATAGTCCATGCAGACACGACTGTGTGAGCAGCAAGGCAATAACCAATATCTAGGTTGAGATTTGGCCTGTGATATTCTCTCCAGACTTTTAACTCTTGGTAAATTTGCTTTAGGGGAAAAAAAACCCAAAAAGCAACCAAGAACAAAAAGGAAAGCACAATAGCACTTTAAGAATGCTTTTATTTGGACTGAAGTTGGCTTTTTCCCACAAAACGGCCTTTCCTTACTTGAGCACCAAAGTCTATGTTTTGTGGTCTACTGAGCACTGGATCATAGCTGGTATTTAAGGATGGTGTTTAATGCTAAGATTCTACTAATCTTCTGAGGAGAGAATCCCATAACCTAAAAGCGGTTATGGAATTAAGTCAAAAGAAGAATATCATCCAAAGGGAAAACAGTGCCGAGACTGTGAAGAAAGGACTGTGCATGGACATGGGCTGGCAGGAGGGAGCTGCTGATGGGCGAGGACGAAGGAGACAGCACAGCTCCTCAGGGCATCCGCAGCAGGACAAATCCCAGCCACTCTCCCACAGCAGGCGCTGATCCTTCTCTTTCTTCTGGCTGTTTTACACCGGTGTAAACCTACCAGGCAGCTTGAGGCTTGCTTTTACAAGGGGCAATAGCAGGAGACGAGGCTGCTCTGAGATCTCCTCCAGCTTGCCACGAGAAAGCACATGCTTCTCTGCTTTCAAAGACTTCCCAAAGCTCCCTTCAGTCTGGCAGGACTCTCCTACTGAAGGGCATAGGAATCAGGCTGCTAACGTCTGAAGTCGCCATAATGCAAAAAAAGAAAAAGAAGAAAAAACATGTCCCCATGTGCAGGTCAGGTTGTGAGGGCTGGGCTGCCGATGCCTCTGCTTTCTCCTCGTCCAGCTCTTTGTTTTTCACCACTTTGCTTTCCCGTCGCTCCGTGCCTCTCACCGTATGCCCATTCCCACGTTGCTCTTTCGCTCTGCCCCTTCCAATTCCCGCCTGTGTCCCAGCACCGCTCAGCACCGCAGGGCCCGCCGGCCGCACCGGCGCTTCGCTGGAAACCCAGCCCGTTCCTTCCTCTTGCTGAGGTTCACTCCAATGCCATCCTGCACGTACGCATGGAGGAAAACAGGGCTTCACACCCCTCCCTGCAAAAAAAAAGCAAGCCGTGACATCAACTCTTGGGCTTGCTACGCTGATTTCTGGGTGTGTAGGGAGAAACAAGCTTTGCCAGCAAGAATCTCTTTGGTACAGCTGCCTTAAAATAAGAACTGCGCTTTTTTTGGTGGTTTTGAAGTGCAACATCACTCTGAGGACTCCGCTTAAGGAAAAGCAGAGCAAAGCAAGAGGGTATGAGAGATCCTGAAGAAGTCCTGTCCCTTTACCACGGCAGAGCAACACTGTTGTAAACACAGTGGGACAGAGCAGAAACCCCTCCTGGGGGGGAATATTCTCTTTTCATCGCCCTTGGCACTGGAATAGCTGCAGGATGGAAGGAGGTTCTGGCAATTTTTTTGCAATTTGGTGAATTGCCTTGGCAAGGAAGGCAAGTGGGGCCAAAATGACTCTGCAAACAGCTTCTGCCATATCTACACATCAAATTGTTTCCTCTCCCTGAGACCTAAACATCTGGGAGACTCTTGCCTCCCCTTCTTCTGTGGGATACGCACAGGATCACTGTCTGGGTCAGGCAAAGTTGGCACCACCTGAAAACACTGTCCACCTGGGAGCAAGATCACTGCAAAACACTTCCATTACATCCCAGCCGGCCAGGTGAAATACACGATTTTTTCAAATAGGCAAAAAAAAAGGGAGAGGGAAGGCTGGAGACCTTGGGGAACAGTGCCTGCATCCGCCGTAACCCCCAGCTGCGGTCGGCGTTCTGCAGACAAAGGTAATTCTGCGCTTCAGCAGCTGCTGTCAGACCCCAGCCCTTCGCTTGCCGCGTTGCTGTTTGACATCCCCGTCTTCCTGTCGCACGAAGATAACCTTGACACAGCGAGCCATGAAGCTCATGAAAATGTGCAAAGCCAGCGTAGCCTTTCCAGTTGCGCTGCGAGGCTTCCCGCACGTTAATCTTGTCCTCTGGAAATCTTCAACAGCCAGTCAAAATAATCCTTTTGTAGAATTTCTTTCATACTGAAGAGGAAAGGGCTGGGAACGCAGATCTATAAATATCTTTTGGGGATGTTCATCCCTCCTCTCCTCTCGTGCACTCTGCTCAGCGCTAGGCTGCAAGAACTCCAGTGAAAGTCTGTCTCCTGCTCAAATAAAAGCTGCTTCTGTGAAGTTCCTACATACACATGTCAGGCGACACACAGACACCACGCTTTATCATAAATGCAACGGGACACGAGCCCCTTGGACTGGTTGGTTAATATCAGCACTGCGCTTCGCAAACTTAAAGTGCCACAGAACCACCAAATATAAAGTACATACACACACGTTTGTGTGACTGCCTGCCACCATATCAGTCTGCTTCGGTATCGCAGCCTTGCCAAAGCCTGACAAAACCCCAAAGGAGAGCATGGACAGAGCTGGAAACGCGACGTGCGACACGAACAAAAGGGCAACGCTGCAGTTTTTTAAATGCTGTCTTCATTTCGCGTGGCCAAGAGAATGACACCATGGGAGCAGTCAGAGCGCTGCCTCAAAAACCCCTCCTTCTCCATGTTTCCCACGCTTAGAATCCTAGAATCATTAAGGTTGGAAAAGACCGCTAAGATGAGCAAGTCCAATCATCAACCCATCACCACCAGGCCTGCTAAACCACGTCCCGAAGTGTCACTTCTACATGTTTTTTGAACACCTCCAGTATGGTGACTCAACCACCTCCCTGGGCAGCCTGTTCCAATGCCTGACCACTCTTTCAGTAGAAAAATTTTTCCTAATTCTTCCTTTTCATTCCTGTCTCCATACTCCATTGGTCCAAATTCAGCTCAAAACACAACGCTTGAAGACAGAGCCCGTCATCCCTCCGGGCACCCCCTGTGCAGCCTCCTCCTTACCCTCCATGTCTCACCCACTGCTCTCCCGAGCAAAATTCGCCTTTTTGTGCGAGGGCCGCAGCGCTGACATCCCTGCGGCTGCACTCCACCCTCGGGTCCATTCCTGCAGTGCTCCCGCCTCGCCGGAGAGCCTCATGTAACAGAGTTTGTGCACCGGGGCTCGCCTTCCCCAGAGCGGTTGTTTGGGTTTATCTTTATTAAATTCCAGCTGCTTAAGCCTGGAGTGTTGCTGCAATGTAGCAAGACCAGTTTGAATCCGAGCCCCTCCACTTGGATGCTGGAAACCCATCTCCAACCTGGGCATACCTGCAGATTTGGTATTTTCTCTGCTATCGGGGGACCAGAGAATCGAGCGGGAACCAGGACAGTCCCTTCTGAGGCCTTTTTGGCAAAGCCCCCTGATGTCCTGGGAAGCTGTTGACTGGCAGGGTTTGAGTGGTGCCCGGCGAGCGGCAGAGGCACCTCGTGGGGATTTCCTCTCCATCGCCTTCCCTCACTCGCTCCCAAGAAGCAGCTGCTCAGCAGCCACTGTGACATTGTGCGGTGGCCCCCAGAGAGCCCCGGCAACCAGGCACCTTGTCACAGGAGGAAATTCACAGAATCACAGGAGGGCTGAGGTTGGAAAGGACCTCTGGAGGTCACCTGGTCCCTGCTCAAGCAAGGCCACCTAGAGCCAGCTGCCCAGGACCACATCCAGGCAGCTTTTGAGTATCTCCAAGGAGGAAGACACCACCACCTCTCTCGGCAACCTGTGCCAGTGCTCGGTCATGCTCACAGTGAAATAGCATTTCCTGATGTCCAGAGGGAACCTCCTGTGTTTCAGTTTATGCCCTTTGCCTGTCACTGGGCACCACTGAGAAGATCTTGGCTCCATCCTCTCTTCATCCTCCCTTCAGGTATTTATATACATTGACGAGATCCCCCCCAAGCCTTCTCTTCTCCAGGCCGAACAGTCGCAGCTCTTGCAGCCTTTCACAGAATCACAGAATCACAGAATGGTAGGGGTTGGAAGGGACCTCTGTGGGTCATCTAGTCCAACCCTCCTGCCGAAGCAGGG
>Ga0065711_1049496_pt1 | contig 11278 bp, 6 predicted proteins | sample Hoacrofraction12_FD_59098 | JGI IMG/M metagenome (GOLD analysis project Ga0065711, IMG submission 59098) | Hoatzin crop microbial communities from Cojedes, Venezuela - Epithelial fraction 12 v2 (version 2) | ecosystem: Host-associated > Birds > Digestive system > Esophagus > Crop | place... | reverse complement strand
GGGGGGGGGGGGTGGAGGGAAGAATGAATCATCTTTAATTATATATTTAACAAGGCACACAGGAAAAAAGCCCAACAACTCTAAGCTTCAGAGCACAGACAAATGAATATAGAAGAACCACATTGTTGAAAAGTAAGGAAATATAAAGCAAAGCAATACCCACAAAATTACTGTGATTAAAAAGCCCAACAATATTGGTCATTTTAAGTGGTTTAGAAACAAAATACTAATGGTTCAATAACTTACAGAATGGACATGACACTTATAAGCGATCTCAGAAAAATGTAAGGTTTTCAACAGTGTTAGAACGAGAAGGTCTATCTTAAATTACTTCACCTGACTTTCGAATTTGTGATTCTATCTTTAAAAAGAGGAAAAAGAAAGCCTATAAAGGCCTTTTTCTATGCCATATTCAGTTGAACATTTTCCTCACCCCAGATCCACTTCTCCCACTGCAAATTATTTTGACAGGTTCCTGGCAGGGCTTCAGCAACTTTGCATTTCTCTGGAATTAGCAAAAATGTTAATTTGGGCAGTTTGCTGCTAGTGCAAGTTTTTTAGCCTGGCTGAAGCTCCAAGGCTATTTGAGATAATATCAAATCAAAGGGGCACCTGTCATGAGCCACAAGCAAAGGAAACAGATAGTGCTTGAGGAATTAAAATGAGATTTCTTTACACCAAATGTCGAACACTGTAAGCAGAATGTTGTAGGAACAACTGGAGCGGCCAGCTCTAAACCAGAGTGGAGAGGAGGAGGGAAGGGGGAGGGAAATGTGGTGCATTCAAACAGCTGCTGCCAGTGAAGGGGTGGGGATGGCCTTAGATAAGCTTCCTGATCCACTTCCACTGAGACGCTGGAAACAATGGGGTGGGCAGAGCCTTTTGCAGGCAATGGGACACGTACATTGGACTACACCCTTTCCTCTTGGATGAGGTTATGGCTGTGCTCATCCGGATGGCCCTCGGCATGAGACCGTCTGCCTGAAAGGTGCTGTGTCCAGAGCTGGCGGCAGCGTGGGCACAACATAACACCCTAACCCTCAAAGCACAACAGCGGGAAAATGATCAAGCAAAATTCCTATCAGCAGTGTGACACACACAGCCTTCCCCACCCTTTGCTGGGTCTTACAGCTTCACAGCACCAGTCTATGGTCCTGCCTGTAATCTTTTCAGATTAGCACAAACTAGAGATTACTCTAATCCACTAAAACAGGTTTATCCTGAAAGTATGAATAAATTATGCCTTTTTTTATTCTTGTTTGGGTTTTCGGTTTGTCTTGGTTTGATTTTTTGCTTGTTTTTAATATTCATATCACAGAACTGGACCCCAGGCAAGACTACAAGAGGAGGTTGCTAGTGTTGCATCCTCCATAGGAGCATCTAGGACATAATATACGTAAAGCCATATATACATATATAAGTAGTTGCAGCCTTAGCACAGTACTATATCGTAGTGGCACAGGGCATTTCCAGCTAGCTTGAATATTTGTGGCAACAACACAGATTATGAAGCAGAAAAAAAAAAATCCCTGCTAGCTACTTCAAGCTCTGCTTTTCAGGCGAAACTGTCTAGGTAGGACAGTTTTAACCCTTGCTGGTAAGTAGCATGGATATTTTCAGATACGACTGCAAAACTCGTACACTCCAAAACTTACATACAAAACTGCATAAATCTCAAAATAAAAAAGAGAAATAACATCATCATACGCTCCATCATGAAAATCTCCTACCAGAAAAGATTAATGCATACTCAGTATCTGATACTTCTTTAGCTTGTTTATATTTGTTGACAAAATTATTACACTTTCTGTCATTGCATGAAACTAGAATATTTTTAAATAGAAATGGTGAGGAGAAAGAAAGACCAAAATCTTACTGCCTTTTCTTCCATTACCTGCTGCAGTTCCTCCAGAGTGCCATTGATATGTGTAGGCTGAATTCACATGTAGAGCAAAATGGCACCCTAAGCCAAATTTAAGCTCTGACTACGTCTCCAGATGTGTGATGTACCAGGGTATTTTATTAACAGCCAACTACCTCACAGATTTGTCAAATAAAAATAAAAGAATATATTTATTCTGCCATCAGAATTCCACAAGCATCCATCAGACAAAACAATGACCATCTCGAAACACACATAATCCTGAAGGTTCCTTTAAAAATCTGTATTTCAGCTAACATTCTCTGGTGAAGGCTCACAAATCCCCAGGCAAATGCAGGCCTGTTCCTCCTTTAAAACACATGGTTATGTTGTGGAATTCTTTTGCAGCAAGACATTGTGTGATCATTTACACTGCTTCAATAGACTCCACAAAGAGGAAAGAATGACTTATGGAAGTATCACTATATTCTTGCCCTGTTATTTTATATTTCATTATCCATCTCCTTGACCTTGTTAAGGTCAAGGGAACTGGCCTGGGTGGGCCCATGTTCTGCTCACAGCCATTCTTTTGTCAGGTGATAGCAGCAACTCCAAAGGAACTGTAACTGCCCTCACAGTGTATAATAATCTTATTTTAGGTCCTTCTACTTTAGTTTATAATCAGTGTAAAACCTGTGGTTCCCACAGTTCCAGAATCCTTTTGGGATCAGCACAATTTTGGTCTTTGTTTTCAGGCCATCACAGTCTTTTTCCAACGGCCTCACCCAAAACTAGAGTCTTATATAGAGGATTACATGTTCATATGACCCAACACTTATATCTGTGGTGATTTTAGATAATGTCATGCTCGTAAGAGCTGTAATCCTCATGTTTTGGGACACATGCCAAGGAATTACTGCCTGATGTTATAAAGAAACTTTCCTTGGGGCAAGTTACGGTATAATTGTCCCTTTGCAGGGATTCTGACACTTCCTTCCAAAGCACCAGGAATTAACATCAGAAAGGAAATATTGCAAAATCCTGCTTTTCCAAGGATTAAAAGATAAGCTTGCCAAATGTCTCCAGAGACTGAAATAGAAGATAAAATCCTACTACATAAAATGAGATGTAATTTTAAGACAGGCAATGCAAAGTCAATACCGTTTTTCTAAAACTGCAAATCATGATGTTCAGACTTGCTTGGGAAGGAGCACTAACTCACCTGATGCAGACAAGTCTCAGGAAACACTGTAGGAATGTCTGTCCATTACTGAATCTTAGTGCTGGTATTATTTCCATGACAAAGGGAAAATAGAGGCATTCTAAATTTCAAATCAGTCATGTATCTCACCTTGACAGGCTATGTGGAGGCCCTGCGGAAAGTTTTTAACATAACTTCAATTGTGAAACTGGTTGGAGATGCTCTGCAGAGAATGGTTTCTATTATACAGCAAATTGCATGTTATTCTGAAAGTATGAAGAGGTTCTGGTTACAAATCATGCAGTCTTGGAGGAGTGAGCTGAAATATAAACTGCTGCAGGAAAATAAAAGTATTGTTTAGGGTATTTGGTATGCAAAATGATACTGAGAAAGTTTAAGACTCTATTTGAATCTTCTTCTAGGAAAAGGAGTTAACAGAAATGTAGAAACAATACTTCAGAGCACTTCTGGACTCAAAGACCCCTTCCTGAATAAACTTATGAGAATTCCAGCAGCAATCATAGATGTCAAATGGCCAAAGTCACATCCACTGGAATAGAAGATGTCTTTGTTAGTAGGAAAACAAAAAATTTCAAAGCATGTCTAAAGAACCTCTATGGCAAGCATAAAGCCCTCACATTGACCCTCTATTTACCATCTAGGACTGTGCTGCCAAAGCAGAAGCATAACTTGGAGCCTCGAGCCAAAGCAAAATTCATCTCTGAGAAGCTCTGTCCAGCTGGGGAGAATCATTGCCAGAACAACACAGAAAATCTCAACTTCAGTTGTGACCAACACTCCTGGGAGAGCTCCTGAACCAACAGTTTGGAACAGAGTTATGACTCTATTGATTTTACTCTGTAAACCTGTTTCCAAATTCTGTAACTTGTTGTTTGACCTTTATCTTAGTAGAAGAAATCAAGATATCTAACCTTTAGCCTTAACTTGCAATAAGCATGAAGCAACACTCAGAAACTACTCTGTCCTTGGGGGAGAGCAGAAGGACCTAGATTTTTTTGAGTTTGCTCCATCTTCTCGCTGTTCTCAACAGTGGGAATTTATCACCATACTATAAGGTTACTTTGGGAACTGGTTGCACAAAATGACCCACTCACAAAACATAGCTCTTTCCATCAAGCCTCAACTCTTCCAAGGGTTTGAAAGTAACTTATGAAGTCTCTTCATCTAACCTGAGCTCACATATGTGCTTCATATCACACCAAGTAGGGAGCTGACATTAAGTCTCCTTGGACTCAGCGAAGCATTCTAACCACTAGGCTACTGTGGACTAGCCAGGTTTGAAAAGAAACCTGAATAAATTTCACCTTAAAACAAAGAAATAATCTCAACAAACATTTGTCAAAACAAACGACCACAAAAAGTTTCAGTTTCAACTCATCAGCATTTTCGAAAGAAAACATACTTTATGGAAATATCTTACCCTGCTCTAGCTGCTTTTCAGATCATAGGTACCAACTAAAATGAGACAGAAAGCATTTCTGAGGAAAAGTTATCTACAGACAGATGGCTGAGCCGTGACCCAGATTCTCTCTGCACCAGTGGAAACCCGAAATAACCCTATGGAGTACAGAAAGATAAAAATGACTCTGGTACTTCAGCTGTGACAGGACTAGCAGTTCAAGAGTCACAGCCTGGGCTTTCTATACTTCTCTATTACTAATGCATGTTTCTTACGAACTCTGGAGGAAACTTATGACTTCCCACACTACACACAATCTCAGTGGGTAGGGCAATGGAGGTAAAGATGTTGATGGCAGAATACACGCACACACCTTGATTCTAAGTAGCTCTTCCTCCAGATAGCATTTGTATGAGAAAAAGTCTTCATTTTCTTACTGAAGATTCACTGATAAGTTGAATTTACACAGACACCAGCTTTATAAATATGTTGACTTAATCTAGGAAAACCAGTGTTTGCAAATTGCTGTTAACAGCACCTAATGGTCTGCCCAGAAAAATGTGTTCCAACATGTGGCAGACACACAGCAGAATGAGTGGCATTACCATTGACCTTAAGCCAGTGTGCTGTGAAGAAGCTCAGCACGGGAAAGATGGATTTAACTTCACAAGTAAAAGGAAATTCTGCATAGTTCTCATATGTATCGACTCTGTTTCTGCTCAATGCACTGTGAAAAGCATTATCTAAATTGATAATAGATTAATCCATTGTAATAGTTGTATCTAGTTTGGCAGCAGTTGATGGCACAGACACCTCTTGTCAGGAAAAAAATCACAAGATTTCCACTGTACTAGCTACCAAACTTAAACTAAAAAAGCCCACAAAACCAACATAAAACTAACCCTTTCTTCATCCTCCCAACTCCCTGTCGATCTGCCCAAATGATGGCTTTTGCACTTGAAGGGTGGGAAGCATATTTGTGATGTTGCATCCAAGATACCTTCAAATCTGTATATATATATGTATATATGTATGTGTATATGCAGTAAATCACCTACTGTCTACATATTGTTCCTGCTAGGTCCGGTCCAACAAGCAAATTTAGGTAATGCCAACTAGATCACACTCCACGTAAAACATTTCCCAAAGGAAAGATGATCCTCTTTTTTATCTCTGTTATGCAAGGTGTTTAAGTTAAAATTCTTTCTGCCTTAGAGGTAAATATCTAACCCTCAGGCTATCATGGAAGACTGCGTTTTTGTTCAGGAACAGAGAAGCTGGGTGAGGGGAACACTTCTCCCAGTAGGTCATTTTGAAGTTCTTTCACTTTGGGTTGAATAGCTAAATATTCACTGCAGCAAAAGAGACTGAATAGTAACAAAGAGAAATCAAAAATTACCTTGTTAGGACAACCATAGCAGGACAAGGGCTGACACTCAGCTCTGCTCTGGACCCTATAAAACATACAAATGCTGGGTGGGTAATTCCTTTCCAAATTGTGGTGGCCCAGATCTCTACACATGAATGGGTTTCTAAGCTTCCCCTATAATCAATAACGTCTAGTGAGAAATTTCAGTCGCCCTGAAGCAGACACCTATCCTAGTCATCTGAAGAGCTCTTTAGACTTGGCTGTATATAATACAGTCTGAGATAGCATGATCACCGGTAGAAAGCCACTGCATCCTATTCTGCATGTCCAGTATCTCAGTCGACTGCCCTACTTTTTTCTCAACTTGTAGTTAAAGAGGAGCTAACACCACTTCCTCTTTCTTGCGCATTCGTAGAGACTTGCTTGGTATGTATGTTCAGAGAACACCTACCCAACTAGGTCAGGAAGCACAATAAGCTACAAGAACCCTAGTTCATAGATTCCCAGGAGGCCTCAGCTGCAGTTAGCCTCAAAGGTGTTAGAATTTTGCGCGAAGTGAGAAACAGGTTAAAATTGAGAAGTTTGAGACCAGATCTTCTGCAGTTTGGATTGCTCAGGAGAGGAGAGAAAAGGAATGGATAAGTCAGCTGACCAGACCATGAAACAATCTGTTGTGTAGCCACTAACTTCTCAAGTGCAATACTCAGAAGTCAAAACCCAGCATTACTACATTTGCCTATACATTTGTGTCCTCATGAGTTTTTTATGATTTGGTCACATTTGCTGAGGTATGAACTGCATTTTATTATTCCTTCCAAAATCTTTAATCCTTGTAGGAGGCATTTTAAATTATAAATTCTACATGTACAAGGAGAATATTCCATTTTATTAAATAATCGAAATACAGTTTTAATTATTTTGCACAAACATTCTTAAAATATCTTTCAACAATACATGCCATCTCACAAGAGCATAAGAATTTAAGTTTAAAGACCTATCGGTATTTATCTGTGATTTTCCTAATCTCCTTCATGGCTTCACTTTTTTTAACTATTTGCAGGAATCCCCCAAAATAAAGCTCTGTTCACCACTGCATCTTACACTGTCACATAATCTTTCTTTGATGTATGTTGCCAGGTAAATACCTCTTCTTCAATAACAGCATGGATGTACATCTCTTCTCATAAAGATTTACTACCCAGGGAAGATCTAAACAGAGTAAATTATGATAAATTGCTGTGTTGTAAGACGTTTATTTTTTTTGTTTTATGTTTAGATGTATGCTTCATATTGTACCATGTAAAACAACAGTTAGTGCATGGTAAATATATAGCCTCTTTAGATACATGGAACAATAAAGAAGTTGAGAAAAGAGAAATAAAATTACTGTCCTCATAATGTTTCTTAATAGTTCAAGTCAAAGGGCTATTTTCTGCTCAGCTCTACCTTCACACTTGCTGAACCTTCAACAGAAAGTACTAAATCTGGACTAATGCCTTTAAACTCCTTTAATTTTCTTTGTAGAGATAGAGAGGGAAAAACAGACTGTCATGTTAAAGCTACTGGGAAAGGGCCAAATGACATCATTTGGGGACAGTATCTTAAGTAAGGACCTTTGGAAATATTAAAACTATATTAAGCCTGGTAACAGTATTGATGATTTTATCCACACAAGCTTAACCAAGGAGTAGTATAGTCCAGCCCAGTTAAAACGGCATCTACTGCAAAATTATTCACTTTGGCTGTCTGAACATCAGTCATCAAAATAATTTTGGAAAGCTAACCAGGAGAACACCTGCAATCTGTGGGAAGACGAAAGACCTGCTCCACCATGATTACTGAGAAAGGAAGTCAGCATCTTTTGATGTAAAACAACTCTTCCTTAAGATCAAACATAAAGCAGAAAGACAGTAAGTTATTTGTGTGCAACTAACGTCAGCACAGAGAGAGAAGCAGCATGCTCGGAAGCATTTGCTCTGAAAAAACACCAAACCCAACCCACTTGAAAACAACCCTGATATGGAGAGTTCTACGATGATTTCAATAGCGTCTTTGTAGTATTACAAAGAAAGAAGTAGACTTCAAGTACAAAATTGGGTTAAACACACACAAAGTAATTTACTCCTTATTTTCACTGTCAGTCTTCTGAAACTCCCTATTTTTTTTAGTAATTCACATAGTAAAAGAAGTCTAGTACTATTTATGCAGAACCTAAAATTACAAACATTTGATCCAGATATGATGAGTCCTTTCCCAAGGACATTATGAAGTCAGTCTTTACACCTTTAAAATCCAGCTGCTTCTGATGAGAAACGCTGCAACTCAGGCTAAACAGCATATGAAGTCCCATAGAAGTGTTTATTAGGAGTAGCTCATTCAAATCCTCATGGTATATAGCATGACATACAAGCTTTCTCCATAGACTTTTTTCCTATAAAGAAAACAACCAAGAAGCTAAAACTGGCTGGAGCCCTCACAAGGCAGTGTAAATTTTCAAGGACATAACTTTCTCCTCCTCAAAACAACATGCCCCCAGCCCAGCCATTTGCCACTTCTTGATCTTAATATGAAGATAAGGCACATAAGACTAAATTTCTGTTCCCCGCCTACAAAATTACAACAGGTTTTCAGAGAGCACTGTTCTTCTTCTTTGTGTCTGGGTGGAAGGTGATTTTTTGCTCAAAGAAAGAATAAGGTTGAGGAATGTTCTGCAAGGGGAGACAAGAAAGATACCAGTAAAGTTTTGCTCTGTCTTTTATTTAACCTTCTTTTTTTAACCTAATGCTGGAATCTGCTGTACTTGAAGAGAGGGAGGAGGAGATTATGACCACGAATGTATTTAAATGTCTGCATAGTTTGAAATATTTGTTACAGGTAAAGCATTATAAACTTCCAAGATTTTGAGCACACTTGACAGAACAAGACAGCAGAAGAATCTTCAGCTCTTTAAGGGGAAGAGTCTAGTTTTTTGACAAGAACATAAAATTATATTTTCAAATAGAACTGGTATAGAAAAAAGACGAAAATTTGTATAATACATTTACCATGTGAGAACAAAATACCCTGAAACTGAGAAAAGTATTCAGAGTAAGTAGTTTAACAGATAAGCCTTTAATTAAAAAGCAGTGATTCCAGTTACCTGTGAAAATGAAGTACTGGCTTTATACTCAGCTTTAACATATGTTATGCAACGTGTCAAATAATACAGATGAAACATGCTCTTGCTTCATCAGTTATTACAGTCAGGATATTTTTAAACTGTCCTTAGTACCTGAATGGCTAATGTTTAACTAACTGTTTCACTCTGGGAGGTCCCAGCTACTTCCAACAAAAGCTAATAAAGGCAAGCTGTATTTCAGCTTTGCCTCTCCTAGTTAACGTCTAGAAACTCATTTGCAGTTTTTTCCAGGAAAGGCCTATGTAGTTTGCATACCTAAAAATTTGTATCTATATACAAGTATATCTGAATCAATACTAGTGTAGTTAAAGAAAACAAAACAAAAAGCCAACCAAAGAATCCCAGCTGCTAGTACCGTGCCTTCAAGGAAGCATTGCTGGAACTGATCATCCCTAAAAGCTGTGTTGTTCTGCATTGCTAATACTTGCAAAAATTCTGCCATTTTTAACTTTCCATTTGGATATCCAAACTTTGATGCATATTAGATGTGACAGGGTAGAGGAAAAAAAAGCCTAGAGTATTTTTATATTAGTATAATTTCAAATTTTTTCAATATTATAAAGAGATCACTACTGTTGCTACCAAATGTAGTGTTACTTTACTACTCCCTCAGAAGATTTTGATGCCTTCAGTAAATTTAGATTTAAGCATCTCTATTTCTTGAGGCTAGCATAGGAATATCTGTGCCGAACAGCACACAAAAGAGTATTATATAGAGCTCATGTCCAACCATCTTTACTACGTCACCTTATGTGCAGGTACTCCATCTGTGGCTGGATTAGCTTTTTAGCACACGAATGAGGTAAAACCTCATGCTTCTGCAGCCCAAAGCAAAAGTTTTACTCTTCTACTCAAGGTATATAGTGAAGTAGTGAAAATAACCCTCTGGGTCCTACAAAGTGATATGTTGTGCTCTCCTTAATAGCACCAGGGAGTACATAGCTTCTTTTGTGGAGGGTCTTTGAAAGCAGCTGCCTGTGCACCCTGTGCTGTTGGCAGCTCAGATGGTGCTTTTGCAGGGCTGCTCAGGGTACAATAGTGGGGCTCAGACCAAAGAGTCTGAGGTGGTGGAGGCTGTTGGTTGATTTGCCTCGGGCTGCAGCCAAGATGGTTGGGGCAGTACCAGGAGGAGGAAGCTTTCCAGGAGGAATCCCAACTGCTGCGTGGCTCATTTCTGCTGCCTTGCCCTGTGCTGCCCAGGTTAAGCCCTGCTGGGTAGTATCCACTGGCTCCCGGGATGCCTTCAGGCGAGTGCTCTGAAGTGCATGCTACTCAGTGTTCTCTTCTGGTTTATGTCATTCAACATTTGGTTCTTGTGGCTCAATATTTTTTATTTTTTGATCTTGGCCCTCCACCTGCTCCCTTCTCTCTGTAAGACAGCTGTATTGCTTCCACAAATCTTGTTACAATAGGTATCAGGCTGCTTCTTAGCCACACTTTTCAGGTACAGGCCTACAGCCTAGAGGAATCCACAGAAGGGGACTTTACTCATGTCCAGTAAGTATTCATCCTGGTATGCACCAAGTCTACTATCGCCTCTGATGCATCTTTTCAAAGCTCATACCCCCACACATGAATGACAAACAGAAGAGACACAAGAAGAGCTTTAAGTAAATTGGTTTATTATTTCCATGCTTCCTCTGTCTAAGTATTCAGGTTATCTGCCCAAATGACTTCACTGAGTCACCTTCCTCCCTCCCTATTGTGTTTATCAACTATTTAGGTAACAACAGAAAAACCTTCAAGCATAACCTTGACTCCTGAGGCCCTAATTCAGCAACGTGCTTACGTATGCATCAGCATGCAGCCCTGTTCAGTGAAATACCACCAATGTCTTTGGTAACTACCGCGCACCTAGTACAAGCAGCTTGCTGAAATGGGACCATAGTACCTTTTGTGTAAACAAGCAATACTTTTAAGCCAAGTGAAAACAGAACCCTTTATGAGAATATACGGTCCAGAAATTTGCTATCGTGGGAAAGCACACAGTCAAGTAGCCACTTATTTATGAATCATAGAATCATAGAAAGTTTTGGGTTGGAAGGGACCCCTAGAGGTCATCTAGTCGAACCCCCCCGCAGCGAGCAGGGACACCACTAACTAGATCAGGTTGCTCAGAGCCCTGTCCAGCCTGGCCTTGAATGTTTCCAGGGATGGGGCCTCCACTACCTCTCTGGGCAACTCGTTCCAGTGTTTCACAACCCTCATTGTAAAGAATTTCTTCCTTATATCCAGCCTAAACCTACCCT
>Ga0065711_1010218_pt1 | contig 11278 bp, 9 predicted proteins | sample Hoacrofraction12_FD_59098 | JGI IMG/M metagenome (GOLD analysis project Ga0065711, IMG submission 59098) | Hoatzin crop microbial communities from Cojedes, Venezuela - Epithelial fraction 12 v2 (version 2) | ecosystem: Host-associated > Birds > Digestive system > Esophagus > Crop | place... | reverse complement strand
CACTGAAAAGAGCTTGGCCCCATCCTCCTGACACCCACCCTTCAGATATTTGTAAGCATTTATAAGGTCCCCTTGCAGCCTTCTCTTCTTCAGGCTGAACAAGCCCAGTTCCCTCCCTTCTCTCGTCTAGCATCCACTATTTATTCAGCCTAAACCTCAGCTGCACACCGCTTCGCCTGGGAGGTAACCTGCGCTTCCAGCAGCCCTCGCCCAACAGACAGCAAGGCAGGCCCCAGAGCAAGGGCCAAGCCTTTGGGGGAGCTCAGCGAGAGGCGAGCTGGTTTTCAGCCACTCAAAGACTTGCAGGGCCAGGGCAGCATGCTAGAAGGTGCAATGGGTCCGGAATAAGACAGTCACAACGCAGCGAGCGTAAGCAAGTTGACAGAGGGAAAGCTGCTGTACTAAAAGGAAGACAGCAAAAGCAACGTTAGAAGGGACAAAGCGATCTGAGCAGCAAATAATCCCCTCCACGCCCACCCAGCACCCTCCCCAGGTTCGCAAGGGGAAAGGCCATCCTTGTGGTGTCAGTTCTGAAAATACAGCCGGGCCAACTCTGATCCCAGGCTGCCTTTTACTCCCGCCTATCCCAACCAGCACTAAACAGCCTCCAAGCCAAACCACCAAAACGTCAAACCGACCACCTTCCGTGCAGCTAACGGGAGCCTAAATCAACAGCACCACGAATACACGAGAGCCTGGCCAACGTTTAGCTGCATTGGCTTCACAGGCTACTGGAAAGAAGGTTTGTTTTTAATGTAAGCCAGCAATCTTGATTTCTGATACACACAGGAAGAACATCAGGAGAGAGAAAAATAATCCCAAGTAGACCAGCACCAAAGCAATTAACAACAAGGAAACTGGGTTTTATACGTCTTCTGAGAGTGGTCTGTAGCCAGGTCACATTTAAGATTGCCAACACGACAGTACGCTGATCTGCATCGGTTTGTGGCACTCGAAGTGGGGAGGGAAAAATGACTGGCACCAAATAACATGCTGTGCATCCCGTAAAGTCTCTAACCTAAGAGGTTTACAGCAAGTTTCGGAGCTGACTCAAGAGGAAGGAGAAAAGGGTTCGCATAGCTGCAGCAACACTGCATTGTTACTCAGCTATGTGCACATTTCTGTGGTTCAGTTAAGTTTTCAACAAGAAAAAAAAAAAACAGGGTAAAGGATGGCGTAAAAACAGCGTTGCTCTTTCTGAAAAGGCCTGGTTCACATTTGGGACTCGACAGATTATTTCTCACACCAGAGAGAGACAGCTTAAATACAAGGCACTCTTAGCGTAAGAGTCTATTTTAAGAAAGCAGCCAATACTTATCAACTCCAAATCAGGATGTTGATATTGGAAGGGACCCATCTTGTCCAACCCATACAGTCAAGTTTCCACATCAGTCCTCCTTGGGCAGTTTTCTCCATTCAGCAGAGTCCTCCAGCGGCTTGAGCCACAAGCACACCCTTCCGATGGAGACACGCCACGTCTCTGAATTACCAGCACTTATTTCATAAGCCGGAATAGAGATGTTGGAACTTCACGTATCCGCTCCAGTTTTTCAAGCAATATTGGCGATTTTATTTATAGCTTCAGCGATTGGAATAAATTTAGGTACCAGAAGACATCCGAGTTAGATCACCGCTACCCAAGGACAAAGATAGGATGGATACAGGCTAAAGAACATTTCCTTATCGAACTTCCTATTTGCTCTCAAAGGTCAAACAAGCCTGATCAGTCCAGCCAGCTGCAATTTTTCTGGTCATGGGTCCCTGCTTCTATGTTCTTCAACACATGCATCACCTAGTCCAGGAGGACAGAGGCTTCTGCTCCTACCTTCACTTCCATCCACTTCTGGACAAGAGGTCCCAACAGCTAGGTTCACCCGAAGATTATGAACATGCACTGTGGTCGCTGCTCTCCATGTTTAATGAGTCATTTTATATAAACAGGCTCCAGCACTCACTGTGGTATCCTGCACCTTACCCACAAACGGATATATTACTAAAAAAGCACTGGGCAGAGACACCCAAACATGTGACCAAATTGCATTTCCAGCTCCTCACCCTTCAGCCAAAGGACCAAACTTCCTCTCTGCCTGGCACATGATATCTGGAAGTCTACGGTAAAAGCATTCTGCGGACTCGAAGTAAAGAGCTTATGATTGCACGGAGGGGTGGTGCAACCTCACCTGCAACAACGCGGCAAACAATCACATCTCTTCTGCATAAACAGTAAAACCATTTTGACTGAAAGTGATTATTGGTTACCTATAGACGGGGATTTGAAAGGGTATTTATCAGGAAGGTCGACTCTAACTTTCCATACTCCACCTTCATATGGTGCTGCAAAGAAAGAAATGTAGGTATTAGACACTTGATAACTCAGGAGAGAATAAATAGAACTACAGCATTAAGCAAAACACATCTTTGGAAGAACACTTAGCTCCATCAGGGGGCAAGATTTCATATCAAACCTCCTACGGTAAAAGCTTTTTTCCTGCGCTGCCTGACAAGAAATACATGGTTTGAACTGATACTGCAGAAGATCTTGGCACAAAGACACAAGAGCTTTATTAAAAACAGACACTTTAGAATGATCTACTTACCTTTAGAGATGTTACTAAATTTAGACACACTGGAGACCCAACTTGCCATCTAGTCACTAGAAATGCCATCTTAATTACAAACTCCACAAAAATTCAGATGACTGATGCAAAGCTTATAAGCCAGGTCTAGAACAGCTAAGGATCAACAAGAATGGTGCTGAAGGCCATAGCAGAGGGCTTAGCTGTCCGAAGGCCACATCCAGCTCTGCTCAGCTCCGAGGGAGGTGGTTCATCTGCGTTAATGCTCGCAGCTGTATTTCTCCCCGCCCTTGAGAGCACGGCCTTCAAACACTGCTACCCTTTGATTTCTCACTCCCACTTAAGATTTGTTCATCTCTTCTTCCGCTCCAGAAGAATGTGTCATTTTGCTGTTCCCCACCATGAGCCATTAGTTTGTTTTTACAGAAGGGCTGGGTCATATACTTACTTCCTTGTGGTCCATAAAACTTCACAACAAATTCATTGAGTCCTCCTAAGATTGTGACTTCGTGTTTGCTCTCAATACTGATACATCAAGTAAAGGAAAACATTCAGTCCGGGAAACAAAACCCATTTACTCAGACACGGGTAACTTGCTAGAAGCTTGTCAAACCAAATAGTTTAAAACCAAATATTCAAAATATCCTACAACATGCAATTTAAGCATCTTGACACATCTAAGTGACCACACCACCACAATGACGTTAGCAAAAGCCAATTCTACAACGCTGAAGAATCTCTCGCCCTGCATTGAGCAATCTTGAGATGATGCCTCCCTTTCCCTCAGAGCTACTTCGCATTTTCCATCTACTTCTGCACAGCGTAAGCTCCGATCTACAAAAACGCCAAGTCCCTATCAGCAACGTATTTGGAAACATATTCGGGCTGTGAGGGGAGCTAAAAATCTACAAACAGCAATAGCTCCAAAGCCTCACCGCACATAGACACGAAACCCAGAGGCAAGGCTCGGAGGTGAAGCCAGGACTTGGAGAGATCTCTCTCCTTTCCACCGCTCAGAAGACACAAAGCAGAAAGTCAGCCTTGCCAACCGCTCACATTGTTTACTCTCCTGCCCAGATTAGAGGAGCAGAACTCGCCCCAGCCCCTGCTCTGACAAACGCGAGAGCTGATGAATTCAATTCTCCTTGGCTGCCTTCGGTGCTGTCAGATGGCCTCCCACAGCGACGATGCAAATCACGGCAATCTCATGTTAATTTGACTTGCAAGACCAAAAAACTCTGCGTCTTTCGAGAGGTGGCAGAAGGGCGAGATTATGAGGCACTGTTCAGAGTGCAAAAAGAACAACTCTATTTCTCCACATCTAAAAGAAAGAATCAAAGCACCAGCACTTTGGGAAGAAGGGAATACAAACAGAAAGGCAAGAAATCTTCGTTTCTACTAAGGCTCAGTTAAGACAATTAATGGTGATGTTTCAGCACCCAAGCTTGCTGAAGAATTCTGCTATAAATCAGGGTTAATGGATTGTGAATAATATCCTACAGCAATTACCTTTAATCAATAATCTTAATATGAATTACGAGGGAAGCATCGGTAAAAAACAGAGCAGGAGAAAAATCAAAGGTTTACTCCCACCTGAACTTCAGACTGCTTCAGCTCCGCACCACAGAGGCTGCTCCCGTGTGAGGGAAGAGGGCAGCAGCACAGAATAGCTAATAAAAGATCCTTAACATCACAGCGGCGAGCTCGGCAGAAACGCTCAGGCGAAGAGGAACCGAAGCCAGGTCGCCTTTTACAACCAAGATTTTTCACTCGGATGCAAACGGTTTTCCGCTTTCAAGGCACAAAATTTGCCTGGGAAGCTCTCCGCTTTGCAGCAATGGGGCTGACCCGCTTGCACCTTCGTGGCCCCGAGCAAACAGGCACCCGTGCGCCTCAGCACACACATACACACTCACTTCAATATTCCTGACCCACCAGGAACTCAGGATTCTCAGCGTAGGTCGAATCCTCGATCGTACATTTCGACCCATGAGGTCTGCTTAAGATGCACCACACAAACTGCTTGAAGAGAAGAGGCTCCTGTATCCAGAAGTTCCAAGTCAATCCCGACGGTCTGCGCGCGTACTTGCACGCAGGAGATCCAAGTCCCAGCTGCGGGGTCCGTCAGGTTTTATTACAGTTCCTCAAGTATAACGACTCGCAGATTGGACAGTTTTCCCACAGTGCCAGCTCCAAAAGAGCTTGGATGCAATAACCTTCTTCCCTTCATTCTCATGGGGAAGGAGAAAAGTTTACAGCGGTTTGGTTTGGCTCAAGAGTTTTCTTGGTTCAGCATAAGCTGCTCTGCCCTACGGTTAAATGGCAAGCAGCTCGCTGCACCTGGCAGCCACCCAAGAGCAGCTCACACAGGGCAGATGGGTGCCTAACTGCCCCCAGCGCAAGCGATTTCTCTGCTCACAGCCAACGGGCATCTCTGGGAAAAGCTACATCCCGACAGGTTTGCGGAGAGCAGCTTAGGGCCGAGGCAGATTGCTTCGGACCTGATGGTAAGGGATGCTTGTCACCAGATCTTTTCACGTCACCCAGTACCAAGACAGCAAGTTTTAAATACAGGCTCAACTGAGTTTAAGTTCCTTTGAAAATGTACACACTCTTCTAATGGATAACTATTCCAGGCTCAGAAACGGACTCTTCCACAAACCCCGACGTGGCCGATGATGCCCCAGAGTGAAATGTTTAATACTGAAGTATGTCAACACTTACAGCAGCTTCATGGATCAGGTTAAATACAAATGGTTTTACTTAGGACTAAATCGAGTACCACTTAATAAAAAACAGCTCTCCCAGCCTGATCTTCAGAGCAAGCTCCTGAGGAGCTCTGCAGCTTTTGGCTCTGCAAGTTAATACCAATCATAAATCAAAGCAGAGCTTTCTGCACTCAGACTCAGTCCTAGCGTTCCCAAGTTCCAAAAACTACTAGTAAGCCACGTGGTGCCGTATTTGATTATTCTCCGTGTTGTGGCAAGGACCTAAAATTCCTACAAAAAACCCCAGCAAGTTAGGTTCACAAAAGGGATATGTATTGGGATGCAGATGCTGCATTTGGGAAAAACTGCATCATTTATTAACGTGATACCAGAGTTTGAGGACAGACTGAACGCAAAGTGAGCTTCAGCAATAAAGCCCTTGTATCAACACAGGGGAAGGCTCTGGAAATGCATTAGCAGAGCTGAGGAGGCTGGGGAAGCCCTCTTTCCTGGGCATGAGGCGAATTCCATGTGAACTCTCACGTTCTAACACAAGTAGGGTGGAACCATCTTCCCCTTCCCATCTCCACCAAGTTTTCTCTAAAGGCGAAGATGTCTGGGAATTTGAAATCTTGAAATCCCACTAACAAAATGATTGAGAGCACTAGTGGCAGAAGTGCATGGAGCAATTACAGAAAGAAGAACATTTACAACCTGCAAGCTCTTTCCATCTTCAGGAAGTCTTTGGATCCATTCTCTTATCACACGGGATCCCCAGGAAGCATTTATTGCACAAGCTGGGACTCCAGGAAGACCAGGAAGGCAGACCTCGAGGCTCTTCCATCCCACAAAGCTGTACCAGCGAAGCCTCTAGCAGCACAAGGGAAAAGCATGGGGCAGCGGCAGCAGGGACTTGACACGTTTGGAGGACTGTCCCTCCAGACCCTGTTCCCAGAGAAAGCTCCACCATGAGGGCAATGTATCTCCAAGTAAAGAATGCAGGCTCTCGCCCAACTATTTTCTCAGCTCAGACAGATTTTTTCCATAAGGCAAAAGTCTTACAACCAAATCCCAAACGAATCCTCTTCCAAACATGCCAGCAATTCATCAGCTGCCTCAGATCCAAGGAAGAGTTGCCAGTTGGAGACCCACAAGACTTAAACCCAGCTGTGCCTAGGGCACAGCAAACCCCCTCTCCTGCATTCCGAGCTAGACAGGGCCCGGTGCCGAATCCTGCAGCAAGCCCAAGTAGCTCCCAGGAAGCAGAAATTCTCCAGGTCTTCAGCAAACCGAGCACAGCTCCAGGAAGCCCCAGGAAAAGACCACTGAGAATCTGGAGCAAAACTTCCACAATGAAGGTGACCAGACTTCTCACAACACCCCCCGTGTATTTCTCCCAGGATAGCTATGTTCGTGTTGACGATTCCCATCCACGTCTTTCATCGGCTACGGACGTAAACCTGCGCAGAAGGTGCTCCTGCGAGCGCTCAGGCCTTCAAACACGCAGTCAGCATTTACAGGAAGACCACAAACCCCTCACCTTGAGTCTGCTCTGTCCAGACAAATTCCTCTATGCCCACTCTCTCTCTCACTGCACTTTTCATTATTCAGATTTCTAGAAAGAGAACGAGCAGGGAATGGATAAAGACGTCAACGTTCTCGATTCTAGTGGCAATCCAGTGGTTCATACTGGCACGAGCAGTCTGCCTTGCTTCCACAGCAGGGCACATGGCTACACCCTGTGTATATGGGGTCAAGATTACAGAGCTACAAAACCAGCCTGTAACACATCACATGTGCTAAAATGTTTAATAAAAATAAAACCAAATCCCTTTCAAGACTCTCAGCTTGCTCCTACTAGTCTAGGCGACTTATGGCCTTGCTGCTTTTATCTCCTTATCATCTCACTATACTGATCTGACTTTGTGTCAAATATAGCCGGTGTAAAAGTCAAGAGAAAAGAGCAAAATCTGAATACAAGTCAGGTTTCTAATGCATACAAAGTTCAAAAGCTTTACCTTAAGACCACAGAAACGAGAAGTGAGTCCTGAGGACCTGAAGATAAATTATCTTAGTCCCAAGACTATTAAGAGAATTTTAATGACAACAACTGTTGAAAATATTTAGATGATGTTACAGCAAGCAAGCTTATTTTCAAATATCAGTTCAGAAGGGGTTGCTAGGAGAGAGACAGAAGGGAATTTTTCTGCAGCTGATTACAGACTCCCTATATAGTGCCTGAAATGTGCCAGAAGCGCAAAGGCCAACTGGGCCACGTATTAGCATTACAGTAACATCCACAGCCCCCTATCAAGATCAAGGCTCTATTGTTCAGGGTTGAGCTTGTAGGAAATTGTTTCTTCAGTCAGAATGAAAAGTGATTTAAAGCATTTTGCCTATTCTGTGTCGGGACAAAAACCACACAAAACCTTTCAGATCTGGAGAGCGAGAGACTGCCCAACCATCGGTCAGAACAGACCAGCCACTGCGGATTTGCCTGTTCCAGGGTCGAGTTCCCATTCCCTTATCATCGTGCGGGGCCACCCACCACCACAGGGCTGGAGCTCCCCTGGAGTAATAAAAAAAAAATTTGTTAGGATTCAACTTCACACCCAGATCTCCCAAAATCCCAGATGAACATCGCAGCCAACAGATGGCTAGTCTGTTTGCAGGGTGGAGTGGTTTTTTTTCCTGGCAAACATTTGGCCTTAAAAAAAAAATAAAAAAACAAACAAACCAAAAATCCCTTCATTAAGTTTCTTTAAAATTAACTTTAGTTGTAAGCTTGGGCACATCAGTTTTCCAGCTAAAAATATTTCACTGAAAATATTTTTACAAGCCTAGTGACACAAGCGGCCACGAGCACCCTGCCCCAAAGCAGCAAGCTGGAATGCTCTAGGGAAAAATAAAGTTGTATATTTATCTACATGCATCTCAACACAAGTTGCAAACAGGTCGATGGTCATTACCAGAAAGCAAGTTTCTGCCTTCTAAGGATCTCTGCCACGTCTTCTCTTACTCATGGAGACTCTCCTACAGCTATCCTTCCAGGTGCAGAACCTCACCAGAGAAGACACTCTGAATTTGAGGGAAAATGGTAAGACCACACCTGCCTATATTTAAAAAAAATCATCCAGCTCTGCTACCTAAGCAGCTGAGAACCTATCTTTGAGGAAATAACTCACCATCCGCATATTTTGTGACAACGAGTGTTTTAAAAATAAGCTGAATACATTTTTTTTTCCTTCTCGAAGAGCTGTGCAGGCAGCGAGTGCCGCTACGCCACCCAAGCGACCGAAGCGCGGCCACTCCAGCCGTCCGCGGTACGGCAAGCACCGCTCCTCCTGTTCGCGGCGTCAGAGGCGCGAATTCTTCTGAAGTATTTGCAAGCAGGATTTTGCAACCTGAATAGCCTCTAATATTGGGACTGATGGTTATTTGAGTTTATTTTCTTACAAAGGCGAACGAGCTCCACGCTAAGAAGCACTTACACAACCTGCAGTTATCTGTAAGGAGTCCTATGATTTAGCAGCGTTACCGGTTACACTGACGTGTGGGCAGCAAAAGGCAAGTTCAGCTCCGCCGCCTCCCTGCCTCCAAGCCCTCAGAGGCTGTCGTGCCTCCTCTACGCTCCCTTGCCTTCATCTGATACAAGTTACCCGAGGTACCAGTTGCACACGGGAAATCACAGCCAGCACCAGGACTTTGATGCTTTAAGCATTTAAGGAATATTTATTCTTATTTTCTGCAAGTAAAGCTCCCCGCCCTTCACCCACTTCTTACTTTCTTCACACTTCTGTGTCTATCCCTGTTGAACACCAGAAGAAAGGATGCTTAGTCAGAACTGAAAAAGGTTATAAAGAAAAAAAAGCTCTTGTGATGTCTTTGAGCGGCAAGAGGCAGCACTTTTTAGTGACAGTTTGTTGCAAAACTTCTTGAGAACTCCAGGCTAAACTCATTCAGATTATTAAAATCCATAGGTTTTCCCCCCAGGCTAGGTATTCTCCTTGCCACAGGGGACCGCGTACAGTTCCCAGCTTCAAGCAAAGGGGTTTTCCAGCACCAGAAACGGGTTCTCTATTTGCCAAGGATGTTCTGTTCCACAGTTTCTGGTGTCAGCATCCACAGCCCCATGGTACGCACCGGCCCCAAGAAGGCAAGACACCACTGGGGCAATCTGCAGTTTATCTTCACGTACCTGGGGGAAATCTCAACCTTCCTTCATTTGAATCGGGCTTGCCCAGGTATCCCACAGCTTTGAAAGACACTAAAGTCACTTCAATCCTACAGCATAAAGAAGGACGGCAAGTCACTTGCAGGCAGTCATGGAAGGCTCTGAAGACAACCAGCTTTCCCATCTCTTCACCCTCCTTACTGCTGCGAGAAGTGAACCGGGACAGCATTACACAGAGANGGNTTCNCTCGTTGCAAGACGGGTGCCCNTTATGATTGCAGCCAAAAATGCTCTGGAAGNGAGGGAATAGCAAATTAATACCTGAAGAGCAGCCTGCGCTGGGTTGCCGAGTTTTTATTTTATTGCACTCCAGCGTTTTCTTGTTAGAAATGCAGTTTCACTTTGGAAAAAAAAACCTCTTACTCACCACTTGTCTGCTAGATTTTAACTAAGATGGGAAATCACGTACGCAAGAGCATTAAGTTCTTCTGCACACACCCTTCACAATTTCACATCAAGGACGGCAAATTTCCCCCAGATACAGACCCGAGTCACCAGCAACCCCACCAAAAGGCACTTTCCAAGCGCAGCCACGTGTACTGCAAGGTAGCTCGCGAGTGCGATCGGGGTTTTGGGGAAAAGGAACCAGTGCTACAGCAAGCCCTCCAGTCTGGCCTGCCTTCTTTGGAGCTCCTGATGATTTACGTCTGGCCGCTCTCCACTAAACTCTGTGCCAAGAAACTGGAGTAATAAGGAAAAGGTAGAAGGAAAAGCCAACTTTCCTCAAGACACTTCGCATACAAGTTGCCTGCTATGAAGCGATTAGAAACCAAGTCAGCATTTATCTTACACTCCAGGCTTCAAAGCTGGTCTTCCCTTGCCAGAAGTGAAGGGAACCACCACCAGGAGACAGTAAGGTACATCTCATACCATGCTGGATGGAGTAATACCGCCCTTTTCCTTCAGAAAACAAATTAATTCTTTGCCCTCCCCAATTCTGTGCTGCTTGAAAAGTTTCAACTTGTTTAGAAGAGATAGCAGACAGACATGTCTTTTTTTGCCATAGCGAAAACAGACTGGGAAGAACTTGTTTAAAACTGCGTTCTCGAGCTTCCACTGGATGGGTCAACGTTTAATTGCAGTGGTGGCACCAAGAGCTCCTTCACAATCGCATCAGACGGGAACACAATCAGCGTCATTTTGACAGCAGATAACGAGTGCTGTAGCCAAACTCCAGTTCTGCGGTGCTGATTGCGGTGCAATTCATTTGCATTTACAGACAAGGAGGAACACAACACGTGTGCAAGCATCAGACCCTCATTTTACCAGGTATCGTTAGCCAAGCGCAGTTCAGGATGAGAACACGTACAGGCCCAGGGTGACACCTGATTTGCATCGCTGCAGAGATTTGCTTGTGAAATTACTGTGTTTCGGTGCTGCACGTGGTGCTGGTCAGTCCCAGGAGCAGCGCGTTGGACGGAAATGGTTTGAAACTACTTAAAACCGTGATCTACGTAAGGGCTGCAGATGTGCTGCTCGAGAAAGGCAGGGAGATCACAGAATGACACCGAAACCCAGCATGGTAGCGGATGGAAGGGACCTCTGGGGATCACCCAGTCCAACCCCCTGCCAAAGCAGGGTCACCCAGAGCAGGCTGCACAGACTCCACAGCCCCTCTGGGCAGCCTGGGCCAGGGCTCCGTCACCCTCACAGGGAAGAAGTTCTTCCTCATGTTCAGCTGGAGCTTCCTGTGCCTCAGTTTGTGCCCATTGCCCCTTGTCCTGTCGCTGGGCACCACTGCAAAGAGTCTGGCCCCATCC
>Ga0065711_1049495_pt1 | contig 11279 bp, 3 predicted proteins | sample Hoacrofraction12_FD_59098 | JGI IMG/M metagenome (GOLD analysis project Ga0065711, IMG submission 59098) | Hoatzin crop microbial communities from Cojedes, Venezuela - Epithelial fraction 12 v2 (version 2) | ecosystem: Host-associated > Birds > Digestive system > Esophagus > Crop | place... | reverse complement strand
GGATGTTGTTTATGGATGTTGGGATCATGGGTTGAGTCAGTCCCTGAGATATTAAGAAGAAATCTGAGGCAGTCAGTCCTAGTTGCATTCTGGACACTAAAATGGTTATATTTAATGGTTACGTGCATGAGTCTGTGGTTAAGGAGTTGTTACAGAGCTGTGCTTGGTCATGTGCATTAGAATACTGAACCTGTTTGGGACTGTATTTAGCAAACTTATGGGTAATGTTCTGACCTATTGTGAAAGAAGAGGCTTTTATCAGGCTGTTATTTCTTCACTTCAGAATAGTTAGATATTGCATGATGTAACTACCCCAGATGGCTGGGTGGGCAATTCCAGTGTTCCTGATTTACTGGGCCTTTTAGATTTCACTGCTGTCAAAGCCTTGAATGCGCTTGTGGCTGGGTAATATTTTGTTTTCTGTGGCTTTTGGAGAAATCTAACTTTCAGTTACTCTGCACAACATTCATATCCCTCCTGCCCCTCCTTATTATGTGTATAATATTTTTTGTCTTCAGACTATTACATCTAGCAGTACATGACTCATGGCCCATTGCAGCTCAGTGAAATGTCACTGTTATGAATATATTGCACGATAAGCCTGCCTTACACATCTTCGGTGAAAATATTTATTATTCAGCTCTTGCTGGAGTCAATGGAAAGATTCCTATTAGGCTGCAAAGACATTTGGAGCAGGTCTGAGTTTGCCATTAAGTGTGCCCGACTACTGAGGAAAAAAAAGGCCTGTTTGTAGACTGGGTAGCCATCTCTACAAATGGAAGTTTCAGCTTACTGTGGTCGCCAGACTACATACCCAGGGCCTCTGAAGAGCTCATAGGTTTTCACATGGGCTAACAAACAATTGCGTTAAGAACAACTCATCTACTTCTTCTTGAACAGGTATTCTGTAGCAGATGCTTGCTGCGATGTCACCCATGATTGTCTGCCCACTAATCCTAATGTGTAAATTGTCAGCTGGCTAGTGCCTGTCCCTAGGCAAAACTCCATGCCTTCCCGCTACTGTCTCACATAAAGGTCAAATCCTTCTCCTTGCCTTCCCAGTCTCTGCTTCCGAAAGAGCCTCCTTGCTTTCTGAATTTTGCTTTAACCCTGATTAATTGCATTTCATTCCTGTTTGTAATTTTCCCTGCCTTGAGCTCTTTTGCCTGTCTACACATTCCTCCCTAGGCCCACTATTACTTTTCCCCATATTCTCTTGTCCCCATTCTTACATGTCTCCCTGTCTATCTTCCTCTGTCCTCTTCCTCTGTCACCACTTTGACTTTGGCATCTTCCCATCGGTAGCTATCTGGGGCAGTGGAAGACTCGCACCGCAACAGACATGCTTTGATGCCATTCCCTCAGTCCCTCAGAAGTTGTACTTTTTCCCCTGTTGTCTTCCATGGCCCTCAAGGCTTACCTTTTTGTTAGGTAACCCTCTTGAAATAAAACCTGTCTGTTTTCTTGTAGTTTCAGAGCATGGTTATTACATAATTTGCTATGTAAAATTGTGAAGACACTGATGCTTTCTTAAGGAAGGTCAGGATGTATTATACCAGGCAGGGTAATCTGTTATGTGCTAGTACGAATAGGATCTAAAATAAAGGTGTGCTCTGGGCTTGGTTTTCTGTTTCTTCTTGACGTATTTGCGCACCCAGCCTGACCACCATATATACAGTCAAAGAAACCACATGTGCAATTTGTCTTGTGCAATGTAATAAAAATGTACCTTTTTTAAAGTCATCAAGATAATTTCATATGACAGCACTGACCCATGGCATTCTGTGTGGGCTCACTTGTTTGGCAGAGCTCCACAATAGCTGTGATATCCCAGCAGGCTTTTTGCTGGATATCACAGCAAAACAGGAAATCACTGGCTCAATTTCAAAGCAGGGGAATGAATACAACATGGAAAACTAGCTTAAAATTATTTACAGGACAAATATGCAAATGGTTGGAGCAGTCACCATACACATTTAGCCCATTCTTAAAAGTTTCCTTCTGCCTTTAAAACAGTAAAACTGAGTAAAATTGTTCTTTATGTTATCTCTTTGGTCTGGGATTTCCTAATTTCTACTGCAGGAGGTACAAACTCCCTTAAAATAGCTTTTGCTGACAATACATCATTACTACAGTACAAACAAGTAGTTTGAAACCATTGCTCCTAGCTAACTGGTGTTCTTTGCTAAGCCTTGAAATTATGGAATTCATTCTTCATTGAGGCTAATGTGAATTGAGACTATCTCTGCAGAAATAAATGGAATAATAGGAAGATAAGAGCACAGAGAATAAGGCTCAACATCTCTGAAGGGAGGTGACATTTTTGGCTTAAAAGAATGTCAGTTTTAATAGTCATTTATGACTGAGTCCCAGAAGACAAACATCATCTAAAATTAAATGCTTCAGATTTGCAAGCAACAATGAGTCATGGGTAGATGTAGAGAAAAGTAGCAAAACCAGCAATGACAGAAAGTGGGTGTTAAGTATAATACAAAATAAATCTGAGATTTGATGGCTGAATATTCATAATTAATCTCATTCTATTTCAGTTTTCTAGAAGTTATTTGAGTTTCATTAGCTAATTTTTCAACATCAGCAATCGCAAAGAAGATGAATAATTTGTTATCCAAAATAGCAAAATATTCAAATTCAAATAAGGGAATCTATAGTACATGTGAAAATCAATCATTTTCAAAAAAATACTTCACTGTTTTTTGAAAGAGTTTTGTTTGTTTCTCAATTGTAATGGAGTTGGATTTTAAATTACTTTATAGTTTTTTTTTGCATAAGTATTAAAAATAGTTCCATGGAGTGCATTTGTTCTTCATTATCTCTCCTAAAGCTTTCAGTTTGACCTTCACAGTACCCTGAACAAGATCAACTCATCCAGATAGCTGGTTGCTTGCACTGGTACTGGTACATCAGGTGAATGATAATGATCAAACTTATCTTGTGGAACTGTGGGATCATATCCTAACGCGTATTTTCTCTCCTGGAAAGGCTGTGAGAGCTGGCAGTCATGTCTCTAGGGGATGAAAGCAGGAAGTATGAAGGCAGCCATTTTGCAAAGATTTCCTTCCCTGAGGTGTGAAGACGAAACACATGAACAAAGCAGTTTCTACATGAGTGCATCTTACTGCCCTGTGGTCAGGTTCCCTTTTCCTTTCACTGCTGAAAAACGTGCTTAACAAAATAACAGATAATAAGATCTATGCATTTAGTATCTGATATACTGAGAACATATTTCACAAAATCAGAATACATTTAAAAAGAAGTTAAGTTTTAAAACTGGACTTCATATCAAAATGGGAAAATCACACCTCAGTTTTTGATGATAAAGGAGAAAATAGACTCTGCTGTAAGTTTTTGAATACAGACAAAATGTCTTTGTCAGTGTGGTCTCGTGGATGCCTTGTTAATTATGCATCACCGAATATTCTGACCCTGTTTGTATACTGGAGTATACAATTCCTAATCTTCATGTGTTAAACGCTCACCAGGAGAATGTATACCTTCTGTCCCAGGTAACAATAAGAAAACTTGATTTTCTAGGTGTAACATGGAAAGGAAGGAAAAGACACTACCTCTAAAGAGGGAAACTTACCGTGCCCGGTAAATCTATGCCTGGCCTTCTGTTGAACTGCTCTATGCTGCACTGAAATGAATGCTAAAATTAATACAGTGAGCAACCTGGGTCAGGAGGATTTATCTTGAATGGAGCCAACACCAAACACTTTGCCCTCTGCTTCCCTCTGTTCTTCTGATCTTTCCCCTTACTGACTGGTGATTGCAGCTCAGCTTTGTGAGAAGAAGTGAGGGTAGCTTTCAAGTTCTTATCCACCTGCCTCCATTAACTTGAATTGCGATCATTTGAATGGAGAATATGAGAAGGTGCCTGATAGCATCTTCCTTTAGTCAGCAGAGAGGCTGCCCATCTCTCCCGCTTAAATTAGGATAGCAGCTAGGGTTAGAACTTGAATGTGGGTCTTCTGTTAGTTTAGTATGTGTACACTGGAGCTAGAAATGACTATTACATACTTGATATTTAAAACACAGCAATGGAATAATAATCGGTAAAAGGCTGCTCTATTTATTATTATATCTAAACGAAACAACCCTTAGCTGTTCTCCAGAGGACTGAAAATCAAAAGTAAATAGTAATGCCTCCCACTGCCCTGGTGGTAATAACAGGTAATTATATTTTATCCAGAAGCAAATATCGTAAGCACAATGGAAAAGACATGTGAGGCACCTTACAGTGAAGGCGTCTTTTATCAAGACTCGAGACTTTTGGCATTTAGGACACATTTTGGGCCTCACACTGTGCAGTAGGTGGCTGGACTGCACATACCTAATGACCTGTACACACCTAGAGCAATGACTCTAGCAGGGTGTGTGAAGACATTCAAGAATCTTAGCCCTTAGAAGAGGTGATTAAAAGGAAAGAATAAAATGTAATGCGTGGAATAAAGAATGAAATACCATCAGCTGATTAAGTAGAGAAGTGTGGTTTATTTTCCAAGTCCAGTGTAACAGAGATACTTGACCTACTCATGGTGGGTATCCCTCTTGCTTACATCACTGAAATTCAAGAATGACTCCAATACAGACTGATAGCACTGCTACAAAAAAACCTGCAGGACTTGGTGACTCTGTGACTTGCACTAATTATCTTTGTTTAACAGTGGTATAAGAGCTTGGTATCCATAGGTGGGTCAGCTCCTTTTCTCCCTGCCTGCTTTTTCTGTTTCCACTTTTTTGATGGGCCTACTCTGAGGTTTTTTTCCTTTGTTTTTTTTTTTTTTTGTCTTTCTGAGGCTCCTTGCAGAAGCTATGTTTCATGCTCTTTTCGGGCTGCACTGGGTAAAGGTGCTGTTGTTTTGAAAGATAGTGTCAAGAAGTTGGTTTTAATATTTAAAATAAGGTTTTACTTTGGAGCTATGCTTGGAGAGTTTGAAGCTGAAATAGGTTTCCTCACTCATACATACTGGCCTTCTGTTGTGTGAGCAGAGGCTCACATATAGGTGCTGGCTTACTCTTCAGCTTACAGCTGCCAGTTCTGGCCTGCTGGCAGGGAGATGGTGTTTTATTCTTTCGTGTTTTTTTTCATTAGAACACTGAAGGTCTTTGGTTTACTATCTCTACCTCATTTTGAAAGAGAGGTAGCTCTGGCTGATGGAAGACCTGGGACGAAACCAAATTAATTCACAGGCCATAGAACTTCACAGTGTTCTGTTAATTAACACTAAAACCACTGGGGAAACAAGCTAAACAAGCAGCCAGCTGGAAGGAGGTGGACAAGCGTATCACGATACATGTGACTGTAAACAACAATCAGTTTCATCAAGAAATGAAAATAATGTGCAAAGTTTCAGCGCTTCTGAAGTCTTTTCCATGGGGCTTCTTTCTAATCCTTTAGGTAATCCAAAACCAAAACACAAATCATCTTAAGAACAGAGGGTGATAATTCTTCAGTGTTGCTGGAGGAATGGACTAGTCCAGGAGGAAAGGACACACATATTTTCAGTTTGACCCTGCTTCTCCTTTATAATCCTCCGACTGCTGTGTGCCAGCTGCAATGTAGAAGAATCCTCTATGCTTCACAACCCCATCTGTTAATGTAGATGTTGTCACAATCATATTTGTACTTGATTATTGAGGACTTGATCTGTCAGTTTTTGCAGGAATAAAACTGTGTTGGTTTCAGCACAAATAGTGAGAGAAAAGGTATGATCAGCCTTGTCACCAGAAAATTGTCTTTATTTGTAGTAAAGAATATCTAATGCTGATTAAGTTCATCCTATAGCCGGCTATTTAGGTTTGGTGGTACACCTAGAACAGACCTTTCTTCAGACCAAAACTTCTAGACTCCAATATTTTTCCTCTTAAAAGTGTATGCTCTTCAGTGAGCATATTAAATAGTCAATTATGCTATCATAATGCTCTTGTTTAGGTCTTTCTACACTTTCCTACAGTCTTCTCTGGTCATTACAAACTAAAGTAACTTGGTATGACATGACATTTTGTCACCTTGCAAATTTTTTTAAGATGCAGTAGTGCATATTCCCTTTAGTAATTCAGTCATTTTATATGTAAACTGCATCTGCACTCAGATACACAATTTAGACTTGATGGCTTACTGTTTTTGAACTACTAATTTGCTTTTTCTTCCGTACTCCCTTTTCTGAGTCTACCTTTCTGTGTTCATTCTGTCTCAGTTCAATGGTTTACTAGTGCCTGGCACCTGGATATTTCCTACCAATTGGATACATTTAAATAATTTGATGAATACCAGACTCATGCTTGATCGTGAAGAGACAAAATCCAAACTGTTAGCTTCTAGCAATGTCCTAGTGTGTGTTTACAAAGCTGTGTTTCCTTGGTTTTGAATTTGTAAAAGAAAGCTCATAAAAGCTAGCAGACAGGTTTCTCACTGCAGATTTTATATGAGAAAGCCTCTTAAAATTTAACTTAGGTGATCTGGATAGAAATTAATCTGCTGAAAAAAAAAATGAACAGGTAACATAGTTTAAAAATGCCAATAAATATTCTCTCTTAGTGTGCCCAATATTTTTACAGTGAGTCGTCACAAAAAGCACAGATGATTATCACTACATTGCCTTAAAATGTTCCCACTCAGGGTAAGCTTCAGTGCCTAGAACTCTCATCTAATAGTCTAAAAGAATATTACAGCTAACTCCAGGATTACTTTGAAGGATGGGCAGTATGCACTGAAAGGAAAATATGATTTGACTTTGGGAATAATTCAATTTGGTCAATAAAACTGGAAGTAAAATTTTATGATAAACACAAGTCTCTTTAGTAGGGCTAGGGACACTCTCTTCATGTCTATTGTTTTCCAGACTAGTGGGCCTAAAGGAAAAAGAAAATAGCCACAATTTAAAGCTTGGACAGTATATAAACAACAAACAAGTAATGAGCAATGGTGATGGCTTTATGCAAGCATATGGAACAAGTCATAACCTAGTTGTATTTTGTATTGGATTTGGGTTTGTCTTTGGCTGTTGAGAGAACAAAATGGAATCTGACTGTAAAACTTGCTTTTTCGAGTAGCAGGATATGGACTACATTAACATGAGCTGTTACTTTCTGATTCTCTTAACTCTTACAGTTGTGAGTTAATATAATGCAAGCAAATGGTTCTTTCACACTTCATAAAATAGAAAAAACAATTGTCTATGTGCTTATAAGCAAGAATAATGTTCAAAAAGGCACATAGACAATATTTGCCATAAATACTCTTATTTTTAGTGGATTGTTCTAAGTGCAGCTCCTGAAAAACAACTTTTGGACATGTAATCTAAGACGTATCTCAACTGAACAACAGAGCAGAATAATGGCTTGCTGCTTCAGCTGTCCTACTAGAATATTTTATTATGTGTTTATTTCAGCTATAAATAGAACATTTGTTTACTGAATTGTCCTGGGTTTGATAGGGATACAGTTAATTTTCACAAGCAGCTGGTTGGGCTGACCCAAACCAGCCAATCAAATGGGATATTCAATACTATGTGACATCATGCTTGGTATTTAACTGGGGGAGCTGGCTGGAGCAGGGGGATTTGCTACTCAAGGTGACCAGAAGATGATGATGCAATATCATGAAAGTGGAACAGATGTTGGTTAACAAATCAGTTTCTTTAACATTTGATCTATTGCTGCTGAAATTCTGGCTATTCTATAAAGGCCTTCCACTGTCTCTTATTACCTAAAAAGTCTAAAGGCTATTTGGAGAGGGTTGTTATTTTAAATGCTTTGCAATTTAAATACGTAATAATCTGATTGCAGCTCTTTGCTAGACAAAGCTGTATGCAGATATTCTTCAGAGAGAGGATAAATATGAACGAAAACTCCACAATGTTCAACCTTGGTGAACTGTGAGGAAGTTTTACTCTCAATTTCAATCAGAATTAAAAAACTTTCCTGCTGGCAGCCATATATGCACTGCTTTGGAGACAGAGCACCTGAAAGGCATTCTTTAGGACAAAATTGAACTATTTATTTAGGCTTTGTAAAGATGGCAGATTCTGAGTCCGCTTTTTGTTTCTTATGTATCATCGGTTATGAGCAGTCCAAATAATAGGAAAAAAAAAGGGATTGGAGGATTTTGCTTGTGTGGGTGGAGTTTTATTTCTCCCTGAGGTTAGCTGAATTGTAAAATAGAAAGCAGGAAGTAAATAATTCACTATAGTCCCAGCTACCTGAAGTTTTCTGCAGGAGACAGTGCTCAGTGCCTGTGTCTGTACGCAGTAATATCAGCACTCCTGGTCAGCTATTCCGTGATGGACTTTAGAGCCTTTTGTGACCCCAGGGCAAGCACAAATAATGTATAGTGTATTATTGGATGCAGAAATAGAATAACCTGGGGGAAAAAAATCCCTAAACCAAATAAATAAGTAAATAAAAATTCCCTGAAATATTTACATCAAAAGTCAGATTAAGTGATGAGTATAACTAGCAGTTTCTGGGCCAGAGATACAAGGCAACCTGTTTTAATTGTATCCAGCAATGGGCAGTAGTACAACCACACATTTGTTGCATCCTCGCAGTGGGTCATGAGCCATGTGTACTACCTGCTTTCAGTCACGCATTTTATTTGGAAGAGCGAGGATTCTCTATTCACTCTATAAATTGTTTAGATTGTGCTAGTGCTGCAATTCTAATAGCAGACTAAAAGAGGCTGGTAAATAAATAGTGCTACTGCCATGCTTGTGAATTCAGCCTTCAGGCAGATTTTCAATAAATGATGAGAATATGAGAGGCAACAGCATGGAGTCCTGAAGAACTGCCAGTTTTGCAGAAAAGAGAAGTAGAAAATAAAAAAGCAGTAAAGATAACCTGCTTAGAATAGATAATTTTTGGCCACTAAAGCATTTTTACAGAAGCACTGTGATGAAGTAAAGATGTTTAAGCAAGTATTTATGTATCAGTCCTAACTACCATGGTGGTTGACAAAATATCATGAAAGCAGTATCAGCTATTCCATGTGTATGGATACAGTTTAATGTCTGAACAGATTTCATATAGGATTTTTCATTTTCATATAGCTTTTTATTCTTTTTCACTGAGGATAGAAGTCAGAAAGAGGACTGTGCCTTAAAAGCCGCCTTACCGCAGTTTTACCCAGTTTCATAATATTTAATTATGAGAATCTTCCTGTTGACTTCAGAGAGAGTTGGGCTGGGCTCTTAAAGCTTGGTACATGGAACATTTCATTCACATTGTTGTCTTCCTAAATATCAGGAGTTTCTTTTTTCCTTTTTTTTTATTTTTCCTCTGCTAATGTTCAGGCTTTATAGAATTTGTTCCGTAGCACAGCTGGTGTGTTACTGGCACACCACCACAACGGTGAAGCATATTGTTCCTACTTCAGTATGCATCTGTTGCTGTTTTATTAGCAGGAGGGTTAAAATATTATTCCCTTTATCTGTCTTTTTGCCTTTGGCGGGGTGGGAAAAAGATTAGTACAATTTGGGTTTGAACAACTGTAGTAAATAGAGATACTGTGATGCATGGCATAGCACTGTGTACAGATGCATGTTCACCTGTGTTTACATATAAAATGGAACTTTATTCTGATCTCATTTACATTAATTATTAGCTATGAATAACTTCTTTTAAGTAAGTGGTTTTACATAAATGCAGGGCTAGGAATGGAAGCAAAGGTTTTAGACTAACAAACTGCATACAGTCTAAGATACTCAGGAAAGGAAAATAATTGGATTATATTTTTTGTACAACAGTTATTGTGATCTTTCAACAAAGTAGAAGTTTGTCCACACCTGCAAGAGAGTATTTTCAGTGGGTACTTAAAATACTTCATTTTAATCTGGCATCAAGTATTCACACCTTTGCCATTTCTCAGTTGTGTTGCAACAATGCCGTCTATCTGGAAATGAAGTCTGCTGTACTTAGACACCATCCAGTGCAAAATGTTACTGAGCAATGTCTTCTGCCTCACAGATCATCAGTGCCACACTCAAGCTTCCCTTTCTCTGCTAAAATTCCCACTGAATTTTGAATTATATCACTGCTTTGACTGTGATAGTCGACATCTTCCATGGTATATCTAAACAGCCAACTAAAACCCTCAAATAAAAGCCATCATCAGTGACTTTCTTTTCTTGACACAGCGCAGCTTTCTGTTAGGTAAAACTCATATGTTCTGATGTCAGATGTTTTGCAGGCCAGTCAGAAATGGGACGAAATGACCACAGAAATTAGGCTGACACAAACCTTCCTGTCCTGCACTTGAAACATAACATGCCGTTCATATACTTCCCTTCTCTAACTTTAATACTTGGTAGCATACATAGGTAAAAAAATCTATACGAAAAATTTTCAGTCAATATGTTTTTCTTCTGTGGAGTAAGATGAGAGCATCTAAGTTCAAAGGTAGTCAAGTTGGCTTTACTCAGTATGATAAAAGCAAATACTGTGGTGTTGAGCTACAGTAATATAAGTGGTGCTGTTGCTGATCCAAACTGGACCAGAACTGCAACACATGCTGCAGTGATGCCAGTTCACATAAAGGAAGTGTGGGAGATCAGCAGTAATTTTAGGAAGAATGCTTACAACAAAATGGAGAAAAACATTTCTTTTCTTCCTTTAATTTCCTTTTCTTGTATGCTTTTTTATTTATGTTGTATTTTTATCATTGCAGTTGTGCTGAATTTAGATAAGAATTATTTGAAGCAGCTCTTTTGGACATTTGAAAATTATTCTGGTCAGTAATGGTGAATTGTGGTAGCCCTTTGCTAAATTCTAGTGATACCAGATATCTCATTCATATCCTCAGGATAAGAAGCTGGAGTTTTAGAATATTTCAAGAGGAGCAGTAATAAATAGTCATTTTCCTTTTTGTCAAAATAGTTTTCATATTTGCATTAGATTTTGATTTGTCTTTGAAAGCAAAAAGAAATACAACACTGAATAGCAGCCTGTATTAGGAAGTGGGATTTTACAGTGTTGGTGATTCAAGGGGCTGGTTAGTATTTGTGAATATATTTGTCATGTCTCTTTCAAAGATGAAGTGAGAATAACCTGTAACATTTTAATTGGCCATTTTATTGAGGTTTTGAAGAAGCTGGACACATACAATCAACACTTCATTTACCAGGAGTTAATTTTTGATTGAATAGAATTTCCATGTCTTGCAGATAACTCTCATTCTCTACCAAAACAGAAAGTAGTACGATACCATTTTCATAAACAGCTTTCTTAATGATGCACAAAGCTTAACAATAACAGATATGGAT
>Ga0065711_1049494_pt1 | contig 11279 bp, 9 predicted proteins | sample Hoacrofraction12_FD_59098 | JGI IMG/M metagenome (GOLD analysis project Ga0065711, IMG submission 59098) | Hoatzin crop microbial communities from Cojedes, Venezuela - Epithelial fraction 12 v2 (version 2) | ecosystem: Host-associated > Birds > Digestive system > Esophagus > Crop | place... | reverse complement strand
CCCCCCCCATTTTTTTCTGGTTTGTTTATGGCCTTGATCTATTTTTGTTTTCAAAAAGACTTGAGTAGTTAGCAATTTACATTCAGGAGGATAACTACTAATCTCAAAGAGATAGTCTATGAGGTCTCAAGGATCTTTCTACCTGCCTCCAGTTGTAAAATTATTGCCTTGAAATGGCAATGAAATGTTCAAAGTCAGGTTGGACAGGGCTTTGAGCAACCTGAGCTAGTGGAAGATGCCCCTGCCCATGGCAGAGGGCCTGGAGTAGGTGATCTTTGAAGGGCCCTTCGAACCCAAACCGTTCTGTGATTCTATGATAATTCAGACAGAGCATACAACTACTGAAACTCACAGTTAAGACTGATGGGCAAGATATAGGCTTGCATGTTCCAGTGATTACAGGGCTATTCACAAAAATCACAATGAAATTGAGAGGGCTCACCCTCATATTTTTACTTTTTATAGATTTTAAGATCATCTAGACTTTTTAACACTTTTCAAAATACAATTGTTTATTCCCTTTTTTAGAAAAAGGATTCATATTACAACCAGGATGATTAAACACATGAAATTAATGGAATTAGTTATGATCCATAGTTTCCAGCATCAATTCCTGAGGGTTTAACCTAAATGCATACAACTAAAACGCTATAACATTCAATGAGTAAGCTCTTAATTGAAAATGAGACCCATGGAGAAAGCCATGCTTAATAAGCGGTGACTCCATGTGTCAAGTCACAGCAAACTTTTACAGAATGGCCAATAGCAGTGTTGTATGAAATAGTTAATAAGCGAATACATTTGGGGGTTTTGTTGCTTCCTCCCACCTTAGAGGAGAGGGAAAATAACAAAAAAATCCAAATTCTACATGAGTGAATTCTACTATAAAAACTCGTACCCACTGGCAACTTAACCAATAAGCCTTTTGACCTATACCTTGAACTTTAGCCAGAGATTTTTCTTTACTTTTATTTAGCTGTTGACTTTCCACCTCAAAACCTGGATATCATAAAAATTGATTAGGAGATGAAGTCAAGCCACAGTGGACACTTTTAATTCTTTCCATTAGTGATTCTTACAGTAGCAACTAGAAAAGGGAGCTGCAGGAAAAATGGAGCATATACAGAACAAACCAGGCACCTCCACAACTACTCAGAACAGGGTCTGAACATATGAGAAAGAGACAACGTCTGCCTCAGTAGTATTTGAGCATATTGGGTGATTTTACTGAGGAAAGAGGTAATCTTTGGTTGCCAGTAAGCTAGTGGAGGGGAAACAAATATTTTTCAGACAAATGTTAAGTGCAGATGCTTTAAAAATTATTCAAAACCTCAAATAAACAGTTGAAAATTGTTACATGCACAAAATAAACAATTATTACATTTTAAGTATAAATTAAAATAGGTTTACCACTATGGCACTCTTGGTTTTAACCTGAAAACTCTCCTTTTTTCAGGAGATCTACACCTGCATCAGACTGTGATGTTAAAGGAGGCCCAGAATTTTCTATATAAAGTTTCTTCTGGGTCTGTGTTGGGGACTTCATTCCAAAATCTTGAACAAGTAAAGCAGAAAGTGGTTTTTAAATTTACAATGTTAAGTCATAGAACACAAACTCGTTTGCCATTCTGAAATATAACCCAATAATTTTACAAGCCATTCATGTATAATATAGTTCACTAGTTGTTGCTAGTAACGAGAAAAAACAAAAAACGTATTAGCCAGTCTCTAGCTTTTACTAGATGTGGCCAGTTAATACTAAATGGTAGAAGACATATTTTGTTCAGTAGGATGAACATGGATTACTGCAAGCTAATCTGAGATTTATTACTGGACTCAGTGGAATTAACACCCTGGAGGCCCATCTATGTACACCTGGGATGAGATAATGGCAGGAACTGCAGATTAATATAATCTTCCCTTGCATACACAACCTATTTATTATTGCTTGTCTCTTTGTTTTTATGTGAAATTTATTCCTTCTATTTATCAGATACATGGGGCAGCCTATAGCTTACTACAGTTAATGAAATAGCCACTGTATAGCAGTGTCCCCGTTTTTGTGAAAAGCATATTTTTAAAGGGAAACATCCTCTTTGGTTTTATTTTCAATTGTGCTATTCTAATAGGAACCATTTTTCTGCATGCTTACGTTGTTTTAAAATAGAAAGCTTTAATTACAATATGAAATGAAGCATCTGAGATTTTTGCATTTGACAAAAATGCAGCTATTAAAATAGTACCCTTGGCACATGGGGCAGTATTATCTCTGTTAAGTTGCAACTTAAGCTAGTGAGAGTGCACAGCCTAAACTAACTTCTGTAAAAATCCTGGAGATATTGTAGCTGATTCAGCTGGACTTCAGCTCGATAAAACATTACAAAGAGCATTATACAAACATTACAAGAGACAGAGCATCCTTCTCTACAGCAGAATATACACTCTCCCTAGATGTTGCTTAACCTTAAATAGAGAAGGAGTGAAGTGGATCATGGATGCATCTTTGTGCCAGTTCCTGGGAGGTTTTAGCATCACACCTGTGTGGGACTGCCCCGATCATCATACTCGTCAGCAGACTTTTGAATAAGAGACAGAAAGCTTTCTCTGATTTCTTTGCTTAATGCACACTTAAGTGAAAGCCCCACGCCAACACCCCGTGTCTATACTGTCCTTCATGCACAGGCTCATGTCCACTGGCCTGTATGTTTTTAGTCGCCTGTGCCCATATACAAAAGGGCAAACGGGTCATGATAACTAATTGCTCCTGACTGAACAGAAGTGTATAAGGTAATACGTAGATAGTAGAGCTGATTCCCGAATTATGGCTTTAATGTGAGTTTAAGTCTTAAATTAGCGTATTGGTTAAGCCATGTCTGCAGAAACAGCTTTGACCTTAAAGTCACAGTAAAAATCTGAGTACGGTTTACCTCACCAGTATACTAATATAATGGTAATATTATGGCACTATATTAATATAATATTATACATTGAATGGCTACTATAGTAACAGTAGACATATCAGAAGTGGGTAATGATGGATTAAAGTTTTTACGTATGTATTACCACATACAGATCAGATATTGCATTTAATTTTTTGAAACACTTATCTTTTTTTTTTTTACAAAAAAATGTTTATTTGGTTTTGTTTAACATTTCAGAGGAAACTGGTATAGTCTATTCTGTCAGCAACAGACACAATAATAGGTCAGTAATACAGTTTATAAACTATATGCTCTCAATCCATGCCATAGTGCTTTGAGAATGTGTCAACACTCAGTGATTTCCTTACCCAGCTCAAAAGCATCTTGGAAGCACCCCGGGCAATGTCTCATATACAGCCATTGAGGGTTATCCGCTCCAAAATAGCTGTTATAATCTGAATGGAAGAACCATAAATGATTCAATTGAAATCACTTCTGAAAACGCAAAAGGAAATGAACACAGAATAAACTACAACATTAGGGGGTCTAACATCCTGCACACCTGAAGATTTAGAATTGAAGACTGGTGTTTCCCCTTACAATCATCCTACTGTATGTAACAGCTACTTTAGGATGCTGAGAACAGTATTCATAAAATTGACCTTCACCGATTTTAGAGGAGGTTTTTGCATCATTTCAGATACAAGTTAACCAAACGCATCCAACTGCATCTGAAATAACTAAAACTAGGTAAGAGTCTCTCTCTCCCCCTCTCTCTCTCCTTCTCTCTTTGATCGAGGTTAAGTATTCATATTTTCCCTATAAGGGAGATATAGTATAGTACATACTACTTCTCTAGTTACAGCCTTCATAGTAAAACTGTGTTAAATAAAAACTTAAAATCTAATGCCACCAAATGCTGGATCCACAAACAGCTTCTTTGTGGGTTTTTTTTTTTTTTTCTTTTATGAAGAAACAATGCCAGGAAAAAAATTATTTTTTTCACAGAAAGCTACTGGAATCTATAAAACCAGAACAAATCATACTCCCAAAACACATGACAATTACTTCTAGAAACTAGGGACAGCAAAAGACTAACCAGAGTCTAGTATACTAACCAGAATAATTGTTATGGTTAAATAGGATATTTCAGATTTATTTTGAAAGCCAACCATATTTTGTATTATTTTCCTCTCTTTGCCTACACATAATGGAATTTTTTTCTTCCATTAGGTACCATTAAGTTTTAAAATATTTTTTTTTTCATAATCACTTCAGAACAACATGGAGGAGATATGGGAAGCAGGTGTGTACTTTATGCATTAAACTGAAATATCAGATAGTATGAGCAAGGTAACGTCTAATTGTCTATTAAGTATTGCCTGAGGGATCAGCAAGGGAGAAGTTACTCTGTTGATGCAAACATGCGCAACTGGCATCAATCCTAAAGATATGCCATAGGTGTGAGGGTGTTTATCAATGATGTTGTCCTGTCAAAGTGGATAGAATCAGTATATGACCAGTGACCTCCTATTGTGAGAAATAGCTGCAATTTGCTTTGCCATAAGTAAAAGGCCTTACCCTTTCCAAATTATGTACCCTGCTGCTTCTCATACAGAAAAACAACCTCAGGAAGACAGTCATTAAAACATAGTAATGTAACTGTAATAGCTTGGGTAGGTTTAACTGTTTTCCAGATATACTGCCGAAGACGTGTATCTTCCTTTTGAGACACAATATAGGGCAAAAAATATTTAACACAAATTGGAATTTTCCACTGTTTGTGGTTCTCATCTTGTTTAATTGGCTGACTATCAGAACTGAGTTTTTTAAACAGGCATCTTCTGGTTTTTTAAAATAATTTTTTCAAACTATATTAATCTTTATCATCCCAATTGTTTTTTGTGTGTGATGCACACTGTGTATCAAAGAGGATTAGTTTGACACAAAATGTAAAATATTTCCTATTTTTTGAGAAGATAAAAGTAATCCTTTGAGTTGCATTTTTTCCTGAATATTTTGGTAGAGATTTTATTGACATTGCAGTAGCCTACTATGAAAATACATTCACACAGGAAAATTCTGGTAATAAAGGATTTGACTCAAATAATGCCTAATAAACAGAAACCTGCATAAATTAAAAGTTGAAAAGAGTTGTTATGGTATAAAACAACTGAGAGAAAATAATGTTTCATTAACAACTGTTAATGATGCTTCCTCTCCTTGAATTCATTGATACTTTTTAGTCAATCCTTCATCAAGTTATGTTACAAGATCTGGAATTCTGATTAAGAATCGCCTCATATAGGTCTTGCATTTACTGACAAAATGAAAGAAAAGATGACTGTACAGAGTCTTTAGCTAAACCTAGAAAACAAGATACAATACTTGAGGGTGGGAGCAGCCTGATCATTGTGAATCCAAGTTAAGATTAGGAGTTCATGCTCATGAATCCTTTTGTAATAAGTTTGTACAACACTGCAATAGTGTGCTTTACTTCTTTCTTTCATTTTTACTTCTTCTGTCCAGAGCAGTATACGTTACACATGTGTGTAACGGAGGACAATATCAAAAGAAAAAAAGAAACAATCACAAACCTCTCTTCTCCTGCATTGTGAGGAAAGTCTAACCATAGCCTTAAAACAATATTCATCTTGAGAAGCCATCATCCTGAGAAGCATTTCCACTATCACTCATATGGGAACTTTATTAAAAGCAATCATCTTCAGTACATATTCAAACAACAATAGTGAAGGGATTGACTTCACAGCGAACAAGCAATCCCATGAACCCCAGAAGAGATGAGCTGAGACCTATTCTCGTGTATGTTTACGTCTTGTAACTGACTGCAAGCTTTGACTTCCTACAGTTGAATATTTTTTAAGACCATGTCAATTCTCTACATTTAATATGGGAGGAGAGTTCATAGTATCTGTTCCCACCATTGGGACATTTACAGGGTCACTGTCTTCTAATGATCACCTATTTTCATAAACATTTTGAAACTTATATTTGATACTTCTGTCTCTCTGAGTAAGTTGACTGAACTCAGCCCCCAAATTAAAATATTTTACATGGAAGCACAACAGCTATCTTGCTTCCTGAGCCTCAAAAACTGCAGACCCCTCTTCCCTGTCCTCAGGGACTGCTCACACTCTTCCAAATTCTTTACTTACATAATTTGTCTGCTGCCACTAGTTTCTACACATAAAAATAAAACAAGCCATAACAAAACAAAACCCTTTACGAAGTCTTTGCAGCACGTATTCCTCTATGTTGGAAATCTCTCACCAACAAGTCCTCTACAAAGGCCTTGGGAATATTGAATATTCTTTCCCTTCTCCTTTGTGCTAATTCTCTCAGCCCCATATTCAGATTTCAATACTGTACAGCACTCAGCCAGGCAAATTATCAAATGAAATTACAGTGGCTTACCAATTTACCTCCCATCAGCTCTCAAGCAATACCTTGTTAACCTGCTACAACCATGTTGTGTGTCTGAACTGAACATGTATGAGTGAAGGTTATTTCAGAAAGAAAGGGCAGACTGAAAGAGCAGCTTATACCCACAAGGAAAAAATAGGGTAGACATTTGAGTGAACTGTTTAACTTGAAAGGCAATTAGGCAATGGAATGACTTGCCTGAGGAGGTAGTTTAGACAATGTAATAAGAAGTGCTTAAAATAGAATAAACTATTTGCAAGACAGATACAGATGTAAATAATCCTCCATGTTTTGAACTAGATGAATCAGGAGAGGAATCTTTTCTATTTGAATGTCTGACTATAAAAATTCTATTCTCTTTCCTCAGGAACAGCTTTCAAACTTATGATTGTTTACACCTGTTCTGAATACTAAAGTGAAACTGCACTCCAAAAGGCAGTTTAACCTCACTGTATCATTATAAAGTAGATTTATTCATAACAACCATCTATGAAAAACTTCCAGCAAAAAAAGGCCTTAGTCAGGGAGATGCACATTGTTGCAAAAATGGATTGTTTCTCTAAGTGCTTATATGGCCCCATCGCTATAGCATCCAAGCGCCTTACAAACATTAATGAATGTATTCTCACAACACCCCTGGGAGATAGAGATAGTATTATTAGCTAATGCACAAAGAGTAGCTTGTCCAAAGTCACACAGAAAGTCTGTGGCACAGCCAAGACTGAAAACTGATTTCCTGCCCACTGCTGTAACCATGACTATATTCTCCTGTCCATATACAGCATTTCAAAATATGTTACGTATAACCTCAGATCTTTACACAATAAGCCTTTCTGTTCAGCTGTAGATCCCACCGCTGACTTAATAAATAAAAATAACTTTGTTTATTAGGAAGCTTCATTATGGCACCAAATTTGCAGGTTACTGAAACAATGACAGTTATATGGGCCATAACCAGTTCTGATATACAAGTGCAGTGAAAGAGAATTCCCTGATCGTCGCATTCAGAACAGAAGGCATCATATCCAGAGCATGACTTTGATACCAAAATATTTTCCTTCAGATAATGTAAAGCGTTATACAGAGAAGTCTGGTGCTGAGAAAAATTTAAAGAAAAAAAAAAAAAAAGGAAAGAAAGGCTAGCTGTATTCCCTACATAATTGCTTTTGGATAAACTATTTCTGTAATGAGACGTACACAGTATTTTCAGTTTTAATGAGGTCAAATCTGGAGGGACAACTGCAGTAAGTATGTTTACCCCTGAATATCATAGAACAGAATTTGGCTTATAAATTTAATATTATAACCATGCAAATATGTGATATTTATAAATATATATAGCTTTGCAGTCATTTAGATTCATTTTAATGAATTCAGAACTCTGAACAAATGATAAAAGGATTCTTCTGAATCAGGAACACAGAAACTTGGCTTTCATTTTGGCAGAGGGGAAGCATAAGCATTACATTTTTCCTCAACTGCTAAACAAATAAAAAAGAGAAAATAGATGACAACTGCATAAATAATGGAAAAGGGAATGAAGATGTAGTAGATCACAAAGTGAATAATGATCCCAAAACCACAATATTGTTGCAATGAAGTGAAGTACAATTTGGGAATTCATTGGCAGAAACTAAAGACAAGGTAAGTAGTGTCTCCTGAACATGACTCCTGAATTCCAGCAACAGCACTTTTCTCAGTTTGTGGCTTTGTGTTTTAAGACAGATGTAGATAAATTAGACCTGGTTTTAATTAGAGCTACCAGTACAGCAAAGGCGATTTACATTAGATGTTAATTGAAAACAGCCCAAGTATCAGGACAGTTAAATGATGGAGCAGATTATCATTGGCAGGGAATCCACATCTCAACACATGTTTAAGAGCAACTTAAATAAATATCCATTAGGGGTGATCCTAATTCACACAAGAGGATAGACGAGACTGTTTTCTCAGATACACTTCAGGCTAACACATTTATTCAATAACTGTACAAATAGTACAAACAGTTTTTCAGATCACTTATTCTCCAAGAACCCCTATTCTAGAATCCCTTATTCCCTCCTTTTTTTATCCCTCTCTCCCCCACCTCTCTTTCTCTCTTACTCTCCCTTTCTCTCTCCTGTTTTCTTTCTTCCTCCCTCCCTTTCCCATTAGTTCTATCTCTGTCTTTCTGTCTTTCTCTCTTTCTTCTCCTGTCCTTTCCTCCCTCCCTCTGTTCTTTCTTTACACTTTTAAAGTGATACATCCCGAGGTGGACTGGAAATTCCTTAGGTGTCTACCTTCAGCAACCTTAGCATGTTAAAGGAACGTCCTGTTCTGAGGGACCAGATATCCGCTCCCTATAAGACTACATAAAGATCCAAATTTAGATAAAATGTGATTTAAGTTCCTATCATACCTTCAATACAGGACCAGGAAACTGCAATGACTGGGCACTTCTGGGTAACTTTTATTATCATTTTTATTACCACTGAGTAATAGAAGAATTATGAAGATAGACTGTACATTAGGAAAATTATCAGATTAGAGAAACAGAGACTCTTGTTATTAAAGAGCTTAGGTGCTAAGTTAAGTTGCAGGAATAGCTTTGAATTTTCTCTGCTTCTCCCAAGTCCAGGGCAAGGTTTTTTTGCCTGTTCCTGTAAGCTAACCGATTATGTTTGCACATGCAAAAAGCATACTCTGATTCAATATGATGAGTATAGATGTTTCTGTTTCATAAAAGCCAAACAAATGTCACATGAAAGACAACAAACTGGTGTCCTGTACCATCACTTTGTCTCCTTTCATTTCTTTTCAGACTGTTGAAAGAAGAACTAGATGGAGATAACTGGAACTGTACTCAAACAAAAGGACAATAGAATTAAATTGTTCCTAGTTCCAGGAGGGATGCAGTGTTTAAACAGTCAAACAGGACTAGAGGAAAAGTTTTTAAGGAAGCACTAAAGGAAGACTTTAAACTTGGAGCACTGTCTTGGAGATATAATCCCCTCTCTGACTGCTTTGCAAAAATGAGATCACACCACATTATCTAGTTAGAACAGGTTACTGTGTTCTTCAGCCTACTTCATCTCAAGAGACATACAGTTGATTGAGAGAAATTATTCTGTTATCTGAAATCATACAAAAGCCATTAAGAATATCAACAAGTGTATTTTTCCTGTATGAAATGGCAGCCTACATAGCTGCCACTCAGGAGGAGCATGGTCCCTTACACAAACAATTCACATTCACTGGGGTACCATTTCTTAGAGTGGCTCATGTGGCTCATGAATGTGCGGTTCAGAAGGGTTTATTAAAAAAAAATACTTGTTTGGCAAGTCAAGAGGTGCATATATGGAGCAATGTCCTCACTCAAGGAGAAAATGAACCTTTGCCTAGAATATGGAGGAACCTGCAGGATGCTTGTCAGAAAATCTGGAAAGAAAGACTACTGAAGCTAAAAGCGGGTACCAGAGAGCCCACTTACAAGATGTTAGCAAGGGCCCTCTGCTGTGAAGTTTGTGGAGTGCCTGGCCAAACACTAATGAAGAAAGCCACAGGAATCCCATACTGGAAACTGAAAGTTAAGCTGTTAAATATGAACATATGGAGCTAGGAAAGCTGTAGGAGTCCCAGCTAGTTGTTTAGACAATAGACAATTGTCTTTCCTCTTACAAAGATCATATCAATGAAAGGAGTCTTAGAACTGTATCAGTTAAAATGTATGGCTTCACTTAAAATGGACAGCTTCACTTAAAAAAGGACAACCGCCATCAGCATTATCAGCAAAGGGAATGATGATGACTCACTGACCAAAAAAATCATAAAATGTTACTTGACATTTGGTCATGAGCAGCATTGTGCTAATTTTACCAGGAGCTGACAGATTGCCAATAACATATACAGGTAAGATCTCAGTGAATGGCAGAAGCAAACCAAATTCATTCCCTCTTGTGAAAGGTTTCACTTTCATTGCCTGCATTAATAATCTCCAGTCTGGCAAATGAATTTGTATTGGGTTTGCATGGCAAGGTTTTGGTAGCAGGAGGGGGCTACAGGGGTGGCTTGTGTGAGAAGCTGCGAGAAGCTTCCCCTATGTCCAATAGAGCCAATGCCAGGCAGCTCCAAAATGGACCCACTGCTGGCCATGGACAAGCCCATCAGCGATGGTGGTAGCGCATCTGGGGTAACATAGTTAAGAAGGGGAAAAACCTGCTGTGGAACTGCAATCGAGAGAGAGGAGTGAGAACATGTGAGAGAAGGAACTCTGCAGACACCAAGGTCAGAGAAGAAGGAGGGGGGAGGAGGTGCTCCAGGTGCCAGACCAGAGATTCCTCTGCAGCCTGCGGAGAAGACCATGGTGAGGCAGGCTGTGCCCCTGCAGCCATGAAGGTCCACAGTGGAGCAGATGTCCACCTGCAGCCCATGGACAACTCCATGCTGGAGCAGGTGGATATGCCTGAAGGAGACTGTGATCTCGTGGGGAGCCCGTGCTGGAGCAGGCTCCTGGCAGGACCTCTGGGCCCATGGAGAGAGGAGCCCACGCTGGAGCAGATTTTCTGGTGGGACTTGTGACCCCGTGGAGGGGGAAGGACTGCACCCCACGGAAAGGACTTAAGCTGGAGCAGTTTGTGAAGAAATGCAGCCCATGGGAAGGATTCACATTGGAGAAATTACAGGGGACCTAATATATGCTATCAAATATCTGAAGGGCAGGTGTCAGGAGGATGGGGCCAAACTCTTTTCAGTGGTGCCCAGTGACAGGACAAGGGGCAATGGGCACAAACTGAAGAACAGGAAGTTCCACCTGAACATGAGGAAGAACTTCTTCCCTCTGAGGGTGATGGAGCACTGGAACAGGCTGCCCAGGGAGGTTGTGGAGTCTCCTTCTCTGGAGATATTCAAGACCCACCTGGACAAGGTCCTGTGCAG
>Ga0065711_1049493_pt1 | contig 11279 bp, 12 predicted proteins | sample Hoacrofraction12_FD_59098 | JGI IMG/M metagenome (GOLD analysis project Ga0065711, IMG submission 59098) | Hoatzin crop microbial communities from Cojedes, Venezuela - Epithelial fraction 12 v2 (version 2) | ecosystem: Host-associated > Birds > Digestive system > Esophagus > Crop | place... | reverse complement strand
GTTCATTGTTCCAGTCAAAAAAAAAAAAAAAAAAATAAAAAAAAGGAAAAAACCCAGTTGCTGCTAACATATTGTGAAAAGAAAATGTCCTTTGTGATCCTGGGTGGATCAGCTTACCTCCGTACACGCAAGTGTGACTCCTAAGAGTTAGATATCTAATGCGATGTATTTCTTCAAATGTATTTCCAGATAAATTTTTTAAGGTGTTAGGAAAGAAGCAGCCTATGAAATCTAACAGATAACTCTTCATTTTTTAGCCTGGTTACCTAGTGAAATGAGAATTATGGGATCAGTCTGTCGAATCATCCCTCACTAATCACTTTTCTATTCTTGGCCAAGTTGGGCAATAGATAACATAGGAAGACAAACCAGAGAGAGATTACAGGACTGTTTCAAGAACATAAGAACCCAGGTAGAAGTGCAAAACTCCTCAAACACGTCCTACAAATGCCCCAAGTCAAGGAAGTCTCGCTAGTGAATTCATATGTTGTCAGCAAAAGAAGAGAGACTGTATGGGTGTCCCAGCCACGGCGATAGCCTTAGCTGGAGATTACCATAAACCACAGAACAGAGATCTGAGGAATGTGAGGCATCACTGATATCCATTCTTGCAGAACTCTTTGGTTTCCTTTCTCAACCCACCACAGAAAGAAAAGACACGATTGGGATATATGAGATCTTTGACTGGATATAACAAGTTTTTTGCAAGCAGCTTGATCCAAATGCAAGCTGAAGTTTTTTTGCCCCATTGTGACCATGTGGAAAGGCTTTATAATAGCTTTTAATACAATTTACTTCAATTTTAGGAACTCTTCCTCTGCCAGAAGAGTTTAATTGGCCATGAAGTCCTGTGTGAGTTTTTGTATTGTGAGTTGACAGATGCATAGATTAATTTAGCAGGAAAACCAAAGAACAAATTACAGGGTCTGAAAACAGTTAAAGGGTGTGTAGTTGTCTGTACCAGTCTGAAAGCTTAGAGCTAAATTCTGATGCTCATTTCGCTGTATGACTAACCAGTGTTGTAGATTACTGTAGTGAAAACCTAAAAAGAACTTCACTTTTTGGCCATTTCTGTGATAATATCTTTAAATATCTGCTCAGAATATCCTACAATGTCTTCAGAAATACAAGCTGCCATGTGGGAAGGCACGTCTTTCCTTTCCTCTGAGCTGCCAGATAACAGAGATTCACATGAACATGGTGGGGAGCCAGATGCAAAGGTCGACTGTGGTACTGCCATGCTAAATTCTGTAGTGCCTGATACGTAGGTTAGCCACATGAGCCATCTTCTAAAGATACAACTCCCTGGGTTTCTATGCTTTCCTGTATTACTGAAACAGACCATGAAAAGTAGAAAACAGCAACCGTTTCCATCAAGGGCTGAAGCATCTTACTAAACACAGCAGAGCCAATTTCAAGTCCATGCACTAGCCAAAAATGTTTCAAAAGGTTACTCATTTTCTGGGGAGATTATTAAATGTGAGGCTGGAGATTCTTGCTCTCTGCCTAAGTCATCCATTCCTTCACACACAATGTGCTCAAAGCAGTCCCGTAGCTTGATGGTTTAAGACTTTCTTTGAAAAGGGGGAATCAAGTGTTCAATATATTTCTGCGTGGCTACATTCTGGGTGAGGTTTCTGGCCAGTTAACTAAACCATACAAGAAAGGGATAAGGTACGTGTTGCTTTTCTTTCAGTGGCATTCTGAGCAGCTAGCACTGAATCTTGCACGGGCTCCAACCTGATAAGCCTGTAAGGGGGATGTCCAGAGTGTACCTCACTGGGTCAGCAACCCTGAGGAAACAGCAAAGGAACCTCTAGCTCTGGACTGCCGGTTGGAATTAGGCTAAATGAGATTTTGAGATGCTCCAGCAGGAGCTTTTCTTTCACCTGTGTCTTTATGGGGTTTGCCTCTACATGCTTACCATGCAGGAGCTGGGCTCCCTGCTGCTGATTCTGTGGTTCTCAGCAATGCTACCAAAGGTGGAGCTGAGCCACAAAACATAACACTGCCATTCCTCCTAGTGTGTGTAAGGCCAGTGTTTTCAATGCTACTGCAATGTAATAATGACAGCGTTTATGAAGAGGCATAGTTTCACACACTCAGTTGCAGGACAGAGGTGTTTGACCTTTCACAGAACTGTCTTGCAAAACTTATTGCCACATGTCCCAAAAGCTAAGAGCTTTGTGGGATTCATGGAAGGGCTAGAAGGTGTCTTGTGTAATTGGGATCCCTCCAGTCCTCTTCTCCTCATCTGTTTGTGCAGTGCGTAGGTGTGGAGCTATTCAGGACTTTGAGTTGAGCTCTTCGTAGGAAGAGCTTCCCAAATTACAGAGGGTGGACACAGAACTGAATAGAGTCTGTAAGTAGATTCAGGCCCTGCTCCTTTTCCATAAGTCACACCAACTCCAACCATTACTTAATGTACTAAAGTCAGAACACAGCTCCACCCTGGCCTCTATGAGGAGGCCTGTGCACTTGGAAAGGGGTCATACCATCAGCACTGGGGTATGGGAGAGGATGTGTTACCTTCTTCAGCATCTTCTGCAGCAAATATTTCCCTAGAGTCTCATTCTTGGTTGCCCTTATATAAAGGGTTCATAAGTGGGAGTATGGAATATGTAAATACCCTGAGCTACCAGTGAATATGACCTTCACTGAAGGAATATGAGAGGGTCTAAATGAACTTCTGCTTTGCTAGTTTGGGAGATAACTGCCTCTGGATGAAGGTTCTCTTTAGGGGTGAGTTCCTGGACCAGAGAAACACAGGCCTGACTCAGAGTTGCCATAAATGTCCTCCCAGATGTGCTTAGCCTATCTGATACTCATGAACAGAGAGACCTCTCAGAAGCTGACTAGGCCATTTAGAAGAAATGGAGATGGACTTGCCCTGCTGGGGCCCTGATCTGTTGGACACCTTGTCCCCTGCTCATCCTTAGCAGTGGAGGACTAGCTGCAGCAGAAGGTAATACAGCTGCAGCAGGGCCTCTGAGCCAGCGGGGTGTCAGCAGTGGCTTGTGAGGATGGGGAAAGTCAGGAGCAAACACCAATGATAGGATGGACTGTGCCTTGTCCTCACTTGGACCCTGATACACCACTCTGCAAATGCTTTCCCACTGCAACCTGCAGAACTCGCGATTTTTGTGCTGAAGAATTAGCAGCCCTTTTAAAAATTATATATACTGACTACTTGTAAGTAGTTTTGCTATTCATTTTGCTGCTTTGGCTGTGTTTGTCTTCAACTTGACACCATTGTCAGTGCTGAAGACAAATATGCATTTGTTTTGATTTCCTCCTTACTGTACACATAACTTACAATGGGAAAGCCTGGAAATTCTGCAGGATAACCTCAGTAGATAGCTAAATCCATTCTAAATGTCAATGAAAACACAGTATCCTAATCAGGAGGGAGACTGTATTTTCAAAGCAGTCCAAAAATGCTTTCCTGGACAGTAATACAGCACCATGGTTTTTGTTCAACTCTTGACCAGGGGTTCAGATTCCTCCCTGGGGTCCAGAAGCTGGAAATCACAAGGCACTTGGCGTAATTTCATAAAGACCTCAAAGTATAGGTCCGTTCTGTCTAACTACAGGAGCATATCCTCACAGTCAGCTGTTTCTGAAGCAACACCTGAAGCACTGCAGGAAATCGATGAGGGAACCACAGGGCAACCAGCTCTTGGACGGCAAAACCAGGGATCTGCAGCATAGGCATGACTGGAACCACAGCCTTCCTTAATTAGAGTTGAAAAGACTGTATTATCAAGAGAGAGGATCCTTGGAACATAAAAGCAACATTATTAGCTCTTCTACAGTTGCATTCAAATGGTAATTTAACCTTTGTCTGAAAGAATATATTAAAGAAAGAGCTCAGAGCAGCCTTTATTTTCTTCAGTTACTCCTAGCTCATGTACTTGCATTTCTGCCTATGCATAGAAGCAGAGCTATGGAAACTGAAGCCTCCAGGAAGGTCGTTCCTCTCCTCCTCCTCCTCCTTTTCCCCTGTAATTGAGACACCTGCCTACTTTCCTCTTATGAGAGTCTAGGGCTGGCAAATGCTGCCATAGATAAGAATGAGGACGATGCCACAGTCGGTGGAAGGGGCAGGGCATGTGACAGTCCAGGTTTATTTTCTTGGCTTTTCAGCCTACTGTCAATATTACAGATAGCTGGTTTTGCTCTTGCTCACCTGGAAATCTTCCACTGAAATTGTAGTTTCTACAAAATCTTAATTTGCTATGGCTCTCTTGTTTTTCTATATGTCTCCTTCAGGAAAATCAGCCTCTGTTCTTTTTTTTAGAAATGTTCCATTAAACAGCCTGTGCATTCTGAGAACTGAACCTGGTATCATGCGAGCCCTTGTAGATGCATTATAGGAAGTGTAGCTCATCTAGGAAGTTCAATCCACTGGGGAAAAAGAACAACAAAAGGCAGTAAAGTACCGAAAATGTTGCCAAGGCATTTAAAGTAACTTTGGTTGAATCGATCATTAGTGAAATGCACTGACACACAGAATGAAATATTTGGATTTGAAAATAGCCAAATACTTACTTGTAGTTGATAACATTAAAACATTTTTGTATTACATTCAAGAAACAATTTTTGAGGAACATGAGATTCCTCAAATAATGTTAATGCATGAATTTTCATTCTGATTAGAGAAAAAACAAATGCGGAGTTTTCCATGGGGTAAATAATTTGAATTTCTCTTCATTCCATGAGTCATTTGTTTGTCTTTCACTTGTATAAGAGTATTTAACACTCACAAAAACAGATCAGAAATCTGTGATCTCCAAGGCTCCCCAGGAAGCTGCACACAGAGAATGTCTTACTGGCCATGGAACGATACTCATCTTCAGCCCAGGCTTGCATTATCACCACCAAAGGACAATCTGCCTGTGTGAGCAAGAGGGCAGAATTTATGAGATACAGTATCTTTGGACTACATCCATTCAGAGCAATGTGATTTCAAACCTAGCACAATATTGCAGGGGAGAAACAGAGCATTTCCCTGTAGGTTACAGAATCATAAAATTATTTAGGTTGGAAAAGACCTTTAAGATCATTGAGTCCAAGCAGGTTACTCCCAAAAGACACTATGGCCAAGTAATTTTAGCTGGGTGTATCAAATGAGCTGATACCCACACAATTCCTTGTGATATGCACCCATTTCTCAAATATTGCTAGAATTAAATGGTGCTTCTTTTTTGGGGTAATCCAGCAAAGAGGTTAAGGGCGGAATAACCATACGGATATGCCAGAAGGGCTTCTGAGGGGACAGCACTGAACAGCCTCTGCTTTTCTTCTCTTAGCTGTAATACAAATCACAAGCTGATTCACTCCCTAGATGAGGTTTCAGTCAGTTTGAAGCAGACACTGCATGTTTGTAAGTCCAGCTCTAAAGCTGAAATGAATTTATGCGGTTGGGGGGGTGGAAGTCGTAATGAGAAAGACTGGGAGACTTCAGCAATTCCCCTCTCCCACCCTCCCCTGCCCCGACATTCCACCACCACTTACACATACAAGAAAGCAAATACATATTGTAGAGTTGGGATAGCCAGGATAGTACAAGGATATAAATATGTGAAGAATTGTGGTGTCCTTTAGTGGAGAACTGTTAGAATGTGAGAAGTGGACAATATTTATGTATATGCATCCTGCCTAAGCACGTCAATAACCTTTCATGATGAGAAGGAAATGTTTCACCTCAGAATTGATTTCAAAACTGTTTACTATGTTTTTTACTCTGGCAATAAATCTCTTCAGTATCTTGCTCAAAGCACTTCTTTTCCTTCCCAAAAGAGTGGTCTTGTTTCATTATTATTTGTTATTATTGTTACTAGTGTTACCTTGAGGAAAGGAGTGTAAATATGTATCAACACCTCAAAAGCTGATTTCACAGTGTCAGCTGAGTGCAAGCTATGTTCTGCAAAACAACGTAGATACAGCTAGGAACACCTCTCACAGGCCAGGTTTGTGGCAGCAAACCCAGGAGAGCTTGCAAACCTCTACCTCCACGTATGCTCTCTGACCATGTCCTCCCATCCTGTCGGAGCAGGGCTCAGGTGAGCACATCAGTACCTCTCCCCTCTAGAATACCTGGTGCGCCGGGTACTTTGCGATAACACCAAGCACAGGTTAGATAAAACCACTGAGAGCCGGAGGCTGCACTTGCCGTTACACACAACCAAGGTTCCCATTTACTTCCCATACCTCAGAAATCTTGAAAACTTAATGCGCACAAATAAAGCCAGCAGTGGGGTTTGGGGTTGAATGTAATGAATATTGTAAACAATTGTTTAGCTTTGGACCGTACCACTGAAATTTCACCTATCAACACCATTGTATTTATCTTGCTTGGCCTAGCTACTGCCAGATTTATCTGACATAGCTAATACTAGGATGTGTCTGTGTACATGTGTGCCCAAAGGAAAAGAAACCTTGGTTGAAAGTGAATTATTGCCCTTTTCCACCAACTGCAAATCCTGCTAAGTCTTTGTTTAACCATCATTCAGACAACTTCTTGACTCAATGATTCTTTGGCATTAAACCCAAATTTTAGTGTGGAAAGGATATGTAAACACACTGGTGAACTGATAAGGTATAAAATTCATAGAAATGCCAGGAGAATTTGGAGGAGAAATTTACAGGTATAAATTTGGTGTGACACATGAGTGATACAGAATTACAAGGCAAGCTGGTTGCCCTATAAATACAGCATCTTATGCTGACCTGTTTTGAATGAGCTCTGTCGTTAAATGAAGTGAAGCTTTTGCTATGTAAACTGCTGATGTATAGCAAAAGAAATAATGAGCCCAGCCTTGCAACCAGACTATGATATCCTTTTTGCAGATGAGTAACACTTCGCTGTTTGCATGCCTTGAATATGGCTATTAATGTGTATCTGGGTGGTATTGTCTGGTTATATAGAATAATATAATCAGGTTTTATTTCACCAGTTAAGAAAATTTTGCTTCAGATGCCCCTGTTTTTCAGAGGACCAGCAAAGCACACAATTACCCTGGAAACATACAGGTGACAGAGCCAGCCAATACCCCTCCGAACAAAGTTCCTGCTGTCTGGGGGGGCTAGGCTTTAAGATTTGCAGCTAGAACCACAAGAGTATTTAGACACTGCATGCAAAAATCTGATTCTCAAATGCCCAGATGTGCTGCCACTGAGCCCTGGTGGCACCTGCCATCCCCAGGGACCTTTGTGCTCAACAGTAATTTTCCCCAGATTCATCATGCTCTGCTTCTGCATACAGGAGCACTTCAACCTTTCAAGATTACTTTGTTCAGAAAGAGGAGCAAGAGGCTTTGGGGAAGGGACGTGAGGGAAGAGACATGAAGTGGAGCTGCAGGAGATGGGGTAGAGCCATCCATGTCTGAGATATTGTGTAGAGCAGACGGAGCTGCCTCCTGAAACGAAGACTGATAACATGGTCAAAAGGAAAAGAGCAGCTATAAAGAAGGGGGGCACTGAAGCAGGTTGCAACAGGCAGTTTGGATTTTGTCTCTGATTTAATCAATTATTTAGTCGAATGGGACCAACCTATCTCCAGCACAGCTCTGCCTGCATATACTCAGAAAGGGCTCCGTCTTGGCTGCAGTGGTGACTTCTCAGGACCTGCCTTGCTCGTCCTCTCCAGTCCTGTGTTGTCTGAATTCCATCTCAGCTTGGTGGCGGGATTAATAGGATTTACTGAAGTGGTGTGGGCTTGGCACAATGAGTGATGATTGCAGGTTGGTGAGTGCTGCCTCTCTTCTCCTAGTCAGTCCCACAGCAGACAGGGCTGGCCTGGGGGGAAGGGCTTAGATCCCTCCAACTGCTTGGGCAAGAGAGGGATTTAGTTATGCTCTAAATGCTGACCTAATGGACAGGAGGATGATGTGGGTGTGAACCCCGCCTTCTTTGTCAGATGTTCTTTGGGAGAGGTTTTAAAGGGCTTAAATGACCAACTCCAGGAAAAAGATTTAAAGCTGTGGTTTCTAAGTGGAAGGAAATATCCCTTTTCAGACAAAAATAAAGCACTCAAGTCCTTGACAGAGACAGGACTTCAGACCCAGGTTTCTATGTGGGATATCCTATTACTGAGATAAGGTTGTTCCCCATTCAACTTGCTGGCTATTGCCCTTTTCCCCCATTCACTTCACAGGCATCCTCAGCATCATGGGACTGAGCTACAGCAACAGAGCAGCTGTCTTAAGGCAAGTCTTTCCATACTTTCTTGTAGTAGTGATCAGGCTCTTGAAGACCAGTCTGTGGTTCCTGGTATGCGTCTTTTCATTTGCAACACACAGAAGACAGATTAAGTAAAGCACCTTATAAATTCCTGCTCTGGCTGTGATGAAAATAGTTTTTATTATGGAGTAGAAATGCCAGTGTTCACACATATGACTTGCATACAGGTCTACAGATAATGAGGATGAAACCAGAGTTAAAGCCAAAGAGACCTGAACCAAAAGAGAGCAAGCAGGCAAGAAAAAATGGGAAAGCAAGGAATTTGTTCCACAGAAAGTGCCCTGAAGGTAGTTTACTGGCTTGATACCTGCACATATTTGTAATCCGTGCTGCTGAGGAATTACAGTGGTTTTATGGATACCCACGTCCTGTGCATATGAAACACGGTAGCTGCTGGGTGCACTGCAGGGGTCTCATATCTGTCCAGGCTCAACATACACCAAGGAATTTAGGAGAAGATGCAGGATTAGGTATCACAGAGTTTCAGGCTGCAATGCCAAAGTGAATGGAGCAAGACACTCCGGTCACGACAAAAAGGACACCATTTCTACATGTCAGAGACGGGTAGATATTTCTGAATGCCAGAGTACCTGCAGGGTCAGACAGAGCCTTTTTGGATTGCCCAGCAATACTCAGGAGACTCAAAAGCACCTTCTTACCTTTGTGGTTCTTGCTGCAATTAATCCCTGGAGTAAGTGCCCTCAGATGAATGGAATTGCAGCGGCGCTGCCCTGTCTGTGTGACGGCCCAGGGCGCTCCACCCAGCCCTGCATGCTTAGCCTGTTACTCATGCAGTGCCTTGAGATGTTGAGGGCTTGCTAACTCTGCTGTCACTTCTCTCTTTTCTGCATCTTTTAGCTGGTTTCGGAGCTCCAGCCCCAATGCAGGCCTCTTCTCACACTGCTCCCTCATTTGTCTTCTGCCTCTGCCACCTTGTCTGCTTGGCCTGCGTGTTATTTCCTTGCACCTGTACAGGAATAGCTGCAGCTTCACACACAGCTTGCCAGCTTCTACTCTGTGCAGAAGTGCCTTTGGTGCAATTGCATCCATGTTAATTGCTTGCTTTCCTCCAAAATAACAAAATCTCTGTGCTTGGACCTAAAGATTTGTGATCATCCTTCTGCCTATGGCTTTGTGTCTTCTGATCCTGTGTAATCATTGTATCAAGTGTTGTGCATTTTGCAGGAAGCTTGCATGTCCTTGAAGTTCCAAATCCTCCTGCTCCTAAAGACCTATATATATATTAATTAGGAGTAATCCCTGTTAATTATGAGGAAATACATGCCATGGCTCCTAGCTCTGCATGTCTGCACAGAATACTTCACTAAGTATATAACCTTTGGCACCAGAGACCTGCTCTTGGGAGAATTAGATATCAGAACGTGTTTGTTTAAGCCTTGAGTCACCAGGATGTCCACTGAGATAAAAGTCACTTTTCAAGGTCATCTCAGACCTCATGACCTTTAAGCCCACTCCAGAATTTTGAAGACTTCCTGGTTAAATAAGGTTTATCATTGTTTGAAAGAATTTAGCCTGTGGCAAGTAAAGGTGAAAAGTCATCTATATTTGAATGCTTTCAGTATAGAAGCTTGGCTGCTGCCCGTGATTTTAAAGTTGCCCGCTGTATTTATAGCCTGAACAAAGCTCAGTGAAAGGCGTAGTGGGACTCACTAACACAATTAGAAAGCCATCAAGTATGGTGTTAATGAAAAAGAAGAGGGAGAGATTCAGACCCTCTTTATGCAAGGGCCAGTTGGGAATCATTTTGTTGAAGGCAATGAAGTTGCTTCGGATCTGGATCTGAAAATGAAAGTTGGAGATCCTGGAGACGAGAGCAGGCTGTGCCACATTTACACCCCTGTTGAGCTAGCGGTACAGCGGTGTAAGTGAAACAGATATTGGAGGCAAGTCCTGCTCATTTATCCTTCTGTCACCTCCTCTTGTCAGCTGTGCGCCCAGCAGCTGATCACTCTTCACGTGTAAATCCAGTGAAGACTGAAATTGCAAGAGGTCAGACTCTGCTGTCAGTAACACCAGGACAACACCTGAGGGAGATTTTGGCCATGGTTGCACAATTATCCCACTGAAATCACACTGCTGCCTGCAGAGGTGTGAACCCAGATTCACAGTGGTGTGACTGAAGTCAGCATCTGACACATGAGAGTTTCTCTGACTCATCCAAGGTAACGCTGATTCTCCAGATACATATTAGTGCACTTTCAAACACAAATTCACTGAAACAGGCTTAAATTGACATGATCCTACATGTGGAGTGACTCCATCTATTTAAGGTAAGGGACTACTCAGCTCTATGCCTGACTTTTTTCCTTTATGTCCCTGTAGGTTTGTGGTGTCTATGTCCCCTGGCTTAAATCCTACTTGCATAACTACCAGGAGAGCAGTTATCCTGACATTTCCAAATCGGTCTGGATCCTCTGTGTGATACAACATACAGGTGTCACCAACACGAGGTAGAGCTCTGCCTGGTCTCTCTGGTCCGTAAAGAAAAGGGTGTCACAAGCTACTCCACAGTGTAAGTCCTGAAGTGCTCGTCAACTCAAGCTGAGCTTCCCAGAAGTGGATTAGCATAGGACCAATAGCCCTCTACTCCTACCCCTTCATGCCAGCACTTGCCACTGACATCATGTTGAATGTGCTTCCAGAGGGCACTGGAGCCATGGGAACATTTGAATAGGACAGTGCGTTTCCACCGCACCTCCAGCTGCCCCTCAACCCATGAAGGAGCCCCTCTAGCTGTGATGTGACTGGTAGCATGCGGGGACCTTTACCAAGTGCAAAGCAGCACCAGGGAGATGGCGCTGCACTGGGCTAAGCCCAAGATTGTATGGCCAAGGACTGTCAAGTCCAGTTGTGGGGACAATCTGCAGCTGGTAGATTCATGTGGGGATAATATCTACTAAAAATTACTGGATTTGGGTTTTATTTGAAGGAAGAAAAAGGATTTCACCAAGGGATCGTTGTATGTACTGCAAAGCAAGGCTGATTTTTCTTTTTTTTTTTTTTTTTTTTTTGGG
>Ga0065711_1009320_pt1 | contig 11279 bp, 9 predicted proteins | sample Hoacrofraction12_FD_59098 | JGI IMG/M metagenome (GOLD analysis project Ga0065711, IMG submission 59098) | Hoatzin crop microbial communities from Cojedes, Venezuela - Epithelial fraction 12 v2 (version 2) | ecosystem: Host-associated > Birds > Digestive system > Esophagus > Crop | place... | reverse complement strand
CTCTCCTGTCCTCCAGGACCTCTCAAAGATGATGGAGAGTGGCTCAGCAATGACATCCGCCAGCTCTCTCAGCACTCGTGGGTGCATTCCATCGGGGCCCATGGATTTGTGGACGTCCAGATCGCTTAAGAGATCCCTCACACAGTCCTCCTCGACCAAGGGAAAGTCATCCTCTCTGTGAGCTTCTTCTCTTACCTCCGGGGCCTGGGATTCCTGAGGGCCTGCCTTGGCACTGCAGACTGAAGCAAAGAAGGCATTCAGTAGCTCTGCCTTCTCCACATCCTCCGTCACCAGGACACTCACCTCATTCAGCAGTGGCCCCACATTGTCCCTAGCCTTCCTTTTACTACTGATGTAGTTGAAGAAGCCCTTCTTGTTGTTTTTGACATCCCTTGCCAGCTTCAATTCCAGGTGGGCTTTGGCCTTCCTCATCACATCCCTGCATGCTCTGACCACATTCATGTATTATTCCCAAGTGGCCTGTCCCTCTTTCCACATTCCATGGACCTTTCTCTTCCACCTGATCTCCGCTAGAAGCTCCTTGTTTAACCATAATTTTAAATATTATGGAGTTTATGAGATACTATGTATGTAAGTTTGATAAAGCCATTATACTGGACTGCAACATTTTAAAAAACCTCCTGGTTCTGAATAGTCAAACCCTTTTTTTTTCTTCTCTTTGGGAACATACCATAAAATCTCATGTTCTGAAGGACTTGCTGTCAGTTATTTCAGAGTCAAGCCTGGAAAAATCCTTAATACCAGAGGTCTTGCTGCTTTCAGTGGTCAAGAAGGATATTTGGTATCGCACAGGATGGAGAGCAGCAAGCAGAACTCTTTCCTCAAAGTGCTGTCAGATCCCATCCAGATGTTGATGGAAGTTCGGTCATCGGGACCAGACCAGGACAAGCATAGCCCTGCTAATCCAGGCTTGCTACTACCACTCAGTGAGAGGTGGGCTGTACAGGATGGTGGCTGTTTTTGCAGACAGAAGCAGTTGGTACTCCAGAGGCATTGCCATCATTCCTGTCATCCACCCACCAGCAGCAGGAACAGCAACAGCTATAGACACTCCCCCTGGCAGGAGTGACTGAGACCCAGCCTTGTAAAATTCTGAAGTCTGGAGCCAACTTCATTCTCCCCATAGGCAAGTCATGTCTCACTATACATAATTGAAACCATTCTAAGGAATATAGTATTGCAATGAGAAGTAGCATAAAATATTATACCAGTCACACTGAATACACTTTTCTGAAGACCTGGTCCCTCTGGTAATTTTGCAAGCGCATTTTCCCTAACCGAGGTAATTCTTGGGACCTGGCTGCACCCGAGGAAACAAACTTGGACATTTGACTCATTAATTTCATTTCGTGAAAAAAAATGGCATATCACACATCATACAAAGAAAATATCCCTTCAAATCTAATTTGAAATCCGTGACTTAAATGAGCAAATACTTTGTGGGAAAGTATTTATTGAGGCTTAGCGCTTTCCACCTAGGACCAGCAAAATCCCACCTGTTGGGGTTGATGTAGCTTGAGAGTTAGCATGACTAGGCCACTTAAGCAAAACAGCATAACTGAACAGGCCACTGGAAAAGACAGCTAAGAATAGCCGTTGAGAATATTCTGATAGTGCACATGGTGTGGGTTAGCAAAAACAAGATGTGTTCAAGGACGTGGAGGCAGTCTGTTGTTATTGGCGTTAGTGCATAGTTACCTATCATAAGGGAATGTGGGGCGTGTGAACAGTGCGTGATTTATGTCTGTAGCCTATCCAAATAAGCATAATCGTGTGTAGAGATATGGAAAATGTATATAACCACACAAGTGGAATAATAAAGGGAACCGACTGTGCACTGCATCAATGTGTGTGATAGTCGTTCCTGTCCTTGCACGGATGCAGAAACTCATCACCCACCGAAGCTGATGTCATTCTGAATTGATAAAGGGCACGTTCAATTGTGCCGCTGCAGTCTCATCACTGAAGTCGTCCTATCACTGGCTAAATCTATGCATTGGCTGCTTTAATTCTGCCTCATCACAGTGGAATCTTCTTTCCAGGCTCCCAGGCTGCATTTCATTTCCAATGGCTCTTCTTTGCTTAGCATCAGATACAAAGAATCAAGAACAACAGAAGCCATGAAGGAATACTGCCCAAATCCTGTTCTGGTCAAGCATGACATGAGACTTTGACAGGTTTTCTGTAGATGTTAACTACTTCTGTTCATTACAAACTCAGAGAAAGCAAAATAACAGTTCTGTACTCACAAGATGCTCTCAGTGGACAGGGAAGAGCAGTGTCCACATCTGTGCATAAACAGCTTCATGCTCCTGAAGCAAGGTGTCAGTCAGTGGCTCTCCATAGTGCCTCTCCAATGTCAGTGTCATCTGGCTATTTCAAAGCTGTAGAACCTCGTTCATGCAGCAGCCCAGATGTGGGCTCCTACTTCCCCCGATACTGTGCCACAGGTGTCCCTTGACTTTCAGGCACATTGTATCAAAAGCTGATTTCTGAAGTTGAAAAATCTTAGTTAATTCTCTTAACTTAGCAGCACCTTGGAGCAGGGGCTTCTGGATACCTTTGACAAAATAGAAACAAATGCAACAGAAATAAAAAGATAAGTGATCACTGCCTTGAATCTGATACACAGACACAATGCCAGACAATCCTTTGTACATCACCAGGCGCAGGAATTAAGAAGATATTTCTTTATGCATTTGGCGTATATCTGTATATACTTATCTCTACATTATACATAAAGGGTTATGTGATGCCTGTCATGCAATAACCAAGAGTATAGTAGTTGCAAAACATGCACTGGGAATCATCTTGCAGACTCATGTTTGTTAATATACTGTGCTCCCCAGTGCTCCAGGCTTTTGACTGGCTTTCTAGTTCAGTTGTATGCTATGTCCACACTTAGCCAAAGCAAACAAATCAAGCTGGGCCCAAGCTGCCTGTACAGAACCATCTGGAAGACTTTTGAAGGTGTTCCCTTGTGGGCTTTTTCTGCTCTGGCTTTGTGCCAGGATATAAAGCATTACTGGACAGATCACCTGCATTTCATGGCACTGCACCTGAGTACATACATCCTGCAGACCACACCTAGCTCTGCACAAAGCCAACTTACATCCTTTCATCTGCAGCAACTTAAGCCAAAAGCTGAATAAACTGTCTGATGATAATCATATCTTAACTGTATGATACAATGCAATTACATCTTCACTATCGATAGCCACCAGGCACAGAGACAGAGCTATTTAGTGGGATTGGGTTTCAAAAATGTTGGCACTTAATAATAACAATCTCAATACTATGTTTGCTTTTATCGATACAAAAGTGAAAAAAAATTCTTTTAATTCCCTGTAAGCTGTCTTTTTCAAGGTTATAGAATGTAAAGCAGCACATACTAAATCTCAGACATAACCTAGCTGTAGCCCAGGTCCTAGTCTTTTGAAGAATCAAACACTTTTGAGATGAGAAATGCCACTTTCTATCAGAGTGTGAAACTGCAGGTCTGACTCCTTGATGGTATGTGACTATCCAGGTGTGTCAACATTTCCCCTCTGCCCTAGGCAGGACCTATCAATTCTTTGTATCAGAGCTACCTGAGTCACTTGCTTAGACAATAATATGTGTCATACGTGATTTAGTTGATATTCACAGTTACATTTCCTCTTCACTCTTTTGGACTGGCAACACGATACCTTTGAATAAAAATTATGACTTGTAGTAATACATCTTTTCAGGTATCTGGGCAACTTTAATACATAGTGTCAACAAAATTCTGTTGTGTACAGGACAGAATAATAAATTTCTCATTTTCTCAAAGTTTCGGACATATGGAATAAAATTTCCATGGGAGCTTTAAAAGTATCTGTCCACCACAGTGTCTCAACATGATTTAGGAATTATAGCACAGGAATGAACTAAACTAAGGTCTTCTTATAAACTCTGATTAATGCCTTCTCATTGGTAGTACCAGCACCATCAGACATGACAGATATTTAATATGCTCAACTGAGCAACCTGAATCAAGTTTAGTAGAAACATTTCAAAATCTCCATGCTGCCATCTAGAGTTTCTCAACAGAAAGAGTAGACCTGAGCATACAGTAATTCAATAGGATGAATTTATGTCTCATTTCGAGTTGAATCTGAGTCTGTTTTAGTAGGTTTCTTAAACAGAGGAGCTGATATTGATATCTACACAGTGAAAGGCTTACTCCTACTGTCCCTTAAGGAAAAAAGGATGTTCACAGGATATTCGGACCTCTGACCGCTACGGAAACCTCTAGAACATCTCTATTTACCAAATGATAAAGAAGATGAAAAAAGTAGACCACTTTCTATTTCCTGTGAAGATGCACACATATCTGTGAGCCTAGCAACGAGGAAACTGTGCTAAGCTTGGTCTCAAGCTATCCCAAAGCACTTACTTCAAAAATTTTATTTAGTAGCTTCTATTTTGTATTTAATGCAAAGTGCACAAAACAGTCTGCAGAGCAGGGTCTGGAACCAAGATGTCTCTCTGACTACATGAATCTCATGCTGTAGGCAGCATTTCAGTCTAGGTTCAGCAAGACTGAATATCTAAGATGCTCATTTGATCTTAAATGGCATTATCTCCATATTTAAGCTTCTGAAAGCTGGACAAAGACTAGAGGACTAGTCTTCCTCCTCTGGGCTGTGTAATCCAACTACTAGGTCAGCGTATCAGTGTCCGTCATAACCCAGCACTTTAAAACAGTGAGTTATTCACGTATGCCAAAACCATGGTTTAGACCTCAAAGTGCAGGAAACACACTGGAGCTACCAGTGACAGTCTTATACAGACAACTAATTCTTAATCCAGGGGACAGACGGACAACCTCTCTCCTGTCTGTTGGTCTGTTTGGATATCTGCCCGCCAACAGAGCAGTCTACTGAGACTTCTTCAGACAACTATCTTTCCAGTTGCGGCAGCAACATAGGCACCTTGCTGGCACTGAACAATTCTGCTCTGAAAGCAGGACAGATACAATTCAGGGAAATGTTTGTTATGCCAATAAATATTAGCAGAAAAAAAGCATGCTTGGCCACTCTTACGCTGAGCTTCCTTCAACCAGGAGTCATGCCTAGGTCCCTGGAACATATCTCTCAAATTTACCAAGACTGTCAAGATACATGCAGCCTTTTTTAGACTTCCCATACTTCTGATCACCTTCCAAACTCAGATGCAGATATGCTTTCATTACGCTGGACTCTTATCCATTTGCTTTCTAATCTTTGTCTTCTTTTTCATTTTGAGTTCAGCCAAAATACACCATAAACTACAGCGCTATCAGCTGAGGAAAAGTCATGTGTTGTAAATATGTTGATGACTGTGGTGACTCAACCTCCTTACAAATCAATTTGCTTCACTCATGGAGTTGAACCATTACAGCACCAAGCCTAAAACCACTACTGTCAAACGCATGCTTGAGAGGCACATAAATTTCCTGTGCACTTTTAAATCACTTCACTAAGTGATTTTGAAAAATGGTAAACACATTTTGCATCTTGAATGGCGCTTCGGTAGGATGCTGGTCCTTTGTCCCAGTCCCAGTATTCAGACTTTTCTGCCATTTTTCATTTACAGCTGCATACCTGATCACAAGCCAGCAGTGCTGGGGTTGTGACAGAATATTTCACTGCAGTCAGTTTGTTATTTCCTATTTTTCTTCAGTCTCTGTGAGGTACTTACCTATCATCTCCCACCATTATCTGTACGTTGCCTACAAAGGTGAGGAGCTGTCTGGTTAGGGTTCATCTTTCTATTTTGTATCTTTGTGTGTTTCTGTACAATGCCTCATCAATTTGCTCTTGATCTCAAAATCAGATCCTTCTCATTTGCACACCTTTCAGCCCAGCACCACTGTCAGAAACAAATGCACATAGTGCTTATTCACCTTCTTTGAGATGCATGGTTTGAACAATAATTCTGGTTTTGTTCCTTAGAGAGTTTTGTGCCTGGCATTTCCAGCTGGTTTCCTATCCAAATACTGGAGACACGTAGGGCTGCTGGGGCTGGAGGATCAGGAAAGGTTAACATACATTTAGCCTGGTATGGCTACAGTGCTAACTATGGCACCTAAACAAGCTACTTAAGATAGCTGCCAAAGGTCTACACTAATTCCTGGCTCCTCATCAAAGCAATTATCTTTGCTAAAACTGTGCCTTTGTTTTCCTACCAGATGGCTGTAAGTAAACCTTTTGAAATACCAACACTGACATTTTCGAAGTCTCTTGTTGTACTCCCAGGATAAACTAGGGATTGGGGATTTTTAACAACAGACTTCCAGAGGATCGAGGTACCTAAATGCCTTACATGGTTTGGAAATTCTCCTTCTACCACAGGCAATACAAAATCTGACCGAAGTTTACTTCTCCCCGTTCCTAGTCCTCTGCCATATATAAGCTCTGTGGTATGCACCCAGTCCACCTGAAAAACACTTAGCAATATTGTCATTTGTTGATACGATCCCTTGGAAGAAATAGAAATGTATGTTGTACTATAGTCCTTTATAATTTTCAACATATTCTTCAGAGTAAATACACAACAGTATGTTTATTCATTTCATTTCTCCTATTTCTACACCATTTAACACAAAGCACCATTGTTTTTTGCAGCATCTCCAGCAGCATATGCACAAACTTACCACCAGTGTTGCCACTCAACACAGGTGGTAAAACCTGACCCTGTAAAAATTTTGTTCGCTTTCCAGCTGATGTCTATAAAAGTTTTCTATGGACAGGATTAGGAGAATAGACTCAAGTTTCCCCACATAAATCTGCCCTTTGTGCATTGGCATACACTTGCAATTTGGGTCTAGGTCTGCTAGATGCAAGGGTTGTACAGATTCCGGCCCTTTATGTGAGCCTGGTATGGCCAGACTGAAAATCACATGGGAAACTAGAATCCACATATGACAAAATTGTGAAGCTCGGGGCAAAGCTTTTTTCTCTCCTCCTATTCTGTCAGTTTGTCTGGTGTTACCAAATAAAGCAAGTCTTTTCTGCAAAAAGAAGCCTGTATAACTTTCCAAATGAGGAAAAAAAATTCATTGAAAGCGCAGGATAAGTTTGAAACATCTGCAACAATCCAAACACGACAGGCATAAACTGAAAAGAAAGCCATGCAACAATTCATACTACCACGTTGTTGCTTCGGCAGACAAAGAAGTCACGTCCCAGCAGCTGGCCTTGGGAGGAAAGGAGGTCTCAGATCTCTGCTCATACTCTGGAGGGCTCTAAGAAGGGACTTTCCTCACAGTCCATGTCAGAGAGCCTGGGGTGAAAGCTTAGCAGCATGCCCGCACTTTCAGGAATCACAATAAAGGCACAGCCTTTTATAAAATCTCTGCCACAGCTGGGCAGTGAGTTAGCTGGACTCAGAACTCATTATCCTGCTGATCGCAGCCATTCGCAAAGCAGCGGTGGGTAGCGTGTGGGAGGTCACCNATGCCCGCCCAGGTGGCCCTCAGAGCTGTTTCTGGGGCTGTGATAAAGCATCAGCTAATCTTCAAGCTGTGNTACTTCCCACTGATGGAAGGTCAGGTGAGGACTGTTTTGGGCGTTTCAGAAAACAGTTTGCTAACTACACTTGTCAGGTGTTTCTAGGGTGTAAATTCCCCTAAAGCCACACTTTTTAAAAGTGCCACAACTTTACAAGAAGTAATAAAGCTATAGGAGAACAGAATTAAGCTGCAGTGGTATGCCCAGAGGTATAGCACAGAGAGGGCTGCAGGCACCGAACACAGAGTAGATACTTAGAAAGACAAGTTATCCCAATATAGTCAATATACATGAATATAAATAAACAGCTGCTGACATTTGTTCTAAACAAGCTGATATTCCACTGACTTCTTAGGTGTCCAAGTGCAAAAGCTACAGCAGCCACTAGGACAAGACGAGAGGGATATCAGAAAATAGCCTGGAAGAAGATGACTAATGGGATATGAATTTTCTCGTTTCTTCTACGAACATCAGTGTGTTAGAACAGGAAAAGAAGTGAGCATGGAGCCTTCACACAGGGTGCTCACTTACTACACATGAGATTGGACCAGTGTTTTTGTATAGCCGTATTGCAAGGCAAAAATTTAGTTTGGTGGGAAATGACAGGAAATGACTAAACACTTCATTCTTTATGGATAATTATGTTTCGGTTCTAACTTCGTGATTTGGGAGAGATTTTACTTTTGGGGGAATCTTTGCAGTTAATGTTCTCATTCTGATTAAAAAAAATACACTGAAAAGTAAATAAAGAAGTGGAGCCTTGCTGAACTACATGCTGAAGTATCACAGGGAGAATGTTCCCTGTGATTGATGGGTTTTGGCCTGTTGAATAATTCCATTCAACAACTCATCAGCACAACTCGCTGTCACTTTTCTCGGCATTGGTTTCAGATGCATATGCAAACTAATTGCCATGTCGAACATCAGGTTATGGTGCAGAAACTGAGGCTGTCTAATCCAATTCAGAAAGTTCTATCTAGTTTTTACATTATTTTTTTAAAGAAAAATCTCACTGTCATGAAAACCCTTCAGGTCTCAGTAAAAACATGTTTAGAGAACCATAAAGAACTTTTAAATCCAATTTTTCCACAAGGAAAAAGAAAGCTGGAAGTTTAAAATCTATCCTGTACCTACTATAAGGAAAACAGGAAATTAAATATTGGCCACAAGATTTTTTCCAAGGTTTGTTGATGTAAGGATTTTAATGTGTTTAACTGTGCAACGCATTCAGCAATTGTTACCATGAAGCTGCTGCTTTCTGTACAGCATTTGCTGCCCCCACTTTAGAAGTCTCCACATCACAAGGGGTGTAAAAGTTCTTTTAAAAATGAAATTATGCTTATTAAAAACTGCAGAATTGCCAGGAGAGGAACTATGATGAAAACCCCCTTATATATTTTTCCAAGAAGATTTACAACCTATATTAGACACAGCACTCAGCCATAAAATCAAATGAAATGTGCGGACCTGACACACTCCCTCTGTGCAATAGAAATTAAAATATATATCCCATGAATGTTGTCATAGTAACATGTGGGAAACACTAAAAGAAGTCAACTTGATGAACAGGTATAATTTATATCTTTCTAAAATCTTACCCCACACTTCGCTCATAAATCATCCAGCTCGGGTCTGTACTACAGAGATGTTCAACTTTCCATCCTGTAGTCATACTGTTCCAACTAACAATATAAGTGCTGGAAAAAATGACTCAATGTCCACTAGATTTCACAATCTGCTCAGCAATAGAGATATACAAACTTAAAAACAAAACCAGAGAAGGCTGATGTGAGTTTTACGGTTTCTAAACAGACTCTCTGTATATTGAAATCAATAGAATTTATTTGTATGTTTAAAATTAAGCACACACACAGGGTTTGCAGGACTGAAACTTAAATCGGTGCTTTAAGCACATCCAGGGGAGTACATTCCCATGTAGTCTTTTGGACCCCTACATATTCCCTACAGCCCATGCTGCACACTAATGGAAATCACTGCGAGTGCTTCTTACCCTAGCATTACAGAGTACTGCTACCTACCATTTGGGATGACAACGTCCAGCAATGCCAAAGAAAAGGCTGATACTCCTCAGCATTTCTGGGTTTGGCTGTCTTTTCTGAAGTGCCACAAAGCTGGATATTCATATGTATATCTGCAAGGGAGCTTCTGCAGGAGGGGAACTCAAAACCTGCACCACTTGAAACCTTAGCACGCAAATCTTTCCTAAATGGTTTAGCTAAAGGACTGGTTTCTTTAGAAAGCCTTTGTTAATTAGTTGTTAAAGATTTTCCTTTTTCATAAAAACCCTGTGATTCATCCACCTGGAAAACGGAAATTAGTCAAAGCACCTGTAGTCTAGCCTAGTAGGGAGTTTCACATGGTCCTATAACTTCAACTACCATCAGCACATTGACAGGATCCAGCTGGGGTCTATAATGCCCCTCTCCAGAATTTAAAGCCCAGTGCCTATTTTTACGCCAAAAATAATTTAGTTCAATTTAATTTTAATGTATTTTGTACTATATTGACAGCGAAATAACGCTGTACATTTGATTTACATAAAAAATTCTTTCTAGACTATTGAGTGAATAAAAGATTTTAAAATATCCAGCCATTATTTCATGGGCTGTAACAGTTCCCAAGAAGCAATCAAGCATTTGACTCATATAAAAAATTACTTGCACAGCTTTGTGGAGGATACTTTGCATATTATTTGATGTGCAATGATAGTTACGACATTTTTTCAGTTTTTAAATAGCTATGAGGCTAAAAAAAAGGCAAAGGAAACAACACCATCAGAGATACAGGAAAGTAATATAAAAGGTCTTCTTCAAACTGACTAAAGTCAGGCCATTCAAAGCTGAGCATGAGAATCCAAATCTAACTCACCCTGTTTGAGTCAATGTCATTTTTACAGCAACAGAAGGGATGGGCTATGTGAGAAAGGCGTCTGGGCTAACCTTCACCAGAGCTAGTGGCACAGCTGCAGAGATTCTGCAACGCGGAAATGTTGTGGAGCTGCTGACCCAGCATCGGACCGAGGGCAAGCGAGAGGGGATAGCCCCGGCAGGTATGGGCTCAGGAGAGGTTGGTAGTGGAATCGTACCAGTTTTAGCCCAGTGGCTTCTGGGGGATTCACACCAGCCTGTGGAGCAAGCTCATGCGTGATCTTGCAAGGAAAGGAGACATATCTGAATTTTCTTTCAAATGGGAGAGGAGAGGGCAATTCTACATTTCTCGAAGAGCAGCACGGGTTATACACTGCTTCTTGCTTGTGGTGCCAGTAGCATTCAGCTCCTGTCAGAATGCACAGATACCCCAAAAATGACCCCAAAATTACCTTAGAGTTCACCCACTTTGTGTGGGAATTTTAACACTGACCTCAGCAGGGCTGGGAGGTCTCTTGTGCAGAAATCCGCACTGGTCAGATCAAGACCTGTTTCATCTAGTGTCCTTTCTACCATAGTCACCATCAGCAGATGTTAACAAATGTTTAGAGGTGTAAGAGCTTAAGTGTACAAGAAGGTGGTTAGTTATAAAGATATGCCTGAAGTGACCAATTTTCTGATAAAAATCTCAATTTTCTTTAAGAGGTTTTAGCTCGAGGTTGTAATATTTTAATGTGACCAAATGTCCTGGGTTTGGCCAGGACAGGGTTAATTTTCACCGGACTCCAGGAAGGGGCACAGCCGAGGGGTGGGGGCTGACCCCACCTGGCCAAACAGAGCCCGGTATTCCATA
>Ga0065711_1014084_pt1 | contig 11280 bp, 10 predicted proteins | sample Hoacrofraction12_FD_59098 | JGI IMG/M metagenome (GOLD analysis project Ga0065711, IMG submission 59098) | Hoatzin crop microbial communities from Cojedes, Venezuela - Epithelial fraction 12 v2 (version 2) | ecosystem: Host-associated > Birds > Digestive system > Esophagus > Crop | place... | reverse complement strand
GGGATCAAACATTTAAAATCTAGTCTATTTTAAAACAATAGCATGCAATACAGGCCTCCGGGGGAAACCTGCGCTGTTCCCTTTATCAGAAACTGGCCTAGCGGCCGCGGCCAGCCCCGGGCTCTCGGCTGCGCAGGGCGGCTCTGGGCGAGCGCAGCGCAGCGACAATTCTGAAGCAGGTTCCTCGGGCGCGAAAGCCTTCAGGAAAATCATTGTGGAGCTGCTTCCGAGGGGATCTGAGGCTTTTTAAGATTTAAAAATAAACCAGCAGTCTGTACATTTTGGGGTTGGTTTTTGTTTGGTTGGGTACAAATGGAATCAGCTCGGCTGCTTCTAGAGCCTCCGGAAGTCTCGGATTTCAGAGCGGAGGGAGAGACGAAGGAAACTTCTCTTGGGCACCTACTGGTAACAAAGCTTTGTCCCTGCTTAGCTCTCTGCCATCCCTCAGGAAGTGGAAAGCACATGTTTAGGTAGTGTAAGCCTTTTTCCTTTTATTTAGAATACCCTCTTTGTGTTTAAACAATGTTCCCCCCCCAAGATACAAAGTTCGGCCAGTAAAGATTACATGGAAACTGGAACACGCATCGTATGGAATACAAGATGCACTGGGTGAGGAAGTTTAAAAACTTTCCGAGCGAAAAGTAGAACAAAGAAGAAAAAAAAAAAAAAAAAGTCTCCTAACAGTTTTCCCAAAGGTTTCACTCTCCTGTCACACACACTCTCCAAAGGACAGCTAGCAAATCCAACTCTGCAAGAGAAAACAGAGCCACGTCAGTCGAGCGGAGGGAAAAGCGGGCTCGAGGAGACAACGCGCGCCGTGGCCGGGGAGGAGCGATGGGGCCGGCGCGGCTGCGTCCCCCGGCTCCTGCCGCCACTCACCTATGTTAGCTTCTTGGCTTTGTTGTAGAGCGAATCCACTACTTTGCTCATGTTCTGAATAGTCTCGAGGGCGGCTTCGTAAGTCTTGTCTACGGGGGGTTCGTCGAAGATGATGAGGACTCCCTCGCCTTGGTCGAGGATGCCTGCGGACACAAAGCTGCGGTTACCGGCGCGACGCTCGCCGGCCCGCGCCTTCCCGGCAGCAGAGTTGGGGACCTGCCCAGCACGCGGCCGCTCGGCTGCGTGGCCTCTGGCAGGGGCTCGTGTGCTGCGCCGGACCGGCTGACGGGATTTTGTCTGGACCGTGGCAGCTTACCTAGAAAAAAAATCAACGTCCCGGAGAGGGGCTCGAAAAGACACCCCGGAGATGCTTACGCCTGCACGCTCCCTAGCAGCTACCCTGCTCGGCGAGGCCCCTGCGCCCAGCAGGACGGCTCAGCACAACACCCGAGCAAGCGCAAAACCAGCACCATTTTCTAATTAAACCGTTTGCAGGTGCCAGATGGGCACTGCAGCTGGGTGCTGTGATTTTGGAGCTATCCTTGAACCAGTGTGCTTCTTCCAGCCATCCACCTGGCTCAGCCAGACCAAGAGGGCTTTCTAAATCAACACCAGGGACAACGCAGAGAACAGAGCTGTCACCTTGAGGGTTTGCCAGAGGAGCAGCCTCCTGCGGTCCCAGACAAACCCAAACCAACCAACTGCGCTGTGCAGGTGCCCCCCACCAACGCACAGAACGCTCTCAACACAGCTCATCCGCGAAAGGGGACCACAGACTCCAGTAAGCTCCAAGGCAGAGGCAGCCATCGCTGCTGGACAGCCCGCCAGCGGACCTCACAACTGTCCTCGGCAGCAGCCGCAGCAAGGACTGAGCAGCGGCTTCTGATTTGCAAGAAATTAAGCCTCGAGCTTAATGAAGGCAGACGGAGCAGCAGGAGCAGCCTTTGCGACATGAGAGGAACAAATGACCCCGCCGCGCGCTCCTCGTCCCGCAGCCGTCCGTGGCCGAGCAGAGCGCTCCCGGGAGGACGCTCGGGGATGAAGAGGAGCCTGCCCACAGCCCGCTCAGACACGACCCGGCCTCGGGCGGCAAGGCAGGCAAGGACGCAGAGACTCACCATGAAATTTCTTGTCCAGGATCATCTGTGACAGTTTCCTTTCTACCTCAGCCTGAAATTGAAGCAGAAAAATTAAAAGTCTGCCAGAAATATATAAAGAAATGCCAACTTTACTACTCCCCACTCAACGGCCCTGGCGGGATCTAAGCTCTGCTTAAAAGCAGCTATTTTATCACCGAGCACGACGTCAGGGCAGCGCTCTCCTCGCACGCTGCTCCGCCACTGCCGCGTGCTTGAGATGACGCAGGAAATCAAGCAGTAGATTTAACGACGAGAGCACCGCGACGCCTTGCCCCCGCTCCCCAGCAGACAGCGTACCTGTCACTGCACGCAGGCGCTGCTCGCTAGGGGACGGGGAGCACTCCAGCCTGGTTCAGCAAATACTGAGCCAAGCGCTGGCCAAGCTCTGTGCAGCCCCTCGGTGCTGAGCCCTGCCCAGCGCCAGGCGAGGCCCCGCAGGAGTCGGCCCCTCTCCTGCTCTTTGGGCAGAGGGCACGGAGCTGCAGCCAGGCAACAACTGCAGCCCAGCTTTTACTCAAACTATTCAGTGTGGGTCGAACACCAAAGGCTAGCCTAGGAAAAGGCTGCACAGACGGACACGCAGGACAGATGATGGAATAACCGTGAAGGTAGAGCTCAGGACAGTTCCAAAGCTCTGGCCTTCATGGCAGTATAGTCTCCTTCTCTGGAGATATTCCAGCCCCACCTGGACGCGGTGCTGTGCCCCCTGCTCTGGGTGACCCTGCTTGGGTGGGGGTTGGGCTGGGTGACCCACAGAGGGCCCTGCCAACCCCTGCCATGCTGGGATTCTGTGATAGGACATAGCCACTACAGTGGATTCTCCTAAAACTGGCTGGGATGATCTTTAAAGCAGTTATTGCGATAGTCAATGTGACACATGCAACCCTAATGAAACTTCAGTCAAAGCAATTAGCTGGATTCTGCATCTTAACGGTCTGAGCAAGATTCCTCTGGGCACGCTCACGGGGATTAAATGCAGGTCAACGGGGAAGACGGAGCTGCTGGTGACATGAGCTGTTCTTACAGCAGGGGAAAATCTGTCTCCAACAAAAAGCCAGCGCTAACCCAGGGAGCGTGACCCAGGTGAAGGAAGGCGACGTTACAGCCAAGTCTCCGCGCAGAGGAAGCCAGTCCGACGGCTCCTGGAAACCGTCCGCGTCAAACGGAATTCCCAAGAGCGACATTTGCCTGTGAACGCGGTGGAGCTGACCTGTCAGGTTTAATTGCCCACATTTATTTCCCACTGGCAAATGCCATTTGACCTCAGTTCCTTGGCCCTCTAAGACGTGCCACTGATTTCTAGCGATGTTCTTACCTTTGAGAGCTTGATGAGGCTGGATATGTGTTCAATCTACAAGAAAGACCAGCAGAGTTAAGTAAATCCTTAGCTGTACTTCTGACGCACAACGCGAAGGCGTGGGGCTGTTCCAAAGGGCAGCTCCAGGGCCTGTAAACGCTCTGGCCTAAAAATCTCCAAGTGGCTTTCTCCACCTTGCAGCTTCACGTCGCTCAGATTTCATATCCGATTCTAACTGAAGATGGACTAGACACCTCAAGCCATTTCACTCTCAAACATGAAATGACGTTTGCTCTCTAAGATTACCGCAGCTTTCCCACCGCCTGTCAGAGCCCTGAAAAGCCACACACTGTTACCTTCAGCGTTAAAAGCACGCCCACCTCTCAGCGTGCGTAAGCGAAGCAGGTGGAAAGGGCAAGGACTCTGGAACGTGGTTTTCCAAAGCTCCCTTCAGCCCCCTCCTTGGTTTTCAGCTGAACGTGACGAACCCCGAGCTCTGGAAGCACGGAGCCGCTCTGAGTAAGCAGCGCTCTGTGTGGGAACCAGTCCCTCGCCCACCAGCAGCAGGGGCCAGAGGTACCAGCGCGCCGGGGTGCTTGCTGGCAACACCTACCTGTACTCTGGAGAAGGGTTCGATGACTCTGATCAGATTCTGTTCCAATAAGTTATCATAGAGCTTCGCCAAGTGAGTGTTTATGATGGGGTCGTCCCTGAGCTCCACCTTGTAGTCTGTCAGAGCCTGTGGGAACAAATAAATCAGGCAGCAACACGTCTCCTGCCCTCACAGCCCTCCGAGTATCGAACAGTCTTCCCTCCCTGCCCAGCAAAGCAGGAGCGGTTAATCCAATCCGGTAACGTAGCTGAAAGGCCCGGAGGTCAGGACCGCCTAGCAGCCTTTCAAGCACCTTTCATCTTTACGCTGCTGGAGCTCAGCAAGCCAGAATCTCTGGTTCACACTCAGCAGACAGCACGACAGGATTGTCTCCCGACATGGGAATCCACTCTGCCTCTGTGGTATTCTGACTGAAGCCAGGAAAAATTTCAGGGAGATACACACTGCAGTGAACAGCACCAAGAGCACAGGAAACTGCCCCAGAGTTCACTCTCCCAAAAAAGTGGAAAAAAACCTAGTTTCAAGCAAGCTATTACTCCCCATGCTGCGAAAACCAAACGGCTTCATTAGTGTGGGGTATTGGCTTGACGCACTGCTGCTTTCTATCAACGTTTTTCTCGTTTCCCGCTGTGGGATGTAACAGCTCCTACAACTTTCCAAACCCGCCATTTCTGAATGTTGTGTCCAGCCAGGTCCCGTTTCCCGTCTCCTGACTCACCTTCTCAAAATCTGCCAGCGACCGGTTCTTACTGGCCTGTGCCACACATTTTAGTGCTTCTGTCTGCGGAGAAAGAACACGACAGTAAGGTATCCTCACGGATTCTCCTCTCCGTGCTGCTACGCCAGCTGCGCCGTACGCTGACAACACGCTTCAGCAGCACAACGGGAAGGCTCCTTTTGCTCCAAAGCCGCGCCAGCGTCACCTCCACGCGGGCAGAGCCGGCGCGGCTGCTAACACGGAGGACGCGCGGAGCAGCTGCAGGACACGGCACCAAACCAGCTCCGCAGAAACAGAGCAATCGCGTTCTCCAAGCTGGAGAACATCAGCTGCAGCTCCTATCAGGTTGCAGGCCGGGAGCACGTCTGATCAAACTTGGAAGGACAGTGCACATTTCGGCACTTGCTTAACGATCGTGGCCATTTTCAGCCCTTAAAGCTGAGTTTCTCCCCTTCCGCATGCCACGCTCCTCCGCCACGCAACGGGAGCACAGCAGAAGTCCTGCGGATACCCCGTCACGGACAGCATCAGCAGAGGTTTCTTCTCTACCCCACAGCTGCTGAAACCAAGCAAAGACTCCGCCACAACCAAACTACCGCGTTTGCACCACAGAACAGTGCCACCAGCAGAAGGACAGCTTCCAAGCGGTGAGAGACACGAGACAAGCGGGACAGCCTGGCACCTGCGGTGCACGAGGCCCAGGTTCCTGCTACCAGCCCTCCCAGCGAGCTGTCCCCAGGGCTGCCCGCTTTCTGTCCCCTCCAGTTTCCACAGCAGCTGCAGAACCTGCGACCGCTGCCGTCCCAGGAGGACGGCACAGGAACAGCTGAGGTTTCCTCCATGGTAGGCTGCCCTCGTGCTCTGGAAAGGAGCCTCCAACCCAGCTGCCACTCGGGGAAGGGGATGAAGCAGGACCAGGGCTGCCCTTCGGGATCCAGCACGGATAACACAGGGATACCCGTGCTTCAGACTCCTTTCCACGCAGCTATGCCCGCTGACCTCCTCTAATGAGCTTCCCCAGCTCTCAGAGGCAGGCGAGTATTAGCTCCTGCGTCAGAGTAAATAGCCAGCTGACCAAAGCCACCGCGGGCATCAGTGTGTAAGCCCAGCTCAGACCCCGGCACGCTTGGCTTTTGGCCCTGTACTTGGTATATAAGCTTCCCTGGATTCCATACGGGGGTGGCACTCACAGGCTGGCAAGTTAACCTGTCAGAATAAACAGCTGACTTCACAGCTCCCCAGCTGCCTGGCTTCCACCTTACAGTCATCTAGGTCTCAAGCTGCTCAGCCACACTGCTGTGAATGGATTTCCAGGACTTGCCACAACACCAGTAAAAACAATGAAAAACTTGGATTTAAATACATCAGATCCATGGCTGCAGAGCCGCCGGCGAGTGTGGAGACATGAGCACCTTACGGCGTTGGGCGGTTAGAAGTTCACAAAGAAAGCAGGGAGGAGAAAAACAGAGAAAATGAAGCAAGCAGGCCAGCTTCTCAGCTTGTGAAAAATCACAGTACTCCCTCTGAAGGCAACTGACTTAGGGTCACTACTTACAATCATTTAATCGGTTCTGGGTCTCGTTCAGGACACTCAGGAGCGAAGTACATTTTGGCATGAAAAGACCAAAGCATTTGACAAACAGAATAACACAATATTCTCAGAGATAACAGGAGAACAGAAGGATGAAGTTTCCATACCTGTCTCCCTGCATACCGCAGAGCAAGCTTGCCGCTCACTAATGCCTGCACATCTTCTGGGCTAGAGAGGGGAGGGAAGAGAGCATTTATTCAGCAACTTGGTCAGCTTAATTCTGCGTGTCTCAAAAATTCCCAACTGATAGCAAATTACTACACTTCAAGTAACATTGGATCAGAAGCACTGATTAGCTCACAAACGAAGACAAACAGCAAGCTTCTCTGCTTGAGTTCTTTCCTTACAGTCTTACAAATGGAAAGCCTCTCGCATTTAAATGTAGGAAGCGTTCTTCGCAGAACCATTTGCCACGTACATGTTCAGCATGATTTTGCACAGCAACATGTATTTCAGCGCGGTGATGGCTTTTGGGTTGTCGATTGAATCGTATCCCTCAAACGCCTCGTAAAAATATGAATAGGCTGTTTTCCAGTCCTTCTCTTCTGCTGCGTGGATAATACCTGTTGAGAGAACACACAGGCAGGCATCAGAGTTAATTCTGAACGTGACCAGAAGAGGACAGAACAATTTGGTTGCCCGGTGCTTTATCTGGTACTTCAGTAAAAGGAATCCTTTCTTTCTGTGCCTCCCTTTCCCTTATCTCTTATCAGAAGAACATCCATGCCCTCTCTTAAGAGGATGTGTTAAGAAAGACACGTTGGGGGCACATCAGGAAGTGCCTGCAAACGAGGCCAAGAGCAACGTTACAGTTACACTACAAGGTGTAACGCTGTAGGATGTAGGGAGGTTATGGACCCTCCACCACTGGAGGTTTTCAAAAACAGGCTGAAAAAACCTGTGTCGGGAAAAAAAGGTCATTGTAGCAGATCCTGCCTTGAGGCAGCTGGGCAGACTCGTGCGTATCTTCAGGTCCCACCTAGAGTCACTTTCCATGATTCACTCGGGGAAGAACAAGTATCAGTCAACTGATGCATCGTGACGAGTCCTCGATTCTCCCCGTCTCCTGCAGGGCTTTACCTGACTGCATGTCCAACGCCGCCTGCAGCTTCGGTGGACAGTAGATCGCGTTGGCTGTAGTCCGTGCAGAGGTTAAGGCTGCTCTTGCTTTTGGCAGATTGCTCAGGGCGTGGTAAGTCTTACTTTCTAACAGCTGCACCTCCACCAGCAGTGCCTTGTCGTCCATCTTTTTCAGTTCCCGAAGAAGCTGGGAGCCTAGCAGTGGGGAAGAACGAGAGCCTTTGTAACCTGCTCCGCATCTGCTATCAACAACTCCCCAAACCAAGTCTTCCCAGACGACACCCTTCTTCCCCCCCAGCAGTACTGGCTTTGAGGAAGGGAGGCTATGCTTACACAACCTGTTCTTCCAAGAAGAAACAAAGCAGAAGAAATAATAGTGGGTCAGCATCAGTCCACAGCTGGAGAAGAATGAATCAGTTCTGTGTTAGGGGTGGAAGGGGACAGTGAGAACACTTGGGGGTGTGGACAGCATTTCTCTGCCACCTCCCCAAGGGCAGCGGGCACTCAGCAGAAAGTCAAGGACGGGTTGTGCAGTTCAGATTGTCACTCTGGTATCCCTTTCCCCAGACGACAGCGTGATTTACCACTCACATTCAGAGCTCCCAGCAAACCTGCAGCACTGCCCGTTCCTGCATCATTCCCCTAGGGTGAGACCTGAGGATTTTCAAGCAACTCCTAAGAATATGGGATGAGGAAGGAATGTTTTAAGCACAAGACATCTACAGATCAAATTTAGGAGGTGGGAAAGGACAGCCTGAGAACTGCCTAAATAAACTGTCCCATTAAAGCCCTCTGAGGACAGAAAGAGCCAGCCTCAGAAGGAAACTTCATGCCTTCTGTCCTCCTGCTACGAACTAAAGAGCTAACTTCAGGCAAGCAGAGATAAGAACCTCATCTTCCTTGCTGTGCTTAGAAGCTGAAAATCACAACTGAAACAGCACAACTAGGTGGGAGAGATTAAACTCAGCAACATCCCGTGGAGACTCTGCTTGCACCTATTCCCCGCGGACACAACCACGTCGACGGCAGCCACGTCGAAATGCTAGCGCACAGCACTGGCACCTCGACAGAGCTTTCGGAGAGGCTGTCCTACAGGTACGTGCCTGCACAACTCCCTAAGCCGCACCACCATCATCCAGGTGACTAAGTTAATTAAGCACAGCTTTGGAGTGTGGACTCTGATCAGTTTAAACCCGAGTTCATTACACATCTGTATGCAAAGTAATTCTAACTTGATACCGAACTCCATGTATCAGAGCTCTTAGCATAACTTGATATTCTGATCCAAGTCACCCAGGTGACTCTGGACATGACACACGCTCTTGCCACCACACTGTTTAAGAAGTTACAGGTCCCTGGAGCGGCATCAGCACCGCCCAGGTGAGGCCTCCTGTCCGTGCCAGCGCAGTCAGCCCTCAGCCCCGCTCACACCCACGCGCGGAGCTGGCAGAGCAGTCGGTACAAACGCCCTTTAGCCAGCTTAAACCTCATCTTAGCTGACTGCAGTCACGTGCAAAATGAGCGTTTGTAAAGCACCGACGGGAGCTGGGACCTGCTTTGCTCTGCTTTGTAGCAGAGCAGGAGAGTTCACACGGTTCATTACCATATCTCAGGTGGTGCAGAAGCAGATTCTTAAAGCCTTTACACTGCTTCACAAGAACTGGTCTAATTACACCCTCCGAGGTTTGCCATTCCCTGGCATCACTACTGCTTTTACCGAGGCTGTGTCTGAGCAGACTGACCAAAGCTGGTCTCTCCCTTCAGCCTCCCTGACCCCTGCAGCACACCACAGCATGTTCCAGCAGGAGCCAAACCTGACGGCCCTCACCTGGCTACAGCTCCTCTCTGCATCCAATTTATTTGCAATGAAGAACCGGTGAGAACGAAGAGATCTCTCAAAACTTTTATCACCGAGCTATAGCAAAAGGTGGCAGAACTGGTGCGGCCCTGAGAAATTAATGCCCAAGTCCTACAGAACTTCTGCAGGATCACGTGCCCCGTCAGCCTCCAGACTCCTTTCCAGCACAGAGCTGCTACCACCACCTAGTGGGAGACTCACCTAGCTGCAGCGCTTCCTGGTACCGCTTGGTATCGAAGTACAGCGAGACCAGCCTGGCCTGGAGAGGAGAAAAGGAACCGCTGTGAGGAAAGCCAGACAAAGGTAGTACAGATTCATTCTGTAAAATGGAACTTTATATTCTCAGCCGCACAGACCTGACTAAACTAGCTGGTGTTCACTACGTTACACGGTCCAGTTCTGCACGGTCCACCGTTTGGCAGACTGGCTGGTCTAAACACAACCGGTAAAACCCTGTCCATTCAACAGGAGTCGCTCACTTTCGTGTCATCGCTATCGCCTCCCATCACACAAACAAAGATCTGGACAACACACTGCAAGTTCCCTACTTCTACAGGCATTAAATCCGATAAAGGGAAGACGTTGTCGCACAGGTTTGGGACCCGCAATGTAACATACCTCCAGAGCCTGGCGTAGGAAAGTCCTCTTCTCTGATTTGGCCCATTCAATACACTCTAAACACAGATCAACCTTAAAGGGAGCAGAAAGAAATTTGTAAAGCCTCCTGCTGCCCCTCTTTAAAACAGCAGTATGGTTCAACCATTGCCTACAAAGCAACCAAAACACAACAAAGCCTGAGTCTTCACAGTGGAGGTCAAGGAAGTCGGTCATTCCCGTCTGAACAGAAGCATTGCTGAACATCGAATTAGCTTCCCTTTAAGATAAGCCTGGAGATCAGCCTTCACCCTTCGTGCCTACTAACGTCTCTGAACGACACCTTTAATATTAATTAACACCTCATCGATGAGAACTGCAGCCCGGCAGCGGGAGGTTAAGGCACTTCTCTCCCGCCGGACCCCGGTAACCACACACGGCACTCCTCAGCCTCAGCCCGCATCCTGCTGACGCCAGAGCTTAACCTCACAGAAACCTTGCACAAAACGATACAGAACAGCTTTAGTTTGTGCTACATATTTTCATATTCTATTTACCAGACTAACTTCCTACACTCTGTCACAACGTTCACAGTATTACAGTAGCTATAACACTCCTTGCCAGAGAAAGTAACATTCAGAAGGCAAACTGGTTTAAGCTTTAGCCGCCATAAAAAAAAAAAAACACCCAACAGACCACCTTCTTTGATTGCTTTTCTAACGCATTTGGCTTCCAGTAACTTTTTCTGACCACCAGGGACAATCCTCCCTTACTGGAATATGAAAATGAAGATTTGGCTTCCAAAGTTCCACCAGTAAAAATTACTGCTGAAATCCTAAGAGCATTTCTCAAACAGCTGTGTTTTTGTTTGAAATAAAAACATCTGGGTACATGAGAACTGATTCTGCCTTAGGGCAAGGGATGGACTAAAAGACTTTAAGGTCCCTTCCAGTGTGTTTTGCATCATTTCATTTGGCCATAGAGAAAAATGTAGTCTTAATTGCTCTAGAAAGAAAGAAAAACCAAGTGCACGTGTTTTAGGGCCTAAATATGTCAGACCATGTGTGTCCTTTACAAGCAGAAAGGAACACAGGTGCCAGGCTCTGCTATTTACACCGAGTTAGGTGCCAGCAGCCAGTCAGTGAGTGCCACTGGATGTCATCTATCGCTTCAAAGCGGAGTAAAGGAACCCAATGGCTTCTCATATTTTTAAGACTGCTGAAATTCCCTTGCTCAATAAAGCAGTCATGTTCCACCCCAATTAGCAGAGGGTTTCGATTTAGTACTGCCCAATAATATACAGTACATCATCCTGCGGCGCTAGGCTCAGGAATCCCAGAATCCCAGCACGGCAGGGGTTGGCAGGGCCCTCTGTGGGTCACCCAGCCCAACCCCCTGCCCAAGCAGGGTCACCCAGAGCAGGCTGCACAGCACCGTGGCCAGGCGGGGCTGGAATATCTCCAGAGAAGGAGACTCCACAGCCTCCCTGGGCAGCCTGGGCCAGGGCTCCG
>Ga0065711_1009319_pt1 | contig 11280 bp, 10 predicted proteins | sample Hoacrofraction12_FD_59098 | JGI IMG/M metagenome (GOLD analysis project Ga0065711, IMG submission 59098) | Hoatzin crop microbial communities from Cojedes, Venezuela - Epithelial fraction 12 v2 (version 2) | ecosystem: Host-associated > Birds > Digestive system > Esophagus > Crop | place... | reverse complement strand
TTGGAAACTCCGTTTGGATGTATCGCTGTGTCGCATCGCTTTTCAGGATATAAAAGAGGTCATAGAAGTGGCGAACTTTGCTTGTTAGACCTGCAATAGCATCGTCTTCAAAAGAGAATCGTATCAGAGAGACCATCTTTTCACATAGCGTGCGATTGGAGCTGAGCACATTCAGTTGGAACGGATGCATATCGTACTCTTCTATCATGTCCGTCATCCCGTTTTCCGCCATGTAATCACCGATGAAACTGCTTATGGTCTTTTGCTCAAAGGGATAAGGATTGCCGAATGAGTTCACCTCTACGATAATCTGGTCTGCCACGAATGGGGATTTAGGACGTGTGGCGGGATATTTGTAAAGCGATTTCCTGTATCTGGAACCTTTGCTGGTAAGTCCTTCCACTTCTACCTCTGACAGGCCTTGCGTCATCTGCTTGCAGACTCTGGAAATCAGATTCTTCACTTGATTGCCACTTAACTGCTCTGTGATGACAGCCACGTCAATATCTTCACTGAAACGACTGATTAGTTTATGCGCCTTGCTTAGTGCACTACCACCTTTAAAGACGCAATTCGAGGCATACTCACTGCGACTTAACTGCATAAGCAGTTTCGTTATCCAGTAATCTTTCTCCACGAAAAGAGGGTTGATGCCCATCGATTGTGATGTTGCCTCAATAGCATCGGACAACATCTGAGGGTTTGTGTCAAGTATCATCGTATGTTCCAGTTTTTAGCGTTACTTAATATACTAGTCCCGATTTTGTATGTCGAGACAGGATTCAGCGATTTCTTCAATGATTTCACATTCACATCTGGGCAATACTGCTCCATGATGGCTCCTAAGAGTGCTCGCACAGAAGGTTGATAATTTAATCCAAGAGTGACAAGCCTATTTTTTTTGTCTGTTTCAAGTGCTGCAATCTTGTTTGCAATCAGTTCAACAGATTTGTCTATGGTCGTGTCAGGAATGTTACGGATGTATTTAAGGCAGTCAAGGAGTTGCAGCAGATAAGTATTCGCAGAAGTTATCTTGTTAGGCTGACTGACAAAACGGATCTTGTAAATACCTCGTTTGATAGCATTCTTTTTGCCATTGATGCCTATCTCCATGGTATTAGGCACTTGTGTAGTAAGTCCCATTTGTAGGAACAGCAGGTAGCCGGTGATATATCCTATAGTCCGTCCGTTTGCCCAAAGCAAATCTTTAATGATTTCCTCACGTTCAGGCAACATCGTTCCAAAGGATGATACACGCGGTTTGTAATAGCGTCCTTTTGATAGTTTCGTCAGTTCGCCTCGTTCCACCATTCGGTTGAGCGTGCGCACGACGGAAGCACTTGCGCCTTCTTCCAGACTCAAGTCCCTATATGAGAAAACCACGTTCTGAGGCATCTCATCTATACGTGCTTTGATAGTTCTTGCCAGCATAACTATCTTGTTTTCGGGGGCAAAGATAATAAAATGTCTTGTTTTTACGCCACAAAACAAGACAAAATTTATATTTTTCGCGAAAAATAGTCCCTAATCTCACTAGAACAACATTAAAAAACCATATAAGGACATAAACACTAGCACTGCACCAACTCTGACACCAACTCAGACACTAACTCTGGCACTAACTCTGGCACTAACTCTGACACTTATATCCAATCATTATATATATTAATGTGTGATTGGAAGTCAAAAAATACTTTTGTAAGACAACTTTTTTCTGAGGATTACTGAGGATTACTGAGGTAAACTCAATTCACCTCAGTACTCCTCAGTCGTTTTCGGTGAAATCCCTTGATATTCTTTGTTCCTTTGCGGCAGAAACGATGGTGAGAATATGAGCCGCCATTGAAACGGCAAAGAAAAGATATGCCTCATATCATGTCTTGGAAGCCGAATCTGTAAAAACAAAAAAGGATATGAATTTACAAGAGTTATTATCAAAACCCGTGTGGCAGATGACTGGTGAGGAACTGCTTTTCTTACAAAACTCTTCACATGCGAATGAAAGTGTTTCCGAAACAAGAACATGGGAGACACCTTCTAAACGATACGAGTACGGCATACGCGGCATCGCAAAGATTTTCGGATGCTCCATACCTACCGCCAACCGTATTAAAAAGAGTGGGAAGATTGATCGTGCAATCACGCAGATAGGTCGTAAGATTATCGTTGATGCCGACTTGGCACTCCAACTGGCTGGCAAAAAAGCAAGATAGTTATGGAGATGTCTATTTCACCAAGTGTATTAGTGGAAAAAGCTACTGCTGCGGAACATAACTTTGTGGGGAAACCTTCAAAGAATGTTCCTGCGACAGTAGGGAAAGAAGACGGAGGGGCATCCAATGTGGGAATGTTCACCGTCAAGTCCGCTAATGACACGATAATGGAAGCGAAGGCAAGACCTAATCCGCGTCCGCTGTGGATGAAGATGTGGTATGAGGGCGAGGTGTGCTGTCTTTTCTCTGACAGTAATCTGGGCAAGAGTATCCTTGCTGTACAGATAGCCTCACTTATCGCCAAAGAACGGAAGGTGCTGTACTTCGACTTCGAATTGAGCGACAAACAGTTCCAGCTGCGTTATACTGACGATTCCGACAAGTCGGTTTTCGTGTTTCCACCTCTTTTATATCGGGTAACCATCAACAGCGAACTGTACGACATCAATGACTTTGAGGCTTCTGTTATCAAAGACATTGAAATGACAGCAATTCAGACAGAAGCGAAGATTGTCATCATTGACAACCTCACTTATCTCTGCAATTCATCAGAGAAAGGGGATTTGGCTGGCGTACTGATGATGCGACTGATGGCATTGAAACGAAACCTGGGACTGTCATTACTGATACTGGCTCATACTCCGAAACGTCCACTTACGAATCCCATTACCCAGAATGACCTCGCAGGCAGTAAGAAACTATATAACTTCTTCGATTCTGTCTTCGCCATCGGGAAAAGTGCGCTGGACGGATGCCTGCGATATATCAAGCAGATTAAAGTCGGGTATGGGGAGTACGAATATGACAGTGATAATGTGGCGGTGTTCGAGGTAAAGAAAGTCGGCTCGTTCCTCCAGTTTGTACCAAAAGGGTTCGCTACGGAACGGCAGCATCTGAAAGAACGGTCGGACAAGGAGGATGAAAATCTGCTGGAGCAGGTTAGGCAACTTCATGAGCACCACTATCCTTACCGAGAAATAGCGTTACGGCTAGGAATCTCTGAAAGTAAAGCCTATCGGCTGATTAAGAAATTATAAAGTAACAAGAACCGTGTTCTGCTTCACTTGCTTCACATGCCTCGCATGAAGCAACGAAGCAAGTGAAGCAGAGCGAAACAAAAAATCATTTATGAACTTTAGATTTAAATTGGAGAAATACAAGAATCCGTCTAGCAAGCATACCTGTCCCCAATGCGGACACAGGCGTTGCTTTGTGAGGTATGTTGATACGGAGAATGAAATCATATTCCCTAAATATGTAGGGCGTTGCGACCGTGAGGATAAGTGCGGTTATCACTTTACTCCAAAGATGTACTTTACAGAAAATCCGTCATCCAAACCTCAAAAAGATAATTTTGTGCCTTACCCTGTACAAAGAATCAGGGAACAACCCAAAGCACCATCCTATATGGAATGGAACGTCATGGAAAAGACGTTGCGGAAATACCCAAACAACAACCTGTTCCTATTCCTTTCCGAGAAATTAGGAAGGAAAAATGCGGAGCGATTATTTTCTCTTTACCATGTCGGCACATCCAAACTATGGGACGGTGCAACTGTGTTCTGGCAGATAGACAACTCTAATAGGGTACATGCTGGAAAGGTAATGCTATATGATGCCGAGAGTGGGCATCGGGTTAAGCAACCGTTTAATCACATCTCATGGGTGCATTCTGTCTTGAAAATAGAGAATTTTAATCTATGCCAATGCCTGTTTGGTGAACACCTGCTTAACACGGACTTGCAGAAAACTGTCGCTATCGTGGAGAGTGAGAAAACGGCAATCATCGCTTCGTCTTATCTGCCACAATTCATTTGGTTGGCAACAGGTGGTAAGAACGGATGCCTTAACGAACGCAGTTTGTCGGTACTTAAAGGCAGAAACGTCATTCTCTTCCCTGACCTTGGAGCAGAGAAGCAGTGGAAGGAGAAGATGAGTATCTTCGCGAAGTTGGGCATCCATGTGACGATGTTTGATTTTCTGGAAACTGCGGCTTCGGAGACGGAGCGTGAAGATGGGTATGACATTGCCGACTATCTTATCACCAAGCGGCCGAATGAGGTGTTGTTGGAACACATGATTGCCATGAACCCTGCGGTTGGATTATTGGTTGAGAAACTTGACCTTGAATTATGTGACGAAGATGATGTGGATGAAGCAGGATGATTCAGGAGTAAACGAATGCGTAGCGACTTACAATGCTTGCATTGTTATAGCCCACTATAACTACATGCGTAGTTGTGGGCTCTCCCGAGAGGCTGGGCCCTGCCCCGACCTGGTCTCGCCGACAGCGTGGAATGACCCTCTCCACACCTCCGCTCATGGACTTTCAGTCCCTAAGAACCCTGAGCAGGAAATCTCGTGCAAACGAGCGCAGAGCCAAGTGCCGAAAGGCCTTGAGCTTTGCCGAGTGCAGCCGAGATAAGGTAAAAGCAAGTGACCATCTCCCTGCACCCTCCGCTTGGAAAGGCTCTGCCCTCCAAGACTACCCAAACAAAAACGATCCTTAAAAATAAGAAACAATGAAAACTGGAATAAAATTCAAACCGTGCAATGTCGGAACGGCAGAAGTACATAACAGGCGCGAACAAAAATACATCGACGCTATCAATAGGAAGTATGGTAAGACCTACTTCTGGACGGAACGCACCCAACTGAATGAGTCATGGCGCAATCCAGATTATGCCGATAGCTTATCCGACACACTGGAGCAGCTAAAAGTTCTTGTCAAGCAAAAGACAGGACGGGCTATGCAGATGAAGTCGCACGAGAGAGTTGATCGCAAGACTGGCAAGGTGAAAGTCATCGCTGGCAGTTCTGCCATACGCGAGGGATGTCCGCCAATAAAGCCTGATACCACTATCGAGGACTTTGCCGAGTTCAATGCGTGGTTGGCGAGCAAGAACATTACGCTTATCAGCATTGACCTGCACCGTGATGAAGGACATATCGACGAGTATAGCGACGAACTGAAAGTGAACAACCATGCGCACATCATCGTAGATTGGATTGACCACCAGACAGGAAAATCCGTGAAGTTGTCGAAGGCAGATTGCGAGGAGATGCAGACGGTGCTTGCCAGAAGTCTTGGCATGGAGCGTGGCACTCCCAAGCAGGATACGGGCATTGAAGGCTTGAATGCCATTGAGTACAAGGAGAAGATGGCGCAGCAGCACTATCAGGAATTGCAGCAAAAGAATGCTTCGTTGGAAATCGACAACACCGCCAAGCAACAGCAGCGTGACCAGCTGGATGCAGAAATAAAGGAAAAGACGAAAAAGGCGAATCGTGAGAATGGCTCTAAGATTCTTGAAGGTGGAGCAGCTATCGGTAACACTGTCGCTCATCTGTTTGGCAAAGGTAAGTATGCACAACTTGAAGCAGAGAACGAACGGTTGCAGGCGAAGATTAACGAGTTTCCCATATTGGTAAATCAGGAGGCAAAGAAACTCACGAAGATTCTGTCGGCAAAACTCGAAAATGCAAACAAAGCCAACGAAAACGCCAAATTTCAATATGACCTTCTCCGCATGAAATACGATAGCTTGATGATTGCAAAGGACGCCCAAGAGGAAAAGCTTCAGAAAATCATCGACGAAAAGGATTACGAAATCAGGCACATTGAAGCAAGACTCCAAACATTTCTGAAAGGACTGGAGGAAAAGTGCCAAAATGCCATAAGTGCCATCGTTGACTATGCTACTTCTATATTCGATATTTTCACACATGAGCATTATGTACCCGTCAGGGATTACATATCCGCTTCGCCCAACAAGGAAAAAAGTGCCAACATGCTCCTTTTCTTTACCCAACTGTGGTTGACAGGTGAACAACAGGAACGAGCGAAAGACAAGGTGCAGAAAGTCCTCAATGGTTATTATGAAAGAAAGCAGACGAAGAAGCATGAACAACGAGCTGTAGCAGAAACGCAAGCAAAAGAGAATATCCGCACTGAAACAAGGTCGCTACCAGACTACCGACAACCGCGCACTGGTTATGTGCCGATAGATATTTTTCATGATGGTGAAACCGAACGATTCTATGTGCCAGCTGCAGCAAAGAAGGTGTGGAATGAAGAATTTTATTACCGCTTCACTGCTAACAGTGATGAACTAACCAATATGGCGGCAGCTATCTTTGTCGGATTATTCCTTGCACAAACAACATCCGAAAATGTGGGCGGTGGAACTTCAAATGATATGCCGTGGCGGGACAAGGACGATGATGATGAGCGATGGGCAAGACGTTGTGCAGCGGCAGCATGTCAAGTATTGGGCAAACATCCTAAAAGAGGAAGATGCAGATGAATGAGAATTCTCGATTGTTTCATTGCGAATATATCCTTACCTGAACATTTCTCGCTATTAGTGTCGTATTTGAGACTTAAATCTATTCTAGCTCATGCGAAAAAACAAAACGAGAGGGCTCTCAAACCCTCTCGTAATCATAAGATTTCACAATTCTAAAAACCAGAATAATGTGAGGAATGTGAACTGTGTGAGGAATGTGAACTGTGAGAACTATGAGAAGAATGCGAACTATGAGAATAGTGCCCCTGCAATGAAGCCTTAAAATCGGAAATCTTTTCCAAAATCAAAGGCTGTTGCTGCTGCTGTTCGATGCTCACATCATTCCCTGTAATTTTCGCAGAAATTCTCTCACTTGCAGAAGCCACATTTGTAACTCCTGCAATCAGAATTGATGCTACTAAAAACAGAAATCTTTTCATTAACACCTCCATTTTTAATGATTAAACATTTTGTTAACTAACTCTATGCATTATCATGCATCTACTACCTTTCGTATATGAGTACTATGATAGTCTTTATTTGAAGCGAAAAAACCTGCACATTTTCCACGGAATTTACATCCGTCACATTCATCAATATAAATGTCTTTCCAATTCGATATTGATTGCACTGAATATGGACGTAGTTCTTCTGGCAATATGCACATTTGTGAATTATAGATGTAGGAATCTATGCCTCGCTGATTGAGCAATAACACAGCTTCCTTCAACTCTCTATTGTAATCGAAAGGATCTATCCAGACTTCATCCATGTTGTTTAAGGCTATCCCGACTATTTCCAACTGCATAAAAGCTACTTGCGCAACAAATGGGAAATTATGGTATATGAAATCAGCAAGTTGCGGCAAACGCCTATAATTTTGTTTTTGAACCACAACTCTTATTCCTATTTGCTGGTGAAATTGAGCCAAATTATATAATCCCTGAATTGTTTTATAAAATGTTGATGCACCCACTATCTTGTTATGTATTTCTGCAATATCAGAGAAAATGGGAATATCTATTTGCAAATCTCGATGACGACATCTCGCTAGCTTTGCTGCAAAGTTAATATCTGCAAACCGTACTCCATTTGAAAGAATACTTATGGATGCAGCAGGAAGTTTCTCTTGTATTTGTTTTATTAGAACAAAAAGATTGTCACCTATTAGTGTAGGTTCTCCTCCAGATATGCCTATCTCTTTTGACTTCTTATCCATCAATGAAATGAGTTTTAGATTGAAAGGGGTCTTATCAATTTCATTGACGATTGGAGGCTGGGCGCACATAATGCATCTGTGATTACATCTCTCAGTAGCCATGATAACATTCGAATGCACGTTTATCTCGTATAAAAAGACAATACTACCATCACTATTTATAAGCACAACATCGCCTTCATTAAATTCTTCTAAGTCATCAACAATGCAATAAGGAAGACTTGTTTTCCTCTCCTCACTGGCCATAATTGTAGCCGCATAACCTTTCTGGAGAAACGACAAATTTCCACCTATTCTTATATAATCGTTCCTATTTAAATATTTGTTCTTGAAAGTAATTCTTCCAAGAATGGATGATTTTATATTTATAGCCTTTCCTTGAATTGTTTTCATTGCATTTACAATTTTAGCCAAGACCAGAAAATATTGTTCATTTCGGGGTCATTTTTATCTATTAATTCAAAAAGATATCGAATAATGGATTTTGTTTTTTTACACATTTCACTTTCTGGTCGAAATCCAATCACATCGCCCTGTGTTGACATGTTCCTAACAGGATCAGCTCCACAATAAGGTTGGAAAACACAATCGGCACAAGCAGGGAGGCACTCTGTACATGATTTTGAAATGATATCGTGCAGTTTCTCTCCATTAAAAATGCTTTGATAATCGTCTGTGTTCACATTTCCTAATTGGAAATAGTAATTCTTGAAACGAGCCATCATGCGTCCTTCATCAGCAACGTACACATTACCATCATAATCATAAATAGCTCCTGCGATACCTACACCTGCAGGTGACTGTAAATCCACAAAACCTGTGGCAAAAGGCGTGAGAATACGTTTCAGTAGTAGTGCTGCATAATTCTCTATAAAAAACTCACCTTTTTTGTTGAGTTCTATAATGTAGTCTAACCCCATCTTATAGTTTTCCACAAAATCTTCGATTGGGTATGAAATTTTTTCTTTATACTGTTGAGCGAATCCGTATGGATTGAGAGAGCGCAAGAAAATGTTATTGAAACCTAACCTCCGATATTCATCTATGATATCTTTGAATCGTCCAAGACTATATCTTGAAGTAGTCATTAATGCAGATACACAATTGTTGTCGCCCCACACTCGGCGAATCATATGAAGTTTTTCCTCGAAAATGGCATGGTTATGGGTTGTGTTTTGTAGAGGTCTATTTTTGTCATGCAAGTCCTCCGGACCATCTAAGGACGTTGAAATAAAGCATTTGTGTTGCTTTAAATACTTTACTTTTTCTTCATCAAGCAGAGTAATGTTCGTGCAAATAACAAATTCCAAACATCTACGTTTTTTGAGGTTCGTCCATTCGGCTTGCTCAATAATGTACTTTACCAATTCAAAATTTGTAGAAGGATCTCCACCTTGGAATTCAATCTTTATACACGGAGAGGGTGACATGAAAATGGTTTTAACCACGTTCTTTGCAGTCTTTTTAGTCATGTCGGCAGTATGGTCATTCATGTTTTTTCTTGCGACCTGACAATAGACACAACTGGAGTTGCATCTTAACGTTGGTACTACCATATGGAGTTCCGTAAAATTGCGCAGAATGCTTTTCTTCGTTCTGAATTTTGTAGCAAGCATCCTAACGACATCTTCCACATTGCTTGTTGTGGCCATCTGCTTTGATTCTATATCATAGAACAAGTCGCTTTGAGGATTTAAGTCTCCTTTAATGAAGTCTTGAAAATCCGCATTATTCAGAATTAGATACTCACCAACATCGTTTGTTAACAAGTAACGTGAATTGTCAAAATGGTCAAACCTAAAAGGAAGAAGCGTGTAATTCATTGTGATTATTTATTTTGAAATAGGTTTAAACGCTTCCTCAACGATTAAATCGCGAATATGTCCAAATTGTTTATTTGTATCAACACGTAACTGCTGATCTACTAAATCAGAGCAAAACTGCTTAACAATATTCTCAGGAATATCACTCCCATCTTTTGATTCAAACGTTATAGTGATGACGTTGCCATTCTTCAGTTGATGAACATAACAAACACCTGCATACTTGTAGCATGCAGATGTTATTGCTTCCTGCGTATATATTTCTAAGTTAGCCTCCACCTGAAAGTGGCTTCCGTCAATAGCAATGATGGGAAACGTCAAGTTCGCCATAGCAAATTTCCTTGGTCTTCCCAGTCCCTAAAAGACCTTTAAATTCCTAATATGGAGAAGCGTGGAACCGAATATACACTTCTCTGTCCCCAGGCCCTGAGAAAACCTTTGTAAGCAGATGTGGATATAACAGCCCCACGCTAAGCGTGGAGACTATTACGCCAATTCTTGCTTACTTGTTCTTTACAGAAGTTTCTCAGGCTTCGGGAACACAAGAAGGCATAACGCCTCTATAAATCTCAATATGTCCAAAATGGCATACTACGCCAATTTGGTGCAAAGATACATAAATTCCTTGATAAATAACGGAAAATATCAAAAAACTTAGAAAACTTTTTCACGAAAGAGCAATGCTCGGCTAATTTCTACGAACACAATCGGGCAAGAGCAAATGACAACACATTACTGATGGTGCAGACTGTTCCATCTTTCCTTCCATCTTCGAGCATGTTTCTTTTAATATTTGTCCGTCTGTTCAATTCCTTTTCTTTCCAATCCTATATGATTTTAACTTAAACGCAAATTTTAAGATAGAAAAAGATAACTATTTGAAGTAAAAACAAAAATTTCCATAAATAATGATTATCTTTGCACGCAAAGAAATGAAGGAAAGTTATGAATAACGATATAAATCGGCTAAAAGTAGTGTTGGCAGAGAAGAAGAAAACCAATAAATGGTTGGCTGCACAACTGGGAAAAGACTAGGCGACAGTCAGTAAATGGTGTACGAACTCTGCCCAACCCAGTTTGGAAACGCTAATTGAAATTGCGAGCAAACTGGAAGTCGATGTAAGAGAACTGCTTTGGCCTACATTGGAGAAATAGGAGATGACAGGAAAAGACATATATCAGTTGCTTGCCAAAGGTGAGCATGTGAAATTGGAGTGCAAGACGGCTCAAAGCAGTCTGCCGAATTCCGTTTGGGAAACCTATTCAGCTTTCGCCAATACGTATGGCGGAACAATTCTGCTTGGCGTTCACGAGGACACAAAAGAGAAAGACCCAAAGAAACGCTTTACGGTGACTGGCGTGGAGGATGCCGAGAAAATAAAGAAAGACTTTTGGAACATCATCCACAACACCGAGAAGGTGAGCATGAATATCCTTCGCGATGAATGCGTGGAGACGGTGGACGTGGACGGCAAAAATGTTGTGGCCATCAGTGTGCCGCAGGCATACTATACGATGAAGCCCATCTACATCAACAACAACCTATCGCGCGGTTCGTTCCGCCGCAACCACGAGGGCGACTATCATTGCTCTGAGCAGGAGTTGCGGATGATGGTGCGCGATGCGAATGAGGAAGGCAACGACCACATGTTTCTGCAGCACTATACGATGGACGACATCGATCCGACCACGCTCAAGCACTATCGCCAGATGTTCCTAACGAAGAACCCTGACCA
>Ga0065711_1049491_pt1 | contig 11281 bp, 5 predicted proteins | sample Hoacrofraction12_FD_59098 | JGI IMG/M metagenome (GOLD analysis project Ga0065711, IMG submission 59098) | Hoatzin crop microbial communities from Cojedes, Venezuela - Epithelial fraction 12 v2 (version 2) | ecosystem: Host-associated > Birds > Digestive system > Esophagus > Crop | place... | reverse complement strand
CGCCTCGTTAATCCTGTGCTTATTTTGGTGTCATTCACACTTCGACACATCAGCTGACACGGTGTGACCCCTTGTAGTCTTCAAGTAACAAGCAGCAAAGGAAACTTGACTGCTGTAACACTGCAAGTAGATAAACCAGTCATCGAAAGCTTGTGTCATGTAATGCCCCTTTAATGCAGTCAAGCCCAATTCAAGTGACTTCCGATCCTTAAAACCCTCTAGAGGCTGATGACACTGCTCAGTAAGAACTCCTGGCTGACAACAGGAAAGTCAAACTCTACGCTTACCTCGGTTAGATGTAAACAGTATATATTTGCTTCTGTGGTCACTGAAGCTTTTCACTGTAGCTCTGACAAACACAAAACAAAAGCTATTCACTGAAAAACAACACTGCTACTGTCATGTATGAAAAGCAGTGCTTAAATATTTTTTTTTATACAAAGTATAATATAATCTATCATAAAACTTGGGATACCACCATGCCTTACTTTCTTTTAATGAGATTCCTGCATTGTATTCATTTGGGGGTTTTGACCTTAAATTTTTTTAATTTAGCACCACATTGGTTAAAAATATGAGTGATATTTTTGTCAGAATAGTAGCATTAAATTACCAGCATTTAATAAAAAAAAATTAGAATTTCTAAAGTAAAATTTAACTCTGTTGTGCAAAGTGTAGTGATTTTATAGAAATAGCTTACTCAATTTCAATACCATTTCAACAGACTGTTTGGCTACAAACAATCATTTGAATTTTCTGATGTGAATCTAAGATGATGTTATCTTCAGACAGATAAAATTTTGCTTATCTGCAGCTGTTTGGTTAGAATTAGACCTTAATACTCCTTCCTATTACACTGCCTCATGGGTTTTGTGTTTTGACATCCACAGCCAGCGCTTAAAGTTTTCGCAGTTTGACACTCAAACCAAAACAGAATATTCTAAAGGACAGAGTTTGGCTCACATGTGGCCTCCCCCGCAGGAGGATAAAGCCCATCTTGTCATCCTGCAAAGTTTTGTGAGATATAACTCAGTTTTGTTGTTCTTGATAGGTGTGGCGAACAAGGTTGGGAGGGGGGGGTTGAACCGCCTAGCTTTTAATTCACTTACACGCTGAAACACAAAGTACAGAGGAAAGATGGAAAAGCTGTAGGTGGGGAGATGGAGGGATGATACATTTGATTAAGTACAAACTACGAATATATCTAAGCAAATGCAGAGAACTAGCTCTAGAGCAATTTCAGCTTAGATCATGGTCAGGTACACCCTAGCACACATCGCCCAAGCTGTGTAAGAAGTTACTATCCAGAACAATGAAGTTAGGCTACACGTGTACTTTATATCTACTTAAGCCTTGCCACTCTGTCAGACCATTTATTTTCTAAGCAAAGATTAATCATTGCTTAGATGTACTGGGTTTCACTGAGGCAGGTACAGCTCTATACTCAGAACCGCATTTAAAGCACTAATACTAATGATATCACAAAGTAAGTTTTGTCTTTAATCATAATTAGCAGAGGTTTTGCCTTACATCACTAAGTACTGCTTCAAATCAGCTGCACAGTCAGGGAAACTGAAGTCCTGACTCACAATAGCCACGAAAGAGTATTCCCAAACAGAGTTTACAGGACAGCTCAGACTACAGCGAATATATACTTTTGAGCATCAGAAAATGAAAACTATATGCAAACATTATGAAATGCATCCCTAGAACAATTTCCATCCATGCCTGTAAAAACAAGCCACATGTTCCTCTTTTCCTTTCAAGGTCACAACAGTGTCAATTTTTTTCCTCCAATATACTCATGTGAACAAGATAGTTCATCTCACAGCTTTTACCCCAGTTCAGTCTATGCACATTTTAAATAAATTAAGACAAAATAAATCCATTTTATTGTATTACTTTTTGCCACCTCTATGAAATAACGCTCATCTTTGTATTTTGTAAGGGATCTTGACATGCATGAAAATAGTACATGAAGTATAATCTTTGAGCATTGCACTGCTGGAAAAATAAATCTAAGCCTATGTTTCAAGCTCAGAATGGCACCACTTTTGACTGAAATATCTCTGAAACACCCATTCCAATATAGTTATGCTGTAAAATTCATACAATTGATCACTAGTGTAGCTGTAACAAAACTAGTGACTAGTAGCTTTGTTTTCTAAACATCTGTTCATCTCTTGCAAGCATAAAACACTCCGATGAAATAAATTACATGCAATCCTTCAGTTTCAGCAAGGAAAACTGCAAATTCACAGTAGGAAAAACCAGGTTACAAAGAAGGGCTGGTCACACAGATCCTGAACAAAAACAAAATTAAGTTTAATGTTTATCAACAGCAAAAAATTCTTCTTGTGGAGGAATTTTATTCACCACAGGTCTTCGTCAAATAAGTTTGAGGTATGGCATCCCTAACAAAACAGTGATATTTTTGCTTGTTTCTTGCCTGCATTCCTAGATCCAGGGAAATTCCCAAGCTGATGGAGTCCTAACAGGACAATGAAAAAAGAATGAGGTATACCAAAACAATAAAACTGCTTCTTGCAATACCAAATGGTTAATGAAAAAAGTAAACAAGATCAGTTGAGAAAGAAAAGTCTCATTACCTAAAGCCAATGTTAACCGATATCCTCTTTATTTACCTTTTTATGATCACAGCAACAGAGCTTTGCAGAAATCCTCAAAATTTCCGGCAGAACAAGCAACAAATACCTCTTCTGATGAAGAAATTACTTCATATATTGCAATATGAATTTATAATAGTTCTCAGCTGCAAACTTAGCAGCACATTGGTAACTCCAGAAATCATCAGAGCAGAGAGAAGTAATGATAACACTTAGTGAAAGGGACGAGTATATTTAACTGTCAGTTTCCCAACAGCTGCACGAAGAAACTCTCTTGGTGTTTTCTGGTTCTAGTTCCATTGCCACTTTGAGTTGTTCTTATCTCTCACATGAAGAAAAATAGCTTTATGAATCAAGAATCAGCAAGCTTTCCCTAAAGAAAGCATTCTACACAACTGCCATTCAGAAATACACCAGGAGGAGCCAATTTTTCAGCTATGATCAATGCCATTTATATTTTCTTTTATAATGAAAGTGCATACATTGAAGTAGGGGGGGTAAGTCGGCATGACCATCATATTAATGAAATACTAGCTACAGACAAGTTATCTGCTAGAACCACTTGTGAGCAGGCATACAGAAAACCTTGTACTAAAAGGGAAAACTTACATCTAACACAACTTCTGTTTCTATTATGTCACTAGAACACAACAGGAACACAATTAGAGCACCCAAATCAAACTCCGTGTCATCATTTAGAAGCTTAAAATTGGACAATAAGACCCACCAGTTTCATAGAACGTTCTCATTCAAGATGAAGCAAAGAACATGGATATATCAAAATTCTGATGAGAGCAACAAGAAACAGGCCATGAAAAACCTAAACAAAAAGCCTACTTCATCCTTCTTTCCAACCACACAACTTACTCATATGAGAGAGTTTATAAATTTGAATTTCCTATAGTATTTTCATTTTCAATCCACCTTTTATGTCAGAAATATAGTTAAGGTTGATTTCTGATCAGTTCTGCATGAGGTCACTCATTGTGAGTGGTTTTCAGAATGAAAAAACTTTGAAAAATGCTCACATAATACAAGGTTTGGGCGTAGAGGGTTTTTTATAATTCATTCAACTACTCAACAGCAAGGCTTCTGACGAATGCATTAAAAATGCAAGAAAAATTCTCCCATCCAGGTAACAGTATTGTTAAAATCAGTTAGCCAAATCTCCCATTCCATTTTGCTCTGGAAATACCATAATTTGGACTTCAGGAAGAAAGCAACATTTATTTGTACCAAATCTTATTAACTATTTGTTCAGAATGCAGGCATACCAGATCACAAGGGAAATGGCAGTCATCAAGAGAACTTTACTCTCAATTATGAAGACTCTACCACTTCAGATGCAGTGGTCAATTGTCTTTTTCTCTGCTTAATATACATATAGTTCATTCAGGTATATTTAGCCAATGCTTCTATGGTTTTGAACTAAGTACATACGGTTGATTAAGTGAGACTTACAGGCCGTTGACACCCGTATTACTCAGTGAACCCCAAAGGCCATATGACCTTTAAAAGTCTAGATTCTTTGTGAAGAACTTACATTTACTTAGCAGCTCAATGATTCTAAAGGATTATGACTTTTTTACTAGACTATAAGTATTTTAAAAAGGTGGACACCTTCAGCTCATCACAGAACAGCTCTCCTCTGTTTTTATGGAATATAGTCCAAAATTTGATTAAACAGTATCCTTTAACTAGAAGCATTTCCATGCAGTGAGGCCAAGAAATACATCCAAGACAGCAAGAGAGATTTAGTTAAAAATAACTATATAACTAAGTCCACTTTCGTGTCTTTCATCTGCACATCCAGGTCTATAGAAATAGAACTGCCATGTAATACAACTAAAATACTTCTGGAATTACATTAAGTGCCAGGACACTCAGTGCCATACAGAAAAAAGCTACTTCATGAATACAAAAACAGGGGGAAAAAAAAAATGATGCATAGACAAACTGGTATTACCAAAGTTACCATGATCAAGGTGCTTAAAGCTGGTTTTCCTCTAATAATTTCCCTCAAGCTAACACTCCACAGCTGGCAATATTTTGAATCCTAAAGCCTCTCTTTCTCTTAAGGATACAGTACTCATCATGTACTTCCCCAAAGTTAGGAAAGATAACTGCCTATACGCCCCAAATGTTTTCAGTGACATACAGGATCAGGGACTGCAAGACATTCCAAGCACTGACATCCACTCAGTTCCTTACTGTACTCACTGTGGCCAATGCCTGACAGCATACGTCTGCTAGTTCGGGGGGTTGTTTTCATTTTAAAATACATTTATTGATTGATTTTGACACCAACTGTTCCAATTTAAATTACAGTTCAAGTTGGCATTATGTTACATCCTTACCCTAGCCAGGAAAATGTCAGAGTTTTACCATTAACTTCAACAAGGCCATAATTTCAACCTTTTGTCCTCTAGATTAACCATAGGGAGAACTATCAGATATCTACAATAAGAAATGAACACTTTTTTCAGTAGCACCTAGTTAGCAAATAATTTTCAGTTACATGTTGATAGTCAATGGTATGTGTACTTATAAAAGTCTAAACTTACGTGCCATTGAATGTCTCAAGATAACAGTTTAAAAAAAATCAGTAAAACTTCATAAGCCAGTTGGACACTTCTCAAAACTTTCACTGTGAACACTTTCCTTACCATATATAATGTGCGCTGGGAACAAAATGTATCATCTGCAGTGATTTTATTTGCTTCTTTACATTTATAAACAAATTTGAACCCTTTTATTACATTGCAGCCTTGCAATGCGTATTATCATATTTCATTATGTAGCACATAGGCAAATGTGTCTTATGAACAATGCTCTATTGTAATAATGATTTCTGAATATCTAGTATAAAATTGTCAACATTACAAAATAATGTAAAAGTAACTGCAGAGTCAAATGTCTACTACAAAGGAATGGAGCTTAGCGCTCACATTTTCATTGTAAAGTTTGTCAATGAGAACTTAATATCTTCAGCAAAAAAGTGTACTTCCGTTATCTCATTAGACTTTATTACCCAGATAGTCAAAAAAAATGAAGGAGTAGCAATCAACTGATGTAGATATGGTCCAATGAACTTTTATATTTGAACAATGGATCCCACTACCTATGATTTTGAAAGCTACGGAATTAGCACATTTTAGATATTTTGCTTCTCAGCAGTAAGCACTGAATAGTTGTTTTCATTCAGCTTCTTTTCAGATTTTAAAAGTTGCACACAAAAGAACAGCAAAAACACTATAGTTATATTGACTTAACATTAAATGCTTGGAGTTTTGCAATTTGTTTCAAAAATCTTTGGTTGCAAGGCAGAAATGCAGATTATCACAATTTGCTATTATAAAAACTACTTGAAAGGTTACAGAATACAGAGATAAAATTAAAAGTTACTGATGACTTCCCTACACAAGATTAAAATGTAAGGTTGCAATTTAGTTTAGAGAAGGTTTCTATCCCCTCCTTTGGAAGGTCAAATATAGTCCTTCAGATCTGACTCTCACAAAACTCTTACACATACTAATCTAAATAGTAATGACTGTTGACTCTTCTCAGTATTTCTTCTCATTTACTTCAGCAGGAACCAGAATGGATCTTTTCGTTTTGTTTCCTCCCACCACCCAGTCATCACCATTTGCAACACTAACAGCATTTTTCGTAAACTCTGTTTATACTGTTCAAAAGCAGTGATCAGCTATCATGGTCCTCATATTTATTTGCAGAAAATAAAAGAAATAAATCTGTAGAAAACAGATTGATATTATGTACTCCTAAAATCAAGAGTGCTCTAGCTCTACTAGTTTGAGTGACATTTTCTATGTAGGCCACAGTTTCACAGTTGAGAGTCACATGTAAAATAAGAAAAGTACGATATGAACCGAACTAATGGGACAAAGATACAATTATTTAAATAAAAAGGAGAAAAATATTCATGACAAGTATCTGTACTGAATGACTTGTGAAAAAAAATATTTCAAACCTACATTTTACCAAAAAAAATATCTATTCTGTGATAATGAATTTCTTAAGAGAGACTATTCTATTAATAATGGATGTTCAGATGGAATCAGATACAGTAGGTGGAAATAACACAGAATCATGTCTTGTCAAATATGTGATTAATTTTGCACTACAAGTATTGATTTGACAGAACACCGGTTTTTTACCTGTTCATAGCCATTTAAGCGTAATGGACTTCTTTATTATCCAAATGTTATTCCTTTGTTTAAGCTTTCCATTTGAAAGCACTTTGATGCATTTATAACTAGTTACCAATTCTCTGGATCCTTATATGTGCATTATGTTCTAAGTTTACTCCTCCTCTTTTCAAGTCTATTAGCGTCAATTAGGCTTGCAGAGACATGCAAGTCTGACAGGCAAACTTTGATAAAATGCTTGGGCTGATCAACCAAAGACAATGCTACAGCATTTGTTTCCAACATACGATTGCATTTAATAAACACTTCCTTGAATTATACTTTTATTTTTACCATATTAGTGCATATAATTACTTTTATTAATGTCAGAAAACTACTATCCATTGTGATGTACACCTCACTTAAATATCACTAATAGTTTGCATACACTGGTGAGTTAAAGAAATAGTTGGACTTAGAGATAAACTGTATCTTTTAGAGCACAAATAATCAAGCAACATTTCAATACACAGAAGAATAGCATAAAGTTGTGACTGCATAAGCACCTATATTAAGCAGTAGAAAATGGTTTGGTAGTATTTTGTGCTCAGACTATGCCCTGCAATCATTTAAAAGAAATAGTATTTTCACCTCTCACTTCCACTGTTCTTCCCAAATTAGAAGTAAAAAATTCTAAGGCAGTGTCTCTCATTTTCACAAAGGCTAGTATCTTACTTCACAAATACACCCATTAACTCCTTCAGTAAGAGCATGATGGAACATAGCTGTTATTTAATTTCGTTCTGCCTACTCACAGTTATCATCTCTCAGATGAACAATTTCCTTCCACCTTTCAGAAAAAAACAATCATAAAATGAAGAACAAATATTTGTAATAGTGTCAGAATCTGATCCTCAATTTATGAAGCTCTATGGGTAATCAATAATTAGGTAAGTAATAACTAGTAACTGCAGCTGTTATGCATGTGAAAATACAGCAAAGTAGATGGGAATTCCAGCTTGTAAAATATCGCCTTTGAAAGATACACACACTCAAAAATAACATTTATTTCTGAATAGGAAATCAAATAATCCTTTATGTGAAAAATAGTAAAATTATCTGTTTTGAAACAACAAAAGAAGTAACTGGCTCTAAAAACTTTGCAGGCTATTTTAAAACACCTGATTTTATCAATTCACCCTTTTTCCTTCCACCTCTATAATGATGGAAAGAAAAATCAGATGCACTACTGTAAGCATCTGGCATTCCCATAGCTCCAAATTCAAAACACCAAAACAGCATTATTTATAGTAACTTGCCTTGGTCTTTCAAAAATAATATTTTGTATCGCAGTGTCATTTCCTGATATAACTGAACAAAAACACTCCCTCATACAATTGCAATTATTTGAAATAAGACACAATTTAAATATTCAGTGGGCAGTTTTTAGCAGCGTGCCAGCCACAGGGTTGCATTTCTTTGCAAATACCTTTATTTTACAGTATTTTAATTTTCTAAGCTGGAATATATCTTCTGGTCAATTGTCCATAAATGAAATTGAGAGATACAAGCAGAAGGAAGATAAGTGGCAAGCCTTAAATAGCAAATGCAACAACAAAGCGTTTTTCTGGTTCCACAAAGATATTTTTGGCAACAGTCAGGTCAGTGGACATACTGCAGTAAATTGGAGTTTCAGGTGTATAAGGATACAGGATTATAAATGCCATATATAGCACATCCAGCTACTCTTTATTGATATTAACAAAGAAGGATTCCCAAGACTTGTGACAAACAATTGACCAAATTAGATTTGATCCCTACCACAAGTTAGATTATAGCTCTTCTTTTCAATTTCTCATTCAAATTTTAGTCTTCTTTAAGCTTTAAATAAAAATGTTAACAGCATGTTTACATTAATATGCTATCATATTATTTTTCAATAACTGAAATTTGTCCTGAAATTCTAGAATTAATTGTAAAACAGTTAAAGATAGAGTGAAATTACACAGAGAGCAGAGTTTACCACTTTATTAAAATTGTGATTGTTCACATAAAGACTCAACCAGGTCACATATTAATAATTATCACTGACAATCTTTAACATCAGACTAAACCCACAAGTGAAGCAATATTACATCTCTCTCTCTCATTTATCTTTACTGCTTATGGCCCCTCTGTGGTCAGCATGCTGTGAGCTTTGTGGACATTTAATTATGAACACATCATAAATGTGGCTGACAAGGCAGAAGCTGGGTTCAGACGCTCCTGGGATGAAGGAAACATCGTTGAATCCACTTAGACTTGCAGTACTTTCATTCTGTTACAATAAACAGTGTTCTGAGTTACCATATACACACTGAATATACAGCTCCCTCCTTTTCTTATTACAGATGTTCATACCATCAAATGTTGCCGTATGTCTTGATGAAAATATGAGAACGCGTTGTTCATGACCCTTCAGAAATACTTACCTTTCATCAGCCAAATTATAACAGTGTAATATTCATGTAATAAGGGCCAAATGCTGAATTTTTCTACCAGTGTCATATAGATCACTGGGAAAAGGAATAGAAAATGCAGCACCTGAGTAAGAACACTACAAAGCATTTTAGCTGTGCCAGGTAACAGGACAGATGCCTCAGAGAGCACAGGTAAAAGAAAAAAAGCACCCAACAGCACAAGTAATTTTTGCTATGAGTACCAATATATATTACTCCTATCTTTGAATTCCTGGGTATCTAAGATAGAGACAAGTCTGGCCTAATGGTTTTTACAGCAAAGGCCATAACTGGGGTGTATTATCACAGATCTTAGTTAAAAAAAGCGCGCACAGACACACACACACACACAGAAAGTTGCCAAGACCAGCAGCTCCCAGATACCACAAATTTGAAATAAAGTACTGACATCAGAATCAAATGAACATTTTGTCTTGAAAACACACGTAGTAAGCAAGACCAAGGCATGCAGACTTGGTATAAACAAAACAGAGAGGAAATTCTGCATGAATCAGTTTAACTACTGCCACGCTGGCATAAAACAAGTTCAAGATCAGAATCAGGACAATGCTCTTTCAGAAAGAAAGATAATTACAACATATTCCGAACCAAATTAGTTTCATATCCTCACAGAAGCTGCTTTCTACCACCCTGTCCACACCAGCTCTGGAGTTTGTCTTCCATGGCAATGAAAATCCCTGTGCCAAATAATAGGGAGCATCTCAGTTTTACTGAGATTCTTGAAACATGATTGTTATGCTCTGAATCTTCATCGTTTATAAGCTTTACTAACAAGAACACTATTTTAATAAAGCAGCCTATATTGTCCACAAAGCTGTCAAAAATGGCACAAAGATGTTACCTCTAAGGTAATTTTTTTGGTGGGATAATATTCATAATGCTAAGAATTAACATTTGAACAAAGTGTAAATCTTGCAAGCTGCCCTGATGCTTCAATACCTAGGTAAGAATAAACATGCATGCAAAGAACTAATCAGTGTCATGTTTCAAAGCAACTGTCCTCTGCAGTGCTGAGGTACATATTTCTGTACCTCCCCAACAGACTAGAAATAGAAAAGACAAAGCATATAATAAAGCCAAGCACAATGAAAGAGCTCTGAAGAGAGAGCTGAAAAGTAGCTATCATGTTGGCAGATAAATTCTACACACAATTATTCATTCCTAGCCTCTTGACATGTAGATTAATGAGTTTGATAACCCACGCTTCTAAGAAGTAGATTCAACTCTGTTTCACTGGCTTTCCTCTCCTCTTTTAACTACAAACACTTTGGTCTGTTGCGAGGGGGGGGAATCGATACATTTGCCCTGGTCACCAACATTTTTGCAATTGAAGTCCTAAGTCAAAAATATGGTATCTGCTGTGGGACACGGCTCTTTACTGGCCCTGTCAAGAATTCACAGGGGCTCATGTGATCACTGGAGGGAGGAGTTTTTGCTTCAGCAGCCTGTGCTTCCATGCGAAGTTCAAAGTCATATACTAACCAAGGAAAAAAAAAAAAAAACAACACACAACACACCACAAAAAACCCACAACAGCTATTCTCATAGTTATAATGACCCTGTACTCACTGCAATGTGTTCTGTACATAAAATTTTCTATTTCTTCCCTGAGGCCAAATGACCTTTGTCGACACTTTGGTTAATGTTCACTGATCAAAGTGGATTTTAAAGCAAGTGCTGTATCAGATTCCAGCCATGACGACTTTACAAGGGGTTGTGTCTGCCTTAAACCAGTACGCAGTGATGCACACTCGGGGTCGGGGGGACAGAGGAGGAAGGAAAAATACTGTTAATGATTTACAGATTTATTCTTTGTTGAGGCAAGTCTTGCAGAGTGGAAATGTTTCATTCTTGATCGATGAGCAGCTTCGAGTCCTTTTTCTCATCTCAAATATTATGAGTTCAAATTCTCTTGAGTAACAGTAGTCATATGCAGCTGCTTAGGAATTATCAGGAGGTTTAAGGGATGGAGACTGGGCAGGGGGGG
>Ga0065711_1009318_pt1 | contig 11282 bp, 7 predicted proteins | sample Hoacrofraction12_FD_59098 | JGI IMG/M metagenome (GOLD analysis project Ga0065711, IMG submission 59098) | Hoatzin crop microbial communities from Cojedes, Venezuela - Epithelial fraction 12 v2 (version 2) | ecosystem: Host-associated > Birds > Digestive system > Esophagus > Crop | place... | reverse complement strand
CCCCCCACCCCCTCCCGCACGACGCAGCTGCAACTGGCACATGCCCCAACACACACACTGGCAGGGTGGCCCTGGGTGGGGCTGGGTGCCATGGCCGCCTCGTACTGCTCAGTGAATTCTGCCCCACAAAGCGCTGTCCGGCAGAGCAGAGCACAGCGCAGCTGTGCGGCAAGCTCTTCAGCAGTCAAGTCATTTCACACCGTGCTCACCAGCCCCTGCATGCCACCCGCTCCTCCTCCCCTGCCCACGGCGGCGCAGATGCTCCCTCCAGCCTCTCGCACTTAACTCCTCCTGCTCCAGCAAATCACTTCAGCCCCGGCAGGGATTTTTTTTGTCCTCAGCAAAAGCTTTGCCGTAACTTCTGGTCTCTCTCTTCGCTTGGCAGAAACCAGCCCTACTGTGACAGCCAACTATTTCGGGTAGAACCTCACCCATGCTGCAGCAACTCCCTTCCCCATCATGAGTTCAACTCCAGGGGGTTGATCAAAGCCTCGCACTGCTCGTTCTTCACCTCCATAATACAAGGTAGTGCTGTGCGCTGCTCGGCTTGGACCACCCAGGCCCTGAGGAAAGAGCCATTTATTTTGTTTTACTTAATTACATGTATAGCATCTAGCACAAAACAGCCCAGTGACTCGACTCCTCAGTGTAAACACAGGTAACTAGGAATAATATGTACAGCCCCAGCCCTCGCAGCCATCTCACTGTCATGTTCCGCTTCCACAGCTGAGGGAGCTGGCAAAGATGTCACCGAACAGCTGCATGGGCTGATTGGCAAGAGATCCATCGCATGGGCGCGCACACAGTTCTCTCCCCACCGCTACACTGCAGGAGCAGGCGCAGTGCCTGGGGTGTGTGTTTCCAAAAGCTTCAGGCTGCTGTCAGAGATCACCAGACACCTTCCTTTGCTGCCTTTTGCAGCCTGACCCTCGCATGCTGGCCTTGGCAAGAAAGGAAATCTTGCAAACGTCACCGAGAGCCCTGCCCTGTAGACGACAGGCACACGGATCCACCATGGAGAACACAGCCCGCTGTGACTCTCTGCTAGCGACACTCCTGGATGAGCAGCAGTTTGCAGCACATCTTGGAGGCACCGCTCCAACAGAAGGCAGACCTCAAGCCAGCGCTGAGATAAGGCCACCCTGGCCCAAAGCAGCTACCTGGCTCGGCGCAGCTCTGGAGGCAGGCCCCATGTTGCTACTGGAGATGGATCGCGCTCACTGATCACACCGCAGTTCCCTCCTGCTCTGGAAACAGCTGTGGTGATGGCTTACACGCCCAGAAAGCGGTGCCACAGAATCACAGAATGTTCAGGATTGGAAGGGACCTCTGTGGGTCATCCAGTCCAACCCCCCTGCCGAAACAGGGTCACCTAGAGAACGCCTGCCTTGCCACGCCTGCTTCCCATCGATCCTGTGCAGAGGAGGGGCCACCCAAATAGCCCACAAGAGCAGAACATGCACTGGACTGCACCGAGGTGGCCAATGCCAGTACAAAGCGCCTAGCAGGCAGGACAGGGGAAAGCAGGGAAGGCACAGGGATGTGGACATCGAGGTCGATTTATTACACACAAGAATGAAAATTTCCATTAAAAAAAAAAAAATCCATTTGGGAATATTGATGCTGGTTTTACAGGATCGGCCTCATGGTGACAAAATGAAAGTTGTACGATTCTGGCAGGCCCTGGTGTCGCGTGTGGTTAAACCGTCTCCAGGTGAAGACAGGGAGGCCGCCCTGTACTGGGGGGCCATTGATCGCAGAGGCTGTGAACGCTGAAGCCAGGCGGAAATCCGACACCTGTAATAAAGGACAGGGCAAAAGCATTGCGTGGAGTTTGACACGCACCCATCCCGCAGAGCGGGAGAAGCTCCAGCAGATTTGACAACAATCAGGTACAGAAAGCGAGCCAGCGGGAACGCAGGGGAAAGGCCGCTCTGGCAGCGTTCCTCCCCTGCACGGAGGCATCTGCAGCCACGGCACGGCCAGCGCTGAAGGGCAGCAGCAAAGCACAAGCCCACGCTGCCCTACAGCCCTTGCACTAAGCAGGGCAAGAGAGAATCATAGAATCATTAAGGTTGGAAAAGACCTCTGAGACCATCAAGTCCAACCGTCACCCCAATACCACCATGCCTGCTAAACCGTGTCCCGAAGTGCCACATCCACAGGTTTTTTGAACACCTCCAGGGATGGTGACTCCACCACCTCCCTGGGCAGCCTGTCCCAGTGCCTGACCACTCTTTCAGTACAGAAATTTTTCCTGATATCCAATCTAAACCTCCCCTGGCGCAACTTCAGGCCATTTTCTCTCGTCCTATTGCTAGTTACTTGGGAGAAGAGACCAACACCCACCTCACTACAACCTCCTTTCAGGTAGCTGTAGGGAGCAATAAGGTGCCCCCTCAGCCTCCTCTTCTCCAGACTAAACAACCCCAGTTCCCTCAGCCACTCCTCACAGGACTTGTTCTCCAGAGCCCTCACCAGCCTCGTTGCCCTTCTCTGGACACACTCCAGCACCTCAATGTCCTTCTTGTAGTGAAGGGCCCAAAACTGAACACAGCAGCAGAGGCAGCACATCCGCCCTCGGGACAATCCTCCCTGGGTTTGCGCATCTCCGGAAGAGCTGGAGCTGCAGCAGGCAGTCTAGAGGGTCTGACCTCAGCCCTGCTGCGGGGGACCTACCCCGGGGACACTATCGGGGTAATTCAGGAAAGGACAAAGGCAGCACAGAGTTCATATTGCTGCCCAGACTCTGCCCTGTTCCTTCATTATCTCCCAAGAGGTCCCCTGCCTGCTCCATCGGCCCAAACTCAGGAACACTAAAATTGCCTTTAGTGTTTGTAGCTGCCAGCTTTTGCCTCTGCTCTGAGCTATTTCTCTCAACGCCCCTCTTGGGTCCCCTGCCCTCCCCCAGCCCAGCCGTGCTGGCAAAGGCACTACGACCGGCGTGCCCTGACCTACTCCCTTAGTAGACACCTCCACACAGCAACTCTCTGCATCCGTCTCGTAGCAGCCAGCTCTGGGAGCTCCTGCTGGATGCTACAGCAGGCAGCTGCCCCGGGCTTGCGCAAACTGACTGGACACACAGCACTGGCAGTGCCAAAACAGCCTCCACAGGGCCCACCCTAGCAACCAGACTCATAACCCAGAAACGCAGCAGGCCGGACCCCACCGGATAACACACTGTACGACTGCCCAGCACACCAGGGCCGGACAGCTGCTTACTCAGGTATTGCCCCTCACAGCGACAATACCCTGCAAGCTGCCTAGAAAAACTGCTGCCTTCTCCAGGACAGCGAGTCTACAGATTTTCCCCCAGCCCCCCGACAGCCAAGTGATTTTTACCAAACTTTGCTCAAAGCAAGTTTCACAGAGAGCTGGAGTCGTGGAGGAGGGTGACTCACTAGAGAGTCAGACTTTTGTAAAGGTAAATGTAAATATGAGGCTGGAAACACATTCCCCTTGGGCTCTGGGGAAGCACCCACACAGTGCCCACGAACAGCAGGCCAAGGTCACCTTCCCCGAGTGATTCCAAGACTCATTTCAGTCTTCTCTTAGGCTTCTCCTGCTGCAAGACTTTGGGATTTAACCCCTAAACACCACAAGTCCCCATGGACATAATTCTTTCACACATCCCCTGTAACCTCTGCCACTGGGCCAGGACTGGTGTCAGGGACAGGAGATAGGACTCTACACTGAATTACCATCTCAGGATCTGCCCACACACTGGGACCGCATGAAAAGAGGGAGCAGACAGGCCCGGCCATGCCTGCCCTCGTGCAGGGAAACGCGCTACAGCTCTGACAGGAGCACAAACAGGTGGCAGCAAACATTCCATGGACATTGAAATTGAGGTAATTTACCTTGGAGTCATAGCAGCCTGCAGGCACTGGAAAAGAAGGATTCAGGTCTTCCCGGCAGCAAATGGTGTTGCAAGGATTGTGTTCGGCGTAAGGATCACGCTGGTAGTCTGAGGAGAAACGTGGTGGGGAGGGAAGGAAGGAAGAAAAGAAAACAAGTTAGTCCCCTCACAACAAGCTGGTGCAAAGCGCCAGAGCCACTAAAAGACGGGTAAGTGCGTGTGCTGGCAGAAACACAAGTCTACCACATTGCTCTCCTGCTCCTCCCCAGGTACCAGCTGGAAGTCACCTGCTTGAGACAGGACACGAAGTAGACAAGCTCCTGATCCAAGTCCATACAGCTGTTTCTGCATCCCAGGGGCACTGCTGCCAACCGCTAACAAACATCTGCAATTCCCCATGACAACAGCTTGCAGGAAGTCCGTCAGGAGAGAAAAGCAGAAGAGAAAAAGAAGGCGGGGGAAGGGAAGGAAGAAGTGCAGCAGTGAGAGCCTTTGCTTTCCTGTTCTGGACTAAAATAAGTGGCAAGGAGCAAAGCCTTTGAACACGCACTCTGGTATCTGCAGGCTAGGAGGGGAAGGTGGACAAGCCTCAATGTCTGTGAGCATGCTCCTACTCACAGCCTAAACAGTAGCGATACCCCACCCTGGGAGAGGCCTCCCAAACCCCAAGCCCAGTAAGCAGTGTGCTCCCTGTAATTGGGAATAAAAATACAGCATCTAAAGCTATCTGTAGTTAGAGATGGGCTTAGCCAGAAGTTAATTAAGCTGGTTTTAATCCAGTTAAGAAGAACTCTGTCAGGGAAAAGCAGAGCAGATCATTACCTACCAGAGACCATTTGCCTGAACAGGGCAAAGAGACCTTAAGTTTTACACTAAATTCTCTGGTCTGATCTGACCTAACTCTTGCTTAGATTAAAGGCTTTCAGGATTGACAGGCTGTAGATGTCTTGGGTAACAGGGGTACACAGAGTCTCCTGGAGTGTCAGAAGCTCTCTGGGAAGGTCAAACAGCAAGCCTGAGCGCCCTTGTTCTACAAGGAAACAAGTCTCACTTCTGTTAGAGTAATTTTAGCCCGATTTCCTACCTCAACAGTAAGCTTGTGTTATCTTTTTGCTTTGTGTGTACTCTGCACCTAGGGTAATACAACTCTGATCCGTATGTGAGGCTGCAGCTTCTCACTATAATCCAAGAAATGAAAGTAACACTGCTTTATTAAGATCAGCTCCACAGTACATAAACATGCGTCTTACTGTTGTATCTCATGATGTACTTCATGCTTTCCAAGTTGGTCACCTTCCCCTGGTCTCGACGGAAGATTTTTGCTCTTGGAGCAAGCTCATAAGAGAAATCCATGCCATACTTCTCAACGTATGTCGCATACCCACTGAGATTGTAAATCTTTTCATGGAAAGGGATATTGTATGAAGGCCAGTAACCTGCCAGAGACAAAAAACAATCTGTTAATCACTTAGAAAAGCTGAATGCTCTTGCTTTTATCAAAAAAGAAAAATAAACCATTTTCCATGCTGCATCGCCTTAACAGCACGTCAAGGAATAACACGTCAAACTGGTTTGAACACAAGAAAATAAGGCAATTGTCACTGGCGTGACCGGGGTTGACTCCCAGTAAAACACCACTGGAGACTGTACCCAGGCAACCCGCCCCCAGACTTCCACCCTGCGGACTCATCCTGAAAAACAGCTGAGATCAGACTTGCAGGAGTCCGAGGCGAACATGCAGAGCGGGCACGGCCCTCCTGCAGAGGCTTCCTTGCTCAACCTCAGAGGAGTGTAAGGTCATTTACCTTCACCAAACTTCCCACTGAGAGGCTTGAAGTCACTCCCGTTTTTCCCCCCTTCCCATCGACCCAAGGCAGGGTAATACACCGTGCTGAGATGTCAGGGACAGACGGACACACACAACACATACAAGGACCACAGAGCTAATAGGGGTGAACGGGAGGCAGGCCAGCAAGGAACACACACGCACCACACACACCACACACACGCTTTGTGCAGTGGTGGCTGGAAAGCTGTGGTTGTACAGAGTGATGAGGAAAGCTGGGGGATAGCTGCACGTCCGCCAAGCATCTGCCTTTGAGGGTTAGGAAGTGACTGATCAGCAGAGCAGAGCCCTGCCCTAACTTTTCCAAGAGCAAGTGTGACTCCCGCAATTTTGTTAACTCTAAAGAGCAGGGTTACCAGCCAGAACTCCAGAGAGTTTTAGGTAGGCAACATGCAGCTTCCTGGAACAAGACTAGTCAAGAAAGCAGAAAAGTTTGTAAAGAGCCCAGAGACCATCCAGGTCAGGATCTGGGTACAGCAAGTCCTGGAAGAAATAAAAATAGATACCTGTACCTTAACACAGGCACCAAGGAGTGTTTAGGCAGAGAGGATATAACACGAGTTGGTCCCAAGAGCAGCACACTTCCAGGTTCTCTCCAAAGCACTAGTGTTCCCTGTTGTCAGTGGGGAACGTGGCTTCCCAAATCTCACAACCCGGAATTTGGCTTAGACGTTTACTGTCAAGGCACTGGCAAACGCAGCACTCTGTGTGCATTACCAGCACAACGCCAGGAGTCTGGCTGCAAGATGCTCCAGAAAATCAACTGGGACTCACTGGGAGTGACACACACAGATACAAACCAAACCTCCTGCAGGACGGATACGCAGACAGCATAAGCACTGGAACGCTGCCTGAGCGGAGGCCTCACCGGCGTGCGTCCTGCCTAGCACGCAGCAGGGACAGGAATACCCTGTCTGCTGGCATTTGCTTACGTGACCCAGAGGCTACCTGACGGAACCAGGTTGCGTACGTGTTGCGTTGTAACACAGGCATCCCCCCCAAATGAGCACATTTGCCAGCCTCTAATAACGCAGGCCGGAGGATACGGATACATCAGCTTTCAAACCAGTAGGGTTTAGCTGCGATTCACAAAGGTGCTATTGTCTCACATGAACACAGTGCACACAGATGACCCCTTTTCTCCCACCCAGAAAAAGTTTTTGTTTAAATTGCTAAGACAGAGGAAAACTATTGAAGTCCTCCTCCAGCAAGAGCTCTTCTGTCTCTCATGCTCTGCAAGACTGCAAATCCCACGCAGACAGTGCAGCACCCAACCTGGAGCTGGCTTTACCCAAGGACTGCTCTAAGCCAGTGAAACCTGCCTGCTAGGCCTGGCAGGGTGAACAGTGACAAAAACAAGTCAGAGATGTTATAAAGGTTGAAAGAGGATGCGGGGGATGACATGAAGGCAGCAAAAATTCTCTGAAACAAAATGCTTTCCTCTTCTCCCCATCAGAGCAAGAGATCTCACCAATATCAAGAGGCAGAGCAAGAAGAATATTACACATATGCTGGAAGAGACTACGATCCCAGGTTCTCATCTGATGCGTTGCTTTTGATACTGAAATCGATGTACTACTCGCTCATCATCGAGAAACGTGAACTGCAGCCCACTCCTGTGCCCTGTCCCTGTACTGGAGACAGTATTGCCCTCCCCCACCTCCTCTAAAGGATTCCTGAGCTTTATTTGTCAACTTGCAGAAAGCACCCTGACATCTCTGCCTGGAAAGACCAACGTAAGAGATGCCTGGTTTTTAGAACTCACCTGCACTGGCCTACAAAACAAGTTGACAGAAGCCACAAACAAAAAAAAACCTTTCCATTTTCAAACCCATATAAGAAAATGCTTCCTTTTCCCTCAGATATAGGGCTTTACCACAGAACACCTGCCTTTTTCACTTGACAACTCAATTTTCATTCTCTGTTGTTTCTAGGTGTATGCTTGAAAGAGACTTAAAAAGCCATTGCTGGTGTAAACTCACTCTGACGAAAACAGAGTGCCAAAAGTGCACTATCTTTGCATACCAGCTACAAGGCAATCACGGAGTGTGCCAGGGTCAGCTACTCTACAAACACGTGAAGCCAGCACTGCTTTTGAGAAAGGCAAATTTCCTTCACCTGGGCAGCTCCAAGCACCAGGGAACAGGGCAGGGGCCTTGATGGCACGTGTAGGGTCTTGTGGCATGGAGGAGTCCAAATCTGCTGCTTAGAGGAGCAGTGCTGGCTTACAGCAGCACTTCTGCAGTGCTTAACCCACTGCATCTGCTGAGGGTTGTCCTAACGTGTAAACTCCCAGAGACTGACTGCTGCGTTATCCAATACACACAAGGTGCATTTAGATATCTGGGAAAACCCACACTGCAAATGTAAAATCATATGCAATTTCTAATACATGCTGCCACCTTCAAGAACAGGGCAGCCACAAGATCCCCTAGGAGGGAATCAGTGGGCACTGTGTGCCCAAGCCCAGGGCTTGGGCTGAGTCTTACAGCGAATCCCACACAGCAGTCCTTGAGTCACTGCTGAGAAGGAACTCGGGGAAACCTCTAAGCCTGGCTTCTGTGCACAGGTCAGCACTGCTGTGACGTGGTTGCGCTGCTTCAAGTGCCAGAGCTACTTTTGTATCTTCAACAGATAAAGGAGCCAGAGAAGTATAAGGGAGAGACGTGAGATTTTTCCAAGTTATTGATGAGAAACAGCTCATAAAATCATACTGACATTGTGGCAATGCCCAAAATAAGCCAGAACTTTCCAAGGAGCCAGACACAAAGAAAAATTCCAAAGGGAAACAACACCAGCTGCTAACATAAATGCTTTTCCAGTCTTTTTGATAACAAAAAGCAATTCAATTCACCTCCTCAGCATGTGATTAGAGGAGGGAGCACAAAGCAACAGACACACACTTAAATTTGTGGAATGAGCTCAGGCTTTTGGATGCTGACATGAAGTGTCTAGAAAACACTTGTGCATGAAACCTGACATTGGGTGTTTTGTTTCACCTAGATTTTTGTTTGTTTTCCATCAAGTTGCTGCTAGCCTTGCTAGGGGATTAAAGAATCTTTTAAACAGCAAGTATTTATCAGATAACAGAGCTCCAGAAAAGTTCAGGGCTGAACCTAACACAGAACTTCTCTCGTATTTAAAAGCTCATCTCCTTGCAGGGTGACCCACTCACCAAACATTTCAAGTAGCCCACAGCATCACAGTTATTTAGTACTGCTTCAAATAGACCTCACCTGTTTCCTCATGGGTCTCTAAAACAGGGCAAAATAATACCAGGAAAAAAGCAAGAAAAAGCAAGCAAGCAAGCAAGTAAAGTCTATTTTTTCCTCCCCTGCTTCTACGAAACGCAGATGCTCACCACATTTCTGCCACAGCATACAGGAGAAATGAACACAGCGTAACAGACCTGGCAACAGAGGGATGCTCACACAAAGCTTTCTAACTGGAAACTCAGCACTAGTGTTCAATAAACCCTTCCCAGGTATAAAGCATGATTCTCCATCAGCTGGCACAAAGAGACTGCTTTCCTAAGCTAGTAACTACTATAGGAGCTATTACCTTTCCGGAGAATATTGGTTTGATCAGAGTACTCCACAAGGGTTGGGATCTGCTCAACAATGTACAACGCACCGTCATCAAGGCTCTTCTGCAGCCTGACCTTCTTCAGGTCCAGCACCATGTACTGATTGTTGTAGGTCCCTGGATATGAGAGCAAAGAGAGAGTGACATGTCCTGCTGGGGAAGGAAAAGGCTACAAGGAGGAGAGGGAACACATCCTTTTTTTCTAGGATTTATATGAAAGTGTACTTACCAGAGTTGCACTTCGAGAAGGTTTCTGCCCAAGTTTTGCCACCATCTGCCATCATGTTAGCAATGCGGACCCTCTGCCAAGCTAACAGGGATTCAGGCACCACTTGCTTGATGAGGGTTTGGTTGAATACACTGTTTGTAGTCTGCAACATTACCAAGCCGCTGCCTAGTATGTAAAAGTCATCCAGGGACACCAAAAAGCCTTAAGCAGCAATAATACAAAATTGTTATCTTTGTGAACCTTCGATATCGTCACAGAGCAAAACAGAGAGACAAGCCAAGAGGATATGAATGACTCAACATCTGTGTGTTTGAAATCAAACTGCACAAATATTGAAGATGTGGTGGCGACTTCTGCAAGTGCTTTAAGCCCACCTGTCGGCACAGTTCCTCATTTGTCATGCTTTCAACACACATCCTTAACTGTTTGTCTAGACCATTTGCTTCATGTTTGCATCCCAAGCTTGGAAGTTTCTCCCACCTTATGCTGTGGATTACATATTCTAAATGCCTAGTGAGTATTTGTTTCTAACAAAGAAACTCCTTCAAAAAAAAATACAACAAAGAAAACCAACACAAAAGTACAAATGCCACAAAGATTTTCATCAGCCAGTTTCAGGTTTAGATTTTTATTCTGTAAGGACAACAGGTATTCCTTTAAATTAATCCCTTATGGATTAAATTAAGCCAAGCAGAAAAATCTTCCTTCTAGTTTAATCTTTTCCAGTCTAACTATTCTTAAAAGCATCTCCAAGAAACAGGCACCTCTTAAATCATAAACCACATCCTGTATATGAGAGAAAAATTTACCTCCTCCTCTTTCTGATATGTTGCCATTAGTTTTTTATGCCTATCAGCCCCGAAAACTCAACACAGCGATGGATCTCTGGGCACAATTCCCTTCCAGGTTACATGCCAAAAGAAGTACTAGGTCCAACTGCAGATCCCCCACCAGGAGGTGGTATACAGAGCTGCAAAGGTCAGCTATCACACCACGGGTAGCATAGGGACTACTTACAAAGCAGAAATAACTTGACTTTTAGATTCCCCAGAAGCTACAGGGCTGCCAGGCTGGGGAAGAAATGTTGTTAGAGGTCCTGATGGGTAAGTCATCCAGAACCTATTCTCTTGCTAATGAGTTTTTAATGGTATCACTCTTCAGAGAGTACAAAATGCGAAAATGCTGCACAACAGCATAATAGTTGAGTTCTGCTACAAAATCTTCTACAGCAAGCTTTATTAAAGTAGTCTGCAAACAAACTAAGGTCAGCAATCAATGACAGCCAGAAAGACAACTCAACTCTGCCTCCTACTCCCAGACTTTCATGAAAAGGCAGGCCACCTTCAAGCAAAAGCAATGTTTATGAGCTCCATTTCAGGAAGACTTCTTTAAAGTTTCAAGTTCTCAAACTAGAACAGATGCAGGAAAATATACTTTGTGGTCACCTGTTCTCTAAAAACATGCCAGGACAGAACAGGCAGAGCACCCTGGCAGCTTGTGGTTCCTAGTTTTTTATTCTTGGAGACAGAAAGAGAGCGTCAATAAATTATGTACATCAACAGCAGAGCTCTCTCAAGGTAAGGACAAGAAGAGAAACACTCAAAACCTGGCTCTGCCAGTCAATTTTATACAAAGACATGGGATACTCCATTGATAACTGTAAATGTAACAAATGTAACATGTAGGGGATGTTATCACTTCAGGTGGTCAGAAACAAGTCTTGGTTCTTTGTGAATAATTGGGACGGTTGCAAGACAAGGGAT
>Ga0065711_1049488_pt1 | contig 11283 bp, 7 predicted proteins | sample Hoacrofraction12_FD_59098 | JGI IMG/M metagenome (GOLD analysis project Ga0065711, IMG submission 59098) | Hoatzin crop microbial communities from Cojedes, Venezuela - Epithelial fraction 12 v2 (version 2) | ecosystem: Host-associated > Birds > Digestive system > Esophagus > Crop | place... | reverse complement strand
GAGGGTGGTGAAACACTGGAACAGGTTGCCCAGAGAGGTAGTGGAGGCCCCATCCCTGGAAACATTCAAGACCAGGTTGGACAGGGCTCTGAGCAACCTGATCTAGTTAGCAGTGTCCCTGCTCGCTGCGTGGAGGTTGGACTAGATGATCTCTACGGGTCCCTTCCGACCCAAAACTTTCTATGATTCCAAGGTAAAAAGGCACAAAAGTCTGGGGTAAGCCTTAAGGATGCTGACAATACTATTGCTGATAAATTAAAGTCTATTTGCAACATATAAGAATTACTTTGGCATAGTTTAGCAACTATAAAAGGAAGATAAATAGGATATTGAAGAAAGGCCATAAAGCCACAAACTTAATAGGTCAAAAATACACGTGACCACATTGTAGTATGAGGAGTTAACTTTTACTTTATCCTTTCCTCATAATGGGAAATATGGAACCTGGAAGAAAAGATTGAACTTGTGAAAATACTTCATCCAAGCGATATAACTACCATGAAACAGAATAGAGGCGGCATCAGCTGGAGAAGCATCTTCTCCCACAGTAGATCCAGTCTCCAGGGTGTTTGACCCACTCAGAATCTTGCCAAGATTATCTTCTAGTTTCTCCATAACATGAACCATTTTTACACCGTCTCCAAGAAACAGACAAAAATTAGCTAAGAACTGTTGTTGTGTTAAATATAACTGAAAAGAACCAAAGCATAGCTCAGCAATATTGTCCTTCGTTAAGGTGTTGTTAGAATGAAGGCGGCAAATTTATTCAGGGCAGGTAGAGACTATGGTGACAGATATTCACAACACTGAGAAAAGAATAAGGACTAACATACCAATGGGTTTGAAAAAGGACTCCTGAAGGGTAATCCTGAATAGTACAAAATCTCAGTAGTATTTATTCTTGTATGGATTGTAATAGGTTCAAGTTATGACAGAACAGTAGACTACACCAATCCAAAGGTGGTCTTGGGTTTGAACTGTATATTAAACGATATCTGCTACCAAAACTTTGAGATTAACACTCTACCACTACAGTGTGCAGTGGGGGAGTGATTAAACTAATTCTGCAACTTGAGGAGCTCTTCTTGGAGTCATGAACATGACATTACAACAGCAGATCCCAACCGGAGCGTCTCATATTTGGACCAGGTCAGGAGTCTTCATAAGTGCTACATGAAGTGCCCATGATATAGCACAGGAAGGATTTCAGTCTCCAAGTGGAGAGCTCTGCTGAGAAGCCATTATTCCTGGCTCCCAACACATACTCAAAAAACCAACTCAAAACAGACTGTGACTACAGACCATGTTATAGAAACATGGGCTATACCTGACCTATTTAGCCCAGTTTGATTTACTGCAAAGCCCACTCATCAATAATTGTCAAATCCAGCTGCTTAATAGGATATTTTCTCTTAAATGCAAGTATTACCTACTCCTACTTCTAAGAATGCCATTGCAGAGCATGAGCAAGTCCTAGGTATTCCCCTGGGAAGTTTTACAAGTTCTATGGGATTGTTGGCTTTTTTTATTCCAAGTATTTTTAAGGTATTTGAGTACTGCATTACCCACAGTATGCTAGAGTAAACAAGAAAGCCTTTCCTAATCAGGCCTGCTCCAAGTCAATAACTTTCTGCCCCAAAGGGGTTTTTTTCATTACCAAAGATACAGAATGAAGAAATAATGGCAGAGGTATCGACTCTAAAGCATAGTGTTTTAAAGACCAAGCATCCAAGCAGGACAGTGAGGATGACCAATCAAACCAAAAACTTATTGTACAGCTGAACACTATAAACATTTCAAAAGCACAAAACTTAGAACCAACTTAAGAGTTAAGTATGAATGAGCAAGCAGAGGATACAGACCAACCATTTCTCACGTGCATTTGCGTCTGTATTGCGAATGAAGATTGCACTTCAGAACAGAGATGCTTTAACAAGTGAGGTGGTCTCCATCTCTCTACAGCTGCAAGACATACTGACATAAGTATGTCAGCACACATTTTGTTTGTTTAAAAAAAATCAGTAGCAATTTCTGTAATAAGCACAGAACACAAGCATCAGAGAATTCTATATTTATTCACAGTAGTTTATCTAAAAGCAAGGGTACCTGAAGAAAAAGTTACAACTACTGCAAAATAAGTTGCACAACAGTCAGGAATGTGTCAGATCCACTACTGCAATTAAATTTAACCTTTGAAGCAAAGCCTTTAGAACTAGATTCCTATTACAGGTCAAGATGACATTAAAAGAACTTAAACCTGGCCATATTAAATTCAGATGTCACATTGTATACTTTCATTCTTAATAGCAAATGAAGAGATAAAGGAAATGTGTCATATAATAATGGTTTAAAATTTTACCTATTACTAAAGCACATTTAAAAAAAACAGGTAGCTTTGTCCTGATAAACCATTTGGTAAAGTCTAGACACACCTGATGCTTTGTTATGCACAGCAGTAACAGAGAAACCACTGTCAAATAGCTACTCACTCTCCTTAACTCTCACTCTTTCCTAAAGGTGAAGGGGGAAGCCCAAACAAAAACATGCACATGAACACTTCTGATAGGCAGCAAGGACAACAGGCACTCGTGACTTTCTATTCTACATCTGCTAATGGAGTGATCAGCTTCAGACTAAGTCTTACTTCTTTCTATCACTTCGCCTTTAAGAGATTCACAGCTACTGCTGTGAACATGTGAAGTAAGGCACAAAACAATTCTTTCTTCCTGTAAAAAACACTAAGGAAGGCTGAACACCTTACAAACCAAGCAGAGTCGCTCACTTAAAACCTTTAGAGTTACAGGTAACAGTTTTTCCACTCTAATTGTTTTTCTACCCATACAGCACAGTTAGAACTGTATATAATGCACAGGTTTCCCAGTAAGAGACCTGGGAGTTACATTTTCCAACACACATGCAAAACATTTTCCCCATCGTCTGTGCAGTAGCATTTTCTTCTAAATGAAGTGTACATTGCCATTTGGAGACTTGCTTCACCATTCCACTGTAGTAGCCTTCTAAAGGCTCCCAGGGGAACCTTCTCCCTTTTGTTGGCAGAACGCCTCCTGTAACATCACTGGGTAACCGGTGGGGAAATCCAGTGCGCGATACGAATACAAACATCAGCACAAGATAACAATTAGATGGCAGAGTTGCACACTGATAAATGAGAGGAAGTGTATTAAAACAGTCATTTTGGAGATAACACCATTCAGAGACTAGATCTAGTATGTTCATAGCTTGCATAATGCGTACATAATCACAAGTAGTACATGTATAAAAAAAATCCACTGCATAAGTCAGGAAGACTACGGTAAAGTTGCTTAAAAATTAGCCATTCTAAACAGGCAAAGATTATGAGTACAAGACAAACATTTTCAGTGAAAGCAATCCACCTGACATCTCCAGAAAAGAGGCCCTCTTAATAACTGATGCCTTCAAGAGAACGTACTCAGCTAAAGCTATATATTAAATCCTAGGAGGTGCAGTACAAGTGTTTTGTACCACATCCTGCCATAATAACTGGGAAACATCACTACAGGTTCTAGTGGGTTTAACTGCTTTCAGTGTTATTTAGCATGCCGAACAATTAAACATAGCCTAAAATTTGTCAGAAGCTGTTTCTAACCACATGTCTAGCTGACATGCCACCAGTGGAGTAGTGAATCAGTCGCATAGACACACATCATTGGAAATTCTCCTGAAAAATAACTGGGCACAGTCTCAAAGGCAAGGAGTGCAAGCTGTGAGGGAAGATGTAGACCGAAGCAAGCAAGCATTCCCATCCAGCACTGCTCGAGTTCTGTTAGTGGCAGGACAGAGCAGTTCAAAGTTCACTTTCACAGTTGATGTGGGTTTCCTTTAAGATGCCTGGAAAATGACTATGTTGACCACATCCACATTCTGAAATACTTTTTTGAGAACTCCTAACGAAGCTTCAGCCAAAGGAACAGGAACTGACTCATTTGTACAGTACCCATCCACTGCACAGTCACTCAGATGTGTGCCCGAGATGCACGCGGGCAGGGACAGAGCAGTCAAATTTCACACCATGTTTGAGAGGCTTCAGCTCGGGATTTTGTACTGACATGCCAACAATCTGCATGAAGGTGTGCTCACAACGCATCTTTATCACTACAGCCTGCCACTCACTGTCAGTGGCAGCTCTACCATTTCTGTTTCTGAACACAAATTTATGCACAGAACTGAAGACTGTAAGCCAAGCTCAAGACCGTGAGCTCTCGGCAGTGTATTTTACTATTTGCAACTCAAACTGGCCATGAACAAAGAGATAAAGATAAATGAGCTAGCATGCTATCACCACCTGTGTGTAGAGTACAAAAACCACAGTGTACCATTTCAAATGGATTGGAATTGTACATACTGCGTGTGAATCAACTCATTCCCAAGTCTGTTTTACTGCCAGATGAAACACTTCTGAAAATGAAACTTGAAGGATCCAACAAATCACTCCAATATTTCCAATTCACTTGGCAGTCTTCAGTGCATGGGAAAATAGCATGCAATGAAGGAGGCTCTGTACAGGACATGTATACTGCGAAGTATCACCTTGGGGCTGTTAGCTATGTATAGACTTGCAGAAAACAGGCATCCCATTTAAAAGTCAGCTTTCTACAAAATAGGTGTGCCACTAAGCCATTGTTTAAACCCACCGAAACTGCACTGAATCATTTCCCTGAATAGCATCACAATGAAGTGGGTGTGTTGTTTTTAAATCAAGGTATCTGCTAAGCAAGTTCTTTTAACCATTTTTGATCATCAGCACATCCCAAAAGTGTAAGACATATCCCCTACATTCCATAAAGATTGCCCTTACAAGTCAAAAAAAGCAACTCTGCACCAAACAAGTTGGGGGAAGCAAATGCTGGATTCCAGGAAGAAAACACCTTTGGTCTGACTACAGAACTACACTACTTAGGATATCCATTAGCACCTTCACTGCTTGTCTCTACCTGGGCTTTTGAACACAATCCTTAAAAAAAATAAAAAAAAAATTAACCTGACATCCCAGGAATAGTTTTCCCTATGGTTTTGGCTCTCCAGGCTGTCACAAAGCAGCAGCTTTATCTACAATGTAGAAGTATTTTGGTTTTACCCCCCTCCCAGGAATATTCAACTAAGCTTCCCTGCCCATATCTAGGCACTTTTTAATTGATGTGTACTTATGTGGTATTGAATTGCATACTGCTCCTCCACCACAGAATTACATGCTTTTAACCTCAGCCAAGAAGTTCGAAAGTTCCAGTAGGCCAATTTATCAGCCAGCAAAAGTATACTGAAAGTACCCAAACCAAACTGGTCATAATCTCTGAAGTTACACATTATTGAGGGGCATTCTGGCTACAACATGCACCTCAGACTGAAACTCCTGAGGAAAATACATCACTCAGCTTGTCGATACAACTTTTTTTCCTCCCTACCAGGTCAGATAATCTAACAGATGTGTTCTGTGCCTAACAGGAGAGCAAGACATGCCATGGTACTTCACAGTTAAGAGGCAATTAGAGGTTTCTTACTAAAATATAATGCCACCTTCTCTACTCATTTTTCTACTATATGATCCACATATCTTTTTCAGAGGAATTTTCACTATATAACAGTGCTACTAAAATACATCATTTCCAAGAAAGAGACATCTAGCTAGGATAACAGTCATAAGAGGTTTCTTTTGTGGCGTAAGAAACAAGTGGTACATTTCGGTTTTTATTACACAAAGGTATCTCCTACAGTAACCTTGCTGCTATTACTAACGCAACTACTAGAAGATAATACATCACCTTTCACATCCAGAAGTGAACCATTCCTCCCCATCATTCTGCTGACCAAAAATGGCTGCACAAAACCAGGAAGGCAGTTGCAACTTCGAGCATCATCCTGACATCAGTGTACTTTCACTAAGGCTGCGTATGGATTTCAGAGTCCCAGAGGCTCCTTGTTCCTACAGATGTAAACCAGTTGGGAGAAAGCACTTTGGTTCTCTGAATGTAAAGAGAGATTTTTGCGTTCTCCAGCTGCTGTAATACAGAAGGTCTCAGTGAGACCTGTTTGATATCCCTCAATGAACGGTTTCTAAGCAGCTCCAGAGAGGCAGGCGATCGCCCAGCTAAAGCAGCACTACTATTAAGATTCAAGCTCACACTACACCTATTTGACCACAGGTAGCATTTTTATGTTCTACACATGAAGATGGAAAGCTTGGGTATCATCTGTCATTTCAACCTCTCAGAAATCCGGGCATCACAAACTAGAGCTAGATTCCCAGAGCTTACAACAGTGGAGGAGACAGGACAACTTGTAGCAGTTTCTTAAAACAAAAAGACAAAAATCACAGACAGCTTCCACCACAAGATTGCCTACGCTAGGCAGCAGACCAGCAGCAGAGTGGAAACAGACCAGTCACTTGACTTCCAGTTCCTCACCCCAGCCACAGGGCACATCCTCTTGTCTACTTGCACTAACAGTCACTCCCGAGTGTTAACAACGACTCTGCGCTGCATCACAGTTTGGCTGGCACCTACTAACCGAAGGTCAAAAACCTTCTAAGGACACTCAGAAACCAGAAGAAAGACTCCTTTACTCAAGGATCAGGGCAGTTCCCCGATAAAGCAGTTGAATACTTTCATAGCCCATGCTGCAGTTTTTCCTCTGAGAGCATCAGTATTTCTAACACCTTGCTCTCTCCTTACACCCTACTCAGGCTCTCCCTATCACAACTGCAAATACTATTATGCAACTTACATGAGCGCTACATTTCCTATAGTTTCCGGAAGAAAGAATAAACATTGGATTTCATCCTCATTCCACAGCTGCTTGTGGGGAAGGAGGCCTCCCGTCCGCTCCTTCCTCCCCTGAGGAATTTCAGCAGCGGGGCAGAGCTCTCTCCTAGCCCGGGCTCCAGCTCCGCTGCAGCAGCATGGCCACTTCAGCTGCCGCCCATCAAACCCCACCAGGCACCTCACCCGCGTATTATTTCTTACGACAAAATACCTGCCCATTTCAGGAGCTGGTGATCCCAAAGGCTGGATTTGCTATCATTAGAGGTAAGCTGGAAGCGTCAATTACTGATAATAACCTCAAATTTTTTCATTCACTAAGCACTACGTCAAGTGCAGACTTCATTTTTGAGGCTCATTAGTAACCACAGTGCAAATTGGTTACTACTAGCACGCATACTCAAAGCACAAACAGTACCCAGCAGAACACTATTACTCTCATTTACTTATTGAAAAGTCAGTGCTTTATCAAGCACCTCAAGCTTTTGAGGAGACATATTCAACTGATTTAGAAAATTACACACTGATAAGTGATCACTGGTACTTCAAGTGTAGCCATTAATGATGAGTATTTACATATTAGACCCCTCAGTAATTCATTCAGAAGCTTACCTAAGGCCACAGGTTTCAAGAGTTAAAACATTTGTTGACACTACATGAGAATCTCCCCCCAGTGCAAAGGTTGTATATCTTACTAACTAGTGAATTCAGTCAGAAATATTCCAACTTGCAAGATTTGCCTGAATGCTTAATCTTCCCATGTGTTACCTAATTTAAGGAAATACCTCAAAAAAAGACCAAATTCTAAATTCTTTTAGTTTCTTTAGATTCCTCCTGAAACAATCAGGCTGGTTAAGCACTCCATCTCCTCATATTCCTGAATCTTTCACCCCTTTTTCTTTTTTGCCAATTTGCTAGCACAAAAACTTTCCCTTTGTGCTTGCAGGTGGATACTGACAAATATCTCTTGGTTTTATACAAAACCAGGAATGTTATCATATGCTCATAAGCACTTGATCATATCCCATTCAAAGCATTAAAATCCCACTGCGGAGCACACCTCTGAATGCTGAACCTCCCTTATCACAACATCACACCTTTTAACTAAGTATGAAATTTAAGGTGAGACTGCATACAAACATCATAAGATATTATATACAAACATTATAAAAGGATAAGTCTGTTTTAAATATTATCAGTGGTGTTATTCAGCATTTTGTTTAACTTCTGCCCCCCCAACACAAATTAAAGAGACAAAGCAAAACAGGCCCCTCAAAACCACAACTACTCCAAGTATTTTCAGTGAAGATAGAGACATTTGCTAATCGAAACTATTTCATGTTTATTGCCCAACCCCACACTTGTTAGGCAAGAGCAGCAAAAGCTTAGCAAAATACAAATATTTAATTATTCACAAGTCATCCAGACCTGTGACATTTTCCTTAAGGTGTGAACAGCTGGCTGCAAAATTTAGACCAGATGTTGCACTTAAAATGAGCACTGATTTATAAACACAGTTTCACCATGACCGAGACAGCTACAAAACTGCACAGCACTACACACCTAGTTGTAGTAGATATTACTGATGGTGAAGAAAAGTGAAAAATCTGCTTCATAATCATCTTGAACCAGATAAATCTCATCATGTAGTAACTACAGAGCATAACTTTTCAATAGCACAAGCCAACGGGCAAGAAGGAACCCAAAAGTCTGCAGAAAGATACTCTCACATGCATTAGTGTAGTTACTGTAAAGATGTGGTTTAGAATGACCAACAGAAGGCCACCCTAATTCTTTTCAAGCTGTTGAATTTAACTTCGCATTACGTGGAGAGTAACTCCAACCTGCAGATTCCCTGGAAGAGCTGCATCACTGTCTGGTGCTAAAACCAAACATGTATTGTTGTAACTAATAAGCATTCACACATGCATAAATAAAGGTTTTTTTTTTTTCACCCCTCCATCACCTACAAAGATCTTTGGAGACACCAAGAAATGATCAACATGGATGCAAGCACTAACAAGAGTTTGGCAAGGTGGGATGCCATGCAAAAAAAATATTTTAAGTTATGCACATATGACACTGAGGTAAAAGCACGGCTTCTAGGCATGATCAGTAAGATAACAGCAAAAACCTGCAACAGAACTACTCTGGCCTAGAACACTTTTTTATTTCTTGAGTGAACATTAGAACAGATCAGCCACAGTGTGCTCTAACAAAGAAACAGGGCACATTTTAGGAGTAGGTAGGAAGCTGCAGGGGTATACAAGAAGTAGGTGAGTATTTCCACTTCAGAAAAATACTGACTGCTCAGTGTTTCTAGGCAATGATTCTGTCAGATCATCAAGTTTCCCTGGTTCAATACCCCATTTTGTAATGTATAGTATGAGCTGTGCCAACGTAGTATCCTGTTTTAAAAGAACAGCTACAGCTTCCTCCCTAAACTTAGATGCATGTTATCCAGCTGTTGTACACTCTAGTCAAATAGGAAAATTTTCACTTTTAGAAAGAAACTAGACTCTCTAGAACCAGAATAATTTCTAGGAGACTACAGGCAGTGCTCTCCCATGAGCCATGCCCAGTCCCACCTTTCCCAAGCTCTACTTAGGCAACAAGATAATCTGATTCTTCGAGACAGTGAGGGGCATGTAACAGTGCACAAGCGTATCAGCTCAGAAAGGAGGTATAAACTGTTGTTCTTGGGCAAACAGTTGCAGTTTGGACTTATCACTAGGAGCAGTCAGGTTAGGCAGTATCTTTATTGCTCAGACGGCAAGCTTTCCTGCATGGAATTGCACAATATGCCCGTGTCGGATATCTTTCAGAACACGTCAGAAATACAGCCACCAGGATTTGCTTAAAAACAGTTAGCCTAACCTTTTGGGGGCAGGATGATGGTCCAGAGAACCTCTTACATGCCACACACATCTTTCATTTTCACACCACCTGTTTGCAGGTCATCACTCCCATCATCAGCTTCAAAGCCATGCAGCAACTCTGCAAGGTTTCTTCAGTCAATTCATTCTTAAGCTTTGCTTCATCCACCTGAGCCATAAAGGCAGATTTTCTGTCCCCTTGACTGTTGAGCTTCTAAGATACTGCTATTTGTACCAGTAAATCATTTATTTAAGTCTTTACTGCTCACCGTCTTCTACGAGCAATAGAAGATATTCACAGAAATGAGCCGATGATGATGTTTTGGCATTATGAACTGAAGCCACTATAATGACATTTATCATCTGTGCAGGGGAAAAGTATTTAGACATATACTCTACCTCAGTCCACCCATCCAGTAGCTCAGCTTTGTTTTTTGGTGGTGAGAATTTTCAGCAAGATATTTAAAGTGATATTAACAGCCTATCACAAGCCTATACACGTGCCATGTCTCTTACGCGTGTATTCTGAGAGGTGTTTCCTCTTTCTCACAAATCCCAAAGTAACATCAGTTCAACTTTTCAACTCTTGCTGTGATAATTCGTAAGAACAAATCAAGTCAGACATAATAGCCTGATCACTCCCTCAGGAAAACTACTTCAGTCATGTTGCACTGCATTTCTAACAGGTATAGGTGCAGAAAAATTATCTGCAGTACTAAAATTAGACAGGTGAACAAAATGTTTCTGCATCTATATAGAATGCCTTCCACATATCCAGTTTTCAAACCTCAGCATAGGAAGAACATAAAGGGGGAAAAAAAATGTCTTACTGCTCAAAGAACTGCAGTCAATGTAAGTAAGCTAAGAGGCAACTCCTCCTTCCCTTTATTATATGGTAAATGGCACATACCTTCAGAGATTGCAAACAAGTATCCTTGCCTGTTAAAGGCTTTCCCCCAGTTAAGGCTATCAAAAGGTAACAGCTAACCCAAAACACAGTTCCTGGGTGAGGAAAAGGGTGATGTTCTAAGGTGCAGTAAACCGTAGTACTACCAAAAGCAATCCCCCACTGCCACATTTTTGGGGGGGCAGAGGGGAATCTATTGAGACATTGAAATGACCTGGATAACCCAGGCAGCTCAAGATCCTACGGGGTGGGGGGGCACACACCATGCCTTGGAAGCTTCCATAGGTCACTGCAGGTAGCAGAATGATTTCTGATCTCCCTCACTCAAAAACCCATCTGGTTGGGAACAGCTATCTGTATCCAAGAGGTGGGCGTGGGTATGCGCAAAACGGGAGAAGCGTGACATGCACCAGCACATCATCTAAGAATATCAGAATTAATAAGGAGTCCAGATTTTGCTGTGATCTGACAATTCTGGGTAATGCTATTCAGCCCTGTTGTGTCACACAGGCAAGCATCTCCACATGTGCGTCTTGCCATCCACAATCAAAATATTTTACAGAAGCCATCCACCACTGAAGTGCCACTGAACAACCGAATAAACCAGGGACAGAAGTGAGCCAGCCACACAACCCTTTCAGCATCTCAGATGCCAGCTGACACAGACTACAACTGTCACCGTAAAAAAAAAAAAAAAAAAAAAAAA
>Ga0065711_1049487_pt1 | contig 11283 bp, 7 predicted proteins | sample Hoacrofraction12_FD_59098 | JGI IMG/M metagenome (GOLD analysis project Ga0065711, IMG submission 59098) | Hoatzin crop microbial communities from Cojedes, Venezuela - Epithelial fraction 12 v2 (version 2) | ecosystem: Host-associated > Birds > Digestive system > Esophagus > Crop | place... | reverse complement strand
AAAAAAAAAAAAAAAAAAAAAAAAAAAAAAAAAAATCAGGTTCATGAACCTGAGCATTTTTACATTTTCTGCTACATTTGTTCAAATTTTTTTTTTTGCTGTTTTCACTTTTTTAAAGTGGTGTATTCATTGTTCAAGTGAGCCTGGAGAAGTTGGCAGGAAGGCGGCGCAGAGCTTACGAGGAAACATGCAAGCTCTCTGGTGTCCGTTGGCTGTAGCTGCTCTCCTTTTACTTGCTGCATCTCCAGAACAGTTTCCTCAATCACTGCATATGTTTTATGATGAATATTTAACTTTGTAATATCAATTAGATATTTTATCAGCACCGCCCAGTACGCTTCTCTGCTTAGGATTTCACTCTTCCATGACTGAACAGAATTATTTTCCTGTGAGTGAAGGAAGGTTGGGTCTGGTACAGTCTAATTCCACGTGTTACTCTGGTATCGGAACACAGCTGAACCCACCAGTGAACAGCTGGCAATTTTGTTAAAAAAAGGTAACGTAGCTTCTGATCTGTATTTCATTAGACACAATTAAAAACTAAAATAGCCACCACAGTGAACTCCAGTAAGGAACCTAGGATTACATTTCTCATTGGTGTGAATGGTCCACACCATCAGGGTTTTTTGAAGAAGCAACTTGTACGTTGGTTTTCATAAAGGTTAATTAAAAAATGACTCATAACTCAGGTCACGAGATCTCTGGGGAGTAATCTGTGAGCACTTCAAAAGTGAAGCAAGACGCCTGGATAGAGAGTCTGATCCAAAACATGTTCATAAAGTATCACGGTCCCTGCTTGGTGTGTGGTAAGAAGCGTGTGTGGTGGAGTCGGGAAGCAAGAGGAGCATGGAGCTCAGGAGGAGAGAGGTGGAAAGAGCTGGGCTCTAGCGAGCAGGAGGAGGAAACTGTCTTTGCCCGTGGGTAATAAAAGGCTGTTTATTAACAGGTTGAGCAGGTTCCTAGTTTTGTAAGATCCTCTGAAGGGCAGAAGAGGTGTGGTTGGGTAACAGGAATGCAACGCAAAGAAGACGCTTCTGTTAAACAAATTGGTGGGGTTTGAGCTTCTGCAAAATGTGCAATTGTGTACCAGCCTTTTTGGTCTTGCCCGATTAGGCTCTGGGAAAGATTACTCCCCAGGGCAGGAGAAAATTGGGTTGTGAGGCCTAACAAGGATAAACTGATCCCTGAAATGTGCTGGGGTGGGTGGGAAAGGTGGAGAAACCAAGAACGACAAGTTTACAAAGCAATCTGTAGTCATGTGTAGATTCTGAGACCTCAAAGTGACACCTGAACAGTGGCACTTTATGACACCATTGCCACATAATGAATACATATTTATCTCAATGTCTCCTGATATGTAATCCACTGATAAGAAGGAAGCAATACAAGTATTTATTTTTATAATGTATTTCAACCTTTATCATACTTTAAGACTAGTGGGACAGCTAACAGTTCTGAAAAGCGTTGCTGAGCAGCTGGTTCCCCTTCTGTGTCCTCAGACAGCAAATTGATGTAAGCGTAGTGATGCTGCAAAGAAAAATACTCGAGTGGATTTTTATTTTTTTTAAATCCTCCCTTTTTGGAAATAAATCTTCAGACCCTACAAAATATTTCTACAGATAAATTAGGTCTTCACAGTTAGGATACTGCGTGGTGGTCAAAGTTGTCCTGAATTTACCTCTCCATCATTTCTGCCTTTCACATCTTCCATTTAGAAAGACTGAACTCCACTCAGGCAACTCTCCCATAACAGGGAGGGTGGTCTCGGACTCCTTGATTCATAAAACAGGGGCTTTCTATTCTTATAATTAAAAAAATGAAAGAAGTCAGGCCTCTTCTGGACCTCAGGCACCTGCGAGCCTTCTCTGGGTGACGCAGTTGGAATGGTTACACCAGCCAAAAAGGTCTCTCTTGCAGATCTTCCAGGTTAGCCTACAAGATCCAGCCCAACCCTGCCTGCAGGAGGGGTCTGGCTCCTAGCGAGGCAGCTCTGCTCTTGGACCTGCCCACAGCCCCGAGATCACGGGAAAAGCATTTTGGAAGGGACCAGCATTTGTCACTGAACTCTCCCCACCACTTCTGGAGCACGCATGCTCTGGGGACTTCCTCGTAACTCATAAAATGTATAGATGCTCTTATAGACCATGCCGTGTGCCTACCGAAATTTCTGTTTAAAAGAAGGAAACAAATCGTGACTTTGCTAGCAACCAAAATGCACATAATGGTAAGATACAGAGAGAGGACGCCATGCTATGTGACTTCTTGTAAACTCGCTGCACGCTGCAGTTACACGACTGAGAAGGCTGGCTGGAGTCAATTTTTATCTCAACGGTATTTACGTAGATGTACCAAGCAAGCACTTTTCAATGTCTCTTCTTTCAGCGATTAAGATCCATTTTGTGTGAAGGCTTCTTCCATCTGCTTCTCCTTCTCCCTCCCCTCTTCTTCCTCCCTCCCATTACTTCCGAGTGTCGGCAGCGACTGGCATGAGGGAGCTCACTTGGAGCGGCCTCTGGGCTGGAGTCTGTGGTGAGATGACAAATCCTTTCCACAGTTACTGGAATGTGGGGCTCTCCACCATGTATGCTTCGCGCTCCTGCCTCTAAGCCAGGGCAAGACGGGACAAGTAACAACATATTGTACAGCTGTGATTTTACGTAAACTGGCTGGGAGGAGACGGGTTATCTCCCATGTTCAAGACAGCGATCCAAGGCTGACAGCGATGTGTTAGATTTACATTAACGTTGTTCATTCCATCACGAATGGATCCCAAAGCCCTTAACTGCCATCCAGTACATATATTTAAATGTTTTTGGGTGACCTTATTTAATGTAAATATGTTCTAATGAGAAGTACAGTATCTTCCACTTAAACCTAGCCTGCAGTCTCTGTGAGATGCTTTCCTAATGCCATGGTCTAGAAACTTCAGGTACAATTATCTTCCAGTTATGTTGATACATCTGAGAAAATCCAAGGACGTTACGGCAAATGTGTTTTTACTTGCAGCAGTTTTGTCTTGAATTAACTGGCTCCCAGAATCATCAAGGCTGCTGCTCTGTAGAGCTGCTGCCTCTAACTTGGAATCAAATTTGTGACTAGACAGAAAGCTCTTTCTTGTGGATTTTTCCATGTAGATGTTTGTTGTTTATGAGTGAGAAGCTGAGGTGAGCAGTGAAAGATTAGCTGCTACTTGTAAGAAGCTGTTTATTTTTATATATTTATATGTAAACTGTTACTCTACAAATAAGTGCCAGGCTCTAAAACACACGACCTGAGTTTCCTAGAACTAAATGTACTCCAAAGAACTGTCTCTGAAACAGCACACATTGTGTCGAGGTATAGGGGGACAAAACCTATCAGGAAATCCATCTGATTTCAGTTTTTAAAAGAAACTACTATTGAGAAATACCTCACTGCTTCCATCGCAAAGAGTGCTAGAAATGGAGAGAAGAAAGAAATATTGAAACCAGCTGTTTCAGGGGGTTACCTATATTCCCTTCTTGATGCATCTGAACTTGTCTGGCTAGCCGTGCCTGCTCGATGCCCACCTGCACGCCCCCTGCAAAGGCAGAACGACTCCTGGCGACCGCGCACAGGCCCTCCCGTCCTGTGGCAGAGACAGAAGTCCCCGGTCCGTGATTCAGTCCTGCTGTTTGGCCATTGACTTGAACTCTGGCAACAATAAGGGGTACGCATAACTCACAGGAACTGCTTGTTAAGGAATAAGTATTCTTTTACAGTTTAGGTTGGGAAAGTCTGTAGCTTTTCTTTCTCTAATGGGTTTTTCCTTTGTGTTGCTATTAGAGTTGACTAATTTGAAACAGTGAATTTTTAAGTCTTTTCCTTCTGCAAGGCAGCATTCTGTGGTGTCGATTGTCGCTTCGGAGGTGTAGGCTGTTTTAAAGCTTTCTTAACAGCAGGAAATCTGCAACTAATACACTCTTTTTTCCTCTGAAAGGATGTTAAAAAGCAAAGTTTTGGTTGTGATGCCTGTTTAGACACAATTCTTGTGTGATTAGTTACTGTCTTTTCTCTAAGGAAAACACCTTCACGCACTCCAGCTCTTGAAGGAATCTTCTGAGCTGAGGAACGTCTGGCTCCAAATCAACATCTTCCCTTGGTCTAGCTTGGGCTCCTACTACATTTCTGTTCACACTGCGGATGGAAGGAGCAAGTTAGAGACTCTCTGAAACTGAGAAGTGATGGAAATGCTCAGCTTGACGGAGTTGCATCCCTACCTGGGCATGGATACCACGTTCCTGCTCTGGAAGGCAGTACAGTGAGTCTGCCGCTAGTTTCTTCGCCCTTGCTGCATTAGCCCTGTTAACATCAATGGGTGACCTCAGCAGTACTGGCAGCTGCCAGTTTTCTTCTCAACCTGTATTTCAAGAGGCCTTTGGCAGTACTTCCACTAGAGTTCTAGCTTTTCTTGTTCCCAAAGCCATAGCGCCACGGACTAGGGATTACAGATACTCACCAAGGGGTTCTTCCCCTGGACTGCACGGGTGAGAAGAATCTGGGGTTTAACTTGGACAAAGAGAGCTCTCCCAGGATATCTGAACTCTGGTCGCTCGCTCCGTGGCCTTCGGATTACAGTTGTGAAATTTACCTTATTGCAGTTGTATCCGGCAGTGCTATCTGTCCTAGATGGCAGCTGTCCTTTCCTGTTTGTTCGGCTAGTTCACTCTGAGGTGTCCATGTAACCTCAAAATTAATCATCTGTTGTTATCCTCTGAAACAGCACTTTGTTGAAGTGACTTTTCTAAAATCTGCAGTGGAGAGTAATGGATTTTCTTGAATTTAGCTCAGCGATGTCCAGAAATCCCTTCATAGATTTGACATTGCAAGTGGATTTTTATGCTTTTAGACTATATAACGCCGTACTTTTGTCACTTCCAAAGATACACATGATCGAGTGTGTGCTACGGTCTCTATTGGGCCAAATATTCAACATGTCTTTTAGCACATTTTGGCACACACCTGGTGCTGGACCTACTGGGTAGTGCTTCTGCATATGAGAAAAAAACTATCACAACAGTTGGAATGAAAAGAAAAGACACAAAGTGCCTTGATTTATTCAAATAAATAAAAAGCCTGTTGCTCTTTTCTCAAGAAGAGCAACAACAGCAAAAGCTTGAGACAAAGCATTAGCATTCTGAACTGGGAAAGCCTGGTCGTTGCAATCCAGCCCTAGAAGAGACTTCAAAGGTTTTCTGGGAGAGGGTAAGCCAACACCAAGACCTCTCCAGAGAGTTCTGGATGTGGATGATAAAGATGGTATCTTGATGCCAGAATTCTGGGTTTCTCTGTAAAATCTTTGTAACTAAACATTATAAAGCTTCTTACGGTCTAGACATCTTTAGCACAAAACTTCAGTTTCCTTTTACTTGCTGACAGCTGCTGGACTGTGCTTTATTCTCCTTGGGGTATACTGAACATCTGAAAAGAAAGGATGTGTTCCTAAGCTTTGTGATAAAGCCTCTCGGATGACTTTTACTTAACACCATCAGAGGCCAAATACGATGAAGATGCAGTTTGCCCTGATCATGCTGTCATTTAAACAGGTTTGTTTGGAATTGTTTGTAACCAGACAGCAGTTGGATCCACTCCTGTCTCTCTGTTCATGACCTCACGCATGAAAGTGTTTGAGCTTATGCATAACCCTGTGAACTCAGCTGCTGCAAAGGTTCTAGTTTTGAATTTGACATGAAATATTATCCAAATACTTCCTCCAAATGTACAATACATTTTGGAAAAGTTTAAACTGCTGTACGTCTCACCTTTCAGAGAGAATTATCCTTTTGCCCATCAAGCTCTACCTATGTATATGTCACAGAATCACAGAATGGTTGAGGTTGGCAGGGACCTCTTGAGGCCATCTGGCGCAACCTCCCTGCTCAAGCAGGGCCACCTAGACCAAGTTACCCAGGACCATGGCCAGATGGCTTCTGAATATCACCAAGCATGGAAACTCCACAGCCTTCCTGGGCAACTGACGCCAGCGCTCGGTCACCCCAACAGTAAGAAAGTGTTCCCTGATGCTCAGAGGGCACCTCCTGTGCTTCAGTTTGTGCCTGTTGCCTCTGGCCCTGTCCCTGGGCACCACTGGAAAGAGTCTGGTTCCATCCCCTCTTCATCCTCCCTGCAGGTATTTACATACACTGGTAAGATCCCCCGCAGCCTTCTCTTCTCCAGGCTGAACAGCACCAACTCTCTCAGCCTTTCCTCCTAGGGAGAGGTGTTCCAGCCCTTGCATCATTTCTGTGGCCTCCTCTGGCTGTGCTCCAACAGGTCCATATCTTTCCTGTGCTGTGTTCCTTTTGCACTGAAAAATTCTAAGGACCTTTCAAATATTCTAATGTTTTTTGGATGCTACGAAGATACAGCAAAGCAAATCATCTTTGTAACTGCAAGAACATATAATTTGAAATTGTGTGCATCAATACTTTACAAGTTTGCTTTACTGTTCTGATTGTCATTACACTTAAAAAAAGAAATATTGGAGCTAAAGCATTTCACATGTTGAACACAACTGAGGAAAAAAAGAGTTACAAAGATTAAAGAGCTGTTACCACAGTAAGATGTAGCTATTTGAAAAGAAATTAAACAAGAAACAATTATTGCAGGTCCTCTCTGAAGCACAAACTCACTTTTGTGGTTTTCATGGATTCTACAAAGTGTTGGCAGGTGAACAAAGTAATAAAAAACATTACTGTCCCTAGTTGTCTGCTCTGCCCCTCTTCCGAATGTCTAATCCACTGACCCCTGAGCCACCAGAGAAGAGACATCAGCTGCTTCTTTTCAGCATAAACCTGGCTTTGTCACCTTTATAATGGAAGATGCTGGGCTGCACATTCACATTGCTTAGGCGTGGGGATAGGACAACGCGGGGTGGAGATTCTGCAGTAAAGCTTGTCACACTGTCAACAGCTCCCGGTTACGAACCAAGTTAGTCCCGACTGTCTCATTTCATTCAGTTGTTTGGGTGGTAATTACAGAAGAGTTTGGATATGCCACTGATTGTTCTGAAAACTTTGACTATGGAAAATGAGGCTTTTCTAGGCTATTTTTAAAATAAATCACACTTTTACATGATGAAACTGCCTTTCTAAGTACATTCTGTGCACATAAGGCGGCTAGTTTTCACCTCAGTTTCCAAAGGTGAATAAATTGTAAGAGAATTGTAAGAGAAAATGAATATCAGTAAAAATTACATTTAAGTAATTTTGCAGAAAAAAACAGCATAAATTCACCTAAGTGTTATCAAATGTTTTCAGTTTACTCTTGGCACAATTATTTCCATGCTTGAATTGGAAACTGAACAGATGCCAAACCAAGGAAGCGCATGGAAAGCAAACTCTTGAAACTGTAAAGAGATTAAATACCGTTTCTGAAAATTGTATTTCTATTTGGAGACCTGAGTAAGGTTCCGGAGAATCACTCTGGTAGGCAGCTGAGCGTATAAAGCCAAAACAGTGTAACTCAATCTGTGTACAGCACTTACACATAGTTTTTTATTTTATAGGGGATGTCTGAAATTTGACAAAGTTTAGGCGAGCATATACACTAACTCGTTCGGCTTCCTTAGTTACTGAAACAAGATAGGTGTTTAAAGAAATGTTTTCATGAAGAACCAGTTGTGTTAGCATTTCATAATTATTCTAATTAAAATGAAAACACGTTTGTAATAAGCAGGCCAATACTCTGGTAAGCTTATCCTTAATGCATGTGGGATATTGGACTGAGATGTGCCTGGCATTTTCGTGGTTACAGTTTTGCCTCTTTTGGGTTTTCATGGTCTAGAAAATCTTCACAGATTTCCCTAAGTGCATATAAAATTGTAGAGAAAAGCACATTGATATCATTTCCATAACCAGTTTAAAGTCTTCCGCTGAAACAGATGAGCTTCTCTGGTGTCTGTGTTCATGGATTCTGTGCGGTGCTGCAGTCACTCCATGAAGGACTGATCCCCACAGCGGCCCTCTGAGTTCATAAATCTCTGGGCAGCCACTGCAGGGGACTGGAGTTATGACACAGGACGCTACTATATTCCTCTATAATAGTTTGGTGTTGGGGGCAATGTTTTTGACAATGTTTCTCAAGATTGCATCATTCTATTATAAGCATATATGTTCTGCTCTTTCCAGTTAACTTCAGAACAAATTTGTAATTCTAACCTCTATTTTCTGCAAGGTATATTGCTTGCATTTACCGCCTTTTTTTCCAAGACACTTATTATTCTGAAGCACTTCTGGTGTTTCTCATTTTGTCTGTGTCTAGCTCACAAATGTCTGTCTTACCAAGTGTATCCAGAGGCTTAATGAAAGTAAAAAAGAAGTAGAAAGGAATACACTCTGAATTTGGTTTAAATATTTTGGAATGCGTGCTCACCATAGGTATGGCATTGCACTTTAATGCATCCGTGTGATCAGTGACAAAGCAAGTGACAGAGACAACACCCATTCCTCCAGCGTGCCCGCCAGCCTGGCCGCCACGCGGCAGCAGGATTGTGGGATCTGAAACACAGAGCTGGCTTCTGAATTTCAAGTGCCCTATAATTTTCCTTGCTGACAAATGGGTATAAGATAGCAGCAGCAAACTTCCAAACATTAGTCACGCTGCTTTCCAACAAGCAACAATTACACCTAATAGGTACTCTGTCATCTTGCTCCAGTTGAAATCTCCAAAAAATTCACGTATAAAAACTGTGCTTATGCTTACAAGCACAATATACTACTTCAAAAAGCAAAGAAAACAATAGCTAGACTGAAGTTTAGTAGCATATTGTCAGCTGTATGTTAAAGTTTGCTGCACATTTATTAGTTTAGATGTCAGCTATTACATCTAGTTTTGGGCTATTACTCCCCCTCCCACCAGTTTTATCATCGTGTCTGTTTTCACATTAGTGTGTTGCATTATGATTCAATGCATTTTTTTTAGACATCCAGCATGTCCAGTAGTTCAGAAATATGAAGATTTGTCTCAATTATTAACTACATTCATGTAAGCACACATTTGAAGATGTTCAGGTATTCACACAGTTATCTAGCCTAATTAGCCTAATAAATCTTGCCAAGCCTGCTGTGTGGAGAAAAGTGATGTTGTACTCCTAGGCGACTTCAGCATTTCACAGAGGTTGTGGTCAAGTTTCTTAGACAGAAAGCATGCCCTGCTCTAGTTAAAGATCAAAGCCCTCAGGAAATGCTGTTCTTCTGTTTTTCAAAGCCCCCGAAAGTGAGAGCATGAAAATATAGTTGTGGCTTATCTGAAGTGTAAGTTTATTGAATGAACTTCACATACTGTTGATTTGGTAACCAGTCATAGCTATGCTGGACCAGCACAGAAGACGAACCGAGTGGCAAAGCCTGCGAGGTTGAGACAGTGCTATGAGGTGCCTAAAATTTCTCATTCTAGAGGTATTAAAATGCATAGGCTTTTCTCACCTCCTGGTACAAGTAATAAATTTCTGAGGGAGCTGAAGACGACCTTCGTACTCATAGGCATATTCTAGTGACATCAGCCTACATACGTGCCGGTAGGTTTGTACCGGGACTCCAGTCTGGGATTGGACGTCAGCTGACTACTGCGCGAACACGCGCTGCGAAACGCTCCTTCTGTGCTTTGGCACGGACGCCTTTTTTCCCCAGAAACACAGGCTGAGGATACACTCTCACAGGCAGCGAAACTTGAAGCATCTGAGGAAAGACCCTTCAAGCAGAAGTGGCTGGATATGGAAAATGTATTCTTCGCAGCCGTTGAGGTGAACGCCGAACCGAATCCAGCCCGGCTTATGCAATGTGCGAAAAATGAAAACAAAGGAGGAGATGGCCAGAGCGCTGGGAGCGAGCGGATTCTGAGGCTGATCAGCTGGGAAACCAAAAAAATCTGATCTCAAAAACCCCGTTTGTCTGCCAACACCTCACGCACAGAACCTCGCAGAGCAGTCTGATTCGCCAGCGGCCGCCAGCAGCCGTTTAACGGGGTCGCTCCCCTGTTTCTTCCTCCGCGGCAAGGAGACCGGCGGGCACGGCTGACCGCAGCAGGCCACCGGCAGCCAAGCGCTGCGGGAACAAGGGCTCACCTCCCGCTCTGTTTCTGCGGCCGCTGCCCGCTGACACCAGGCCCCGGGAGGAGGGCGGCCCGCGCCGAGGAGCGGCTGCGGCAGCTGTGGATGCCAGAGGCACGGCCGGGGGGAGTCCTGTCCGTGACACGAAGCTCCGCCGCACAGGCCGCGCTGCTATTCGCCCTGAGGCAGCAGCAGTGCTACCCGGCCCGGGACCTCCTCACCTCCGCGCCCCGCTCTGGTCCCGGCACAGCAGCTCCGCCCGCCCTCACAGCGACACCTCCACCCCCGCTCTCCGACTGCGCACTCGGCCGAGCCCGCCGTCCCCAATCCACTCAGAACCCGCCCCCTCCCCGCCCTGCGATTGGTAGATGCCGCTGTCTCTCTGGCACCTCCTCCGCCCATTGGGCGAGACGGGGGCACCCCCCCTCCCGGTTCTGTCGGTTGAGGCGAACCGAGAGTAAATAGAAGCAGGAGCGCAAAATGGCGGAGCTGCCAAGCGCTGTTCGTGGCGCTGCGTCGACCGAGCAGGAGCCGTTCGGCGCCAGGCCGGCCCCAGACGCGAAGGTTTCCCGTGGGTCCCAGCCGGCCGCCAAGAAAATGAAGGGAGCCGATGAGAGGAGCCTGAAGGGCACCAAGCGCGTCAACGGTGAAGGGGGCGGCGGCGGCGGCGGGAGCGGCAAGCAGTCGCTGCCGCTGCCAGCGGTGGTGCCGAGCTACAGCAACCCCGCGGCGTGGGGCTTCCCCGCGCTCCCGTCCGGCCCCTCCGGCGGCGCGGGCGGCTTCGCTTTCCCTTCTCCGCTGCCCCGGAAGCTGCTGTCGCCCGCCGTTCTGCTGCCGTCGTCCGCCTCCCCCTCCTCGTCCTGCCACCAGCACCGCCACCACCGGCACCGCCTGGCCCTGGCCGTCGAGGCGGGAGGCTGCGGCAGCGGCGGGGCGGCCGGCAGCGCCAAGCCGAAGAGGCCGAAGGAGAAGCGGGACAAGGAGAGGCGGAAGCACGGGGCCCTGCCCGCGGTGGCGGCGGTGGGAGATGGCGGCGGGGGCCTGAGTGCGGCGGGCCGGGAGGAGAACGGGGAGGTGAAGCTGCTGTTGCCGAAAGGTGAGGGGCGGCGCGGGGGCGGCGGGAGGCTGAGGGGAGGAGGGAGGGAGGGAGGGAGGCGAAGGCTGGCGGAGATCTGGAGGAGGGCGGCAGGCCCGGGCTGGGCAGGGCGGGTGCGGTG
>Ga0065711_1049486_pt1 | contig 11284 bp, 8 predicted proteins | sample Hoacrofraction12_FD_59098 | JGI IMG/M metagenome (GOLD analysis project Ga0065711, IMG submission 59098) | Hoatzin crop microbial communities from Cojedes, Venezuela - Epithelial fraction 12 v2 (version 2) | ecosystem: Host-associated > Birds > Digestive system > Esophagus > Crop | place... | reverse complement strand
AGACCCGCCTGGACAGGGTCCTCTGCAGCCTACTGTAGGTGACCCTGCTTCGGCAGGAGGGTTGGACTAGATGACCCACAGAGGTCCCTTTCAACCCCTACCATTCTGTGATTCTGTGATCTTGTGGTCCATCCATCGGAGAGTTGTCGGAAGACAGGTTTCCAGTAGAGGCTGAGGCAATAATGTTGTTGAGTACCTCAGCCTTGTCCTTGTCCATTGTTAGCAGTTAGCCAGTCATGTTCATCAGGAGGATAATGCTTTATTTGACCTTTTCTTTCTGGTTGTTATCCTTGTAGAAGCCCTTATTACTCTTTGAATCCCTTACGAAGTTCAGCTCCAGCTGTACCTTGCTCTTGCTGACACCAACCCAGCGTCCCTATACAGTTCCCAGGACAACTGTCCCTGCTTCCACTGCCTGTGCAGTTCCCTCTTGCTCTTCAGTTTGTCCAGGAGGTCTCGACTCAGCCGTGCTGGTCTCTTCACTTCCTTTCCTGATTTCTTACACCTGGGGTTCGAGAGCTCTTGTGCTCTATGGAAAGCATCCTTAAAGATCTGACAACTCTGTTGTGCTGTCTTGTCCCCGAGGGCAGTTTCCCCGGGGAGTCCTAATGACTAACTCCTTGAAGAGGTGGAACTTGGCTTTCCTAAAATTCCAGGTCCTTACTTTACTCTTTGCCTGACCCTTATCCCTCAGGACTGGGAACCCCACCTGTACATGATCACTGCAGCCCAGGCTGCTTCCAATCTTGATGTCACCAGGGATCTCCTTTGCATTGGCAAGCATCAGGTCCAGTATTGCATCCCTTCTGGTAGGGCTGTCTATTACCTGGCTTAAGAATTTACCCTCAATAAACCCCATGAGTCTTCTGGGTTATCTACAGCTTTCCATGCTACTTTTCCAGCAGATGTCAGAGTGGTTGAAGTCCCCCAGTAGGATGAGCATGATGTCTCCTGTAGCTAGAGTAAGCTTCTTCAATGGGCTCCCCTTGATTAAGTGGCCTGTAGTAGACACCTGCCACAAGGTTCCCTTTGTTGCCTCTGTCTCTGTTATACGTAAACTTTCAGCCTGCTTGTGACTACTCTTCAGAGACAGCTCTTCACACTGTATTTCTTGGTGTAGAGGGCAATGCCTCCACCTCTCCTTCCTCATCTGTCTCTTCTGAACAACCTGTAGCCATCGATAGCCACACTCAAGCTATGGGATTTGTCTAACCAAGTTTCAGTAACGGCAACTAGGTTGTAGTTTCCTAGCAGCATGGAGGCTTCCAGCTCCTCCTGTTTGTTGCCCATACTGTGTGCATTGGTGTAGAGGCACTTCAGGTGGCTGTCAGCTGTGTCACCTGCTTAGAGGAACACTCCTTAATTCTTTTGAGGTATTTCACTGATGTTCCCCTGTTGGCTCCTGTTACCTCAGCAGCCCCTGGCTCATCTCCATAAGACTTTGACCGTGCTCCAGTGTAGCCAACATGTCTCAGAGCAACAAGCTGAGGGCCCTTGATAGCTCCTGGTCCCTCTAAACTTGGAGGGTCATCCCACAGCTTGTCACAGGCAAGCCTGATACTGTCCCTCTCCCTTTCAAGTCTAATTTAAAGCTCTGCCAATGAGCCTTGCTAGCTTGTAAGCAAAGATGCTCTTCTCCCTTTGAGAAAGGTGAATCCCTTCTGATGCCAGCAAGCCTGGAACTGTGTAGGCCATCCAATTACCAAAAAACACAAAACAGTGGTGGTGACACCAGCCATGGAGCCATATATTAATAGACAAGGACTTTCTGCTTCTTCCAGTGTCACTGTTCACAACAGGAAGGAGAGAAGGAAAAATAACCTGTGCTCCAGATTCCCTTACCAACGGTCCCAAGGCCCTGAAGTGTCTTTTAACTGCCCTTGGACTATGCGTTGTGGCTTCACTGCCACCCACATGGAAAAACAGTAATGGGTAATAGTCTGAGGGCCATACCAGGTTAGGAAGTTTCCTAGTGATGTCCTTTTTTTGCACAAAAATATTGTGCAATAGATCTGAGGTTGTGTGAGTAAATAATTTTCAAATATTGGTAGCTACCTCCCTTGGTGATTTTACAGCATGCCTCAGCTGGATGCTGTTACTGTTGCTTCCTGGGAAATATATTGGATTATATTCTGATGATCTGGTGTATTATGAAGAAGTCTTGGAACCACAACAAGTTTCATGTGGATTGTTTTCATTACTCTGCCAAATATGGAAAGATATAAATATTTTTTGCATATATGAAAAATATAATCACTGATAGGGATACAAAGGGAATTGCAATATTCGTCCTGCTTGTTCAAATTCCAGTTATGGATTAACCTCATTTTCAGAAATAAATTCCTCCTGCATTGCATATATTTCTGAACTTCTATCCAATGTCATGGCTATTCTACCAGTTATTTAAAAGAAGTTATTAATATCAAGACCAACTCATTTATTGGGCTTTAACTCCTAGTAACAAAAGTACAAGTGAAGGATGTGTGAACCTGAAACACCCTGAGAAAATAAATATGGTGATGAGCTTATATATTTTGATTTAGGCTGGATAGATGACTTGTAGACATAGTGTTGTCAGAATTTTAGCCTAAGTTACAGACTGCTGAACTGCAAGCTCTGTATTTCATAATTGTTTTTCAGATACTCGTGACCAAATTATTTTGAAGTAGATAAACTGAAAATTTACATTACCATCTGGATGTCAATTGCTTATTCCCAATCTCTGATAACACAGTACTAGGCATTGTAAAGGTCTTCAATACATAGCAGTTGGAAAGAAGAGACCTCGTTCAGTAAAACAGGATATTAGCAGTAATGAACAATGCAAAGTGTTCGTAAGGGAACATAGACTCCATATTTCAAATAAATCGCTGGAAGAGGTCACACCAATGTGATTTCTATGCTTTGCAGGTCATAAATTCAAAGAGGTAAATTTACAGGTCATCTTGCATGAGAAGAATATATCCATTTTATTTTGTCTTGCTAGCCAATGGACAAATAGCCTCTTACTTAAAAAAAATGTTGAACATAAGTGGTAAACACTTTACTGTTAAAACACACGAAACTGAACACAGACATTTTGCTGTGCTATGCAACTGAAATATAAACATTGTATGGAAACAGGAAGCTATACGTATACAAGTTATATAAAGAATTAATGAGGGATCTTACACTTTCACTTCATCTAGAACTGAAAATCAAGTATACACAAGAGAGTCGAGTTAAAATATTTCCTTTATTGAACCTATGTGGTATAACTATTCACTTTGACATTTTTACATGCCATCTATTGTGTCCCCTATTCCAGTCTTTTCTAAACCTAAACTAGTCCAGCTGCATTTAATCAGAGTTAGAAAAAAAAGGACGTTTATATCATTAGATAATATCACCTCAGAATATGACACATTCTTTTACCCAGTTGTATAGTACTTTATCACCTTTAACTGCTATTCGTTGACATTAAAAAGTGTTTAAAGATGTGAGCTGAGAACAGTAACTCCCTGTAGCAGGAAGAACTGTACAGAACCAGTGCAGACATCTGTCTTACATGGGGAAGCAAGATGCTCAGACTTCACCCACTGGTGAAGCCCATAGCTCTCTCAGATTTAACACACAGGGAATTGCATAAATTTAAATGTGGCAATGGGTCTGTTATCAATCTGTCTGATTTCAGATTGCCTGGTTTGGAGCTATGTAATTAGTTTTCACCCTTTACCTACCCTAAAGACCCAAACGACTTAAACAGACAATGCAAACCAGTATGGGAGAGAGAAGAGGGTGGTAGATGTCATCTCAGATATTTGCAGTAAGTGACTGACAGGACGACAGTATACCCCAGGCCTTCCACCTGCCCGGTCAATGCCCTTTCCTTTATAATATGTTGCTTTCTCTGTAGACAAGAAAAATTGATGGGTAAGTCTGAAAAAAACACTTTCAGAAATGACAGCACATTTCTGTTACATTCTCATATTCATCATGCTCTGAGGTACAACTTATTGATATAAGGACAGTCACTGGGTTATGTAAGGGTTAGCATATAATGGCTTCAGAAAGAAGATTGTAGACTCATAGATTCATAGAATGCTTTGGGTTGGAAGAGACCTTTAGAGGTCAACTAGCCCAACCCCCCCGCAATGAGTAGGGGTATCTTCAACTGGATCAGGTTGCTCAATGCCCTGTCCAACCCGGCCTTGAATGTTTCCAGGGATGGTGCCTCCACTACTTCTCTGGGCAATCTGTTCCAGTGTTTCACCACCCTTATTGTAAAAAATTTCTTCCTTATATCTAGTCTATGTCTACCTTCTCTTAGTTTAAAGCCATTGCTCCTTGTCCTGTTGCAACAAGCCCTGCTGAAAATATTTTCCTATAGGCCCCCTTCAGGTACTGAAAGGCTGCTACAAGGTCTCCCTGCAGCCTTCTCTTCTCCAGGCTGAACAACCCCAACTCTCTCACACATGAACTCTGGCCTTTTGTTTCATGCTAATGTAAGGTTATGTTTTTGTACCAACAACTAAAACCTTTGCTTATATTGGTATTGGGCAAGAATTTTGCTGAACTGAGTACAAAATCAAGTTTTAATAATGGTCACAGAGAATTGGGACTTTACACAAAATTTTTTTTGGTAAATAAATTGATTGCTCTGTACCTCCATGGTACAAATTTTCTGCCTAAACAGAAGTCCCTAATTTCAGTTTAAATTGTCAGCAAGGAGTGCAATAATATGATCAAATAAAGTCCTTAAAATACTTCATTGAAGAAAAATTTCTAGTGAAAACTGTGCAAAATCTAAAGCAATAATGCAGACAGTTGAAATTTTGCTGAAGTAAATGAGAAAAATATCTTTAGACTGTTTCTGACATTGTTTTGTGAGGAAATACCTTGAAAGCAAACTTTAACAAGAAAATCTGAAGATGACACTTCTTTGTAAAAAAAATATACTGAAGCCTCACTCAAAAGATGCAGTGGCATCAAAAAATTTACTTTAACTTAATGGGTCACAAAACATGCAAAAATCTATTAGCTCATCTCAGCATATAACGTACGATTTATTAACAATAATCTCTGCAGTTCTTTTTTTCACTTTTATTAAACCTGTTACTGCACTCCAAGTTTTTATGTGGAATCCTATGTCAACACAATGTTTACAAAATGTTTTTTTATTCTGTTGTTTCTGAAAGCAATAAAATAGATGCATGAAAATGTTATGTTGTTCTTCATAGCAAAGAAAAGTCTGGAATAATTGCTAGCATTACAGTGTTTACAAATAAGTTACGGTCTACAGTTAAGTGAAACTGAGCATTTAAAATAATATCATTTCTTAAACAATAATAACTGAATTCTAGGGTGACACTGCTTACATTAGATAAGTGAATTGAAAACATTTTTTTGGTATTATAAGAAATACATTATTTTGTTATGTGAAAGGTGTAATTTGGCTGACCTGGAGACTATATTTCTTTATTTACTTACCAATCAAGGGCAGCAGGAAAACTGAAAGCACAAGATCCCCGCCACAGCCTTGCCCAAATGGCTACATTTTGTGGTTATTTCCTAGGGACACTCTGAATTCTCAGCCTCTCTACTAAGGCAGTTCAAGGGGGCAAACATCACTTCCAATGGCATCAGAGAGGCCAGTATAATGTATGATTCTTTTGCAGTCAAAAAAGTTCTGTGTTAACCTTATCACAATATAGAAAATCCTGTTACGCTTAAACTCTAGAACAACATTTTAACAGGTATTCCTGTTCATTAAATAGAAAGCAAATATTTCCAGGCTTGATGTTTTAAATATAGTTTCTTTCTAACACTGATTGTGTAGGTTCCAGATCTACTATTCTGTTCATGATGTAAGGTATATGAACCTAAGTCCCAGTGGACAGTAAGGAGTAGGGTTTCTTACCCTCTTAATCTTTGTACCACTTGACTGAAATTTCTGATGAAATTGACTTGCTCTCCTTTCCTAAAAAAAATCTAATACAGAAAACAGATTTTTTTGTATTAAAAGGCGTTCTGGATTGCAAAGATGATAATAGGATTTAACAGCGTTATAAAGTGACAATAGTTTAATTTGAGACAGAAGATGGTAAGAAAGTCTTCAAAGGCATTACGAGGTTATATGAGTTAGAGAAGATTGATACTGGACGCGAAGAAAAACAAAACTAACAAAAAATTTCACAGTGGCAGATTAAAAGCAAAGACTAAATCTGAAAATAACTCTATGAATGAGTTCAATTAGCTACCTTTGAGTCAAGTAAATTTAAGAGGATTTGAAATGTTCCTTAACGACTACATTTGTTTTAGCTCTATTAAAATTATTCAGTGATGAATAGGGCTTTGATTACTACTGTATAGGCCATAGTTTTGATTAAAAATTGATTGTGTTGGAACTCTGCTACATAATGTGTCATCTATTAACTATTCCATTTGAGTTTTTCTTACACAATCTTGGTGAATCACGTTGTCCATCACACTTTTCTTTATATTTGCATGCTATCTCCTGTCACAGAGTTTTATTTTCTAGAACTTTCCATGGTTCGTCGGCATAACTAATCATGCATCTAACAATGTGTGCTCCTATGCCACCAATAAACCGGAAACCATTTACATGTAGAAACATAAGAAAGAAGCCTTATTAGCACACGTGATCAAACTCATATCTGCTAGAAGTGAGTGAAAATTCACTATAGCTATTAAAGAGAAGCCATCAACATCACACAAGCTTTTAACTCTGTAAAATAGACAAAAAATAACACTATTTACTTAAGTAAAAGAACAAAATTAACTTTCCATGAACCACAAGAAATAATTGTCCTCAACTAGATAAATTTGACATCATGGTGGTGTGAAATACAACAGCAGAATGATTTTTAGAGTTCCAAATGCATTATTAGCACCAAAATACCCTGTGTTATGTTCATCTCTTTAGGAAATATATTCATTAGTAAGGGACATATGTATTTTCTACGTGTTGAGTACTATGTACAGAGAATCACATTAGCTGTGTAAGAATTAGTATGGAAACAAGTGGAGTTAAGTTAACCCGACCCTCTGTCTTGACAAGTTTACCCTTTTCAAGTACACAGCTTGGTTATCTGTAACCTCTGCTGCACTGTGACATGAAGTCTTAACCTATATTCTGAACTATCTACTACTAGATACTGTGTGTAAACAAAAAAACTAGCAAGCAGTTAGTCACAAAGCTGTGTACTGGCTAAATACTGCGGATATGTATTGTTTAATTGAAGTTACAATGCAATGAACTTTCTGGAGAAAAAAGCACTCTTGTTCACAGTTTATGAAGATTAAAATCCATCTTAGTTTATGTAGCTTAGGATAAGCTTATGTAGCTTAGCCAAGCAACTTCTAGTCAAGTATTCTGTGGCATGACTAATATCTATCTGATGAATAGAAGTTTCTTCTTTAACAGCAAATTGTTAAATACAGTTGGGATACACAAGTTTGGAAAAGTGGATACATTAAATGTGAACTTCAAAGGGGAAAAATTCCTTTGCTTGAACTCTTTACTTATTCTGTATGTTTTGTAAAGAAGGCCCAGTGGCTTATTTGTTTATGTATTCTTTGTGTAAGATGGAGTTGATTCTGTGTTATTTAATCTTAACTATGTGAGAACTGTAAGTTCCAGGCTTTTTTCTTATTTTATTTTTTTTTCCTTAACAGGAAATGAAGCATAGTGGAACATTTTTGATCTCCAGTGTGAATCTTAGACAAAGACAATGTTTTCCTTTGTAGTTGTCAGTGCCTTTGGATTCAAAGACATTTAGCATAACATCAAGGATATTGTGCTTTTTTTACATTTGTACATTAATTTGATAAATTAAACATTTCCTTTTTTTACTATTCACCAAAGTCAGACTTCTGTAAGACTGTATTCTCGGTAGTTCTTACATAAATTCATTAGAACAATAGGTAGGTCTAGTACCTGTGCGTCAAAAGAACACAGAACAACCATCCACCTTACCCTTTTTATGCTTCATATACAACATGAAAATTTTTCTCTAAAACAAGGAGAGAAACTACTTCTGGAACCCTCACAGTGGACTGAAATATGCAAGACTCAAAACACTCACCCATCACTGGGCATATGAGTTCTTCTATGAAAGCAGGGTTTGCTAATTAATTTTTTCAAGAAAAAAAAAAGAAAAGAAAAGATGTAGGAGAATAACATAAACTAGTGCACTCTCTGATTTCACTTTCAGCAGGCTTTTATGCTGGATTCAGTAGTCTGTGGTTCACAGGCAATCACTTCGGTGCTGTTTGTGGATATTAAAATGTTAAAGAGCAGACTAACACAGAGACCAAACTGTGTTGTTTACGGTGTGTTACTTTCAGATGCTCTTGAGCAAAGTTTGTCGATCAAAGTCTGATTGTGCATTATTTCTAGTCTGTCTTAGCTTTTACAAGTAATTTCTGAGTAAAGAAGTGCCTTTGTAAAATTTCTGTCTTTATGCTATCTAGGGGTGAGCTGAACGATAAAGAGTTTACATGAAACTTCTAAACAGGTTGTGATATTATTTTCACGTATGGTTTTCCACTTCTTCAAGCAACTGATCCACTTGTCATACTAAGTTATAAAGTAGAGTGCCTGGGTTGTCCTATCAGTTAACAATCTGATACTTGATGATGTTGCAGAAGGACAAAAATACCCTTTAATATAATCTCCTCTTGTTCTCTTTCAGCTACTAACTGAGAATATTTTGAAACCCTTTTCAAATAGTCTCAATTTAATTAGCCTCCTATCGGCTTAATTTTTCTTTGCCCATTTAAATACTGTACTATAAGCACATTTGTAAATCATATTATTCTTAGGCCAAAACATTTCATTCTATGAATGATTGCTTATATACTGTAACAATTACCCCAGCAAATTAATGCCTTTGAATAAGGATGGCACTTACTGATGCTTTAGTTCTTTAAATTCCTGCATTTATGCTCTAGTTAAACAGGATCTGTCACTGTATTGTACTAATAACAAATTAACTCCTACGCTATGGAGAAATAACAACCTATCACTGTTGTTCTTCCTCTATAAATTAGCTCCAAAACAAATGATCTTCTTGGATAGCTTGTTAGTCTAAGAGTTATTTTGTTAGGAGTTTGGGGAAGAAAAAAAGTGTAAAGAAAAGGGGAAGGATAACACTGATCCTAGCTCAAAGGTACTGCCACTCCCTGAGGCAAAGATATGTAACGTCAGAGGTGCATTTTCATTCAGAGTCCTCAAAAACCTGCATTACATTTGTGCTTGTACAATGACTGCAGAGTAAATTATGGGAAGAACTCTATTTGGCGAGAACAGGATTACCAGGATGAGCGTATAACCTTCGGTAAGTCTGATTTATGTTGGGGAACTTTATATTTTCCATAAGGGCGATCATAGAGACTATGCCATCATAGTAAATCCTGTAAGAATTACAACTGATAATGTTCCCTGGCTCCACGACAGATGGCAAGGCAAGCTTCTGAGAAACCTGGCACACATCAGTGAAAAGTGGCTAGAGAAAGAATATATGCCTCTGCATTCTTTGTACTCTTAAAAAGGACACATGCTTGGTTAAATAACTCCACATTTTCAGTTAGCACAGCTGGACCATTAGGATCCAAACCTAGTCTGAAATCTACGTTTTTCCAAATTCCAAAGGTATTCAGACTAGGGGGTTTAGTTGAAGGTACATGTCTATTGATTAACATGCATATTAAAGTTTGCAAACCCCCAGCACCTCGATGAAACAGAGTGCAACTTTGTTTGTTAGATACTTCTTTTTAATTACATAGCATGATCATTAGGCTGGCTTAAGATTTCTGTGGTTCTGATTCATTTGTTTTATTATTTCTTTTTTTACAGAGATGTGATTCTTGTATAGAGAAATTGCATGCTAACACTTGGGCTCCTTAACACTTCATGGACCTGACCCAAAATTTTGAAGATACTAGATACCTTTATGAAATGAATGAAAGTAAAAGGGGGAATGCAAATCATCTTTGGGAAAATCCGTCTTATTACAGAATTTGGAATTCTGTTCTATAGCAGATCACAGATATCCTCCTGCTTAAAATGCTGAGAGCACCATGATAAGTTTGCATATTAACAGTTCAGAACAGTTTATTAGTGGGCTGAATACTGAAGTTGCTACACTTGTCTACTATTTTTATAAATTTAAAGTTATAAAATTAAGATTATATGATCCTGCTTTTTGCAGCGCACTAACAGATTTGCTTTCAAGTGATGTTCACGCTACAAAGCATCTTTACACAGAAAATAGTAAAAACCATCATAGTAAAATTTCTTCTGTAGGCCACCTATGAAAAACAGCTTTAATTATAACTCTTCATCCCACCAATCAACATTTTTAATTAACTTTTAGATCTCTGTACTTAATTTATGTGATGCAAATTAAAGCATCTGTTAAAAGATTTCTGTTTATTCACTGTGTTTATCCATTTGCGTTGTTAGTACGCTTGTGTAACTTGTGCTCCATAATAGCCCATGTCATGCAATCTGAGAATTGCAAGCAAATCAAGCAAACATCAGAGTAAGAGAAGAACTTGCTTAAAGAGTGCATGGTAAAGACATAGTAATGAAATCCAATTGTGAAAAAATAATGAAGCAAGTATGTTCATGAAAAATGTTGAAATAAAGCAGTCACATTTATAGTTATCATTAAATGTTTTTTATCCACTTAGCTCAATCCTCGTGAAAACATACTGTAAATTCAGTCCTCTGCTGATGCGAGTTAGACTGATCTATGCTAGTTGAATTTTTGACACTGGAATTTTAGAGGAGCTGATGGGAGGCTAAGCAGCATTCAGAGCATGGGTCTCCACCCGTCTCAAGGCACAGCTTGCGGGAAGGTTCTCAGTGCCATCTTGGCAGAAGAGACATGACAATCTAGCTCTGTTGCAAACATGGAGACAAAACTTCTATGGGATGATAACCGGAATCAAATGATATTCAAACTATTATATACCTTAACAATCAAGAAAAAGCTCTTAAGTTGAATTGCACACCTATTCTCCATGACAAACCTGAAACTTTGTTTTAGGGTTTTGAGTTTTGGAATGAGGATTGTAATACAGCTGTGTTACCACCCCAAGTTAAATTCACTGGTCTCTAATACAAAAACAAAACACTGTATTGAGCCCTTTACTGATTGTTTCACAGAATCACAGAATGGTAGGGGTTGGAAGGGACCTCTGTGGGTCATCTAGTCCAACCCTCCTGCCGAAGCAGGGTCACCTACAGTAGGCTGCAGAGGACCCTGTCCAGGCG